>Ga0134125_10000418_pt1 | contig 57577 bp, 56 predicted proteins | sample KB31751_FD_96464 | JGI IMG/M metagenome (GOLD analysis project Ga0134125, IMG submission 96464) | Terrestrial soil microbial communities with excess Nitrogen fertilizer from Kellogg Biological Station, Michigan, USA - KB3-175-1 | ecosystem: Environmental > Terrestrial > Soil > Unclassified ... | reverse complement strand
TTAGCCGATAGCGAAACTTTCCAAAGCAAAGAAGTGAACGTGGCTCCACTGGCAATTGGCCGTAATGTCCTAACGACAACACCAGTCTCAGAGCTTCTACCGGCTGAGTGACCAGCCACTTGAAAACAGACTGAAGTCTGTTCTACCTATATGCCATCACGCGGCCATCAACAAATTACTACTGAATCGCCTTTGATCATCGAACCAGGTCCGCGAGCATTCAAAGCCCGTTTCGAGGGCGAGTCTCTTAATGCTTTCGAGATCATACTTGTAAGAATTTTCAGTATGGATCCGCTCGCCTTCATCAAAATCAATCCGGAGCTGCAATTTCCTGATGGTCACAGTCTGTGGCCGCAAGCTCTCCACATAAATCTCGATGCGGCTGTCCGTTTCGTTGAAGATCGCGCGATGACGAAAGGCGGGCAGATCAAAGTCAGCGTCCAGGGCGCCGTTAATGCGGACCAGTAGATTACGGCTGAACGCCGCAGTCACGCCGAGCGAATCGTTATAGGCAGCTTCAAGAATGCTTCGCTCCTTCCTTAGATCCGCGCCGAGCAACAAGGCGTCGCCCTGAGCCAGCACAATTCTCATGGACCGCAGAAAGGCCTTCGCTTCAGACGGTTCAAAATTGCTGATATTCGAACCCAGGAAAAGGGCTAAGGTGCGTCCGCGCTTTCGTTTTGCCAGCTCAGCCAATCCATCGAAGTATTCGGCGGCATAAGCCTCGATACGCAATTCGGGGTACGACTGGAGCAACACACGTGAGCTCCGTTCCAGAGCTGAAGCGGAGATGTCTACCGGCACGAACAACAAATCGCTTTGCTCGCGCAGCAGAGTCTCAATCACTAACCGTGTCTTCGAGGCGCTGCCGCTGCCCATCTCAATCAGCGTGTTGGGCATTTCAATGGATCTGATGATGTCCTCGGCGTGTTGAGCAAGAATCTGATTCTCAGCTCGCGTCAGGTAATACTCGGGCAGGAGGCAGATGGCCTCGAATAGTTGCGAGCCCAGCTCATCGTAGAGATATTTAGGAAAGAGGTGCTTGGCAGGCGCAGTAAGGCCTCTACGCACATCCTCGGCAAAGTCCGCGAGAGGATCGCGCTTTACCAGATCATTAATGATCAGCCTGTCCTCGTGGATGCGGGACAACTCAGGCTGTGACATCGTACGCGCCTTTCGTCAACGGCCAATAGCCGCAAGACATCATGAAGAAGGGGGAGGCTATGATAGCTGATCACAACTCTTAAGCAAGTTCAGAACGTACTGCGGACTGCCAGCCTGCAGTTGCGCCTCGGGGAATTTCGAGTATTTGGCGCGGTGCGACAGGCTGGCAGCCTGTCGTACGCGACAACGCTTGACCCAAGGCGGAGTCACAGGCAAGATCAACGGCACATGTTCCCTCGGAGCTGTACCAAAACACGCATCGTTCGTGTCTCTTTCCTGTTTGCCCTGTTCACGTCGGTCATCTGCTTAGCCCAGATTGCCCAGGCGCAAGGGCTCGTTCGTGAACTGGAAACTCCGGAAAAGGTTTCGGTCTCGATTTCCAATCGCAATGGCCGTGTAAGCGTCGTCACTGGCTCAGATACGAAGAGGCTAATCGTGAACGCCAGCTCGAAAGGGGCGATGGTTTATGACGCCGATGTTGAGACCTCGGTTAAGGGCACAGAAGTCAACGTCAAAGTCCGTGAACGTTCTGAAAAGAATCGAATTGATTTGATCGTTAAAGTGCCGCCTCGAGCGCGAGTAAGAGTTTCGAGCGACTCCGGCTCAGTTGATGTGGTCGGCAATGTCGAAGCGGCAGACATCCAAACCAATACCGGAACAATACACGCCGACGTTCCCCTTGATCGGCTTAACTTTGATTTTATTTGGCAGGCAAGCCGGCCGCGCTATTTAAGTGACGTCGAATTGCCCGAAGTGAAGGAAAGGCGCGGCGGCATCTTCACCATCTCAGGGAGTCTCGATGGTGAACAGCTGAGCAAGAAGAAAGTGAAGCGGCTCAAAAAGCCTAAGGAGCCCGCCGAGGATCCGCAGACTACTCCTAAGGAGCTCATAACTCTTAACCTTCGCACTGAGCGCGGGGTAATTCTGCTTAATGTCGATCCCGGAATGGTTCCCAGCGATCTCCGCGAGCGACCGCTGACCGAAGCTGCGAAAGGAATAGTTCGGAGCGGAGACCTCACGCTAATCGAGGCAATTAGAAAAGTCTCGCCGAAGTTGTTTGGAGATTACGCCAAGACGTTGCCGCCGCTTGAAAAGGAACCAACTCTCATTCGAGGCGCCGCGCCGAGCCAATTCGTTACTTCGATTGCTCCGCAAATGATGCGGGTTCACGCCAGCGTCACCGATCGCAATGGGCGCACCATCGGCGATCTGAAAAGTTCAGACTTTACTATTCTGGAAAATGGAGCTGAGCGCAAAGTCATGAGTGTGGCGCCGGCAAATGAACCATTCAACCTCGTCTTGCTGCTAGATGTCTCGGGCAGTGTCGAAGAGCGAATCGACTTTATCAGAAAAGCGGCGCGAGATTTTCTGCGGACCGCCAGCCCTCAGGATCGCATCGCTATCGTGAGTTTTCGAGACGATATTCAAATAATCTCGGACTTCACTACTGACCGGCGCTTGCTTTCAAGAAAACTCGACCAGATTGATGCCGGCGGCGCCACCGCCTTATACGATTCACTCGCGTATGTGCTTTCGACTACGCTGAAACCGTTGCGAGGCGAGCGTACCGCGGTCGTGATTTTGTCTGATGGCGATGATAATAAGTCCTTCATTCCGCTACCCGCTTTGCTGGAAGCCACCGACGAATCGGGCGCTCTGATCTATCCACTCTATGTCCCCTCAGGATTGATTCCGGAGACGAGCGTCGCGAAGCCTGAGATTACTGCCGATCCATTGCGGTCGCGTTATCTGACGCTAACGACTCGCGCCGACGAAGACGGACGCAAACTCGCCAGTGCCTCGGGCGGCGTTTTCTATCCCATCCACCGTTTGGAAGATTTACAACGAGCTTACGACGACGTCGTTAAGGATCTGCGCACTGCTTACACGATTACCTACGCGTCGAATTCAGAGCCTTCGTACCGGCGCGTCAAGGTTCGCACCAATCGTGATGGGACGTTTGTTCGTCTGAGCCCGGTTGTCGGTGTAGCAAATCCATAATCGTCAACTTTGAGGACCTCGTGATCGCCCGGCCAAGGACTTGCGGGCGATGTCGGCTGGCGTGCTATTCACAGAATGAGTCAACCTTTATTCTCAGCACTGTTCGATAAGACTGAAAGACGACCCGTAACGGTGTCGGAGCTGACGAATTCTGTTCGCATCACGCTCGAAGGCCGCTTCCCGGCAGTCTGGGTCGAAGGTGAGATCTCAAATTTCAACGCGCATTCCTCGGGACACTGGTACTTCACACTCAAAGATGAAAGCGCGCAGCTGCGAGCAAAATGTTTTCGGTCGTCCAACACTCGCATACGCTTTCGCCCCCAGAATGGATTGCACGTACGTGCTCGAGGAAAACTCACCGTGTATTCGCCGCGAGGGGAATACGAACTGGTCGTCGAGTCATTAGAACCGGCGGGCGCCGGCGCCTTAAGAATAGCCTTCGAGCAACTACGCGATCGTCTCAAAGCTGAAGGCTTATTCTCTCCCGAGCTCAAACGTCCGCTGCCCGTGTTTCCCAGACGCGTCGGTGTGGTCACGTCGCCCACCGGAGCTGCGTTGCGCGACATTCTCAACGTGATTTCGCGTCGCACCCGGACGGTGCATGTGTTATTTGCGCCTGCCCGAGTTCAAGGCGAAGGAGCCGGCAGCGATGTGGCGCGTGCGATCCGATTCATTAATCAGCATCATCAGCGAGCCATCGCGCAAAATCGTCAAGCCGACGCAGTCGATGTGTTAATCGTCGGTCGTGGCGGAGGCTCTACTGAAGATCTTTGGGCATTCAATCAGGAAGAGGTCGCCCGCGCCATTCGAGCCTCAACGATTCCGGTGATATCAGCGGTTGGCCACGAGACGGATTTCACGATTGCTGACTTTGCCGCCGATCTGCGCGCGCCGACACCCTCAGCAGCGGCTGAACTAGTCGCTGCGCACGAGGATGAACTTTGTTCGCGTCTTGATCAGCTTGAACGGCAGCTGCAGAGGATGATCCGGTACAAGGTCGTCAACGCGCGTACGCGAGTGCAGCAAAACGCAATGTCGAGTGTATTTGATGAAGTGCGCCGCAAACTGCAGCGAGCCAGACGTGACACAGATACCGCCAGCCATGAATTACAAGCGCTCATCAAGCTGGCATTTCAGAATGCGCAGCGCCGTGCCGACAGCGCGCTCCACCGTTTATCTCCGGCGCAGTTGCGCGAACAATTGACGCAAGCCCGCGCGCGCTTCGAGGCTGCATACTCAAGCTGTAATACTGCAACCACGACACGAATCGAGGACGCTCGCCAGAGATTCGGACTGGCGGCGGCGGCGCTTGACGCACTCTCGCCTCTGGCGGTGCTCGAACGCGGTTACGCGATTGCTCAAGACAAGAGTGGTAAGCTGGTCCGTGATGCTCAGGCTGTGTCGGTCGGCGATTTACTGCGAATACGTTTGGCTAAAGGCCGGCTCAATTGCCAGGTAAACAGTACGGAGGAGAACTGATTGCCCGACGATTCCAATCAACCCGGCGCCAATCAACGACGTCGCATAGTGATTCCGCTGGCTGGCGGAAAGCGAGGCTCAGCTTCATCAACGAGTCGAACTTTTAGTCAGGGCTCCACTACCGCACGGGTGCCTCGCCCTCCCCGCGGGCGACTCGCTCGAGTGCTGGGTTTTCTTGCCGTAGCGTTCGTGGTTGTTTTGGTTTTAGTTGCGGGCGGAATCTTTTTCTGGTGGCAACACTATAAATCGACGCCCGGCTATTCACTTGCAGTGCTGGTGGACGCAGCACAGCGGAACGACATCGTTACGATTCAATCAGTTATTGATGCTGATCAGCTCGCTAAGAATTTTGCTGATGAAGTAACTGAGAAGGCTGCCAGCCGGTACGGCGTGGCGCTCGGAGCCAATGCACGCGAGCAGATTCGCGCTTTGACTCCGATTTTGATGCCGCGGATGAAGGAAAGTATCAATGAAACGCTCGCGGCACGGATAAAGGAGTTTTCGGAAAAGGCAGAACATAAGCCATTCATACTGGTTGCCTTGGCGCTGCCTTACGCGGTGGAAATTGCCGTGAGCGACGACAATTCCAAAGCGACTGTCCAGGCTGCGAATCAGAAAATAAAGCTCGAGATGGCACGGTCTGAGAACGGCTGGAAGGTCGTTGCCTACCGCGACGAAGAGATGGTCCAGCGCGCCATCGATCAGGTCATCAAAGACCTTCCGGCAATCAATGTGAACGGCGAACAGAAGGGAACTGTCGACCGGAAGCGAGGCAAAGGAATGCCGTCGCTGAAAGTTCAATAAAGCAATTAAGAGTTATCACAGATTACGCAGATATCACAGATGTTCTTGTCTGGCGAGCAGAGAATGGCAAAAAAAGTAGAAGTAGCAAATGAGTAACACCGAACCGCAAACAAAGACTTTTGAAACGTCATTACAGGCGCTCGAGGAAATTGTGAACAAGCTCGAGCATGGTGACCTGCCTTTGGAGGATAGTCTCGGACTTTTTGAGCAGGGCATTCGCCTGGCCCGTGAGTGTCAGGAAAGATTGAGCCAGGCCGAACGCCGCATTGAAGTCTTGCTTCGAGATCAACAGGGACGCTCGACAGTGGCGCCGTTTGTCGACGACAAGAATTCTTCGCACGACGACTCTGAAACTGAACAGAATGATGATGGCTTCTGAACTCCTCGCCGAACCAGTTACCGACCTGGCTTTATTTTTCGCTCAGTGCCGTGCAGCGGTCGACGCTGAGCTTGAGCGGCTGGTTCCGGCTAGCGACGTTCGGCCCCACTCTATTCACCAGGCCATGCGATGGAGTTTGTTTGCCGGTGGTAAGCGCTTTCGCCCCGCGCTATTGCTTGCCGTGGGAAAAACTTTAGGCGCCGCTACGACTCAGTTGCTACGCACTGCTTGCGCCTTCGAAATAATTCACACGTACTCGCTCATTCATGACGATCTCCCCTCAATGGATGATGATGATCTGCGGCGAGGACGACCTACCTGTCACATCAGATTCGGAGAGGCCACGGCAACGTTGGCTGGAGATGCTTTGCAGGCACTCGCCTTTCAATCGATTGCTGAAGATGAACAGCTGCCGGCTGAGACGCGGGTGCGAGTAATTACTGAACTGGCGCGCGGCGCTGGTACACCGGCTGGCATGGTTGCGGGACAAGCCAGCGATTTGGAAGCAGAATCAAAAGACGTGGGCGGCCACGAGCTCGAAGCCATTCATAAGCTCAAGACCGGAGCGCTAATCGTGGCCGCGGCACGTAGTGGCGCTATCATTGCCGGCGGAGATGACGACACTCTTTTGGCCATCACTGAATATGCTGGCGGTCTCGGCTTGTTGTTTCAAATCACCGACGACCTACTGGATGTAACCGCCACTGCGCAGGATCTTGGGAAGACACCCGGCAAAGACGCGCGCGCCCAAAAGGCCACGTACCCGGCGCTTTACGGAATCGAGGCCGCGCGGCAACGAGCAGTGAGCGTTCACGAAGCGACCGCCCATACCCTCGATCACCTCGACCGGCCGACAGTGTTGCTGAGATCGATTGCCAGTTTCATCCTTGAACGTAACGCCTAACATCAAACTCTCAAAAGCTCAGGCTCAGAAAGATCTTCATGACAATTAATCAACGTTATTCAAAACGAAGTCTATCCCTGGCGGGAATAGTAGTACTTCTATCCGCAGCAGCGACGTTTGCCTGGCAGCAGCCATCAGCGGCGCCAGCCTTGTCTGCCAGTGAACGAGCGCTTTGGTCCAGCATCAAAGTAGACACTATTCGCGACGTGGTTAAGGCTCTTTCAGCTGACGACATGCAAGGTCGCGGCACCGCTCAGGCGGGTGGTGACAAAGCGGCGGCCTACCTCGCGGAGTGGTTCACCAGGCTCGGCTTGAAACCGGTCGGGAATAAAGGCACTTACCTGCAAGCAATCAAGTTTGACGAACTGGAATTTTTGCCGGCTACAAGCTTGAAAGTCGGCGAGACGAGCTTCAAGTTGGGGCCCGACTTTTTTGTCGCACCACCTTATACCGGCGACCGGAGTGTAAGCGGCGATCTCGTTTTCGTTGCTTACGGTTTACAGTCGAATATTCCGAAGCGTGACGACCTCGCCGGCGTTGACGTTAACGGTAAGGTAGTCATTCTTATGCAGGGCCCGCCCACGTTTGTAGCCAAGAGCGCGTGGAAAAGCTCTGTTCAGTTCAACATTATCAGGAACCTGGTGTTGCGAGGCGCTGCCGCGATTGTCTTCCTGAGCAACGGGCACGACGAACACCCGTATGCTGAAATGGCGGATTATCTGACTCGACGGCGGATTGATACCGCTGGCGGGCCGGATCTTTCGTTTCTGCCTCCGTTCTTGTCAATCAGCGATGCGACCGCAGACAAACTCTTTCTGGCAGCGGGCACGACTCGCGCGGATGCACTGCTCAAGGCGGAGAGCAAGAATTTCGCAGCGATAGATCTCAAACAAACTGCCAAGATCAACCTGCAGTCAAAGAAGAAGCAAGGCTTCGGAAATAATGTGTTGGGATTGCTCGAAGGTTCGGATCCGAGTTTGAAAAGCGAAGCGGTAGTTTTTTCGGCGCACTACGACGCTTACGGCGTGTCATCTGATAATCGGATTTTTCACGGTGCGGCAGATAATGCCCTTGGAGTCGGCGAGATGATCGCAGTCGCGGAGGCTCTGGCTAAATCGGAAGTGAAGCCGCGACGCTCAATCATATTCCTGGCCACAACCGGAGAAGAGTATGGCGGCTTGGGTTCAACTTACTGGGTGAAAAATCCCACGTGGAAGATCAAGCAAGTCGCGGCCAATTTGAATCTTGATGGAATGGGAACGGAAGTCTACGGTCCGATCAAGGTTCTAGTTGGTTATGGCGCCGAACATTCCACCTTGGGCAATGTTCTCGATGACATCGCCGCCGCGAGTGATCTCAAAGTGATCCCGGATCCTATGCCCGAGGAAAAGAGCTTCACTCGATCGGACCACTACTTTTTCGTATTGAAGGGAATTCCCGGAATAATGCTGTTAGGTGCTCCTGCCGGAGAAACCAAGGCGTGGGTGGATCGAATGAAAGCTTGGGAGAAAACCGACTACCACCAACCTTCCGACGTCGTGCTGCCCAATTGGAATTGGGACGGACCACAAACGATCGCCCAGATCTTCTCCGTCATGGGGCTCCGCGTGGCTAATAGCGACCAGATGCCTGCCTGGGTGAAGTCCTCGCCGTACAACCGTGAGCGCGGCACAAATGATCCGGCGCCGGAACCCTGATTAATCTTTGGAGAGGTGCTGGAGTAGCCACTCGCGAAATGATTTGAGTGCGGCCGTTTGACCGTCTGTCAGACCTTGCTTAACGAAGCGTGTGAGAACCTCGCTGGTAAGTAGGGGAAACGCGACACTCGCATCTATTAAGACATAGCGATCTTCAACCAGCTGGTAAATTCGCATGCCCTCACGCTTGTAGAGCCAAACCTCGGGAACATTCATGCCCGCGTAAATCTTCAGCTTAGTGTCAGAGGCGTGGGAGACATCCACCTCGACCGCAATGTCGGGCGGAGGATCGTTTTCTAACTTAATGTCCATGACGCCAATGATCTTGTCTGCGTTCTGAACATAGAAACAGCAGTCGGGTTCTAAACCACGTTGGAGCCATTTCTGCTTGTAAGTGGTCGAACCTAAAGCTTCGATAGCGACATCCATCTCCTCCGAAATCATATAGGTCATGCGCGCGATAATTTCTTTGGCAGCTTCGTGCTTAGTCGAGGGACTCATGATCTCAAGCCTTCCCTGGTCGTAAGTCACTCGAATCCCATTCCACTGTTCGAGGTCGGCGACGAGCTGTTCGTACTCATCCCACGAAACATCAGTCAGGATGAGCGTGCCGCCGGACGGCATGTGTTCAATGGAATCGAGCAAGTTGACGGTTTGGGTGGCCATTAGTCCTTCAAATCATAATCCACTTTGCGCGTTGAGCGCAGCGCGCTTCTGCATGGCTTTGAGAGGTTCCGGAATAAATGAAGTGATGTGATGGGTCTCTTCACGTCCATCCGCGAACGTTTGATAGAGAGTAAAGTCAGGCAGCGACAAGCAGCTCAGCGGCGAGTGGTGGTTGTAGCCGCTGTCGAGCCCAATGGCGCTGTTAGAAATATAAATGCCATGACGTCCCAGCCGTCCGCGCAACGGCAGAAAAGGCGTGGGAGTGTGGCCAAATACGCACGGCTTGCCACGATAGTTTTTGTAGAACTCCATGTCGCGCGTCCAGAGTAAATACTCAGGCTTGCTGTCACGCGGATGCTTGCCCTGATCCAAGCCGGCGTGAACGTAAAATGCGTACTCGTCCTCGTGGTAGTAAGGCATGCGACGGAAGAAGTTGAGATGATCCGCAGGCACTTTGCTTGCCACCATGCGTCGAGCTTCATTAAGTTCCGCTTCGGTGCGAGCAATCAACGGTCGTCCAGTGTATTGCTCAAAGGTCCTTTCACCGCCGGTTACAGGTGAGATCCAGATGTCCGCAGCGCCTTCGATGAAGTCGAGCAGCATTTGCTCGTGGTTTCCACGCAAACAAATGACGCGCTCAGGATTCTCACGGCACATGGTCATGACCTGCTCAACACAGCTTGGTGCGTCGAAGCCACGGTCGATGAGGTCGCCAAGAAAGATCAGCTTGTCAGCAGTAGGGTCACGCGGCAGCATCTCGATGAGGTTTGCCAGTTGGGCGCCGCGTCCGTGAATGTCGCCGATGACGAAGGTCTTCATGTCTCTACCGTATCACAGAATTAGGGTGTAGGTGACAAGTGTCACGACATTGTTTACACGGCGAAGTGCCATGACATCGTTTACAGTTCTTTGAAAAACTAGTTTGTGGCACAGAAGCGCAGTTGTTTCATCATTTGAACCTTTCTCGTTTGGGAGGAAGGCATGAAGAAGGAACAGCGCGACAGAGAACATGCAATAAAGTCGTATGTGAAAGGTGAATCGATAACGGCGATCGCTCAGAAGCTTGGTCGCTCGCGGCCCTGGGTTTACAAATGGATTGAGCGCTATCAAGCGGAGGGGGAAACAAACCATTGGCAGGAAGATCGCGCCAGAGCTCCGCATAGCAACCCGCGGCAGTTGCCTGGCGAAGTCATCGAAGCGGTCAAGCTGGCGCGGTTGCATCTGTACAACCAGGGATTGTTTTGTGGTGCGCAGGCGATTAGCTGGGAGTTGGAAGCATTGCAAGTTTCGCCTTTGCCAAGTCTGCGGACTATCAGCCGCATAGTCAGTCGCGAAGGGCTTACGCACCGCCGCACTGGGCGCTATGAACCAAAGGGCAAGCGCTATCCGACGCTGCAGTGCCAGCACGCCAATGAAGTACATCAGAGCGACTATGTGGGACCTTGTTATTTGAGGGGGCCGCTGCGCTTTTACAGCATGAACAGCGTAGACCTCGCCACTGGTCGCTGTGCGGTGACGCCGGTCTTTAACAAAGCCGCACAATCGGTGATCGACGCTATCTGGTCTAACTGGTGGCGTTTGGGCATTCCCAAACATCAGCAGGTCGATAATGAGTTGGTGTTCTATGGCAGCCATCGGCATCCGCGCGGCTTGGGCTGTCTGATTCGGCTTTGCCTGGCCCAAGGCGTGGAGCTGTGGTTTATTCCCCTGGCTGAACCTTGGCGTAACGGCGTGGTGGAAAAATTCAATGACCATTACCGCGGTGGTTTGCTGCGCCGGGTGTTGATGCAGGGAGCAGAGGACTTGTATCGAGAATCGTTGCTCTTTGAAGAGAAACATAACACCCGCTATCGCTACACCAAGCTGCAAGGCCGGACGCCGCAAATGGCTTTGGGCCGAGCCCAGCTTCGGCTGCCGGAATCGCCCGTGGCTCCCAAGCATCCGTTGCCCAAGCCAGAAAACGGCCGCTATCACTTGGTGCGCTTCATCCGTGGCGAGGCCGTGCTGGATGTCTTCGGCGAGAAGTTCAGGGTGCCACCGGAAGTGGTTTATGAATACGTGATCGCCACCATCGATGTGGCTCGACAAAAACTTAGCATTACGATGAATGACATCATCATTGACGAGCACGACTATTGGCTCAGATAAAATCTGGCCGGCGGTTTCTTTGACTGCTCCAGTCGCCCTGCGGGCTCCTTGCGCAGCCAAAGAAACCGAAACCAATAAATCAGGTGTAAACGATGTCATGGCACTTTTCGGTGTAAACGATGTCATGGCACTTGAGATGTAGGAGCTAGGGTGTAGGGTGTAGTGATGACGCGAGACGCGGGAAAAACGGTAACGCCGAAAGAGAATTCGCTATCTCAATACTCAAGACAGTCTCCAGATTTGCCATATATCATTTGCCATTTTTCATTTGCTTGGCGAGCTTTGCGCCTTTGCGGTAGGTTTCTGTTAGGCAAAACTTAGAATAAATTCCCCGCAAAGGCGCAAAGCCCGCCAAGTCGGGCCAACTTAGTTGTTGAAGTCCATTCCTAACAACGACGATGACAAATGAAAAATGGCAAATGATATATGGCAAATCTCAGAAAGGTTCGATCCTTGACCCTACGTTGGTGGCAATGAGTCTACCGCTTCCGGCTACACCCCACACCCTAACTCCGACACCCTAATCTCGTTGGCGGGTGTTGAAGTCGCTTTCGAGCTTGGCCATCAATTGCTGATACCTGGGATTATCTTTCAGCAAGTTCCAGTTCGGATCAGACTTGAACCACGGGTAATTCTCGTTACCGAGCTTGTTGGCCGTCTCGAGCCAATGCACCGCGTCATCCTGTTCATCCAACAACGCATAGACTGAACCGAGCCAATAAGCAATATCGTGATCAGCCGCAGCCACCTCTTTAATCTTCGGAGACAGCTGCGATAAAGCTTCACTTCGTTTGTTCTGCGCAGCTAGGCAAGTCGCGAGGATGGGTCGAATGCCGTCCATCTTCGGATGATTCTCGAGGGTGTTCTCCAGCACTCGCCGGGCGGCTTCGACCTCGCCCCGATAAAAGAGCACACGTGCTCGAAAGGTCCGAACCAACGGATGATCAGGCTCGACGGCCGCACCACGATCCAATTCCGCCAGCGCGTCTTCCCAGCGATGCTGATACATGAAGATGCGAGCGCGGTTGTAGCTTGCGACCACCAGCTCACCAGGATTCAATCGCACCATGCGTTCAAAGCTGCGCAGCGCTCGCTCGTAATCTCCGTCCAGCCGGCCCAGTATACCGCGCACGAAATGCACACCGACGTCGTTGGGGAATTCATCGCGCAAGCGCTCTACTTCAACTCGAGCTTTCGGTTTTTCGTTTCGAGAAAGATAGATAAAGACCATGTGCATGCGCGCTTCGAGCAGCTTGGGCTCGAGCGTCAACGCCATGTCAAAAGCATCTTCGGCCTTCTCGTGATCGCCAGGTTCACCGAGCCCTTTGAGCACGCGCGTCACGTAACAACCACCGAGAGCCGAATAAGCCAGGGCGAATTTCTGGTCGAGCTTGATGGCCCGCTCAAAATGTTCGATTGCAGAATCGACGTGTTCTCGCGAGACGGTGTGATAGATAAACCGTCCCATACAGTCGCGGCCTCGCAGGTATTGCTCGGTGGCCTCGGCGTTGGCGCTCATGCCCTTCACGAGCTCGCCCTTTTCATCCGAACTCAGCTCGAGTCGCAGCCCGTCGACGATGTGTTGGACGATTGCATCCTGTACCGCGATGATGTCGCCCGCATCGGCGTCGATTCGATCGCTCCAAAGAATCTCGCTGGATCTCACGTCGAGTAGCTGCGCGGTCACGCGAATGTGTTTACCGGCGCGCACGAAGGATGCAGTCAGGATCGCGTTTACGCTTAGTTGGCGGCCGACTTCAAGTGGATCAATGTCCTGGTTCTGATACTTCGCGATCGATGACGAGGGACGCACGATCAGCGAACGCACGTGCGCCAGCTCCGTGATCACAGCGTCGGCAAGCGAGAACTCGTAAAAGCTCGTTTCCGGGTCGTTGCCCACATTCTTGAAAGCAAGGATTGCGACACTCTTTCTGGCTTTGTCACCGACGCTGGTCGAAGGAGTCTCATGAGCGTCTGATGGAGTGGGGCGGCTCGTCGTTGATGGCGGCGTCCCGCCGTCGCTCCCGGTAAGTGACTTGAACCAGCGCAAAGCGCGCTGTACCGGACTCTGCGGATTCAAATGGCGAGGCGCAACCAGAGGAGCTGCGTCTTCATATTGAGCGGCCGTGCCACTTCGCACTTCGTTGAGAACGCTCTTCAGATCTTCGCGCAGTTCACCGATCTTTTGATAGCGATCGCGAGGATCCTTCGCGAGTGCCCGGTCAAGAATCTGCTGCAGCCTCGGCGGCACAGCGCTCGGTCGAGCTTCGGCGATTGGCACCGGCTCATCATGCAGCACCGCATGTCTTACATCGACGGCGGTCTTTCCTCTAAACGGCCAAATCCCAGTCAACATTTCATAAAGAAGCACGCCCGTGGAAAAGATGTCGGCACGTGAATCGACTCGATCGCCGCGTGCCTGCTCAGGCGCAGCGTAGGTGGCGGTTCCGTAGGGCACGCCGACTTCTGTCAGTTCAGTGTGATGAATACCTGAAGAGCGCGCCATGTCTTCATCGAGCAGTTTGGCTAGTCCGAAGTCGAGCACTTTTGCCTGGCCCGCGCTGTTCACCATTACGTTACCGGCCTTGATGTCGCGATGAATAATCCCGCGAGCATGAGCAGCGACGAGAGCGTCAGTCACCTGAATGGTTATCGAGAGCGCGCTTTGCAATTCCAGCGGCCGGCCGCCAACCAGGTCACGCACATTTCTTCCCTCGATGAGCTGCATCGCGATGAAATGAATGCCGTTGATCTCGTTGAGATCGAAGATGGTGCAGATGTTGGGATGGTCCAAAGCCGAGGCGAGCCGCGCTTCACGTTCAAATCGTTTGAGATTGGCTGGTTTGGAAGTCAGCTCGGCTGGAAGAACTTTGATGACAACAGTTCGGCCCAACTTATTATCGAGGGCTTTATACACAGTTCCCTGACCGCCCGCACCGAGCTTGTCGAGTATCCGGTAATTTCCCAGCGTGCTTCCGATCATCGTGTTTGTGGAGGGTTCTATTTAACCCCCAAGTGAGAGCAAAGAGCAAAGGACAAAGGGCTAAACGGAAAAGAGCGAAGGGCGAGACGGAAAGGGCAAAGAAGAACCATCTCTGGCGGCGTGAGTTAAATGATGAATGCCACGGGCTTGACCCGTGGTCTCTTACGCTGGCCGCTAAAGCACACGAGTTGGATGCTGAATGCCACGGGCTTGACCCGTGGTCTCTTACGCTGGCAGCTAAAGCACACGAGTTGGATGCTGAATGTACGGGCTCCCCGTGGAGATTAACCTTCGTTGGGCGTGATTTTGACTTCGGCCAATAAAAGTAAGCCTCCACATGACTAACCCGAGCATCCCCCAGAGATTGCGCCTTCATCCGTGTCTCTCTGAAATCGTGAATCTCCACCGTCCAGGTTGGTCGCATCACTTCCGCTACCATTTATTTCTATTGACGACGACGAAGCGGTTGTAATAACGTGCGCCCGCTTCACCAACGATGATCCGCTCCGAAACTCAGTTCTCCTCCTTCTTGAAGTTGCATTTGACCAGAAAGGAGCTTATGACCATGGGAATAGAACGCCCACCTGCAAACAAGAACGATCATGCACTCGAATCAGGAGGCCCTGAGTCAAGACTATCCTGGCCCCCATTCATCACCGTAAATGCCTTGTTGCTTGTCTTCCTGGGATTCGGTGGCGGACTAATGACGCTTTACTACTCGCGAATTCATTACTTTCCTGAAATCGAGTGGAAGTCTGCGATTATGTATTTAGCAGGCATTTCATTTGTCGGTGGCGGTGTCGCGATAATCTTCGCCTGCTCGGTTTTAGTGCCCGGCTACATTTGGAATTCATGCATGGTGCTGGATCCCGCAACCCAAGCCACCTTTTCCTATAACGAAAACGAGCCATGTGTCCGAGCAATTTGGAAATGGCTGGGGTGGCCCTTCCTGACAGTGATGTTTATTTCGCACCTTTTCTTGCTCTTGATTCCCAGATGGGGAACCCGAGCTTATGCTATTACCGGCATCCTCGCGTTACTGCTTACGGCGCTGATAGTGAGATTCTGGTGGTTCAAAAAAATTCCACGTGAACGAGAGTCATCTACTTCCGAGGATCCGACGGAGAAGGCGTCTCGGAGTTTGTTGAGCTTCTTTGCTTCGAACTGGAAAATTCTAAGACGACGTGATGACGACATGGTGAAGAGGCATTTGTTTAAGTTCACTGTTTGGTTTAGCGCCTCCATATTACTAAGTCAGGTCTCATTGCTATTTGTTTACCTGATGTCCGGGAGGCCGGTCGAGCATTTCTGGCCATTAACGGTCATGTGCACGCTGGGTGTTTTTACTTCGACACTTTGGGTGGCGGTGAATTATTCACGATATCCAACTCGTGCTGTTGTCGGCTCGTTAATCGTGGCGGTCCTGCTGCTGATAGCCGCTAACCACTATTCTTTTTTGCCGGGACAAATCATGGATCGATTCGGTTTCGGCGAATCGCATCGAGTAGATATTCTCGTGGACAAAGATGGGGCTGACCTTATTAAGGGATTGGAACTTGAGGCGTGCAAAGAAAATAAGCTCTGTGACGTCGAGATTCTCTCCAAAGTAGGCGATGAATACTTTTTGAGAACGGACAAATGTAGAACTTTTACGCTCCCCAAATCTGTGGTAAAGGCACGCACCGACCATTTGATAGCGAGTCCCACTCCATCTCCGTGTCCAGCGAACTGATAGGTTCCATCAGGAGAAAGCTACTCAAGAACTGATTCGTCCAGCGGACTCCGTGCTCGTGAGAACATCGGAAAGATGGCGATGACACGCTGAAAGAGAAAGGCGACCCAAATTCGAGTCGCCTTTTTCGTTCCCTCTTTCGAGGTTAGCCGCCAGCATCCATCTGCTACCGCAGACGGTACTGACAAAAGCTGGCCCAGCTAATCGCTAATTCCCACTTGCCAGAGCGTGAAAGCGTAGTCGAACGCCGTCTCCTTCAAAGCATCGTAGCGACCGGATGAGCCACCGTGACCGGCGCCGAAGTTAACTTTCAGCAGCAGCGGATTACTGTCAGTCTTCATCGCGCGGAGTTTCGCTACGAACTTCGCTCCCTCCCAATAAGGCACCTGGCTATCATTGTAGGAAACCTTAACCAGCATGGTTGGGTAATCCATTTTCCTGATGTTGTCATAAGGCGAGTACGTCTTCATGTAATCGTAGGCGGGCTTCTCAGCCGGATTACCCCATTCGATGAACTCGCTGGTCGTCAATGGCAACGACGCATCAAGCATCGTATTGATGACATCAACGAAGGGAACTTGAGCAATCACGGCTTTGAATAAGTCCGGCCGCATATTGCTGACGGCGCCCATAAGCAGACCGCCGGCGCTTCCGCCCTGAATAACCAGCCGGTCTTTGGAAGTGTATTTCTCTTTCACGAGGTGATCGCCGCAGGCAATGAAGTCGGTAAAGGTCGTAATCTTCTTCATCATGCGACCTTGCTCGCGCCATTCCTCGCCAAGCTCACCACCACCGCGAATATGACCGATGGCAAAAATCACTCCGCGGTCGAGCAGTGAAAGCCGCGCGGAGCTAAATGTCGGCGGAATCGAGTAACCGTACGAGCCGTAGCCGTACAGCAACAGTGGCGCTGAGCCATCCAACTTTGTGCCGCGTCGATACACGACCGAGATCGGCACTTTGGCGCCGTCGCTCGCGATGGCAAACAAACGCTCCGACTTGTAGTTCGCCTTATCAAACCCGCCAGGCACTTCTGTTTGTTTCTTCAAAGTCGCCTGACGAGTGTTCATGTCGTAATCGAACACCGAGCTCGGCGTCACGAGCGACTGGTAGTTGTAACGCAGTGTCGTGGTGTTGAATTCATGATTGTTGGTCGTGCCGGCTGAATAGACCGGCTCGGGGAAACTGATCCGGTGTTGCTTATTGGTCTTGAAGTCGACGATCTCGATTTGTTCGAGCCCGTTCTCCCACTCGCTCAAGACGGCGTGATCGGCAAATAAGCTAACGTCATCGATCTTAACGGCGGGCCGGTGAGCTACAAACTCTTTCCAGTTCTTTTCAGAAGGATCGTCCACTGGCGCAGTGACGACGCGAAAGTTCTTCGCGCCTTTGTTGGTGCGAATGTAGAAGAGGTCACCGCGGTGATCCACGTCATACTCATGATCCGGTTCGCGTGTGAGCACGACCTTGAGATCCGCGCCGGGATTGTTGGCTGGCAACCAGCGAACCTCGCTCGAGGTTTTGCTGACGGCCTGAAGCACAATCACCGCCTTGTCGCGAGACCGTCCCGTAAAGATGTCAAAGAGCTCGTCTTTCTCTTCATAAATCAGGTCGTTCTTATCGCTCCCCAGCACATGACGGAAAAACTTGTCGCTGCGTTTCGTGACGGCGTCTTCTGTTACATAAAAGAAAGTCTTGTTATCTGTCGCCCATGACATGTTATCGACGCGCTCGATACGTTCAGGATAAAGCTCGCCGGTCTTCAGGTTCTTGACTTGAAGCGTGTACTGTCGATAACCGGTGTTGTCCGTCGAATAGGCGAGCAAATTGCCGTCATCGCTTGGTGACATGAGGCCAATGCTCATGAACTTCTGACCTTTGGCTAGTTCATTCTGATCGAGAATGATCTCTTCCTTCGCAGTCACGCTGCCTTTCTTTCGACAGTAAATCGGGTACTGCTGCCCTTCAACCGTGCGCGAGTAGTAGTAATAGCCATCCTGCCGGTAAGGCACGTTGGTGTCCGTCTGCTTGATATGACTGAGCATCTCTTTGTAGAGCTTCTCCTGCAACGGCTCCGTCGGCTTCATCATTACTTCAGCGTAGGCATCTTCAGCTTTGAGATGTTCCATCACTTGGGGATTGGATTTCTCTCGCAGCCAGAAATAATCGTCGACGAGGGTCTCGCCGTGAATCTTGGTGATCTTTGGTTTCTTTTCAGCCATCGGTGGTTGTGGTGTCGTAGCGGGGCCGTCCGCGCGGACTCGAGTCGAGACGTTAAGGCCTGCGACCATCAATGAAATGGTAAACAGGACGAGGGTTAGTATTCTGGTATTGGTTCTCATTTGGGACCTTCCTCGAAGAGTAATTGGGCGTTAAGAGACTACTACGCATTTGGAGCAACGCAGGTCCACTTGAATTCCTGAGAAATTGCTTATGGATCTTGTTTGCGGCGCACGGCCGGCTTAGTCGTGCACCGTTCAACCACGAAGTGGGCTGCCCCACCCTGATTGAACATACTTGCCGTCTAAAACGATGCATGGCACCGTCGGGTCGTTGTCTGAATAGCTAAACATCTCAGCGCGACGCGCCCGATCGTTTTGCGCATCGTAATCCTCGAACGGAATGTTTTCCGCAGTGTAATACTCACGCGCTTTCTGGCAGTATGGACAATCCGGCTTGGTATACAAAACTAAACCCATCCTTCACCTCCGCAGACGTCGTAGTTTATCAAGTCAGAACCGGGAGCGGTAGCGACCGGGCAAAACTCAGTGCGCCAGGAAAAAGTAGGTAAAGCATAAATGGTGAACTGAAGCCTTAGCCGATACCACAAGCTTGCGCTGTGGTGTTTCATGTTCACAGCTACAAAAACAGGCTGATCCATCTGGTTTGCAAGAGGCCACGGGCTGACCCCGTGGTGTTTCACGTTGCCGCCTGACCACCAGCATGAAGCGTGAACACTCCACGGGACGAGCCCGTGGCATCATCAAAAATCTCGGCCCGCCTCTGTTAGCGACCAACGTGAGTGACCACGGCGCCAGGCTGTGGCCTCAGTTTTAGCGATTACCTACTTTTTCTTGCCGCACCGGGCAAAACTTAACGGTAAGGTCGACTTTGTTGGCAACTACCCGGACGCGTCCGGGTTCTGACTTCAGCGCATATTTGTTGGCGAGCCCTGCGTCTGACGTTATACTCGGCCGCATGTCGGAAGGTCCCCAGCTAGCTGAGTCGCTGGAGAGCGATCTGCTCGATCCGTACGACAAGCTAATCACCATTGAGGTTCTCGGCCGGCGCGTCCAGGTGCCGGAGAAGAACCGACTTCTGCGCTGCTTTCAGTACCTTTCACTCAGAACTATTTCGTATGGAGATTTTTGCTGGAACGGCGACTGCACGAATTGTCAGATTTGGTATCACCCGGAAGGCCAGACTGAAGCTGAGGATCGCCCTGGTCTCGCTTGCAGGATGGAAGTGCAGGAGGGAATGGTGATCACCAAACTCAATTCCTTCATTCAACTCGAAGGCATAAATAAGCAGCCGTGACTACAGGCGTTCAGAGTTCAAGCTTCAGCTTGTGTTTGGGCAACCCCACAATCTAGAGATTGAACTCTAAACGCCTGTCGTCACGTTGACGTTAATCAGAAGCGACGGGCGCGACGGCGGTCCTGACGAAAGTCGCGGAAATCGCCACGTCGATCTCGGATGTCTTGACCCAGCTCTCGCCGATCTCGGTGCAGCTCAAAACTATCCGATCGGATCTCACGCCGGTCGGCCCTGAGTTCCGCTTGCGAAGCTCCTGCTCGCCGATCCTGACGATACTCGCGGATGTCGCCGCGACGCTCCCTAACGTCGCCACGTAATTCGCGACGATCAGAACGAATCTCACGACCATCGGCACGAATCTCGTGACGATCCGCGCGCAGGCCGCGCCGCTCCCAACGATTGATTCTTCCTTCAGCCATCACCGCGATTGAGCTGAATCCGAACAATGCCGCCAATAAAAGAAAACTGCGAACGACTTTCTTCATTTTGATTCCTCCATTCCTTGGATTGTTTTCTTATCAAGCAGACGGGAGAGATGCGCAGGGAGAGAAGAGACACAAAACCGGGCGCCGGGGGTTTTGATCCCCCCAGTTATTGGTCACTTGCTGTTAGACGTTGAGCGCCGGTGAGAAGACGAAATTTCTTCGAACATCAATATCGCGGCACGGAAGGATCCACATCGATCGACCAGGCAGTAATCCCGCCACTCAAATTCGTGAGACTTCCCGTAAAGCCCGCCTGTTTCAAATTCGCGATTGCCATCGAACTGCGTCCGCCCATCTTGCAGTGCACGATCGTCTCTTTATTGGGATCGATCTCCGCCATTCGGCTAACGACTTGTCCGAGCGGAATGTGAATCGTGTTTGGAATCTTTGCCACAGCGAGTTCATGAGCTTCGCGAACGTCGACGATTTGCAGGTCATCACCTTTGTCGATGCGTTCCTTTAATTCTTTGGCAGTAATCTGCGGGATCTGTTGCTGCGGTGCGCCGTTCATAAGGTCCTCCGTCAAGTTTGATTGTGTGGTTATCTTATAACCAGCGATCAGCAGTCAGGTCAAAGACATTAGCCGCAGATTACGCAGATTCCACCGATATGCTTTGATTGCTGACTTGAAGTGAGACATACAATTTAAGCCCTACCTAAACAAAGAACGAGTCAAAACATCTGTGAAATCTGCGTAATCTGTGGCTAATGTCTTTGACCTGATTGCTGATTGCTGATTACTGATTGCTATACTACGCCTATGAAATTTGAATATTACCACGCCGGTTTGGATGAAACGCCGAAGCTCTCCGTGGACGGAACCGTAGCTAACGCAATCCACTTTTCACATTGGGTTGACAATGAGACGCCCGCAGAAGTTAAGGCCGACACTTCGACCGAAATAGCTCTGAATCTGGTGGCGTCGCCGCGTCGCGAACAGATGACGCAGGGTATCGAGCTGGTTACTAACAATCACTTCGATACGGATGGCGTACTTTCGGTCTGGACAGTCTTGACCGGTGAGCCAGCCTGGGAGCTCCGCGAGCAACTAATTGCCGCAGCAGAGTCAGGTGACTTTTCGGAATTCACGAATGAGTCTGCCATTCGAGCCAGCATCGCTATCCAGGGATCCGATCAAGCCTCTCCGAACGACGAGACCGGTTCACCCTTGGCCCGTTATCTAGCCGGCGAGGATGTTGATGACGATGCGCGCGCTTACGAACTGGTGCTGCCCGAAGTTGAGCGCGTTCTAACACGCACGGATGAATACGAGCCTCTTTGGCGTGAGCCATGGAAACGCATCACCACGGCGATCGAAAGCTTTGAGCGCGGCTCTTCGGCTGTCAGAGAACTTCCCGATGAAGCAATCTCGCTAATCACATTAGCGCCGGACATTTTCAGCGCGTCCGGCTTCAATCCCACCAGACACGCCGCCCCGTACACCGCAATCTCGCGATACGCGCGCGGAAAGCTGTTCGTCATTGCTACTCCCGTGGCATCGGGCTGGAGTTATCGAATCGACTATCCTTACTATTCCTGGGCAGAGACAGTTGTAAGACCTCGAATTGAGCGCCACAACCTGACGCCACTGATCGATCGCCTCAACGAAATCGAAGAGAACGGTGATGGTCAATGGAAGCTGGATTCAAATGAAATGACTTCGGCGGTCAAATACATTGGGTCAAACGGGCTGCTGGGCGTTTCGAGTTTGGATCCCGATGTGGTTGTGAGCAATTTGCGCGCGATCGTTGGCTCGGCGCTCGAAGGAGCTGCTGCGACCAGGTGAAGCCGACGTGGCACGGGCGTCCCGCCCGTGGGTTTCCGAGTGGAATATCAGCAAACTACGGGCTGGACGCCACGGCTGTCTATTAAGAATGCACGACGTCATTATCATCGGTGCTGGACCAGCCGGGTTGGCTGCTGCTTTCTGGTGTGATGAACTCGGACTCGACACGCTGGTGCTCGAGCAGAATGACAAGGTTGGCGGACAACTTCTCAGCATATACAACCCCATCCACAACTATCTCGGCCGTCGAGCGGACGACGGCGTGGAGATGGCTGACTACTTCGCCGCGGGCATTATCGAGGCGGAGTTTGATCTTTGGACGAATGCGACGATTGAAACGGTTGATCTGAAAGCAAGACGGATCAAGTTAGCCAGCGGCGAGGAGCTTCAAAGCATTTGTGTGATCATCGCCAGCGGCGTTCGTCGTCGCCAGCTTAATATTCCGGGTGAGTCGCAGTTTGTAGGCAGGGGAATGATCGAGTCCGGGGCTCGCGACGCGCAGTTGTTCGCTGGCAAGGATGTTTGCGTAGTCGGCGGCGGCGACGCTGCTGCTGAAAACGCGCTCTTGCTGGCTGAGGTTTGTCCAACTGTCACCCTCGTGCATCGCAGAAAAACACTACGCGCGCGTCAAGAGTTCCTGGATCAAATGCAAACCAAACACTGCATCACTGTTTTTAAGGAAGCTCAAGTCCTGCGAATTTTAGGGGACGAGCGAGTGGAGGCGGTTGAGATTCTGCGCGCCGGCGCTATCAAGCCATTTCAGATGGCGGTGGGCGGTGTGCTGGTCCGAATCGGTGTCGAGCCGAACTCGGAACTGTTTGCCGAGCAAGTGAAGGTCGATGACCAACGGTACATCGAAGTTGACTCGTCACAGGAGACGAGTATCGAAAATGTCTTTGCATGTGGAGACGTGTGCAGTCCTCTTGCACCTACGATCAGTGGGGCTGTTGGCGCCGGCGCTACAGCCGCGAAGGTGATAGCCGCTCGACTTGGCGGCGGCAAGCGTTGAGTTGAGTGACACTTCAAAAGCTTTAGCCGCAGATTACCCGCATTCCACGGATGTTAAGACCATTTCGATTACGTTAAGTTTGGAAAGCGGCGGATTCTTTGATTTCTGACTCTTTTTGATTTCGGCATTCTTAATCCGCGAAATCTGTGGCTAAAGTTTAGCGATCAAATGCAATTATGATGACTCCAGCGAATGAATCCGCGGCGCCGTACAGCGAGTCCCATCTCGTAGCGTATCCGGTCGAGTACATCGCGGGAATTGACCTCTATAACGTAGGAGAATTTCACGCGGCGCATGATGCTTGGGAAGAACGATGGATGGGCGAAGTCGGACCAGACGAAAAACTTTTTCTCCAGGCCATGATCCAGTCAGCCGTCGCCTTTCATCATTTGCAAATCAGCAGGCCCGGCGCGGCTCGGCAAATGTACATCCGCGCGAAAGAAAAATTTGAGCGGCTGGGCAAGCCCGTTTTTATGTCGCTGGACATAACTGAATATATCGAGCAGCTCGATCGCGCCCTGTCGTGGCTATTAACAGTTCCCGATCCGCGCGAACTAACGCCTCCAGAGGTGATCCCGCCCACGATTAAGTTATTGCCGGAGATCGGCGAGTTTGACTAGGGTGTAGGGCGTAATTGGAGGGAGACTAATTGCGTACGTCGTGAGGTTAAAGAGCGGGCTTTTCTGAAGATTTGCCATTCATCATTTTCCATTTGTCATTTTCCATTGGTGGATTCAACAAGCATGTGAACTGTGACGTTCATTGCTCCAGAGGAGCGACATGTTTATAGAGATAATCGGATACCTTACTAAGCTTCGCTCCTTTAGGAGCGAAACTCGGCCCGTCCGAATGATTGTCGAGACGAACGATTACGCTCCTAACGGAGCTTTGCGGATGAAGAAGAAGACGGGGCTATAAACATCTCGCCGCTACGCGGCGAAGCGACAAAACAAGATTCCGTTTGACTGAAGGCGTGTTTGGGTTTGTGTGATCAAACTGGGGAGATTTTCCATTTATCATTTGCCGTTTTTCATTTTCCAGTTCTCAGCTGATGCGAAGTTCGAATGACAAATGAAAATTGGTAAATGATATATGGCAAATCGGAAGCTTAAGTTAATTCGTCCAGGCTCAGTTGGTTATGCTAACTAAGATAAGTATCGCTCTATCAACTCTGTGGCTGGGCGCGGCGCTGTTTTTTAGCGCGGTCGTAGCACCGGCTGCATTCGGAGTCCTGCGGCAGTTTGGCGTCGCCAACTCCGGCGAGATTGCGGGAGCAATTGTTAATCGCAGTTTGCGAGTAGTTAACCTGAGCGGCTTTTTCCTTGGATTGCTGGTTCTGCTGCTCATCTTGTTCTCAAAATCACGGGGACTGACATGGATACTTCGCCTCGTGTCGCTGGTTGTGATGGTCGCAGCCACTGCAGTTGGTCAGTGGATGATTGCCGCGCGCATGCACGCATTACGTGTAGCCATGGTTGTACCGATTGATCGAGTTGAGCCCAGCGATCCGCAACGCCTCGCGTTCGATCAACTCCATACTTATTCCGTTGGATTGCTAAGCACGGCCATGCTGGCGGCGATCTTCGCGATCGTCTTAATGCTGCTTCGGCGTGATACGGCTGCCAGTGAACAGTGGCAAAGTGGCACGGGCGTCCCGCCCGTGGTGTCTTGAAATCCTCGCCCATGAAAAAAGCAATTACTCCTTTTGTTTTCGCGCTGCTGCTAATCGCAGGCTGCTGGTGTGGGCTCGCGCAGCAAGCGCCGGTTGCGGTGGAGAAGTCCGACGCGGAAAAACGGAAGGAGTCTTTTGAGATCGTTTGGAACACCGTCAATGAGCGCTTTTACGATCCTACCTTTCATGGCGTTGATTGGAAAAAAGTTCGAGAGCGCTATGCACCGCTCATAGCCGACGCCACGACTGACTATGAAGTCCACCGGCTCTTACAACAGATGATCAGCGAGCTGCACCAGTCGCACTTTTTGATCATCCCCAAAGAATCGATTCCCAAGCTGTTGCCGAGCAGGAGTTCCGATACAAGCTCCACTACCGAGACGAATGATGAAGACATGCTCGAGGAGCTCGAAAACGAGGCATCGACCACGCCACTAGATCGCATCGGCTACAAGTTGACTGAGCGGCTCTCAACCGGAATTGGGATCGAATTGCGCGTTATCAAAGGCCAGGCGGTCATCACACGCGTCGAGAAAGATTCTGCTGCGGCGCGGGCCGGCTTACGACCAGGTTTTGTAATCAAGAAAGTTGGATCGCGTTCGGTCGAGACTGTGATTGCTCAATTTGAAAGTAACACTACTTTTCAATCAGCCTTTCGCGGCCAGCTGCCTTTGATCCTGCTGGCGGCTTTTATCAACGGAGAACGACAGTCGCCGGTGCGCTTGTCGTACCTGGACGGTTCCAATCGCGTTCGTGCTGCGACAATTCAGCGAGAACGGTTGAAGGGCGAGATGTCGGCTGCGATTGGTAACTTGCCCGCGATGTATACCGAGTTTGAAGCGCGCACATTACCGGGCGGATTCGGCTACATCCGCTTCAACGCGTTCATGCCTGGCTTGATGAAAAAAGTCTGCGCCGCATTGCGCGCTCATCACGACGATCGTGGATTAGTGTTGGACTTACGAGGGAACCAGGGTGGACTACTGGGAATGATTGGAGGCTTGAGTGGCTTGTTCCAATCGTCACCCGCGATTCTCGGGATGATGAACGCGCGGTCCGGGCCAGGAATGGTGATGGCGTTCCCTCAACGAATGCCGTACTCAGGCCCGCTTGTGATCATGATTGATGGCTCGACCCAATCAGCCGCAGAAATGTTTGCCAGCGGGCTGCAGGACAATGGCCGCGCTGTGGTCGTGGGCCAACGGAGCGCCGGGAACACTTTGCCTTCCACCATCATGAAACTTCCGACTGGCGCGTTGTTTCAGTTTGCCTTTGCAAATTACGTAACCAGTTCGGGCAAAAGCCTCGAAGGACGAGGCATCGAGCCCAACATCAAAGTCGAGTTGACGCGTCGTAACCTGTTGACGGGACGCGATCCGCAGTTGAGCGCCGCAATCAGTACGCTTCGCTCGTTGGCCAGTCCGCGCAAGGAATTAATCGCTGATGTAAGCGTCACCGAACCTCCTCCAAAGGCGCCAGCCGTAACTATTGAAAAGGCTGATTCGGAACCACCGGATCCTCCCGATGCCAGGCCGGATACACCACCGCGTCCCAGCAACAAGGACGAGTCGACGGTAACTCCGATCACACCCGGAATGCCGACTGCGTATCAAGTAATTGAACGCTACATCACAGCTGTCGGCGGTCGGACGGCGCTGGAAGAGCTCACGTCGCGTGTCTCGCGTGGAACGGTCGAGCTACAAACGATGGGTTTGAACGGAACCGCTGAGATTTACGAAGAGGCGCCTAATAAATCGACTCTACTAATCAACGTCGAGGGTCTGGGCACAATTCAACAAACTTACGACGGCTCGATAGCGTGGCTCCAGGATCCGCTTGACGGATACATTAAGTTCTCGCCGGCAGCGGCGGCGCGGATTGGAAGCGATGCGGTCTTTCACCGCGAGTTGCGCTTTAAGGAGCTCTATGGAGATTTGAAAGTAGTCGGAAAGGAAAAGGTTAACAATCGTGATGCCTTTATCGTGAGTTCTGCGTCCGGTTCTGATGAGAAGTGGTATTTCGACGCAGAGACTGGACTGATGCTGCGGAAGGGAAACACTTACTACGAAGATTTTCGGGAAGTCGATGGTGTCAAACTGCCTTTCAAAGTTACCGACAACACCTCATACGGTTTTGGCGTAGTGGTTCGGCTGACCGAAATCAAGCATAATGTGCCCATTGATCCATCAAAATTTGAGGAAACCCCGGACTGCTTCACGAAGCCGGAGGAGACGATTGAAAAGTCAAAAGTAAAAAGGCAAAGTAAAAAGTAAGAGCCATTGAAATTCAAGTTCTTGCTTTATTCCAGTGCGCCAAGAAAAAGTAGGTAGTCGCTAAAACTGAGGCCACGGCCTGGCGCCGTGGTCACTCACGTTGGTCGCTAACAGAGACGGGCAGAGATTTTTGGTGATGCCCCGGGGAGTGTTCACCTTCATGCTGGTGGCAGGCGGCAACGTGAAACACCACGGGGCTAGCCCGTGGCATCTTGCGAACCGATGGATCAGTCTGTTTTTGTAGCTGTGAACCTGAAATACCACAGGGCCAGCCTGTGGTATCGGCTAAGGCTTCAGTTCACCATTTTATGCTTTACCTACTTTTTCCTGGCGCACGGCTTTATTTACTTTTGTCTTTTTACTTTTAACTTTTTACTTGTTTGGAGGAATTGTGGAAACCATCGAGCAGTTCGACGAATGGCGCCGGCGTTTTGCTGATTGGAATCAGCCAGGCGGCAAGAGTGACATTGATGAATCTTATCCCTGGGTGCAGAACCGGCATTCACCGTTTTTGCCCGCGCGCCGAGCGTTACCGATGTTGAACCTCGCCCTCATTTCATCCGCCGGAGCATTCATCGACGGCTCCGAGCCATTCAACAACTCTGCGGAGGGTGATTTCACTTTTCGCGAAATTCCAGTTCAGGTCGAAGGTGAAGACCTTCAGTTTGCCGGTCGAGGCTACGATCAGACTGCGGTGCGACAGGATCTAAATTCCCAGGTTCCGCTAGCTCGACTCTTTGAATTTCAACAGAACGGAATCATCGGACAATTGAATTCAGTCTTCTGGAGCTTCAGCGGCTTCGTCACTAACGCAGCTCGTCTGGCAGATGAAATGTTGCCCAAGTTGGTCGAGCGACTCAACAGATACGAAATTCAGGCTGCGCTGCTAATTCCCGCATCGAGGCTCTGTCACCAGTCAGTGTCGTTGGCAGCGAGGGTCATTGAAGCAGCCGGCATTCCGACTATGACGCTCGCGATTGATAAAGAAGTTGTGGAGAGTGTACGACCGCCACGCGCCGCTCTTTATGACGGCGAGTATGGCAGTGTTGCGGGGCTGCCTAACTTTCCTGAGCAACAACGCCGCTTGCTCGATGAAGCTCTGCGATTGATTGAGCCGATGGATCAGGCCGGTATCCGCAGGTTGAATGTCGACATGGAAAGCGCCGTCGAAAAAGAACGCGGCGAGAGATAGGCAGGCAAACTTCAGTTTGTCGTTGTAGGGGCGGACCTGTGTGTCCGCCCTCCTTTAACTTAGCCAGGGCGGACACGTAGGTCCGCCCCTACAAATTATGCTAAAGAAACTTGTGGTTCGCGGCGTCGTGCTGATCCTCGCCGCGGTTTTGCTGTACATACTTCTGTGGCCAGTGCCGGTCTCACCGGCTGCCTGGACGCCACCACCCGCGCCTGAATTGACGGGTCCATTCGCTAAGAACAATCGTCTCGCTGGCATTCAAAGACTCGCCACTGACGGTGGCTTTGCTCCCGAAGATGTCGCCCTGGACTCACGCGGTCGCATCTATACGGGTATGAACAATGGTCGCATCGTGCGGCTACAACCTGACGGCCGCCAACCCGAAGGCTTTGCCAACACGCATGGTCGTCCACTCGGACTGGTTTTTGATCGAGCTGACAATCTAATCGTCGCTGATGCGATTAAAGGCCTGCTTTCAATTGCGCCTGACGGCGGTATCACTGTCTTGAGCACCACGGCGAATGGAGTCCCGTTTCTTTGCACGAATGATCTGGATGTGGCTGCTGACGGTACGATTTACTTCACTGACGCCTCGAGCAAGTTTCCTTTAGATAACTTTACGCTGGATATACTCGAGCATCAGGGCAATGGCCGGCTGTTGGCTTACGATCCAAAAACAAAGACCACCAGAGTCTTGCTGGGGAATCTTTGTTTTGCGAATGGCGTTGCCGTCAGTCCGGATCAATCTTATTTGCTGGTCGTTGAGACAGGGAAATATCGTATTCATCGAGTGTGGCTCAACGGGCCGAAACAAGGTCAGGCAGAAATCTTTATCGATAACCTGCCGGGATTCCCGGACGGCATCCTCTCGAACGGCCGCGATAGATTTTGGCTGGCCTTGGTGACACCACGAGATAGCGTGCTTGATCGTTTACTGCCGCATCCGTTTCTGAGAAAGATAGTCGCGCGCTTACCAACGGTTTTGCAGCCGGCGCCGAAACGGTATTCGTTTGTGTTGGGATTGGACGCGAACGGTCGCGTCGTCGAGAACCTCCAGAATGGCGCCGCGGATTGTTATGCAGAGATTGCCAACATCGTCGAGCGAGATGGGACACTTTACTTCGGCAGCATTGGAGAATCGGATATCGGAAAGATTGCCCTGCCCCGGTGATGAGAGGGGTTCGGGGATAGGGGGTAGTTGGGATGGGTGGACTAATTGCTACCAGCGGATCGAACCTTTCTGAGATTTTCCATTTGTCATTTTTCATTGGTGGGTTCAACGAGCAAGTGCAACTGGGAAAGTCTTCGCTCCATCGGAGCGAGATGTTTATAGAAATAATCGGATACCTTAGTAATCTTCGCTCCTTTAGGAGCGAAACTCGGTCGGCCCGAATGATTTCCGGGGCCACCGATTACGCTCCTAACGGAGCTTTGCGAATGAAGAAGACCAGGGTGCTATAAACATCTCGCCTCTACGAGGCGAAGCGACCGATGTGAACGTTTGGAAATCTTGTGTATGCGTGGCATTCTACGGTCGAACAATGGAAAAGCTTAAGAAAAAACTGCTGCGCGGAATGGGAGAGGCCATTCGTGATTTCGGAATGATCGTTGATGGCGATCGAATCATGGTGTGTCTGTCAGGAGGCAAGGACAGCTACACGATGCTCGACTTATTGCTTGACGTGCAGCAGCGCGCACCGGTCCATTTCGAACTCCTGGTAGTTAATCTCGACCAGAAACAACCGGGCTTCCCGGCGCACGTCCTGCCGGAATATCTCGGGGCGCTCGGTGTTCCTTTCCGAGTCGTCGAAGCAAACACTTATGATATCGTCAAACGACTGGTGCCGGAGGGGAAGACTTATTGCGCGGTCTGCTCACGACTACGACGCGGAATTCTTTACAACATCGCCGTCGAAGAAGGTTGTACCAAGATAGCTTTGGGCCACCACGCTGATGACATCATCACGACCTTTCTGTTGAATCTCTTTTATGTCGGCAAGCTTAAGGCGATGCCGCCGATTCTTCGGTCAGACGATGGTCGCAATACGTTAATTCGACCGCTTGCCTATTGTCGCGAGGCTGACATTGCTGCCTTTGCCGCCGAACGTCAGTTTCCGATCATTCCCTGCGACTTGTGCGGATCGCAATCAAATCTCAAACGCGCGCGTGTCAACAGCTTGGTCACAGAACTCGAGAAAGAGATTCCTCATATTCGCAGCTCAATGTTGACGGCGCTGGGTAATTCAGTTCCTTCACACTTGCTTGATACGAAGCTGTTCGATTTTATGAAAGACACCTCGCCCGTTGGTGATGTAGAATCCGAGCTCGATCTCGCGATTGGACATACTGACGCGGGGTTGAGCGCGGCGCTTGTATCAATCATGTAGAATCGAAGCCGCGTATCGTCAGGTGTTGAGAGTTCAATTATCAGCGTCTGGCGACACAGGTTCCCTCCCATTCTTCAAGTTCGCAAATGAAAGAGATTAGATCCGCGCCCCTTCGCTATCTGCTGGCTTTGGGATCGTTTATCTTGATCCTCGCCGCTTCTATCGGCTTGGAGAAGATTAGTCCGTTTAGAATCGACTTAACCGCGATGATCATCATCGCGATGATTGCCAGTGCCTGGTATCTTGGCCTGGGCCCGGGATTGTTACTGGCGATTATTCTTGAGCTTACGCTCGACTATTTCACCCGCCCCTCACTCAACTTCAGATCGGGAGTCATAATTTTCAATCGGATGGTGCTCTTTACCAGCGTTGTTTGGTTCGCCAGTTCGCGACGCACGGCGCAGCAGCGACTACAACAGCAGACCGAATCGTTGCGGGTCACTCTGGCAAGCATCGGTGATGCGGTAATTGCTACGAATATCGATGGCTTGATCACCTTCGTTAATCCCGTAGCAGAACAGATAACCGGCTGGACGACTGCGGAAGCGGCCACGAAACCTATTCACGAAGTCTTTAAGATCATCAATGAAGAAAGTCGGGCTCGAGTAAACAATCCTTTTGAAACGATCAAGGAAAAGGGACAAATCGTTGGGCTCGCAAATCATACCGTGCTCATAACCAGAGACGGTCGCGAAGTTCCGATCGAAGATAGCGGGGCGCCTATTAAGGATCCCAAAGGGAAGATCCTGGGCGTGATCATCGTCTTTCACGATGTTAGCGCCCGACGTCGAGAAGAAAGGGAGCGCGAAGATCTGCTGGCCCGGGAGCAGTCCGCTCGAAAAGCGGCTGAAACGTCGGATCGGTTGAAGGATGAGTTTCTGGCGACTGTTTCACACGAGCTCCGCACGCCTCTGAACGCCATACTTGGTTGGGCAGCCACGTTGGCATTAAGGGGACACGACGAGCAAATGATTAGTCGTGGGCTAACCACGATTCAACGTAACGCTAAAGCCCAGGCCCAACTCATCAGCGATATTCTGGACGTATCACGGATAGTCACAGGCAAGCTGAGACTCGAATTTCGGCCCGTTGAACTTGCCTCCATCCTGCGCTCCGCCGTCGAAACTCTCTCTCCAACCGCGGCTACAAAATCAATCAACGTCAAGGTCACAGTAGAGGATGAAAAGACACTTGTGGCTGGAGATCCCGAGCGTCTGCAGCAGATCATTTGGAACCTGGTTGCCAACGCCATCAAGTTCAGCGGTAAGGATGGAAAGATTGATATTCAACTTAGGAGGATTGACTCGCAGCTTGAATTGACAGTGCGTGATACGGGTGTCGGCATCAGTAGTGAGTTCCTGCCCCATGTGTTTGAACGTTTTCGTCAAGCGGACTCATCAACGACGAGAGCACACGGAGGTCTGGGCCTGGGCCTGTCAATCGTCAAGCATATGGTAGAGCAGCATGGCGGACAGGTCAGCGCTGAAAGCGAGGGACCGGGTCATGGCAGCACCTTCAAAGTGAACTTGCCAGTCGCCAGCGCAGTGATCGGAAAGACGAGTGCTGAAATTGTAATGAAGCTGCGCGAGCTCAAGAGCGTCGAAGATGCAGCGGTAACTAAGCAGGATCTCGTCGGGCTTCGAGTACTCGTCGTAGACGATGAGCCCGACACGCTCGAAATCCTGGCGATCATGTTGAATCAGTCAGGCGCGAGCGTTCGCACCGCGACTTCGAGCGTTGATGCCTTGCGAACATTTGGGGAATGGCGGCCGAACGTTCTACTTTCCGATTTGGGAATGCCCGGTGAAGACGGATTCACGCTCATTAATCGAATTCGATCGTTGGCTCCGGAGCAGGGAGGCAATGTTCCGGCCGCGGCGATTACGGCCCATGCCCGCGAAGAAGATCGCGCGAAGGTGTTGGCAGCGGGCTATCAAGCCCACATCGCCAAGCCTGTCGATCCTAAGTCGTTAATCGCTGCGCTGGTCGGCCTATCGGGAAGGAATTGATCATTGCCGTGCATTTCTCACAATCAGACTTTTTATCGCTCAAGTGTCAACAGCTCAAGGTCGGGAAGGGCAGTTTACTCCCGCCGCAACTTTCATAACCGTTCAAGTGTGGTAGGGAATGGAAACCTGTATCAATCTTGAATGCTGAACAATCTTTGAGCGGGAGTAAACTGCCCTTCCCGACCTTGAGCTGATCATAGTTGAGATGCCCTTCCTGAGTTTGAGCTGATCCCGGTTGAGTCACTTAAGTTTTTCGCGGAAGGGTAATCAGTAAGCTAAAATCCTCGCATGCCACCCAAGGCCAAGTCGAAAGAACTTGATCTCAGCAGCTTTGCGCCAGGCTCAGTCACCGAGTATTCGACGATTGTTTGCCTGGCTTGTACCTTCGATATCTTCACCGCGCAGTTGGGACTCGCGCCTCGGACGGCCTACTCTGAAATCAAGCGCTACACACCAACAGTGCGGGAACTGACTGCTCCGGCTGCAGCGAGACCTTTCTTCGATAGCGAGGAGAAGCATCCCCACTGTCCTTATTGCAACTCGGTCAAGCGTTGGCACGCGCAATTGGAAACTTTTCGAATTGAAGGCGGTAAGACTACGGACGCGGCCAGACGAGCCCTCGTAAAGTCTCTTCCGCAAAAGGACGATCAATTTCAGATCATTGAGACCAAATCGGACCGCCGCACAATCTTCTTTGACTGGCTGGATACATTACGGCTGAGAATGGATTTCGACGACGAAGCCTGGCTGATTGAAGCAGCGCGAGCTTTCCTCGAACGGCGAGAGCCGAAAACGAATTGGGCGGAGGTCTTTGCAGGCGTCCGCAGTGTGAGGCCGTCGAATCGGCTGGAAGAGGCCGACTGGGAACGTGATGGCAATCGCTTGTTTCTGCGTCATGCTGTCTACAACGACGTTTTGATGGTGCAGTATTTGTTGAGCCGCTCTCATCGTCACGGAGGCCGCACGTTTACTGGTCGCCAGACTTTGCCGGAGCTGATGAGACGCTTTCGTCACGGCGATTATCTGGATACGCACGGCATCAGCGAACGCGATCAATTTGAGATTCTCGAGCAGTTGGTGGCTGACCTCGCAGGCGAAGGCTCAGTGAAACTTCACTACATCGTTGACCGCCGCGATTTTTTGGAAAAGGTGAAGTCGGTCTACGCGCGCTACGCGTCGTAGGAATGTGACTTGTGGCACGCGCATCTTGCGCGTGGGGTTACAGGGAAGGGAGCTATTTGGGGAAGGCAACACGGGCGGGACGCCCGTGCCACGTGGCAGGCGCATCTTGCGCGTGAGGTTTCAGGGGAAGGGAGCTATTTGGGGAAGGCAACACGGGCGGGACGCCCGTGCCACGTGGCAGGCGCATCTTGCGCGTGGGGTTACAGGGAAGGGAGCTATTTGGGGAAGGGAGCTATTTGGGGAAGGCAACACGGGCGGGACGCCCGTGCCACTTACTCAGCGAATCACGTAAAAGGAAGTCTGTCGCGGTCGGAACCACTTCATTCCATCCTTCGTGAGATAGGCGTCATCTTCCATCATGATGGTAACTTTCTGCCCACCCCACTCAGGCACCGCAGTAGAAGTGTTAAGCTCGATTGAAGTGTATGAGCCTTCGCGAAAAGCCGGCTCAGTACTTGGCGCGCCAGTAGTCGGCCGGCGAAAGTCGACGCTGGCGCCGAGTGCATGACCTTGAGTGCCGATCGAGTGTGAATAGATCATTGCCTCGATTCCCGCAGCTTTCATGTCAGCCATCGTCGCGTCATAAACTTGGTAACCCATCACACCCGGCTTGATGTGATTGAACAGCGCATCTTGCAGGCGATTGGTGTTGGTCAGAGCCTTTTGCAGTCCTGCCGGCACTTCCTTTTCGCCTTCGCGCAGAACGTATCCCATCTTCTGCCAATCAGAACTCATGCCCATGTAGTTCAAACCGCAATCGATGTGAATAACATCGCCGCGTTGAATCACCACTCCTTCGTTCGCCACGCTCAGGAACTGCAGAGTCTTGCCCGTTTCCATCTCCTTGCGCTGGATGCGCAGGTCCGGATTGAACCACGTATCCAACCCGTGATTGTTCATCTGTTGCAGCCACCAGTAGCGCACGTCACCGACGGTTGTTTTTCCCGGCGTGATAACTTCGTTGGAGAAAGCTCGTTGGGTAATGACGTCGGTGAGCGCGACCGCTGTTCGATAATACTCAAGTTCTTCGGGAAGACGAGTGTCCATGTATTCGACTATCAGCGGCGCGGCGCTCACAAAGCGATCGCTGTACTCTTTGCCGAGCGAATCGCCGAGAAACTTGTAGGAGTCGAGCGTTAATCCGTTCGTGGCTCCGCGTGTCCCACTCATATTCAGAGCGATCGTCTTTGGTTTTCGTTCTTCGACAATTCTTTTCAACGTAGCGGCCACTTGGCCACCGGGCGGGATGAGAACTTCATAAAAAGACTTGAGACGCTCCTCGTCGTAGCGAACTACAGCGATGCGATCGAGCTTATCTGTTCCTCGATCAGCCAGGATGAAAAAGTCTCGCCGTCCCACGTACGGAATCGGCGGCGCGATATATGGCACCACCGGTTCAGCGTGAAACTCTTCGTTGGTGACGATCCACATCTCAATCTTGGCGCGCCGCATCATCGGCAAAAGCATCGAGTCAAGGCGGGTCTTGAGCCAGCGCTCGCGGACCTCGAGCTGTTCGCGCACCGACAGGAGTTTTGGGTACGGCTCACTGACGGATCTCTTCTGTGCTAGCGTCGCCAGATCGCACGCGAAAACCAATAACAGAGTCGAGATTGAGCAAACCAAGACTCTTTGGTGAGCTAAGCTTTTAAGTTTATTCATACGATAGTTTGACTGACTTACACCCTACACCCCACACCCTAACCCCTACACCCTAACTCACGGCTTTGGCTTGAAGCTTTCGATTAGCGCTTGCAGCCCGTCTGTTGAACCACTATGACGATAGCGATAGTAGGGCGTCACATCCTGAAGCAGCTGATCATGAAATTGCTGGTACTGAGGCTTGCCCTCCGACAGAGCTATGCCGCGAACATAGTGCTCGATGACTTTGTCCAGTAACGCGTTGGCCTTCCCCAGCATCTCATCTTTCGATTTGCCCTCGGGCATGTTTTTGTAAGTTTGAGCAAGCTTTTGATAGTCATCGTTGATGATGCTGCCAAGCAAGGCATGGTTAAAAGGATCGCCCGGATTTAGAGCTGAAGCCTTCTCAAGTTTGGCTTGCGCCTCGGTCGGGTTTTGCTCCATCAGCGAGATCACGGCCATCTCCTGATAGACTTGCGGCAGCATCGACTTTTCCTTCGCCCAGAACTCGGCATCCATACTGGCCGGCTTCTTATCGGCTTCGATCAACTCAATGGCCTTTGCCCCGTACTGCTTGCTGACACTCACAAACTTTGGGTTGCGGGCTTTGGCTTGCTCGACTCCATGGATTGCCAACATTACCAGTACCTGAATGTCCTCGCCGTTCCTGGTGAGGTAGGTTGCGCCGTCAGCGAAAGCCTCATCAAATCGATTTAGTTTGGCGTAAGCATCAATCAGCGCAGGCTTGATCAAGTCGACTTCGGTAGCGTCGGTAAAAATGGTGGGGTACTTTTGTGCCAGCGTCACTTTCTGGTTTGCGTCACTCACACCGATGATTTGATCCACGATGTACTCGGCTAGCTGCGCGCGTAAGGTGCTCTTGGGAAATTTCTTCACGAATTCTTCCGCGGCGGCAATCTTGGCATTTATGTCTGGCGCACTCTTGACGGCTGCGGAGGCTTTGGACTCAGCATCGCTGACCTTAGGTTGCGCTTGTATCGAAGCGACGACACCACTGGTTAAGAGCACGACTAAGGTTGAAACGGCGAGACTACGCACGAGCAATAATGGAGTTTTCATATATCCGCCTTTGCTTGTATTTTGACTGGAAGTTCGTCTGGGAAAAATGCTGAGCGCAGATAATGCTCCATCCCAGTCGCAAAGTGCAAGAGTCAGAAAACACATCCACAGATTACGCAGATTTCACAGATGTTTTCGTCTGGGGTGAATAGAAAGGTATTTGGGAGAGGAACGAATGTGATACCACGGAATCTTAACAATCCCTACGAGCAGCCCATGGTTAAAATCATGCCGCGGGCGCAATGCTTTTACATCTGTGCAATCTGCGTAATCTGTGGATAAAGCTTTTAAGTTCGAGGAGGAGTGCGGCGATAGTGATGGGTGACGGGGCGTCTGCGACCAATGCCGATTGCATTTCGGGAAATAATCAAGGTGGGCGGAAGCTGGCGGCGCTTGAATTCGTTCGCGGGCGATTCCACCCGGTTCAGAATGTCGTAAACGAGATGCGGATCATTGCCTTTCGCGATGATCTCTTCCGGCGTGGCTTTCTGTTCGAAATACATAGTTAGAATCGGATCGAGCAAATCGTAGGCCGGCAAAGACTGATCATCAAACTGACCCGGCGCCAATTCCGCCGACGGCCGCTTCTCGATAATTGAAAGTGGAATGATCTCTCGCGGTTGATTTAACCGGCGCGCCAGAGCGTAAACTTCAGTCTTCAGCAAATCTCCAATGACCGCTAAGCCTCCGTTTGTATCTCCGTAAAGTGTGCAGTAGCCCAACGCCAGCTCAGATTTGTTTCCAGTTGAAAGCAGCAGGCGACCCTCCGCGTTCGAGATAGTCATCAAAATGTTGCCACGCAAACGCGATTGCAGATTCTCGACGGCACGCGAGCTGTTGTCTTCCGAAGGGAACGGCAACTTAAGTTCCCGCGTCACTACTTCGAAGGCTGACGTGATTGGATGCTCGACGATCTTCATTCCCAGGCGCCGGGCCATGTCGAGTGAATCTTCAATGCTTGACCGCGATGAGTAAGGCGAAGGCATCATTACCGCCAACACGTTCTCCGGTCCGAGCGCCTCACACGCGAGAGCTGCCACTACGGCGGAATCAATGCCGCCCGACATGCCCAGGAGCGCTTTCGAGAAGCGGTTCTTCATCGCGTAATCGCGTATTCCCAGCACCAGAGCCTGGCGAACTGTTTCGATGTCGTCTCCAGGCAGGCAGCGCTCGTCTGCTTTGCCGCAGTCAAGATCGACCGTGCCAAAAAATTCTTCGAACGGCGGCGCCTGGAGGACGATCCGACCTTCGCAATCAGCCACTATGCTGGCGCCGTCGAAAATAACCCCATCATTACCGCCAACCAGATTTACAAAGACGACGGGCAGATGCGCGAGGCGCGCCCGGTGTGAAACCATCGCACAGCGTTGGGCCATCTTGCCTTTGTTGAAGGGCGACGCGTTGATCGACACCAGCACATTAGCCCCGAGCTTTATTAACTCGTCGGCAGGATCGCGCGAATATAAGCGTTCCTTCCAAAAAGTCTTGTCATTCCAAAAGTCCTCGCAAACCGCGATGCCAAGCTCGCTTCCGTTGAACTCGAATAGATGACGTTCGCGCGATGGCTCGAAGTAGCGCGGGTCGTCGAACACGTCGTACTCGGGCAGCAAAGTCTTGTCGGCGAATCCGATTAACTTTTGATTGCGAATGACGGCGGCAGAATTAAATAACCGTCTTCCGGTGGGGAGATTTGAAGGTCGCACTGTGCCTACGATCGCGGCGATGCCTTCAGTTGCGGCAATGATCTCGTCAAGTGGCTCGAGCGAATGAGGAACGATGTCTCGATCAAGAAACCAGTCGAGCGACGTGTAACCTTGAATGGCAACTTCCGGGAGGACTACCAGGTCGGAGTTGTCTTTCTTCCCCTGATCGATAGCGCGAAGGATAGCGGCGGTGTTCCCGGAGTATTCTCCGTTAGTGGTGTTGATTTGCCCAATAGTTACCTTCATTACTTCGTTCTTTGTGTTTTGTTCTTCGTTCTTTGTACTTGACCGATAGCTTTGTTGATTCTTTTCTTGAAGAGATCGTGCATCTTTCAAAAGGAAACGGCAAGACGAGTTTGACTTCAACTAGCTTGCCGAAAAGTCTTAAATCCCCACCTGCGGCAACTGGTGCTTACTTCAGGTCCAGCCTACCAATGTTTGATGTCGTTGCGACTGAATCCCACCTGCGGGAGCAGGTGGATGGTTCAAGTCCTGCCTTTTCCGTGGAACACTTGCCAGCGAGGCTGCACTTGAAACATCCCTCAGCTGCCGCTGAGGGGATTCAAAGGACCAATCCCAACCTCTCTTTGTAGGTCGAACTTGAACTATCCATCAGCTGCCGCAGGTGGGATTTAAGACTTTTCGAAGCTGGTTTAACTCTTCTTCGTTATTCGCGTGATTACCAGCCCGCCAACGCCATTGCTAAGTGTGAACGTAATGGCATCGCCGGATTTCAGTCCCTCAAGCAGTGACTTGTCTTTAACGTAAAACTCCATTTTCATTGCCGGCATCAGGTCCTTTATTTCCTGATGATCGATTTCAATCGATGGCAGCTTAGGTTTCAGCGAGATGACTATGCCTTCAGCCTCATAAGTTGTGGTCGCGACTGCGGCGGCAGGACCAGTGACTTTGGGAGTAGTCGCCGCCTTAGGCGAAGCCGTACTGGTCCCGCTTGCCGAAGTAATAGAGTTGTTCCGATGACAGCCAATCAATATGAAAAGCATCAGCCCCAACGACGTCCATTGAGTTCCGACTTTGAATTGTTTAAGCAAAGTAATCTCCTGAGAATTAATAACGATGTGACGGTAAGCCTACATGAATATGAGGGCCAGTGGCAGTTCCCGGAATCGCTTGTCGAAATGCCGAGAAAGGAATTCCTCGACTGCGCAGGTAATCCATCACCGCTTGTCCTTCGGCGCCATTCGGATTCAAGGACAGATCCATCGCGTTGCGGTGATCGAGACGCCACCGATTATGAATATTGCCCTGGCCCAACACTGCTATCGGTAAAGGATGCCCGAATTTTTGTCGAAAAAAAGCATCGACAGTTCCGGCCAAACTGATGCTCCAGGCGCCGGCCCCATTGAAGCGTACAAACGAAGTCGTCATGACCATCCCACCCTTGGGGATCTTCTTGAGTTTGGCAAGCTGCTTTTCAGATTCGATTTCAACCAGGACTTGTGCAATCTGATCGTCGGCTGAGGCCATCTGCTTGTGAATATCGTCAATCTTGAGTTTTACCTCAGTGACCGCTCGCTCCGCGTCGGCAAGCTCTTTTTTTGAGATCAGTCCTTGTGTCTCAAGTTCCTTACTCTTCGCCGCCTTTTCTTGTGCGGTTTGTAATTCCTTGTCGTACAACGGCAAAAGTTTATCGAGGCTGATTCTGACTTCCTTAGTGGCGGCGATGTATTGGTCGCGAAGCTTTTCGAGTTCAGTGGGCGCCTTGGTTTTCGGCGCAGGTTTGGCTGGCGGCTTGGTCGTGCGTTTCTTCTGAGCGACTGCTGTGGATGCGGTCGAAAACAAAAGACAAATTGAAAGGATAATTAGCAAGTATCGGCGAATGATTTCGCCGAAAACAATGCGAACAGCCGGAACCATGTCCGTAAGTATAGCAAGCTGATTGCGATCACCCACGTCCACGCCGACGATGTTCGCGAATTGTCGGGTGGCCACAAGTCAACGCCGAAGGCGTTTCGCGAATGTGAGCCTGGGGCAACGTCCCGGGAAATCGCCGCAATTACACAATGAACGCTGAAAGCGTTCGCGACTAATTCATTCCATATTCACTTTTACACTCAACAAAACATCTGTGGAATCGGCGTAATCTGCGGCTAAGGTTCGCGTCTTCGTCACGGGACCAGCTTGCTGTCTCAAGTACGCTGCCGCCGCAGCCATTTCGCGAACGCTTTCAGCGTTCAGAAAAGTAACGGATCGACTTTCCCTGGGGCGTTGCCCCAGGCTGGCATTCGCGAACGCCTTCGGCGTCAAGCAACTCAAAAACCCCGAGCACTTTCAAAGTAGAGCTCTTTTCCGGTCACAGGATCGACGAACCCGATTGAGCGAGCGATTAGTTGTAGTGGATGAGCGAAATCGTCGTCATTGTTTGCGAGCCGAACATAGGTTGGATAAAGACGGTCGTTAACGATTGGAATTCCGAGCGCAGCCATGTGAACCCGGAGTTGATGTTTCTTTCCGGTAATGGGCTGCAGCCGATAAAGTCGACTCGCCGCAAAACTGGTGTCGGTCTGTTGGACATGCGTTTCAGCGTTAGGTTCACCTTCGACCTCACGCATACGGAAGAATGGTTCGCCTTTCTCAATGCGAGTCTTACGGGTCAAGGGAAAATTCAGCTCCGAACTCTCCGGCGCCAAAGCCTCGTAGGTCTTTTGAACTTTTCGATCGCGAAAGAGCTTCGTGTAGGCACCCACAGTTTGAGGATTCAACGCAAACAGGACCACGCCGGCAGTCTCACGATCCAGTCGATGCACAGGCGTCAGAGTTTCCGGCTTGCCTTGTCTACGCAACCTGACTAGCAAAGTCTCTCGAAGAAAACGCCCGGCAGGAATAACGGGAAGGAAATGCGGCTTGTCTACGACGAGTATGTTTTCGTCTTCGTAGAGAATGGATTCGTCAAACGGAATACTTCGTTCGTCGCCGAGTTGACGATAGTAAAAGATGCAGGATCCTTCGCGGAAGACGCTGTCCTGGTTTACGCGCGCTCCAGTCTCGTCGAGAACTTCGCCGCTTTCCATCCGCCTCAGCCAGGTTTCGGTCGAGATGCGGGGAAAGCGATCCACCAGGAACTCGAGGATCGTTTTCCATGGCCCACGCGGCAGCCAATGACGGCTCGCAGTAACGCCCTCGATTGTCGGAAGCGGAGACTTCACGCCCCACAACATATCACTAATCAACTTCCAAAAACCTATTCGCGGATTTCGCAGATGTTAAGCAAGCGACATGCGAAGTTGCGCATGAGTGTTTGCCGAATCGCTCTTACTCTAAATTGGTGAAATCTGCGAAATCTGCGGAATCTGTGGCTAACGTTCGTCTGGCTCGTTACGTCTGGGTAATCGGCGTAATCTGTGGCTTCGTCTCTTGCTTGCGAGCGCGGTGAAATGCGATGCGATCGGCAAGGAGGAAATTGAAGATCGAACAGAGGGCAACGCTGGTGATGTTAGCTACGACAATGTGTATTTTCAGCACACCAACAAACAAAGTCATAAACGCCAGATTTCCGGCTATTGATAACGCTCCATTCGTGACATGAAACTTTGCCAGACGTTGCAGCGTCTCTGCCTTGGATAACGAAGGACGATCTTTCCACGTCCAGCGTTGGTGCCAGATAAAATTATTCAAAATCGCCAGCTCGACAGCACACGCCGTTGCCGCAAGGTAACCAAGCGGACGCGCCTTGTGGGTCAGCGCAAACAAGACACTTGTTTGTAGAGCGAACCCGGAAATGCCGACTGCGTTAAATTTGATCCAGCGAAACATTGTTGGGTATCGTCGGCTCCGGGTCGGGCAAGCGCTCCATCTGATAGAGCGTGTGCGTATTCTTAATCGCAAGGAAAGTCAGGATGAAGGCCATTCCTACAATGGCGACAACACCACCGATGTCAAACAGCAGGTAGCGATGTCCAAAGATCTTCGCGGTGGGACGATGAAGCAGGTAAAGATTGCCGATCATCAGCAACAGCCGCATCTCGGTTGGACCCATTTTCCATTGAGAGATTTTGAATACACCCAACACGTACGTTGTCAGGTAAGTGTTAATGGCCAACATCATGAACACTACCAAAACACCGGCGGCAACGCGCTCGCTCATGTAGCCTGAGATAGCCAGACCGAGAACGAGGAACAAAGCGCCAAACGCATCGATGATGTGATCGACATAAAAGCCATAGCGAGGTCTCAGCCGGTTGCGATAGCGCGCCAGCGTCCCGTCGAGGCTATCTCCAAACCAGTTGAGAAAGATGCAGAAATTTACGCCATGCAACCACATCGCGTTGGAACGGCTGGCGGCATAGCAGACTCCCGCAAAAAGCATGGCCAGCAGTCCGAGGATCGAAAGGTGATCCGAGTTAACCGCGGCTGGCATCCGTCGAACCAACGCCTGCAAAGCCATTCTCTCGAGCGGCGCGAGGATGCTTGTTTGTTCGCGGGTAGCGTCTTGGAAATTATTAGGTTTCATGATTTCTGTACAGAGCCTGGGAGCGCAGGCATCCTTGCCTGCCTCACTTGGCAAAAGATCCCTTCAAGGTTTAATTGCTTCTTCCCAGTTAAGCAGGCAAGGATGCCTGCGCTCCCTGGCAGCCTGCAGTACAAACTGCTTCGCAACCGCGATGCCATCAGGAAATGCTTACTTATCGAACTGCCTGGAAGTTGAGGTGCAGGATTATTCCGATACCAGACTGAAGAAAATGTGATCGGGCTCCTAACCCGGCAAGACACCAGCAGCGGAGAAGCGACTATTGAAGCGATGAAAGCATAAGACCATTTATTTCCAAAGTTGAAGATGTACTTACTAGCAAATAGCGCCGGATCGGCAGAAGTACTTAAGTTATTTTCACTGAAGGAGCTCTATAGTGATATACATCCACTAACCAAAGTTGAGTTGCCACGAGACGCCGAAACGATCGGATACCCAGGTGAACTTTTTGCTGAAACCGTAATTATCAGGCGGCATCAACACTGCTCCACCATCCGAGAGTTGGCTAAAGGCTTTGTCCAGCTCGTCCTCGCTTTCGCAAACTACAAAGAGTGAGATCGATGGAGTGAAAGTGAAATCGTGGTGCATGGGACTGTCGATGCAAATAACGTCTTGTCCTGCGAGCGTGAATTCAGCATGCTTGACGCTGCCTTCCGCGCCGGGCTCGCCCGCTCCGTACTTTTCTATTTGCTTGATTTCAGACCCATGAAACAAGCTGACATAGAAACGCATCGCCTCTTCGGCGGATCCTTCAAACATCAGAAATGGTATGACTTTGTGCGCCATTCGTAGACTCCTCGATTTTATTGAACCCAAGCCTGGCAGGTCTTACATTCTTCTAAATATTCACGCAACGCCGCTTTCCAATCACGCATCGGTGGGAGCCCGAGTTCTTCTGAAACCAGACAGCGCAGCGGAGTATAACGAGGGCGCCTCGCGCTAAGCCAGAGTTCAGCCAGCTCTACTGGTTCGATTAGCTTGTCAAACCGAGAACCAGAATCGTCGATCAGACAAGCGACCTCTCGCGCAAAGTCGTAGTAGGAACAAAGCCCCGAATTAACGACATGGTAAGTTTCGTATCGACCATGACGAACGATCTCAATTACTCTCGAGACCAAATCCCGCACGTAAGTCGAGCTGGCCCAGACATCAGTGATAGCCTTGATCGGCTGCGCCGTTGTCAATTGGCGCGGCACGGAGCTGAAGAAGTTTGCTTTGCCTAAACCAAAAACCCATGACGTGCGAATGATGAAGCAGCGGGACGTTGCGGCTCTGGCGGCGCGCTCGCCGGCCAGTTTAGTTTGACCGTAGAGATTCAGTGGCTGCGGCTCATCTTTGCTGGTGAGGAACGAAGAACGCATCTCATCATTTCCAAAGACGAAGTTGGTGCTCATCTGCACGTGGGCTGCGTCCATCGCGGCGGCGGCTTTCGCCAGATTCTCCGCGCCATCAGTGTTCACGGCCCACGCATTTGCTGCGTTTAGCTCGCACGCATCAACACCCAGCACAGCACAGTTGATAACGAGATCAGGACGATTCTGAGTTATCACCTCACGAACTGCTTCAAAGTTTGCTATGTCGAGTTGACGATGCGTGAGGGCAAGCACTTCAGCATACGCAGAAAATTGCCGGGTGAACTCCGCTGCAACCATTCCTCCCGCCCCGGTGATTACGACTTTCATCCTGATGTTTTGGCGAAAGCTTTGGTGACGGCCCAAGCTTGGCTTTGATGATTGAGGCGCCGAACTGCGTCATCCAAAGTCATCCACTTCAGTTCGTGATCTGTCTCACCCGTTCCGGTAACGCTGATAAGCTTCGCGCTGAAGAAGACGGAGCGTTTGCGATAATGCATTTGTTCAGGTTGAGCAAATACAAGCTCGTCGGCGGTGCATAAAGCTTTGATCAGCTCGACTTTCAAACCACATTCTTCCTCAGCCTCTCGAATAGCCGCTCTTTCCGGAGTCTCGCCATTATCTTGTCCACCACCCGGTAGAAAGAAACCGCGCGGCGTCTTAACGACAGCAATCTCACTTTGTGAGTTTCGGACGACGAGGTAACCGCCCGGTCGAAGCACATAATCAACGCCGGAGACTGCTAGCCCAAACTCGGGGATCGCTTCAAGCATGGTCTGATTCGGGCTCAAGTTTCCTCGCAATGACGGCGATGTGACCTCGTGAATAAGGATCGTCAACTTCCCAAACTTCTATTTCGAAGCCGGCCTGCTCCAACAATTGGCGCGCGATCTTCGGCCGCATAACCAGCGTAGAAAAAGGTGTGTCCAAACACTTAACATCTCCTTCGATTCATCAATGCCGACCACTCGGTAGCTAAGCAGCACGATATGTTTCGCAATGGGATTGCCGGTTCCGCGGCCTAAATCTAAAATTCTCGCTCCACATGGTAAGCCGTCGAGAGTCTGGTCGACATTGGCCAGGACCCGATCGACATAGGCTTGTCCACGAAAGTTAGCATGCCATTGCTCGGCAATATGGTCGTATGAAGTTGGCATTTTGCGGTTATCGACTATGAACCCCGCGATTGATTATCCGGTAAGGCGGTGAATTCCATATGGCCTCTACCCCATCGGCGAATGTTTTCAATCAGGGGCAGCAGTTTCCGACCATAATCGGTCAACGAATATTCCACTGGCGCCGGCGCCGGACCAGTCGGTTGGCGGTTGACGATGCCTTCATTCATCAATTCGCGCAACTGCTGCGTCAGGACTTTCTGTGAAATGCCGGTCATTGCTTGTCGTAACGCCGCAAAGTGGAGCGACGAATCTGCGAGCAAGTAGACGATTATTAGCTTCCATTTGCCGCCGATGGCCGTGAGTGCAGCAGTAAGTGGACAGCCACTAACAGGATTGACTCGTGTGGATTGCATAGTTACCTAAAAGTACCTTCTTGAGCAGACTCGCAGATCAGTTTAGATTTCTTTGTGGAAAAATTACCAGACCAAAATCGAAGATGATTAGGAGGCAATCGTGATAGTCGAAGTCCGAAGCTACAGAATCAAGCCCGGCCGCCGCGCGGAGTTCATCGAATTTTTCGAGACGCGATCCGTCCCGGCGCTGCGAGATCACGGCATGAAAGTAATTGGGCCGCTGCTCGATCTCGAGAACCCGAACAAGTTTGTGTTCCTGCGCAGCTTTCCTTCTCTCGAAGAGCGCGAGCGAATGAAAGACGCTTTTTACGAAGGCGAGTTGTGGAAGAACGAGCTCGAGCAAATCGCCATGCCGATGATCGAGAGTTATGACGTGATTCTTTGTGAGACAACTCCGCGATGTGTGTTTGAGATAGGCAACGAGCCCAGCTAAATCTTTAAGAATCCCACCTGCGAAGCTGGTGGATATTTCAGGTCCAGCCTACTAAATGTTTGAAACGTTATCTGAATCGCACCTGCGGGAGCTGGTGGATGGTTCAAGTCCAGCCTATTTCCCGTAAAGTTGCGAGCGAGGCTGGACTTGAACGATCACTCAGCTGCCGCTGAGGGGATTCAAAGAAGCATTTCCAACCTCTTTTTGTAGGTTGGATTTGAACCATCCACCAGCTGCTGCAGGTGGAATTCAACCCGCAGGTTCCAATCCGGCAATCCAATGTCTCATATTCCTCAAACCCGCCCGTTTACTGCTACGATAAACCGTTAGCTCCGTTTCACATTCAATGGTTGACCAACTGCCGACAACAGAACCTCGACAGGAGTACATGCGCCGCGTCGAGGCCCGCTTACTGGAAGCTGCGAATCACTTTGCTCGCTTTCGTCGCGTGGGCTTTGTACGTCTCGCATTCTTAGGTACGGCCCTCCTTCTTTTCATGCTCGTGCTGTTCGGTCTTCCATGGTGGTGGGCGCTGATTCCTTTGCTTGGCTTCGTTGTTCCTGCGCCGATGCAACAACAAATTCAGGAGTCGCGCAGACGCTGCGAACGCGCGGCGCAACTTTACCAGAGGGGACTCGAGCGGCTGGACGATCGTTGGGCAGGAAAAGGAGCAACTGGTGAACGCTTCATCGCCGGCGATCACCCCTACAAAGATGATCTTGATTTCTTTGGGCGCGGCTCACTTTTTGAACTGTTGTCCGCCGCCAGAACTCAAGTTGGTGAAGAGACTCTGGCCCGATGGTTATTGACGCCTGCAGCTCGTGACGAAGTTCTGGCGCGTCAGGCGGGCGTGACCGAACTTCGACCCAATCTGGATCTGCGTGAAGACCTCGCTCTGCTCGGCGAAGGAGTTCACACCGGCGCTGAAGCGCAGACTTTAACTGCATGGGCTTCGGAGCCGCCCTGGCTGATCACAACGGCGACGAGCTGGACAGCCCACGTCTTAGCGGGTTTGGCACTGGTAGGACTAGCGCTGTGGATATTGGGATTTGGGTGGTTGCCATTACTTGCCGCGGTTCTGCTGGGACAGATTTTCGCGTTCCGGCTGCGCAAGCCGGTTCAGCATGTGACGCAGTCTGTTGACGTACCGAGCAAGGATTTGGAGTTGCTGGTAGAAGTTTTGCGCAGATTCGAGCGCGAGAGTTTCGCCAGCCCACGTCTTCGTCAGCTTCGCTCCGAGTTGAGTGTAGCGGGACTCCCTCCATCGGCTCAGATCGCAAAACTCAAACGCCTCATCGAACTACTCGATTCGCGACGCAATATTATTTTTGCGCCGTTCGCGACGATCGTATTGTGGCAAGTCCACTGCGCGTTTGCGATTGAAACGTGGCGCCAGCAGTCGGGGCCAGCCGTGGCGCGTTGGCTTGCCGCCGTTGGAGAGCTCGAGGCGCTTAGTTCCTTCGCGCGTTATTCTTTCGAACATCCGAACGATCCGTTTCCTGAGATCGTCGAAGAGCGCCGCAGACCACACACGGGCGGGATGTCCGTGCCACGACCTATTACAGCCACGGGCGGGACGCCCGTGCCACGATCTATTACAGCCACGGGCGGGACGCCCGTGCCACGATCTATTACAGCCACGGGCGGGACGCCCGTGCCACGATCTATCACAGCCACGGGCGGGACGCCCGTGCCACGATTTATTGGCGAAGTTGTCTTTGATGGAAAAGATTTGGGCCACCCGCTGTTGCCTGAATCGCAGAATGTGCGGACTGACCTTCAATTGCCGGATTGTCCGTCTGTCTTGATTGTGAGCGGGTCGAACATGTCGGGGAAGAGCACGCTTCTCAGGACGATTGGCACGAATGCGGTTCTGGCTCTCGCGGGTGCGCCGGTGCGGGCACGATCGCTTCGTCTCTCGCCTTTGCAGGTTGGCGCTTCAATTCGAATTCAGGATTCGCTGCAGGCTGGAGCTTCGCGCTTTTACGCTGAGATTACGCGGCTCAAAGAGATTGTTGAATTAACTAATGGCCCACTGCCCGTCTTGTTTCTCCTGGACGAGATTTTGCACGGCACAAATTCTCACGATCGAAAGATCGGCGCGGAAGGCCTCGTAAAGGGCTTGCTTGATCGTGGCGCGATAGGCTTGGTTACCACGCACGATCTGGCGCTCACGCAGATCGCCGAAGAGTTAGTTCCTCGCGTGGCAAACGTCCACTTCGAAGATCATCTCGAGGCTGGAAAGATGACCTTCGACTACCTCCTCCGCCCCGGCATTCTCGAAAAGAGCAACGCCCTCGAACTAATGCGCTCCGTCGGCCTCGACGTGTGAAGCCCGATTATTCGAACGGATGACTGAATTGGCGGAATGGTAAATTGATCGTGAACTAAGAGTCATAACCTTGATCACGCCATCATGGCGTCAACGTGCAAGCGCTATAGCTACACTCTGGACACATAGACCCAAAACGCGAAAAGGAAGACTGAAACCAAGTCGGAGGAATCTGAAACGCGCTTGCGGAACGTCGAGGTCGACTGAGTTGTTGGGCGCGTCCTGATGGATGTAGGATTAGTGATCGAAATGGTCGCCCCAGTTTTGATGGAGTATTTATCCGCAAGCGGGATTGATCAGCAAGCATTAATGTGAAAACTAATAGGCCCCTCAACAATATGATCAAACTCAAGGGGAATCGCTCCATAATAGCCTTTCTCCTTCTCACCTTAGCTGCCCTGAACATAATGACGACGCCCATTTCTTCATCAACGCAAACGCCGAACATCAAAGTCATTTACGCCGGACGGCTCATAGACGCCTTGACCGACCAGGTGCGCACAAACGTCTCGGTGATCATAGAGAATGACCGGATAAGCGAAGTGCAGCCAGGTAAAGCAGTCATAACGGGTGCGGAAACGATTGATCTAAGTGACTCGACGGTGTTGCCGGGTTTAATAGACTGTCATACTCATCTAACCTTTCAGTTAGAGAAGGGCCGAACACTTAAAGACTTGTTACTCAGCCGTAAAGCAGACCTTGCCATCGGCGCGACCATTTACGCCCGCCGCACGCTATTGGCTGGTTTCACGACCGTACGCGATGTGGGAGCACCTGACTTCATTGACGTGAGTCTGCGCGATGCTATTCGCGCTGGAACAGTTTCCGGCCCAAGAATGTATGTGGCGACCTACCTGCTGACTATCACGGGAGGGCATGGTGACTTCTCGTCAGGTCTGCGTGAGGAGTTGTTGCCGGAGCCTGATTTCCGTCGTGGCATCGTCAACAGCCCGGAAGATGGAGTCCGGGCCGTGCGTTATATGATTAAGTACGGTGCGGATCACATTAAGATAGTGTCCACTGGCGGGGTTCTGTCTCTCGGTGACACGCAGGCGGGAGAACAACTCACCTTTGCGGAAATGAGAGCCATCGTCGAGACTGCTCACCAGCTGGACCGGAAGGTTGAGGCGCATGCACATGGAGCTGCAGGTATTAAGGATGCTCTGCGCGCGGGTGTCGACTCTATTGAGCATGGCACCTATCTTGATGACGAGGCGATAGCGCTCTTCGAGCAACAAGGGGCATACCTGGTGCCAACGATTAGCGCCGGCAAATGGACGGAGGCCAAAGCCAAGGAGCCCGGTTACTATCCTCCGGCGATTGCCGCCAAGGCCATGAGTCTGGGAACGTTAATCCAAAAGGCTTTTGCCAAGGCTTATCATCAAGATGTCAAAATTGCGTTTGGTACCGACGCAGGCGTGTATCCACATGGTCAAAACGCGCAAGAGTTTCAGTACATGGTCGAGGCCGGAATGTCGCCAATGGAAGCGATTCTGACCGCGACTCGTAATGCGGCTAACCTACTCGGACAATCTGCGAACATCGGCACTATTCAGCCCGGTCGTTACGCTGACCTCGTCGCTGTTAAGGGAAACCCGCTGGCCGACATCAAGCTGCTGCAGAACATTAGCTTCGTCATGAAGGAAGGACGGATCTACAAGAGAGATGGGATTGTCCTCTCTCAGTAGTCTGATCGGTTGGTTGAGAATGGTGCACCCGGCATGATTCGCACATGCACCCCCTGATTCGTAGTCCGTTCACGACTACTCCGTCAGGTCATGGCTAGTACGATTTATTAACGTTTGTTACAGGTTGCAGCCCCCAGCGAGCTCATCTCTTACTACCTGTTACGCCCTGTTTGCGTTTGGTCTTGCCACCAGATTGTCACAAAATCGATCCGCATGATTTGTAATTACAAACGTCTAACTTTCTTGGTTTTTTAGCAAGCCTCTTCTGGCCGTTTTCCTCGTCCCGGAGGGACTTAATGTTTATAGAACGCGCGACTTACAAAAGACTCATCCTCGCTCCAGAGGAGCGAAACGTAAGGCGGTGTCGGGTACCATTGCCGGAAACATCGCGCTCCGCTGGAGCGCAAGTCTTGGGATTCACAGTAGGATCTATAGACATTCGGCTCCTCCGGAGCCAGCGTCTGTTGCGGCCTTGGCTGCGCTGAAAGTCGCCCCGTCTGACCCCTATTGAGTAACCAATCACAAGATTAGAAACTCCTGGTTTCTGAGCTGCGTTAGCAGGTCTTGTTTACCTTTCCAGCCGCAGCGAGGAAGGCAGCCAAGGCGAAGCGAACCGTCTCATAGTTCGTGAAGTTCTATCGGAGCGCAGCGGGGAGCCCGCAGTGGAGGCTACCGCCTTCTGAGGCTTATAACAACACTGTAAAGCCTTCCTGACGGAAGTGGTCGTCATGCGTCAATATGTCGCTGACACCTCGCTCGCGCATCGCATGCATCGAGATACAATCCGTCAGGCTATAACCTTTGTCGGGGCGTGCTTTGTAAAGGCTGAGACCTGCCAGGAATGCGTCATGGCTTTGTGGCGCCACTTCGATATTAGCGCCGTTGAGAATTTCCTCAGCCTGAGTCACTGCTCCTCGGCGAGACTTTTCGCCGTACTCCGAAAAGAAATTCAAGAGTTCCACAAGCACATCTTCGGTGGTGATTAGTTTGGTTTCCGCAACCAGATGGCTTGCCGCGATCGCGCGCTCATGCCATTGGTCTCTGCGATTGAAGAGAGCCACAAGGTATAGGGTATCAACGAATGCGACTTTCACGACTGCCGCTTCGGTGCCCCGTAGAGGTAATGGTCAAGATTAATCGAGCCGTCGGTCGGTACGTCGTCCCAGGTGTCTGCGGGTAACCCAGCGTTGACCTCTTCAACAATCTCCCAAATAGGTCTGCGATGTACGCCTGTTCCGTCAGATTCGGAGCCAGGCTCACTGGCAAGCGTATCCAGAAGGCGGAGTGCTTCCTGTTGTTTGTTGGGTGGCAGCGCTCGCACCTTATCAATCAGTTGGTCTTCCAGGTTTGCGGCCATGATCATTCTCCTGTTTCGCGAAAGCGCAGCGCAAAGGGTTAGTGGAGTATACCATCGTTAAAGGGACTTCTTCATTTGCCCGGAAGAGAGAGAGGTCTGCAATCGCTTCAAGCCGACAAGCGAAGCGTACTCGTCGTCTCCGTGCCGGGAGTCTCCCGTTTGAGGTGCTGGCAGCGTACGCTTGCGCGGTCGTGACGGGCATCGGCGGGGTGACGAATGCCGCGGCGCCGACGTTCAAGACTCATCCTCTCCCATGTACTCGCCCCACATCTCGCGCCGTGATTCAAGTATCTCTTCGCTACTGATCGACCGACCGTCGGCTGTTGCGCCCTTCAACCTGCGCTCCGAGCGCGGCAGGAGCGACACGCGAGGCGTGGTGGCGCGCGCCGCGAGTTGTTCAATCAACGATAGTGCTTCCCGTTGCCGTTCAGGTGGCAGCATAGAAACTTTTGCGGCTATTTCTTCGGTAAGATTGGTTGCCATAGTTCTTGCCTCAACATCTTTGTCCTCACGCCCGTCGCTGGGTGAGCAGGCGAGCGCGGATTTCGCTTAGGTCGCCCTGCTGGCTCTCAATTCGTTGCCGAACTTCTTCGGCCTTCTGCTCGCGTCGGGATAGGTATTCCTCGACCTCGTTCGGATGGCGCAAATAGTAAGCAAGGACAGCGTAGACATCGGGGAGTGCCAGCGTGGAGTATCTCTGCACGATTGTCTCTGGCGTGGCGCCGTCCTGGAACGCGCGAACGACTATTTCCAGCAGAACACGCGAATTCCCGACGCGAAGAGCACCGGTCGCATCTTCACTGAGTGGCGGCGCTTCAGTTGAACGGTGAAAGCCACTGTGCCAGTCTCCTTTCTTCATTTCACACAGCTATCTTGCATGAACTGATTGGAATCGGGTTCTGTTCCCCGCCAGCTTAACCCGCGATATGTGTCTTTACAATGGCCAGCCAGGGCTGTTGGGCAGCAATTCTTGTAGCTATCACAAGGATCGAGTCGACAGCTAAGATTCGTCAGAATTGGTTCCTGCTCTCGGCTTCGCGTCAAATAGCTGATAACCGTTGTCTCAATGCAAACCGACGGGTGTCTCTAGCCGCAGTATAGCAACCCTTAGAAAGCAGTTCGGAGTTAATGTAGCTTCTGATTAGCCCTGAGTACCGGTGCGCTATTCCGCACCGCGCTAGATTATCACTTGGAAATTGGCGTGATGGTTATATGGTTGCACCTCTCGAAAATCGGAGCGGGCCCAGGGATTCATAGCCGCGTGATGGTTAATACCGTTTGGAGGTATTATTGAGCAGTTTTTGATAGATACTTGATTTGTTGAGTTGCTCTCAAATCATCCTATGACTCTCTTTAAGTACATTCGCGCTGAACGGATCGATATAATCGAGAATCTTGAAATCCGTTTCACTCAGCCGGACGCTCTTAACGATCCCTTCGAACTTCACCCTCATTTCGAATCCCTCGTTGCAGAAGCCGACGTTCTTGCGAATTTACCTGAGACACCGGTCGATCTCAGGCCTATGGTCGCACAAGCCTACGCAATGCTCCCCGAAGCTTACCGAGCCATGTTACCAATCGATGCGGCTATGCAAGCTGTTGAGGCATTCATGGCGACCGATGACGCTAGGGAGGCAACGGCGCAAGGGCTACAAATCTTTCTGCGATCCATGCGTGACGGGGCAGCCCCAATTCGTGAAGCAATCTATCGAGCCTTCAACGATAACGTTGGCATCCTCAGTCTCTCTGAGATCCCTGACCACGAACTAATGTGGGCTCATTATGCGGACAGTCATAAAGGCTTGGTTCTGTGCTTTGATGAACAGCACGCGTTCTTTAATCGACGGCGATCCGAGAATGACGAGTTTTACTTTGTCCGTAAAGTGCGCTACTCAGACAGCCCGGCACTTTCAATGGTGTCTCTTGACGGTGACATGCTCCTGGTTACCAAAGGGACGAAATGGACTTACGAAAAAGAATGGCGCATGCTCGTCCCGCTGAAGGACGCAACGCGCGCATTAATTATTGGTGGGGATACGGTGCACTTGTTTGCGTTTCCGCCGGACGCGCTGAAGGGTATCATTCTAGGCGCACACGCGACCGCCGTAACAAAGGCTTCTGTACAGAGCCTTCTAAACGACCCTTCGGAACTTCATCACGTCCATTTGTCTCAGGCGATACTTGATTTAGACATTCGATCCGTGAGAGTGTCGTGGCCTGATATGGGCTGAGTTAACCTCATACCTTGGAGAGTACCTCATGAAAGTTTTCATAAGTTGGAGCGGAGAACGAAGCCAGCTTCTTGCGCAGGCACTCCACGGATGGCTTCCGTTGGTTCTTCACTATGTGCAGCCATGGCTGTCAGAGGCCGATGTGTCCGCCGGAGATCGATGGGCTCAGGCGATAGCGCAAGAACTTGAAACCTCAAACTTCGAGATCATTTGTGTTACGCCAGAGAACCTTGGCTCCCCGTGGGTGCTGTTTGAAGCGGGCGCTCTAGCGAAGTCCATGCAAGGAACCAAAGTGATCCCACTTTTATTCAGTCTTGAATTTAGTGACATCAGCGGGCCTTTAGCTCAATTCCAAGCTAAGAAGTTCGAACGGAGCGGCTTAGCGGAGGTGATTCATTCTATTAACCAGTCGGCAACCCAACCGATACCCGAGGAGCGAGCGAGACAACTTTTCACCGCGCTATGGCCTGAGCTTGAGAAGCAACTGGCGACAATACCGGCGGAGGCCCCAACAGAGAAACACATGCGGCCGGCCCACGAGATCCTTGAGGAACTCGTCACCGGTGTTCGCGGTTTAGATGTGCGCTTCAGGGATCTTGAAAGTGTGGTGATGGATCAAGAACCCCGTTCGCGGCGAAGGCGCTTTAAGCATTTTCATCCCGGTATGTTCGAGGACATGGCCGAAATGGTTTCCGACGAGGGAGGCGACGACGCGATTTCCTTGCTAATGTTCAGCGGACTTTTCCGCGACGATTTTCCTTGGCTCTACGAGGTTCTTGTCGAAGCCTATCGCGACGTGCGCGATGGCGATGCTAAAGCCGCACAGAAAGCTATCGAACGACTCCGGCGCGTGACAAGAGTCATGGGTCGCGGTCCTTTCATGGAGGAAATGCTCGGCGGTTCTTCAAAGGAAGCTCACATGATGATGATGGAACTGCCAATGATGCTCGACCACTTTCTCCACAGGTTTGAAAGACGGCGGTTGAAGGGCACACCCGATGCGGAGGGCGACGAATCCACTTCCTCTGCCGAATAGCCGCCGCTTACGGGCCCCAGGCGACCGGCGGGTAGAGGACACGTTGGGTGGCAGGAGAATGTGATGGCCGGCAATCATCTGGAAGACCTGGTCGCGGAATGGTATCAGTTCCAGGGTTTCTTCGTGCGCCGAAATATTCAGGTCGGCAAGCGGCCACGGGGCGGATACGAATGTGAGCTCGATGTCGTGGCCTTTCATCCCGCCAAGCGCCAGCTTCTTCATATCGAACCATCTCTTGACTCCGATAGCTGGGAACGTCGCGAAGAACGTTATCAAAAGAAGTTCGAGGCTGGCCGCCGCTATATACCCGCGTTGTTCACAGGTCTCGAAATTCCTAAAGAACCCGATCAAATTGCGCTCTTCGTGTATGGTGCACGCGGCCAACGAACGGGCCTCGCCGGCGGAAAGATCGTACTAATCCGTGAATTCATGAACGAGATTCTTAGCACATTGCGCGGTCGTCGAGTTGCAGCGGCCGCTATTCCGGAGGAGTTTCCGTTACTTCGTACATTACAATTTGCCGCTCAGTATTGGGAAGGCGTCAGCACTACGACTACCACGGAAAACGTCGTCGGGCCCGCTGCGAGTAACGCGGCTTTCAGACGACAACTTGAATAGCTGGTTAGTTGCTTCCGCGTCCGGTTAATTTCGGCCTTCCGGGCCGCCATAAGAGGTGTAAGCAGATGCTGGATCCGGAATACCGCTGTCAGGAAGTGCTCCCATGGTTCAGAAGGGATGCTATGGAAACCCTCGATGGACTGGAATTTTATCTCAAGACTCTAGAGAAATTTATTTCTGACAAAGAAGACGAGGAAGTCTCAAATCTGAGACAACATGCTGATCAGTGGCCCACGGACAAACAAGGGGAGTTTTGGGCCTGGCATTACCCTGGCCATTGGGAAGAAATTTTCGCTAGCCAACTCCGTTCGTCATTTGTGGTCACTTTGATTTCTCTGGCGGAATCGCAGGTGGGCATGGTCACAGAACAGGTGTCTGAAATCGCCGCTATTCCTAAGTCTCCCGACTCTAACGGCGGTCAATTCGAACGGCATCGGAAACAGCTTAAGCAGGCCGGGCTCAGCCCCAACGATGCGTGCTGGAATTCTCTTTACGATATACGAAGCATTAGGAACTGCCTTGTTCACGCTAATAGTAGGATTAGAGATTCTAGGAAGGCCGATTCCAGGAAGGAAAAGCACTTACGCTTGCTTATCAATCGACTTCCTGGCTTGAGTGCACCTTACGATGTGGTTGAGCTTTCTTCTGAATTCCCCAAGTATTGCTTGGAGCGAGTTAAAGAATTTGTCGTTGATTTGTACAAGGAGACCTCTGTGTTGTGCCAGGGAATTGCGGGGTCGGTGTAGCAGTCCTTCAAGTATCGAAAGCGGGAAACTCGTCGGCAGCACTTACGCTTTTGCAGGTCTCTCGCCGCCCTTTCTCGGCTTGCTTCCCCGTCCAGCGGCGTTCGGACGCTTGGCCTTGCTCTTTGCCTTGGATCTCTCAAGCGCGCCTTCGAGCAGCTGGCGGGGCTCGTCCCAAGGCTTCAGGTCGCCCGAAAGGTATATCTCGTACAACTCCCGCGCGAGCTTGTGCTCTTCGGTGTAGGGCCAGACCATTCTGATTCCGTCTTGCAGTGTGTTAATGACTCTCATGCTTCCTTCCGGGCCGCTCGCGATGGCATTTTTGAGAATGAACAGGAGATGGGCGAGCGCGTCAGCAGCGCCGGGATCGTTACAAAATGCCGGGTCAAGAATAATTTCCCAAGTTTCCTGATCGGCGAGTAAACAATTGCAGTTCTGATCGTCCGGCGTGCTCATATGCTCTCCATCCCCGTTCATCAGACACAAGTTAGCCGCTGCCATAGCCCAACGTAACGCATGAGTTAGGTTATGTCAATAGCCAACTTAACGGATGCGTTAAATATTGCCTTGCTCGTATTATAACTAACGCGTTTATTTAAAGGGTGTGCGGATGGCTAATACAACGGACAAATCGAAACTTCTGACAGTTCGCGAAGTCGCCGAGCGATTGGATGTCGCTCCTTCCACCGTGCGTATTTGGCGCATAGCGGGTCGTTTTCCGAACGCTCAAGCTGAGGAAACTGCGCGCGGTCGAGTTTGGTACATACCCGAGTCCGATCTCGAGGGGTTTGAAAAACGCGGACCTGGCCGCCCTCCAACCACAAGCACGAAGCTCAGAAAGAAGTCGAAAAAGAAGTAGCGTCTCCCAACCGTCAGGGAAGGGCAAGTGGATTCCTTTTTACGTGGATCGCGAGGGCTCGCTCCGCGATTTCTACAACCTGCCGCAATTCTTGATTTGATTGGTGCACCCGGCATGATTCGAACATGCGACCCCCTGATTCGTACTCTTAATTGAGTTGGTTCTGGAGGTTTCGACCCGGTGCATTTGATGCTGATAGGTTAGCATTCCCAAGCTCACGGTTCGTCTCGGTTCCTCTCTGAGATCGTACGTTCCGCTGAGTTGGCACACAACGGCACACAAAGAGTCTACAGAGAAGGTCAGCCGGGGAGGGGGAAGGGTGCTTCCTGCCACGTCTCCTTGCCTGACCCTGAAAGACCGGTACTTCTCCCGGATAAAGGGGCAAGTTTATTAGACATTGGTCTGTGCGCTACTCGCATAGTGACCCAGACGGCCTAGTGGAGTGGCCCGGGTGCACCCAGGCAACGATAATCGATGTCCATGAGGGCGGCAGCCAACCCGGTGCGCAATCGTATGGGTGGCATTGTGCGGCATAAGTCGTCGTACTCTTTCTTCGCTTGCGCTGTCTTTTGCTATACTCACGGCGACCTCCAAGGTCGAGGCATAGCGGGGCCGCAGTTGCTTGATCGGCCAGCGAACCGCCTCCCTATTACGTTGGGCCCTCGCATGCCCCTTTATCGGAACTCCGATAATACTATCAGACCTCCGATAACGCGTCAAGCAGAAAGTCTGGATCAGTGCGGCAAGAAAAAGTAGGTAGTCGCTAAAACTGAGGCCACGGCCTTGCGCCGTGGTCACTCACGTTGGTCGCTAACAGAGGCGGGGCCGAGATTTTTGGTGATGCCACGGGCTCGTCCCGTGGAGTGTTACGCTTTATGCTGCTGGCAGGCGGCAACGTGAAACACCACGGGGCCAGCCCGTGGCCTCTTGCGAACCGATGGATCAGCCTGTTTTTGTAGCTGTGAACATGAAACACCACAGGGCCAGCCTGTGGTATC
>Ga0134125_10000417_pt1 | contig 57599 bp, 35 predicted proteins | sample KB31751_FD_96464 | JGI IMG/M metagenome (GOLD analysis project Ga0134125, IMG submission 96464) | Terrestrial soil microbial communities with excess Nitrogen fertilizer from Kellogg Biological Station, Michigan, USA - KB3-175-1 | ecosystem: Environmental > Terrestrial > Soil > Unclassified ... | reverse complement strand
GAGCCAGCTGCAGCGAGTGATGGGCGATGCGGGTGTGATGAGCGGCTTGATCGCGACCAACCACACGGAGCTGGAGCAGTTGAAGCACAAGGGCGACCGCAACTACTACGAGTTCACGCTGCAGAAGGGGGCCAAGCCGACCCTGCTCTCGACCGTAAAGCTGCAGCTGAAGAAGGTGGACGAGAAGCATTCCCGCTACACCCTGACGGTCAGCGCGGACGACAAGAACATCGAGAAGAAGGACAAAAACCTGGACGAGCCGGTGCAGTTCTACAGCGGCAAAGATCCGGCGCTGTTCGAGATCGTGGTGAACTCGATCGACAAGAACAAGGTGTCGGGGTACCTGTCGACGCCGAAGAACGCAGGCGGCGCCACGGCGCAGTAGCGCACAGAACCCGCATGGCCAGCGGCGATTTCGGCAGGTTGAGTTCGCGGCCAATCTGGATTGCAGGCAAACGCAGAACGGGGGACGCTGGATGCGTCCCCCGTTCTGCTTTGCCTTTGGGTTGGATTACTTCTTCTTCTTTGCGGTCTTCTTTGCGGCCTTCTTGGCTGCTTTCTTGGTTGCCATTTGTCTATTCTCCCTATCGATTGAACATCGATGCCGCAACGGAAAGTTGCAGCTAACGAAGGTATAGTTTTCCGAAAATTCTGTGTCAAGAAAAATCGTTGGATTTGAGCATTTTTTTTTGCAACTCCGGATACCCGTCAAGGCGCTCGCCTGTGACCTTTAGAGGCGCGCATCGCGCGGCGCCGGCGAAGAGATGATCCATTGGCTCGGTTGTGATCGCGATTGTTGTCTGCAACGAAAGATGCAGATGCGACAGCAGCACATCCAGCGATGGAGTGCCGTTTTGCAGCGCGCCTGTTCACAGCACGCTGGCGTCGCATGACAGAAGAACTGAGAGGGTCTGTGCTTGAGCGGAAGGACGAAGACGCGATCGACATCGGCGGTGATATCCGATGCGGTCGCGGTACCTACCTCCTGATAGCGCTGTGATACCGGCTACACGGGAGTGCATCGAGGATGACACGAAGGCCTGCCGACCTCGCCAGGATTTGCCGGATCATCGCAAGGAGATTGTTCGATCGAGGAAGAGTGGTGAAGCGGGCTAAGCCGCGCGGTGCCGCTTCTCTGGTGTTTCCCGTTTCGCTTTCGCGGGCGCATCCGTCACACGACCGGCGGCGGTTCCACGCACGGCGCTTTCATCCAGTGTGTAGCGGGCGTAAAACTTGCGCATGCATGTGAGGCAGCGGGCGGGACGCAGGCCGCAGAGAGAGAGGGCCCAGTCAATTCCCTTGCGATGCAGCGGGTAGCAGGCTCCGCATCTGCAGCTTGGGCACAATTTATTAATTGAATACAAGTTCAAGTCCTCGACCTCGTGATGGTGGCTGGACCGAGTGCCGGGCCGCGGCTGACATAGAAGGAGCTACGGCCTGCTCGAGACAAAGCTAACACATTAGATGCAATAATTTGCACCATCGGTTTCCTCGAGCGAAGCGGGCTTCCAAATGCGTCAGGGAGTGGAACATAGAACGCGCCAGATCTCAACTAAAGAGAGGAGACCTCTCTATTCCTTTTAAAGAGGCTCCGCCTCTCTATTCCTTCGCAGCGATACCGAGGGTCTTCATCTTGCGGTAGAGATGGGAGCGCTCAAGACCAAGGATCTCGGCCGCGCGGCTGACGTTACCGCCGCATTCGTCGATTTTCTTGAGGATGTAGTCGCGCTCATAGGCGTCGCGAGCTTCGGTAAGTGAGGAGAAATCGTCGCGGCCTACCCGGGAGCCGTCACGTTGGACGAGCATCGGCAGATGGCGGCGCTCAATGCGCTGCGTCTTCGGATTGAGGATCAACACCCGTTCAACGAGATTGCGCAGCTCGCGTACGTTGCCTGGCCAGTTGTACTGGCGAAGGGCGTCGAGCGCGTCGGCGTGCATTTCAACGTGTGGGCGGCCATACTGCTGGCCGAATTCGTGGAGAAATTCCTTCACGAGAAGCGGGATGTCTTCTTTGCGGTCACGCAGCGGAGGCACAAAGAAGGGAATGACGTTCAGACGATAGAAGAGGTCCTCGCGGAAGTTGCCGCGTGCGATCTCTTCCTCCAGGTCTTTGTTGGTGGCGGCGATGACGCGGGCATCGACGTGGACGGGTTGCGTGGCGCCGACGGGCAGGAAGCGTTGCTCGTCAAGCGCGCGGAGGACGCGGGCCTGTGTCTTGAGGCTCATGTCGCCGACTTCGTCGAGGAATAGAGTGCCGCCGTCGGCGCGCTCGAAGGTGCCGCGCTTTTCCTGGGATGTGCTGCCTGCCGCTGCCGGAACGGCGCCGCGGCGATATCCGAAGAGCTCGGTCTCGATGTGGTCCTCGGGAATGGCGGCGCAGTTCAGCTCCACGAAGACGCGGTCATGGCGCTGGCTTTGCGCGTGCATCGCGCGGCCAATCAATTCCTTGCCGGTGCCGGATTCGCCGAAGATCAGTACCCGACCGTTGGTGGGGGCCATGAGTTTAATCTGCTGGCGGAGCGCCTTGATGGCGACGCTTTCTCCAGTGATGCCGGCGTTGCGGCTGAGCTGGCGGGCAAATTCCCGGTTGTCTTCGCGCAGCCGCCGTGCCTCGATGGCGTTTTTGAGGACGATAAGTGTGCGGTCAAGCGAGAGGGGCTTTTCGAGGAAGTCATAGGCGCCGAGCTTGGTAGCACGTACGGCGGCCTCGATGGTTCCGTGCCCGCTGATCATGATCACTTCGGGCAGATGCTCGGCATCGAGGCGGCGGATGTCAGCGAGGGTGTCTAGCCCGTCGCGGTCGGGCAGCCAGATGTCGAGCAGCACGGCGTCGTAGCTCGCGTCGGAGAGCAGAATGAGCGCTTCCGCAGCAGTGGCAGCGGGTGCAACGAGGTAGCCCTCTTCCTTGAGAATGCTCGCGAGCGAGTCGCGAATCTCGGCTTCGTCATCGACGATAAGGACATGGTTCATAAGAGACAGGCGCAAGGCGCCAGGTTCAAGGTACTAGGTTAAGACGGCGCGGGCGGCTTCACCTGTCTGCACAGGCGCGGGTGGCTCTGGATCGGTCGCTGAGGCTGGGCGAAGTTCAATGATGAAACGTGCTCCGGCGGGGAGGTTTCTCTCCGCGCGGATGGTGCCCTGGTGCTCCTGAACGATCTTGGCGGCGATGGCCAGACCGAGGCCGGTACCGCGCTGCTTGGTGGAGAAGTAAGGGAGGAAGAGACGCTCGCGCATTTCATCCGTGAGCCCCGGTCCAGTGTCAGAGATGGTGAGTTCGACCATGCCGCTGGGGAGGAGCGCGGAGGCAATACGCAGTTCGCGCAGAAGAGATTGCTGCATGGCCTCGGCGGCGTTGTCGATGAGGTTGCCGAGGGCGCGTTTGAGGGCTTCGGGATCGGCGAGCACGAGGGGCAGACCAGGCGCGAGATCGCGCACAAGGCGGATGGATTGCAGGCGTCCGGCGAAGATGGCAAGAGAGTTGTCGACGATGGTGTTGAGGTCCGCAGGGCGGGGCTGCGCCATTGGGAATTCAGCGAGGGCGGAGAACTGGTCGACCAGCGCGCGCATGGTCTCGACGGAAGCGGTGATGACCTCACTGGATTTGCGGATGGTAGCTATGGACGGCGAGTCAAGGTGCGCAGAGTCGAGCGTCGTGGCGAGGCGGCCGATGTGCCGATGGATCTGCTCCGCGGAGAGCGCGATGGGTGTGAGCGGGTTCTTGATCTCATGCGCGACGCGACGCGCGACCTCCTTCCAGGCGGACTGCTTCTGGGCCCGCAGCAGTTCCGTTGCGTTCTCCAGGACCAGCACGTAGCCGTGGTGGATGCGTTCGGTCTCCAGGAGCGCGACGGTAGCGAGCACGTACATCGTGGCGCCGGGCGTTCCGTTGCGCGCAACCTTCAGCTCCATCTCGCCGGAGGCTGAGCCCATGCGGTGGCTGCGGCGAAGCAAGTGGTCAAGCTGGTCGATGCCGTCGGCGGGAAAGATGCTTTCGATGGGGGCGCCGAGAAAGGGCGTTTGGCCGCCCGGATCGAGCATCTCAGTGATCGCGCGGTTGGCGAGAACGATGCGCCGCTTCGCATCGAGAGTAGCGACGCCATTGGGAATCGTTTCCAACATGGTTTCAAGCTCACGGCGGCGGGCGTCGAGTGCGGCATTGGCTGCGGAGAGCTGCGCGGTGGAAGTTTCAACGGTATGCCGACTGTCCTCAAGGTCGGCGGCCATGGTGTTGAAGCTGCGCACCAACTCACCAAGCTCCTCGGTGGCGCTCTCGGCGACGCGATGCGAGTAGTTGCCTCCGGTGATGGCCTGCATGGCATCGGCGAGTGCTTCCACAGGCTTCGTGACTTGCTTGGCGAGATGCAGCGCAATCCAGCAGCAGGCGAAGAGGGCGAGGCCTGTGATCACCAGAAGGTAGGTCAAGAACTGGTTGCGTACCTGCCGACGCTGGCGATAGGCGTTCCAGTAGCCGTCGATAGCATTTTGGAAACTTGCAACCGTCCCGGAGATGCCGTAGGGGACAGGCAGACCGACGACAACGGTTCCACCCTGCTTGATGGAAGCGATGCCGAGAGCATAGTCCGTGCCACCGAGGGAGAATATCGGCAGATCGGTACGCTGGGCCGCGGCGAGAATGGTGGCATCCGTATCGCCCGCGCTGTGCCTCTGATGGACTGTTCGGTTGACGGCAAGCCTGGCGTCGCTGTCATCGTCTGAACCCGGCGCCGGAGGAAGCCATGTCTTGACTCGGGCGGGAATGCCGTTGCTTTGCGGCAAATGGAAGGTGACGACGGAATGTCCTCCGCTATAAACGACGGCGAAGCCGTTCTGCAACGTGATCTCATGGTCTGCGAGTACGTCGCGTGAACGGTCTGCTGTCACCGCGTTGCCGCCAGGCGTTCGGTGAGCGGAGGGTGCGATCGACTGCAAAGACGCCGCGATGGATTCGGCTTCGACGCGCGCATTCGACGAGGTGTACTGTTTCAAATCGAGCGCAAGCTGCCTGGCATCGTTGCGCATCTCTTCAGGGTCTGTTGAGAACCAACGATCCACGGCACGGTTCATGAGACCGTAGCTGAACAGGAACATGAAGACCAGCGGGATCAGCGAAACGATCACGGCACCCCACAGCATGCGCGTGCGCAGCCGGGTGCCCATGACGCTGGCGCGCTGGTCGGCGTAAAGCTTGAGGAGGTTGCGGGTAAGCAGGACCAGGACGGCCATGAACAGCAGGAAGGCAACCGCGGACAGGCCGTAAAGAATGACGGTCTCGCCCGTGGTGGAGGGGTCCAGCGATTTGAGTTTGAATGCGTTGAGAACGGTGAAGGCGATCAGCAGAAGAAAAAGGACGGAGCCCAGCGCCGCGATGGTAATGATCTTCTTACGGCCTTCGCTGACGGGCATAGGTGCGGTCCTCGGTGGGGCGACACTGATTATAGGCGGGCGGTTCGATGCAGGACGGGGAGGGCTACGGCGGCCATGGCGGATGGCGAACGGATCTTTGGCCTCGGGTCGGCGGTATTCACAAGCATCGTTTCGGCTGCCGCTCATTTATGATCGAGTCGAGCGGAAGAGTGGCCGAGTGGTTGATGGCTCCGGTCTTGAAAACCGGCGTACCCGAAAGGGTATCGGGGGTTCGAATCCCTCCTCTTCCGCCATACAGTCTTACAATCAGCGAGTTGGCGAATGAGCAGGCGGCCAGTGTGATGCAGCATGGGAAGCTCGTGCATATCGACGGCGCCGCACACAATCTCCACCACGGTACAGGAGCTAACGGCCTTCCTTAATACGCTCTAGAGCGGGACAATGGATACCGCTTTGCCGGGCGCTCTCAAACGCGCGAGTGCCTCCTTTGTTTTCGGCAGAGCAACCGGCGAGGCTTACGCCTGCCCTGGAGAAGGTTGAGATGAAAGAGCAAAGATGGACACGCAGGGATTTTGTCGCCACTGCGGCGATGGCGGGAACGGCGTCGGCGATCGGGTGGGACGCGGAGGCCCAGACACATAAACGTGCGGCGGCGACGGCTCTCGCGGCGAATCCACCAGTACGATCCAGACGTGCAAGCCTGGACGACGGCTGGATGTTTACACGCGGCGACGTCAGCGGCGCCCAGGCACCCGGCTTTGCGGATGCGGCGTGGACGCATGTGGATCTGCCGCACGACTGGAGCATTGCAGGCCCGTTCTCGCGCGATGAGCCGAGCGGAGGCGCGGGCGGCTATGCGCCCACCGGTATTGGCTGGTACAGGAAACGCCTGACATTGCCGCCCGCAGCCGGCGACCGCCGGGTGAGTGTGCTGTTCGACGGTGTATACCAGCGCAGCGAAGTATGGATCAATGGGCACTCACTTGGAATGAGGCCGTACGGATTTATCAGCTTCGCGTATGACCTGACGCCATATCTCAACGCGAGCGGCAACAACGTTCTCGCCGTCCGGGTCGACAATTCCTTGCAGCCGAACTCGCGCTGGTACACCGGGTCCGGTATCTATCGGCATGTCTGGCTCATTACGACCGGGCCAGTGCACATCGCGCAATGGGGCACTACGATCCGCACGCCTGAGGTCTCGAGCGAGCGCGCGCTGGTTACGGTTGCGACACGCGTGCAGAATGAGAGCGATCGCGCCGCGACATGTTCGCTCAGGACGGACATCATCGACTCTTCCGGCACCGTTGTGGGCAGCGACACCGCACCGGTCCAAATTGCCTCAGGTGCGGAGCACGTCGCGGAACAACATTTTGAAATCCAGCAGCCTGCGCTGTGGTCTCTCGCGACGCCAGTGTTGTATACCGCGCGGCAGACACTAAGCCAGGGAGGCGGCGAAGAGGATGTTCTCAGCACGCCATTCGGGGTTCGCAGTATTGCGTTCGATGCGGATAACGGATTTCTGCTGAACGGCACGCGCATCAAGCTGAACGGTGTCTGCTTGCACGGCGATGCCGGCTGCGTAGGAACGGCCGTTCCGGAGCGGATGTGGGAGCGCCGTCTGGAGACACTGAAGGAGTTGGGCTGCAACGCCATCCGCTGCAGCCATAACCCTCCCGCGCCGGAGTTTCTCGATCTATGCGATCGCATGGGATTTCTGGTGATGGATGAGGCCTTCGATGAATGGCGTCACGGCAAGGGCCAGACACGCGACTACGGCTATCACAAGTATTTCGATGAGTGGTGGGAACGCGACGTGCGCGCCATGATCGCACGCGATCGCAATCACCCCTCGATTGTGATCTGGAGCGCCGGGAATGAGATTCCCGACCAACTCGATCCACGCGGCGCCGGAACCGCTGCCTCATTGGTTGGCCTCTTCCATGCCGAGGACCCGACACGGCTGGTCACCGCAGCGTGCGACAACATCGCCGCTGACCCAAAAGCCACGCCGGAAACCTTTCTCGAAGAGCTGGACGTAGTGGGATACAACTATGTAGATCGATGGCGTGACCGGCGCGAAAAGTACTACAGCATCGATCGCCACGCATACCCGAAGCGCCGCTTTATCGGCACCGAAAGTATCGGCATGGGCGGGGTACGCGGCGAATACGGCGAGCCCAACGCTCCCAACGGCCGCAGAGGGTTCGCCTCCAATGGCCGGATCGAGGCCGAGCAGCTTCAGCAATTCATTCAGACCTACGACTACGTCTCCGGCGATTTTATGTGGACAGGCATCGACTATCTCGGTGAGGCGCAGTGGCCGAATCACCTCTCATCCGCGGGCCTGCTGGATACCTGCGGCTTCAGGAAGGATGGCTCCTACTTCTACCAGAGCATCTGGACCGACAAGCCTGTTCTGCACCTGCTCCCGCACTGGAACTGGCCCGGACGGGAAGGTGAGATCATCCCGGTGATCTGTTACACCAATTGCGATACGGTGGAGCTCTTCCTGAATGGAAAGAGTCTTGGCGTAAAAGGGTATGAGTTTCCGCGCACGGGTATGGTGGGCCGTTACGGAAACACTCCGCCGCGCGCGCGCGAATTGCAAACCACCGCCGACCTGCATCTCGCCTGGGACGTGGTCTATGCGCCCGGTATCCTGAAGGCTGTGGGCAGCAAGCTTGGCCAAGTGGTGCAGACGATCGAAATGCGCACCACAGCCGCACCGGCGGCGATTCGGCTCTTCGCTGACCGCGAACGAATCGGCAGCGGACGCGGGGATGTTTGCCACGTCACGGCTGAAGTGGTGGACAAAGATGGGCTGGTAGTCCCAACAGCGAACAATGCGTTGAGCTTCGCCCTGACCGGGGAAGGGAGAATTCTCGGCCTGGACAATGGCCGGCCTGATAGCTCCGAAAGCTATCAGGGCACGCAGCGAGAGGCATTCAACGGCATGGCGCTCGTGGTTCTCCAATCCCGCGGCCGTCCGGGAACCATGACGCTGAAGGCTGCTTCCGGCGAGCTTGGCTCGAACGTGGTGAGCGTTACCGCTGAATAGGGAGTGGGTCATTGGATAGAGGACCCCGATGCGGGGCTCAACTGCTTCTGCACCGCAGGGGGCAGAGGTATTGTGATTCTGATTTGTGACAATCGGGGATGGAACGAATAGCGTGATGAAGCTTTGCAAGTGCTGTCGGGACGGCGGGGCCGATTGATGGCACTAATCTGGATGAATGGCCGTTAGAGAGCCGAGCTTGCGAGGAGGAACGAGTCGGGCAGTCAGATGGTTGCTTGAGCGGGTTAGACTTTCACGTAACCTCGTCTAATTGCAACGAGGACAGCGTTGGTTCTGTCTTTGACACCGAAAGAATTGAGTATCACTCCGATATTCCGAGCCGGATCAGGGGCAGATAGGATGAGGTCAATCGGAAACGGTGTGGGTTTGACTAAACAGCTTTTGCGATACGACGGGAAGGCTCTCTGTCTTCTGAGTTCAGGCTGGAGAGCTGTATTTGTGAACTATCCTGAGAGATCAGAGGGATCATGATACGAAGGACTGTTGCGGGTTGGTTCTTCACAGTATCGTTGCTGGCTATCCAGAGTGCTTATGGCCAAAAACAGGTGGTTCTTTCTCGCGATAACGCGACCGTCACTCTGGAGTCTTACGCGCCAAACATCGTGCGCATTACGATTAGCCTTGACAAAGAGGCCGCGCTCGCTGCGCCGGGATACGGCATTAGCGCGGAGGCCAAGGATTCGGGTTGGAGCTACGCCCACACAGCCACGATGGACTCGTATGCCTCAACGCAGTTGAAGGTGCAGATGTCAGTGCCGCAGCATCGAGCGGGCGGGCCTTCGCCAAGCTGTGATACCTGCAACTATTTCCACGGATCAACACCGCGGGTTCCGCTTCAGATAGTGGATGCCGAAGGCAAGGTGCTGCTCCAGATGCAGGGCTGGACGATGAGCGTGCCGAACCACAAGGACGGTACAGCGGGCCTGTTAGACGAACTGAAGCCCGCGATCGCGTATGACCATTATGACGACAATAATCCAGGCCACGTGTATGACGAGGTGGGCGCAACGTTCTCTTCGCCAGTCGGGGAACACTACTATGGCCTGGGGGAAGACCAGCAGGGATTTCTCGATCATCGCGAACATCCCGTGCGTTGCTGGAACAACTACACTGCGCCTGCCGGACCGACGTTCTGCGTCCCGTTTCTGGTGACGAACCGGCACTACGCCGTGCTGTGGGACAACCCATCGCAGACCACCATCACGGCCGGTTTCAACGAACAGACGAAGTGGGATTCGCAGGTAGGAGACCGTGTCTCGTTCTTCGTGATCTACGGCAAGGATACGGACGCGCTGTACTCGGGGTATGCGTTGCTGAGCGGAAGCACGCCGATGTTGCCGAAGGCGGCCTATGGCTACATTCAGTGCAAGCAGCGATACCGGACGCAATCCGAGGTGATGTCCGTTGCCGATGGCTACCGGCAACGGCACCTGCCGCTGGATATGATCGTGGTCGACTGGTTCTATTACACGAACATGGGGCAAATGGACTTCAGTCCGAAGGAGTGGCCCGACCCTGCGAAGATGAATGACGACCTTCACAAGATGGGTATCACGACCATGATCAGTGTATGGCCGCGGTTTGTGCCCACCGATCGCTACTACCAGACACTCGCGGACAACGGATGGTTCGAGCACCTGTCAGACGGCACGCCCACCAATGGTTTGCCTTACGACCATGCCGGATCGGACATCGATACGACCAACCCGGCGGCCGCCCAGTGGTACTGGGACGTCATTAAAAAGGACATACTCAGCAAGGGCTTCAACTATCTGTGGGCCGATGAGACCGAACCCGACCTGCCGCCGAATGGCAGTTATTTCCATATCGGGCCGGGAACCGAGTATTTCAATGTCTATCCGTTGTTCCATACCAGCGCTCTTTACAACGGGTATCGCTCTGCGGGTGACCAGCGCGCGCTGATTCTTTCGCGGGACGGCTACCTGGGAGTGCAACATAACAGCGCCATCGTCTGGTCGTCCGACATCTTCCCGACATGGGACACGCTTCGGCGCCAGATCCCCACAGGTTTGAACGTCGCGGCCTCCGGGTTGAACTACTGGAGCAACGATACCGGCGGCTGGCAGGGGCTGCCACGGGTCCATGTTCCCGAGCATCCGCCACTGCTGGATCCGTCGTCGGCAAAAGACAATGTCGGCGACTATGCCGATTATCCGGAGCTGTACACTCGCTGGTTCGAGTACGCTTCGTTCCTTCCGATCTTCCGCACGCATGGTACGAGGAACGCGAATGAGGTTTGGTCGTATGGCACTGCGGCGGAGCCGATCCTCGAGAAGTACCTGCGCCTGCGTTACACACTCATGCCTTACATCTATTCGTTGGGCTGGTACACCCACACGACTGGGGCGCCGTTTATGCGCGCGCTGTTCATGGACTTCCCAGACGATCCGAAGGTCAACGAGATCGGCGACGAATACATGTTCGGGCCGGCATTCCTGGTCGCGCCGGTGACGTCGCAGGGAGAAACGACCAAGCAGGTATATCTACCGGCAGGCAGTGACTGGTACGACTACTGGACGCATAAGAAGTTCTCCGGCGGAGAGACGGTTGCGGTCGATGCTCCCATCGACCGGTTGCCGCTCTTCGTGCGAGCTGGGTCGATTATCCCGACAGGCAGCGACGTGGAGAGTACCCGGGACCAGCAGGCCATCACCAAGGTGGAAGTATGGGCCGGCCGCAACGCCGACTTCACGCTCTATAGCGATGACGGCACGACCTATGCCTATGAGCATGGCGATTTCAAGGAGACGCACCTGCACTGGGACGATGCGGCACAGAAACTGATCCAGACGGGTGCGCGGGCATGGACAGCCCCGGACGATCAGGTGATTACTGTGATTCGCTAGAAGTGGACCGGCGACTTCCCCACTGCATCAAGCTGCCTAACGCAGGAAAATGATGGCCGATCCTTGCGGAAACGGTGGTTGAAGACGATCAAGATGTTGCCGAGCCGCAGCGATGGTCACCCATAGCTCGGCAAGATATCCTGCTCCCACCCGAAGCACTATGCCAAATTGCTATGCATTGGCGCTCCAGCGTTGCGGCGTTTGTCTGGAGTTCAGTGGGGCCGACTGAGAGTGATGGTCAGGCCAGCAATGGGCTTATCGTTCTCATCCAGGAAGCGCGCGCAGAAATCGGTTGCGCCGCCGCCGTTGACCACCGCCGCCCGAACCACATTGGGTCCTTTCTTCAGTGTGAGGCGCCTGGAAACGCCGTCGTCGATGACCGTCTGCCGATCGTTGTAGATGCCGACGACCTCTTCGCCATTCAGCCACCATACCGAGGCAGCGTTCGAGCCGATGGCAAGACGCACGTCCTTCATCTCACGCGGGCTGTTCACAATGGTGACTGCCCAGAATAGGACGTTGCTTGTCGGCTTTTTAAGCGAGTGAGCGAAGTGGTAGAGGTTCACGTTGTATAGCCTGGTGTCGACAGCGTGCCAGGTGAGCGTCGAGTCGTCCACTGCTTCCGTCTGACCGTCCTTCGGGATAACAGTGAATTGGTCCGGGAACCATTGCTTCTTCACCATGGCCTGCACGGCACTTTCCGTAAGGCCGTTCACAGGGATCGGTTCAAGCAAGAGCCACCGTGGGATGAATCCGTCGGCGCCGGTCACACGGGACGGAGTGACCGGGCTGGTCAGCGTAGTGCCATAGGAGGTTGCCGCTGACACAGGATTGGCCAGCAGCAGCAGTGGAAGCAGAATTGTTGCTCGCAGAGACATGCGCAATATCTTCGTCATTGAACCCTCGTGGAACGCCGGTAGGAAGTGTGAGTCGTGAGGTCCGATGGAAAGCAAGACGAGCTTCACGGCGTCTTCAGCAACCAGTGCTGCATGTCGCTTTTTGCATTGAACTTCGACAGGGTGGGGAAACTGGCTCCGATGGCCGAGAGCGCCATACCGTCTTTCAAGTTGGCCTGCGACTTAGGCATGATGCGCCAGCTTCCATCGGATAACTGATCCAGACGCCATAGTTGCTCCGGCGTTCCTGTAAATGAGGCGCGAACTACGAGCTCGCCGTCCGCTGTCGCGGCCAAAGCACGGTCAGTACCGGCGACTGTGATCTTGAAGTAAGGTGCGCCGGGATAGCCGCCCGCGTCTGGCACGGCTGTGATCTGCCACTTCTGCTGCGCCTGTAGTTGATAGTTTTCCATCGACGCGCCGGTATCCCCGGCGGGCCAATTCGCGTCCACGGAAGCGGCTGTCTGGTCGGCGATGGGGCTTCCCGTCCCCCCAAAGATGCCTCCGCCGGGACGAGGACCGCCACCTGCGCGCTGCCCGCCACCTCCCGAAGAGCCGCCATTGGCTGGTCGCGCTCCGCGTGTGCCGCCTGCCTGCCCCGCACCGGGCCGACCCACGCCAATGGGTCCAAGGCCAGGACCCTGGCGCATCCTTCCGCCGCCCACCGGCGATCCTTCCACCGCCATGGCCAGGGATGTTCCAGTATGTACGGAATGGATCTCGTATGTGCCTTCCTTTGGATTTTCACCGGCAACGGGCCAGCCGTCTTTCCAGAGCAGCGGGCGGATATCCAGCACACTGGCGCCGCCGCGATCCAGGTCAGCCTCCCAGTGCATGGAGAACTTCTGGACGCCGTTGCCGAGATCGAGCAGGCCGAAGTGCCCAGGACCTACCTTTCTCTGCCCTGAACCGATGAGCTCTGTACCGCCGCCCTGGATCATGTCGACGCCCTCAGCATCGAGGAAGGGGCCGGTCACGTGGCGCGATCGTCCCATGCGGATGTTGTAGCCGGAACTGGTTCCCGCACAGCAACTGCCGTGCGTTGCCAGCAAGTAATACCAGCCATCGTGGTAGATCATGTCGGAGGCCTCGCAGTTGATCGCGAGGTTGATCGGCTTTGACTTTGGATCCTTGCGCATGCCGGTCTTCGGATCCAACTCCACCAGCCGGATGTAGCCGAAGTACGAGCCATAGACCAGCCACAGCCGTCCCGTAGTCGGATCGAGGAACGCGCCGGGATCGATCGCGTTGGAGTCCTCCTCGCCGTCAGAGCTGGCAACGACGCCACCGTCATTCCACTTGTAGTCTGGCGAGTTCGGATCGAGCGACTTGCTCCAGATCATCATTACGTCGGCCTTCGGCTGCTGATAGCCGCGCGCGATGTACATGAAGTACTTGTCGCCGATGTGGATCACGTCGGGCGCCGCTCCCGTGCGCGAGGGCACCGTGCCGCGCCGCCACGTCCAGCCATCATCGGAGACCAGCGGACCCCCGCCCGTTCCGTACACGTAATACTTCCCGTCGTCGTAGGTGATCGTCGACGGATCGTGAATGCCGACGTCTCCATTCAGAGCGCGGGCACAAGCGGGTATCGCGAGCATTGTGGCCATGACCGCGAATCGCAGGGTTGTAGAGCCTGTCAATGAATTCAGTTTCATCTTTCACCTCTGTCCGGCAGGGACCATCCATAGAGATAGCTGGGCTCGGCGCCGCCGTGCGCGCCGATCGGTTCACCCGGATGCTCCATGTTTTGCGGCCGCGTCGTTTGGGATGCACCCAGCAGGATTGAAATTGCAAATCTTGAGCTGCCCTTCACTGTCTTGCCTCGCTTGGGCCGGGCCTCATTTTTTCCCGGCTGCCTTCGGTTTACCCTAGTGAACGCTGACTGCTTACAGCGCGCCCTGCACAAACTGAACTCCTGGCGCTGGCTGGCCTCCGCCGACACTGACCTGCAACTTGGCCCGCGGCACATCGGCATGCGCCAACGTGAAGCGCACCTCGCGGCTCTCACCGGCCTTGAGGTGAATGCGCTCAAAGCCGCGCAGGCTGCGGATCTCCTCGCCGGGGCCGCCGCTGATGTAAAGCTGCACCACCTCATCCCCGTCGCGCGAAGAGGTGTTCTTCACCATCGCGCGAATCTCTGCGCCGCTCGCGGTGCGCCGCGCCTTTAAGCCGGAGTAGGCAAACGACGAGTAGCTGAGCCCATAGCCGAAGGAATAGAGCGGCTCGCCCGAGAAGTAGCGATACGTGCGGCCCTTCATGGAGTAGTCGGTAAACGGCGGGAGCTGCTCGAGACTCTTATAGAACGTCACCGGAAGACGTCCGGCGGGATTATTGCTGCCGGCCAGCGTCTCCGCGATAGCTGTACCGGTTTCTTCGCCGCCATACCACGCGGACAGAACCGCGATGGCATTCGCGGCCTCAGAGTTTGCGGCGATGGCGCTGCCGCCGGTCAGCAAGACGACGACAGGCTTGCCCATCGCCATCATCGCCTTCGCCATGTTCTCCTGCGGCTCGGGCAGATCGATCGTGGTGCGGTCATGCCCTTCGCCCTCGATCGATCCATTGAGGCCTACGAAAAGAAGTACAGCGTCCGCATCCCGGGCGGTATTGCGGGCCTGCTCCAGCAGCACATCCGCAGGCGGAATCCAGTTCAGCTCCGCGCCGCCGCCGGGCCCATTCTGCGAGTACTCCACGCGGATGGAATAACTGTGGCCGCCTTCAAGGTGGATGGGCGGCGGCCCGCCGCGGCGAAAGCCCTGACCCGGTCCTTGTCCCTGGCCTTGTCCTGGCCCGAGTCCTGGAGGCCGTGAACCACCGGGACCGCCGGAGGTCATCTCTTTGCCGTCAAGGAAGAGTCTTACTTTGCCGTCGCGGTTCCACATGCCGGTGCGCGCGGCCAGCACGTAGTCGCCCGTGCCTGGAGGCGTGAGCGTCCCCGTCCAGCGGATCGAGTATTTGTTACCCTCGATCGCAGACATGACCGCCGGTTCTTCCATGTTCGCGTCGTAATACAACCGAGACTCGGTGCGTTTGAGTTTTGGCTCTCCCTGGAAATCGGGATTGTTGTAATACTCGGCGAGCAGGCCGTGGCTGCCGCCGTCCGGCGTGGTCAGAGCATCGGTGGAGACGATAGCTGCGGCGGTTGGTGTGTAGGTCGCGCCCAGAGCGTACTCGATCTTGTCGCCCGGAAATTGCTTCTCTATGCCTTCGAGCGGCGTAACCTGCTTCGACGAGATGCCGTTGTAGTTGCCCAGCAGTCCAACGGGATCGTCGGCGGATGGGCCGATCACAGCGATCGTGCGAACGGAAGGCTTGAGCGGCAGGAAGCCGCCCTGGTTCTTGAGCAGCACGATCCCCTCGCGTTCGGCCGCGAGTGCAAGCTGGCGATGCGCAGCGGAATCATTCTCCGAGTATGGAATTTTCGAGTACGGCACGCGGTCCGGAGGATCGAACATGCCGAGGCGCATGCGGGCCGTGAAGAGGCGCACCGCAGCCTGCGTGATGTCGGCCTCGGCGATATGCCCGGCCTTCACTTCGTCGATCAGGCTGCGATACTCGTTGCCGCATGTCAGGTCGGTACCGGCCTTCACCGCGGCAACGTCTGCCTCGCCCTGCGTTTTCACATACTTATGACTGCGATAGATGTCGCCGATGGCGCCGCAGTCGCTGACGACGTAACCTTTGAAGCCCCACCGATCGCGAAGGTACTTCTGGAGCAGATCGTCGTTGGCGCAGCCGGGCGCGCCGTTGACGGAGTTGTAGACGCACATGATGGAGTCGGCCTTGCCCTCCATAATGGCTGCCTTGAAGGCGACCAGATAAGTGTGGTCCAGGTCATATTCGGTGGCCTTTGCGTCGAACACATGCCGCAGCGGCTCCGGGCCGCTGTGGACGGCATAGTGCTTCGGTGTCGCGACGACTTTCAGGTAGTGCGGATCGTTCCCCTGCATGCCGGTAACGAACGCGACACCCATGCGGCTGGTGAGGTAAGGGTCTTCGCCGTAGGTCTCCTGCCCGCGGCCCCAGCGGGGATCGCGAAAAATATTGATGTTGGGGGACCAGTAGTCGAGCCCGGCTGTGCGCCCCGGCGCTGCTCCCGGCGCAACCTCTTGAACCGGAGGACGCCGCTGCGCCTCGTTGTACTTCGCGCGAGCTTCGGTGGAGATGGCGTCCGCAACGCGATTGACAAGGCCGGGATCGAACGTCGCCCCAAGCGCAATGGGCTCCGGAAAAACGGTCGCGCGGCCGGTTGCGACGCCATGCAGCGCCTCATTCCACCAGTTGTAGACGGGAATGCCGAGGCGGGGAATTGCGGGCGCGACATTCTGCATCTGCAGAACCTTTTCCTCGAGCGTCATGCGGCTGACGATGTCGGCGGCACGCTGCTCCGGCGGCAGGTTCGGATTCTGGTACGGAGCAGGCGTCTGCGCGAGCAGCGAAGAGCACAAGACAAAGGTGGCCAGCACAGACGAAAGCTTCTTCAATGGGTTCTCCGCGCTCCGCAGGGTTTGTCCGATGAGGGCCCTGTGGTCTTCATTTGAGATACAAAATATAAGCGACCTGAAAAGCAAAGCACAAGTCCATTGATGCACTTTCATATACGGGATGAGGAGCCCCATATTTTCAATCACCAGATCATCGGCTTTGGTTGATTCTTTTCGAACAATAAGCATCGATAATTCAAATGTCTGACTTCGGAATACCGAAAATCTGGTGCATCCTGCCTTCAGGAATGCTTTTCCTTCGGGCAAATTAAGGGACTTCGGTCGCTGTTCTCATCCTCAACGGCCGCAGCGCAACCTAAAAAAAACGAGACGACGACAGCCCGAGGAAGCAAACACGTTTCCACTTATGATCTAATGCTTCTGCCGAATGCTTACCGGCGACGCCACCGTCCATTTCAGATTTATTCGCTACTCGAATAAAACGGACCGCAACACAAGCCTTTCCCGGCGAAAACCACCACGAGAGATCCAAATGAAAAAGCTCTTCGCTCATGCCTCGACGGTTGCGGTACTTGGAGCGGCCGCGAGCTTGGTTCTTGCCGCACCAGCAGCGGTCGAAAATACCGAAAGCGGAGCGCGCCTTGCTGTGGACGGCGGCACGCTGCGCATTCAGTTCTGGTCGCCGGAGATTGTCCGCGTGACGTATGCGCCGGGCGCGGAATTACCCGAATTGAAGAGCCTCTCGGTAGTCGCCCAGCCGGAAAGAGTGCGCCTGACCCGGCAGGAGAGCCGTGACACGCTCACCATCGCATCGCCGAAGATCAAGGTCCGGGTGGACAAGCAGACCGGCGCAGTCACATTCCTCGATTCCGCCAATCATGTCCTATTGAAGGAAGCGGCGCATGGCCGCGCGATTGCGCCTGCGTCGGTTGCGGGCGCTTCCGTCACCTCTGCGGAACAGGCCTTTGAGATTGCGCCGGATGAAGGCATCTACGGTCTGGGCCAGCATCAGCAGGGAGCATGGAACTATGAGGCTACCGGCAGCTTCAATGTGAAGCTCGCACAGGCGAACACCAACGTGGGGATTCCGGTGATGACTTCGAGCAAAGGCTACATGCTGCTCTGGGACAATCCGGCTGTGACGACTATCTCCTCGGACGCTGCCGCCGACTCGAGTTCAGCATCGCGCGTGCTCAGGTGGTCCTCCGAATACGGCAAGGCGATCGACTACTACTTCTGCTACGGCGATGGAACGATCGGCACGGCGATGGCCGCATATCGCCACCTTACCGGGCAGGCGCCCATGATGCCACGCTGGGAGTTCGGCTTCTGGCAGTCGAAGGAGCGCTATGCCTCGCAGGAGGAGTTGCTGGGCGTGGCGGCGAGGATGCGCGAGCTGAAGGTGCCGATCGACGGCATCATCCAGGACTGGCAATACTGGCCGCCAGGCAACAACACATGGGGATCGCATCAGTTCGATCCGGCACGCTATCCCGATCCGGCAGCGATGTTCCAGCAACTGCACGACGAGCATTTTCACACGCTGATCTCGGTGTGGGCGAAGTTCGACCTGGGCAGCAAGAACAGCGACGAACTGAACGCAGCGGGCGGCATGTTCCCGGAGGTGACACGCTACATTTCGCCGCCTGGGCAGGGGCAATGGTACGACCCTTTCGCCACTGCCGGCCGCGAGATTTACTGGAAGCAGTTGCGCGACCAATTGTTCTCCAAGGGCGTCGATGGCTGGTGGCTGGACGCGCCGGAGCCGGAGATCAACAACATGGCGTTTCGTGGATACACCACGCCGCTCGGTCCGGGCTATACGGTCTACAACGCATACCCGCTGATGCACTCGACGGGTATCTACCAGGGCCAACGCGCCACTACCGACAAGAAACGAGTTGTGATCCTGACGCGTTCCGCGTATGCAGGCCAGCAGCGCAACAGCGCGATCACGTGGTCAGGCGATATCCAGGACACATGGCAGGTGCTGAAGAACCAGATTCCCGCGGGGCTCAATTTTTCTCTCTCCGGCATCCCGTACTGGAACACGGACACCGGGGGATTCTTCGGCAATCGCAGCGCGGGCAACGGCGACCCAACCAATCCCGCCTATCAGGAACTCTTCTCGCGCTGGTTTCAGTTCAGCGCGTTTTGTCCCATGTTCCGGGTGCATGGCTCCTATGGCCTTCGTCCGGGCAAGGAGTTCTGGCGCTTTGACGACAAGACACAAGCCGTGATGCTGAAGTATCTGAACCTTCGCTACCGGCTGCTGCCATACACCTATTCCGTGGCGTGGCAGGTAACCCATGCCGGCAGCACCTTCATGCAGCCGCTGGTGATGGACTTTCCGAAGGACCCGGGGGTGCAAGATATTGGAAACCAGTATCTCTTCGGGCCGGAGATTATGGTTACGCCGGTGACAGCTGCCGGAGCAACGGAACAGGCAGTCTACCTACCTGCGGCGCGCGCATCTTGGTACAACTTCTGGACAGGAGAAAGAGCTACCGCCGGCCAGACCGTTCAGGCCGCGTCTCCGGTTGATACGATGCCGATCTTCATCCGGCCTGGCTCCATCGTTCCCATGGGGCCGCTGCTGCAATATTCCAATGAGAAGCCGGACGACCCAATCGAGCTGCGCGTCTATCCCGGCGCGGATGGGCAGTTCACATTCTATGAAGATGAAGGCGACAACTACGACTACGAGAAGGGGCAGTACGACACGATCCCGATTACCTGGCGCGAGAGCACACACACGCTGGAGATCGGCGCTCGTACCGGAAACTTTCCCGGCATGTTGAAGGAGCACACCTTCAATGTCGTTGCCGTCTCCAAGGATCACGGCACCGGCGTGGATCTTACCAACAAATACGATTCCGTTGTTCATTACAACGGCAAAGCGGTACGTGTCGCATTGCACTGAAAACAGGCTTTCTAAAATCCCGCTCCAAGGAGAATGCAATCGAATGAAGCGAATCTTTCTCTGCATCGCACTCACTGCTGCCCTTGTGGGCAACCCGTGCTTCGCCAAGGCGAAGAAAACCTCGAATGCATCCAGACAGGAACTGGTGCCCGCCCCTCTGCGCTCGGAGTCGGCGGCGCCTGTTCCGGCGCATCCTTCGCCGTATAACTTCCCGGGCGTTCAATATCCGCGCATTGAGGAGGACTCGCGCGTCACCTTCCAGTTCAAGGCGCCCACCGCGCAGAAGGTGCAGGTATCGATCAATAACGTCTCCTACGACATGACCAAAGGAGCCGATGGCGTGTGGACCTATACCAGCGAGCCGCAGGCTCCCGGCTACCACAACTACTGGATGGTAGTGGATGGCGCGGTTGTGCTGGATCCTGCCACCAATGCGTTCATCGGCTACGGGCATATGTGTAACGGGTTTGAAGTTCCCGAGCCGGGCGTCAGCTTCTACGACCTGAAAGATGTGCCGCACGGAGATATCAGGATCAAGAATTATTTCTCGAAGACCGCGAACGCGTGGCGGCATATCTTCGTCTACACACCTCCGGGCTACGACGCGACTACCAAGACGCGCTACCCGGTCCTGTATCTGCAGCACGGCGGCGGCGAAGATGAACGCGTGTGGACGGAGATGGGCCGAACGAACCTGATCCTGGACAACTTGCTGGCTGAGGGCAAGGTGAAGCCGATGATCGTGGTGATGGAAACAAGCGCCGTCGGTCCTCCTCCGGTCCGTCCCAGCGGCGGATTCGGTGCAGGTCCTCGTCCCGCAGGCGGCCCCGGCGGTGCAGGCGCTCCTGGTGGCGGCGGACCTCGCGGCGGCGGTATTCCCGGCATGGGTGCGGCAGGTGCAGCTTACGGCAAACTGATGATCAACGATCTCATTCCGTGGGTCGACAGCAACTTCCGCACTATCCCGGACAAAGATCATCGTGCCATGGCTGGCCTCTCCATGGGAGGATTCATGACCGCTTCGGTCACGATGACCAATCTCGACAAATTCTCCTACATCGGCCTGTTCAGCGGAGGAACCGCGGGCGGATTCCGCCCCAGCACGGTCGCGGCCAACACTGCGCCGCCGGCGCTTGACCTCAAGACCATCTACAGTGGCGCGATGGCGGATCCGGCAAAGTTCAATAAGGAAGTGAAGGTCTTCTTCTTCAGCGGCGGCACTGTACCGCCGATTGAAAACCCTGAGGCGCTCAAGAGGCACCAGGAGCAACTGGTCGCGGCCGGCATTACCAACAGCTACGTTTACATCTCGCCGGGCACCGCACATGAATGGCAGACCTGGCGCAGGAGCCTGTACGTCTTCGCTCCTCTCTTGTTCCGCTAAACACTCTCATCTGTTTCTGCGCACGTTGCTCCGGACTTCCAGTGCGAATGCGAAGAGACAGCCCAACAGCGGAGTGGAAGCTCCAGGAGGATGGATTCGCCATGCCCGACGGTCCGATCAGGCATATTTTTGTCGTCATTGCTTTCATCTCTCTTGGAGTTTCCGCTCAAATTCCTGCCGCCCGAACGAACGACAACGGGGTGGCGGCAAAGGCCCTCGAAATCGTCTCCGGCATCCACGGCGAGTGGTCCCAGATGCCGGGCAACATCGTATCGACCCGCATGAACGGCGGAGCTCTTATTGGAAATGGCAGCGTCGGTGTAGCGATTGGCGGCTCAGCCGACAAGCAGGAGTACTACGTCGGGCGCAACGACTTCTGGAGCGTGCAGAGGGGCAAAATTATGCCCCTCGGCCGGCTGGAGCTGACTATTCCGGCATTGCAGAACGCGAGCGCCCAGATGCAGGAGAACATTGGGCCGGCCGATGTGACGGCAAGTTTCAAGGCAGCCTCTGCGCAGTTGAAGTCGCATTCCTGGGTCGATGCAAACAAGAACTTCTTCTACATCGAGTTGGAAAATCCGGGCACGACTTCGGTCGATATGGCCGCACAGATGCTCGACGGCTTCAACCACGACGATCGCGACACGCTGGGCGGCAGAAGCGGGCAGGTCTACTGGCGGCGCGTCTCGCCTGAGGTCGTCCACGCGACGATTGGCGGATCTAACGACGGAAAAAACACGGGCGCGCTCGATGCCACCGTGCGCTCGCTTGAAATCTTCGCCGATTCACATCCCAGCGCAAGCGCAAAGCCTGTTTACAACTGGAGACCAGAGACCACGCTGTGGGATGGCAGTGCGAAACCCGCGCAGCCATTTTCCTGCGGCGACATTATCCTGCCTGAGAAAAAGTTCAGCGTGCGCGGCTCCATCCGCATGGAGCATCCCAACCCAGACGGCATCGTCTTCTCCTCCGTCACCCAGAACTGGAAGATGCAGCAGCAGGACCCCGGCAATCCTCTCGGCAATGTTCGCGGACACGATAGCGGCCGACCGCAAGGCGCTGAGGCTGGGCTGCTCATCTATCTCTCGCAAGGTCGCCTCGCAGCCAATCTCAACGGCACCGTCGTCACTGCCGCGGCTACGCTTCCGCTCCACCAATGGACTGACATCGTCGTGACCTATGACGGCATGAAGATGGCACTCCTTGTGAATGGCAAAACTGTGGGCGAAACCACGAACTTCCCGAGCGCCGCGCAGGTTATGGGCCCGGAATGGGAATGGGCCGCAGCGCATCCCGGTGACCCGCGAATTCCTTTTGACGGCATTGCACCGGAGGGAATCTTTGCCGTGCGCATCCTGGGCGTTGACGCTTCTTCGGAAAACGGCCTCCTTCGCTTCCAGGTTCCTGCCGGCGGCAAGGTGATCGTTGCGGTCGCCGCGGTTGATGATCGCGACAGCGCGGGCTATTTCCAGTCCTCGATCTCCGAACTGAATCGCGCGGCCGCACAATCCGTTGCAGCCGCCTGGTCGCGCCACGTTGCCTGGTGGCGCGACTTCTGGTCGAAGTCCTTCATTGAAATTCCGGACAAGACCGTCCAGTCGTGGTGGTATGGTTCGCTGTACGTGTTGGCCTCCTGCAGCCGGACAGGCAACGTCGCGCCGGGCCTCTGGGGCAACTGGATTACATCGACCAACGTTGGATGGCAGGGCGACTACACGCTGGACTACAACTACCAGGCGCCGTTCTGGGCAGCCTTTCCCACCAATCACGTCAGTCTCGCGGACTCGTACGATGCGCCGATACTAGCGTGGCTCAACCGCGGGCGGGGGCTGGCGAACCATATCGGCGCGCATGGCGTTGTTTACTACACGCACCTGGCGCCGTCGCCCGGATGGAGCGCGGACAACTTCCGCGCCCTTGATCAGAAGAGCGATGCGCTATTCGCCGCAGTGAATTGCATCCAGCGCTGGCGTTACACACGCGACGAAGCGTACGCGCGCAAGGTCTGGCCATTTCTTACCGCCGTGGCCGATTTCTGGGATCACGACCTCAAGCTGGTGGACGGACGATATGTCGATGAGAACGATGCCGAGGATGAGCATCTGTGGGGGCCGGCTGACGATACCAATCCCGCAACTGTGATCGGCTTTTTGAACATGCTCTATCCGGCGCTGCTCGATATGGGCGCGCAACTGCACATGGGCGAGAACATGCGCGCAACCTGGCAGGACCATCTCACGCATCTGAGCCCACTGCCAATGGCCCCGGCAGCAAGCGTGGACGCCATTACCAAAGCAGTCGGCAAACCGATCCCGGACGACAGGATGGTGATTCTGGAAAGCGAGCACGGGATGCAATGGGTGAACATCAGCCGCGGAGACCGCTTCTCGGATGATCCTCCGGTCGCGATTCAGGGCTCCTCCGCAGGAATGAACTCACTGCAAACGGTCTTTCCCGCATGGAATATTGGGCTTGAAAGCAGTCCGGAATTGCGGCACGCCGCCTTCAACACGGTGGATTACACGCGCCTCTGGTACGACTCAAACAACACCTCGAACTTTTACCCTGCGGCCGCCGACGCAGGCTACGACCCGGATTCCATTCTGAAGCACCTCAACCTGATGGTCACGCACATTGGATATCCGAACTTTGCATACAAATTCGGTGCGGGTGGAGTGGAGAACGAAGCCACGGTTCCCACCACCGTCGCCGCGATGTTGCTGCAGAGCTACCAGAAGAACATCCATGTCTTCCCCAACTGGCCGATCAATCAGGACGCATCGTTCGGCAATCTGCTGGCGGTGGGCGATTTCCTGGTCTCGAGCAGCATTCGCAATGGGAAGGTGGAAACAGTGAAGATCAGGAGCCAGCTTGGGGGCACCTGTAATCTGGCGAACCCATGGGGCGCGCCCCAGCCCGTCAAGCTTCAGACCGACGGCGGGCCCACCAGGGTTATGCATGGGGATGTCATCACAATCGGCACTCGGCCCGGCGAAAAGCTGACATTCACTCCCGCACTCAATTAGAAAATCCCACCGGCTAAGCTGACCTCAAAATGCATCGGTCTAACTTAAGAGTCACTGGACAAGCAGCTATCCCAATACGATTACTGCGGCGCTCATTGCAGGCAGGACGAACGGACCAGCACTAAGTCGTTCACTGCTTGCAGGCACCCATTCGCCGCGTGAGTCCACGGCTGCTTGTCCAAATCTGACGCCATCTTTGCTTTCGGGCGATGGCGCATTGAGGCGCAATATCGCGCCTTTGTGAAGGCCGAGTTCTGCAATGTTTAGTTTGTAGCTGGACTCTCGGCTCTTATTGACCGCAACAACCGACCTGACTTTGCCTTCTCTTCCAAGCGCGTATGCCGTGACCCTTTCGTTCCTGGTGTCAATGCCGATAGGGATGATCTGGTTGTTGGTTCGGCTGGCCACCGCAAATGCAAGCATCCCATAGTAGGATGCTCCAACCGAGTTCGCGCCTCTGCCGCCATCCACGATCGGCGAATACGAGCTGATAAAGCCCAACTGGTTGATTCCAGTTTCGATGTTTACGCCGGCACATCCTGCCTGCGCCAGCAGCAGCATAAAATCCAGAGTCCAGAGCGCACCGACGAATGTGTCGCTTACGCGGGGCAGCCCCCCACCGGAGAACGAGTTTGTTTCGCACATACGCCATGGGATTCCGCTGGTTTGCGAGGCTGCGCGCAAGCGTACAAGTTTCTCCTCCAGTCTGGCATCCGGGGCGAGAAGTTGATCGGCACTGCCCCTTGCCTGCGCATTGCGGTAGTAGTGCGTCGTCAGAAGTTGTACGTCACCGCGGGAATCCTCCGCCATTCTCTCCACCCATTCCACGGAGCTGGCGGTGTCTGGTGCAGCAAACCTTATACCAGGAATGGCTTTTAAGATCGCCGTATGCCACGCGGCATATTCGGCGCGGTATGCGGCGTAGTCGTAGGGAGGTTGACGAAAGAACTTTTGCCCGCGCGCATAGTTCTCAACTTCGTTGCCAATCTCAATAGCCTCAAGTCTGCCGCCGAGAATATCTGCGACGGCGCGGGCCTCGACCACCGCATCCTGAATGGTTCCTTGCGCGAAATTCACACTCCAGATCGCCTTCCAACCGATGGCGGAAAGGAATCCTGCGAACTGCTGCAAACTCTTTCGCGTCACGATGGTGTTCTGGCGATCGGCTCGCGGAGTGCCGTCGACTTGATATCGCGTATAGTCCGCAACGATGCCGCCGACTCGGATGATCCCCTCGCGGCTAAGGCCTCGAGCAAGCGCCACATAGGAATGATTCTCTGCACTGAGGAGGCCCGGCGTTGCGACTGAGGACATCTCATAGCCGAGCCCAATGAAGCTCTCTGGCAGCGAAATGGGATTGCCGTCCTCACGCTTGATCACGATCGAACTTTCCGGGCTGCCGAAAGCAAACACAAACGGAGCAAAGGGAAGCTCAGCGGAAGCCAGAATGGTTTGCCGAAGCAGGCTTCTGCGCGTCAGAGACATGTCTCACTTTAAATCACCCATCTGTTTCAAGGTCTTCTTTGCCTTGCAACTCCGCCCGGAAGGGCGAAATGCTTGCGGCGTTTGAGTCAAATCTGACACAACCGTGGCGGGAGAGACACACTATCCGCTCTGATTTCCCCGATAACTCATTTGTTTTGTGAGGCTCAGGCTTTGGGCACAGGGCTGCATTTCTATGTGGGCAGAAGGCACACAGGAGGCAGCAATGAGGATTCCTGCAACTGGCGTAGTGGTGGGATTGGCAATGTGGGTAGGGCTGGGAGCTGCGGCTCGTGCCGCGGACGTGCTGGCGGCTGCGACAGCCACAGTGGACCAGAAGAGAGTAGGCGATAAGGCTGAGCCGCCGGCGACACGGCCGCAGACTGCCAACGTCACTCCGATCGTGCATGAATCAGCCGCACCAATTGCGGCTTCCACTTCGTTCGTCCCGACACGGTTGATCCTTGTCAGCATCCCCGATCACAAACTCGCCTTGCTGGTAAACGGCCAGGTCAAGGCGACGTACCCGGTAGCGGTAGGAAAGCTCTCAACGCCCAGCCCGGCCGGCGATTTCACCATCATCAGCCATGTGACCAACCCAACCTACTCGCACAAGGGACGAGTGGTGGGACCCGGTCCGGGTAATCCCGTGGGCACGCGCTGGATGGGGTTGAGCGAGCGCGGCTACGGCATTCACGGAACCAACGAGCCCCGTTCGATCGGCAAATCGGCCTCGCACGGCTGCATCCGTATGGGGCGCAAGGATCTCGAGCAACTCTTCGCCACAGTCGAGATCGGAGACGCGGTGGAAATAAGAGGCGAACGCGATGCTCAGATAACCGCGGTCTTCGATTCGGCGCCTTCGACAACATCTCGCGCATCGGCAGACGCGTCTGGAGCGGCTGACACCACGATAAAGATCGCTGCTGCGCATCAGTCGGCGAACGAGGGGGAGTAAGGCCATGGAGGCATTGAACGAATTCTGCGCGGCGGCGGGCGGACTGCTGCTCTCGATTGCGTGCGGGTTGATGTTGGAGGAGTTGATCTTCGGCGGACTGGTGCGGCTGTTCTTCGCTTCGCAGCGCGCGGCCGGCAGCAATGGCAAGGAGCGAGAAAGCAAGATGGGAGGCAGGTCATGTTAGTCATCAGGTACTTTATGCTTGCAGTTGGTGTGGCGCTCGCAGCGGTTGCCGCGGGAATTTTGTCGTTCGATCTGATCCTGACGATGCGCTATCGCATCGCGAAGATGAAGAAGCGGCCGGAAGGCGAACCTGAGCTCCTGGAACCTGAACCACTGCGATGGCAGGTGAGCACAAAGCTCGCTGGCGCCGCATGCCTCGCGCTCCTGATAGCGGGAAGCATCGTCGTCGTCCCCAGCGGCAAAGGCGGCGTTCGCGTCAGCGCGTCGAGTGGAACTCTGGCGGGAACCTTGTATCCAGGAGTGCACTTCGTTCTTCCGCTCATGGAGCATGTCGAGCTATTCGATCTGCGAGACCGCCTATTTACGACGGGAGCCGGCGTAGATGGCGTCTCGCCAACTGCCGCTCTGAGAGCAGATACGACAAAGCTCGATGTGGCAAGAGCTGAGCCGCTGGAGGTGCAGTCGAAAGAAGGCCTGAGCATCGGTCTGGCCGTAACGGTTCGCTATCACCTCGATCCGAAGCGGCTGGATTATGTGCAGTCGCATCTGCCGCAGCCGGTCGAGACCGAGATTGTTCCGCCGATTGTAGCCAGCGCCTGGCGCGAACTGGCGCCGACCTATACTGTGCGCGAGATCTTCAGCTCGAAGCGCGAGGAAGTTCGACAGAAAGCCGCGGAGAACATCACGCGCAAGCTGGCGGGCGATGGAATTGTAGTGCAGGAGGTAATGCTGCGCGACATTCAGCTGCCTCCGGAGTATGCCAAGGGGCTGAATGACCTGTTGGTGAAGGAGCAGGAGGATGACCAGCTGAACGTGCAGACCGATATGCAGGCCAAGCAGGTAAAGATCGCGGAGCTGCAGGCAGAAGCGGACAAGGCGCAGAAGGTGAAGCAGGCGGAAGCCGAAGCGGAGGCCAAAGTCATCGAGGCCAAGAGCGAATCCGATGCCATGCAATACACGCTGCCGCTGAAGCAGAAGCAAATTGAGCAGACCAAGCTGGAGGCACAGGCGCGCAAGGAAGCGACCATTGAGAATGCTGAAGCGGAGGCTCAGGCGAAGGTGATCGACAGCAAAGCTGAGCAGCAGCGCCGCGACCTGCTGGCCGACGCCGAGGCCAACCGCATCCGTGTAACGGCAGCCGCGGATGAGGTGCGCATGAAAGGCGAGGCGTCCGTGCTGAACCAGTCGCCACTGTTGATCAACAAGATCGTGGCCGAGCGGCTTTCGGACAAGATCCAGGTGATGATGGTGCCGGCGGATGGCAAGTTCTTCTTTGCCAATGATGTATTCAAGGCGCCGGCCAGCGCGGCCAACACAGGTGCGAGCGGAGCCCTGGGCGCGGCGGCCCAGGCGATGGACGATGTCCCGGAGACAGCGAAACGGTAAAAGGGTGCAGCCACGGATGGACACGGATGACCGGGTGAGGTGGCAATACCCGAAAGCCGGTGAAAATCCGTGGCCGCCTTGATTTGGGGAGACGGTATGGAGCAGGTACGGCGATATAATTCGACCCACCGAGACATGCAGAGAGCGGGAAACATCGTGGTGCTGCTGGCGCTTGCCGCGATGTGCGCGTGGCATACAGCGGCGCAGTCATCGGTGGATGTATCCCGCGGAGATACGCGCTGGGAGGCGCCGGCAGCCGATCTGGCGAAACAGATAACAGGCATTGCGGGGCCTGGGCCGGCAACACTGAACGTGCAGAATGTCTCTTCCCTCACACCGGACCAGGTTGTTCGCATTCGGCGGCTGCTGGAAACGGACTTGCGGACGGGTGGGATCGGAGTTCGCGTCGGCGCAGAGGGCGCGGCGATCCCCATGGCAATTCGCATCACGCTTTCGCAGACAGCGAGGCGTGGAGTCTGGATAGCCGAGGTCCAGCAGGGAGCCGAGACACGCGTCGCAATGACGGAACTGGCGTTCGATGTCACGATGACGCCAAACAGCGCGCCCGCTGCGATGACATTGCGCAGGCAGATGCTGTTCACGAGTCCCGAACCGGTATTGGATGCGCAGGTCGCTCCCGATGGAACACTGTTGGCTCTGATGCAGAATCGCATCGCCCTTTACCGCCAAAGCAGCGGCCAGTGGCAGCAGGTGCAGAGCTATGCGATCTCACCCGCGCTGGCCCCCACAGCGCGCGATCCTCGCGGCGAAATCGTTCCAGGGCCCGACAGCGTGCGCGTCTTTCTGCCGGGAGTGGAGTGTGAGACAGTTGCAGAACGCGAATTCGATTGCCATGCCAGCGACGACCCGTGGCCGATCGGTACACAAAAAGCGTTCTACAACGCATCTCGCGACTTCTTCTCCGGCGTACTTGTCCCCGCAGCAGCGGCAACTCCCCCACCTTTTTACAGTGCAGCCGAAACCCTTCAAATGGGCGGAACGGTGACGCTGCTCGCCGACCTGCACGGGCATGTGCGCATGGTGGATCGCGGCGCGATCGTAGAGGTGACCGGTTCGCGGGATTGGGGCAGCGACCTGGCGGGCTTGCGCACTGGCTGCGGCGCCGGGTCGCAAATATTGGTGGATACGGCAGGCGACCCGGCCCACGATTCGCTGCGTGCTTACGAAATTCGCGGTCACGAGGCTGCTGCGGTCAGCGCCGCGATTCCGTTTGACGGCAGCATCACCGCCCTGCATTCAACCAGTGACGGCGGCACTGCGATGGCCGTTGCCCACAACGGCAATACATACGAGGTGTGGCGTGTATCGCTCGATTGCCGCTAGCGGATTGCTGCTGTGCGCCATGGCAGCACCTGCGAGTACGCGTCCGCAGTATGGCGGCACGCTGCACGTGGAAACGCTTGACACGCCGGATGCTCTCGTGCGCATGCTGGTTTTCGACCGGCTGACGCGGTTCGACGCAAATGGCGGCGTATCGCCTGCTCTCGCCATACGTTGGTCGCAGGACAACAACGCGCAGCGCTGGCAGTTCTGGCTCCGGCCGGGCGTTCACTTCCATGACGGCACGGAAATGTCGACGGAAGACGTCGTTCGCTCGCTGAACGATGCGTGCGCTTCCCACTGCCCGTGGAAGATGGTTCGCGCCGTGGGCATGTCGGTCGTGTTGACGTCAGACTCTCCGCTGCCGACGCTTCCGGAAGAGCTCGCGCGATCAATCTACATCATCGCCCATAAGCAGGCCGGCGGAGAGCTCGACGGAACTGGGCCTTTCAAGACGACAAGCAGCGGCGGCAACAATGCCATGCTCACGGCCGTGAACGATGCATGGTCAGGCCGCCCATTCGTGGACGGAATCGAGATTGATGGGCGGCGAGATATGCGGGCGCAGTTGCTCGACCTGAGCGTGGGACGGGCCGACATTGTCGATTTGCCGCCGGAGTTGGTGCGTCAGGCCATGCAGTCGCATGTCGTCGTCACCGCTTCCTCGCCGGTGGATATGCTTGCACTCACTCTTCAGGGAGGCAGGCTGCGTGCGCCGGAACAACGCCGCGCGATTGCTGAAGCAGTGGATCGCACAGCTCTCTGGAGCGTCATCTATCAGAAGCAGGGGGAGGCGAGCGGATCGCTGCTGCCCAACTGGCTGACCGGGTACGCATTTCTCTTTTCTCCGCTGCGCAATCCTGCGCGGGCAACAGAACTCGCGGCGGCAGCGCGGATGCCGTTGACGTTGAGCGCGGACAGGAATGATCCTGCCACGCAGCTTGCGGCGGAACGCATCGCGCTGAACCTGCATGAAGCTGGACTGACCGTGCAGGTGCGGCCGCCGGGCACGCCCGATGTGGACATCAGGCTGCGTTGCATCCATCTTGAAGCGAATGATGCCCGCGCTGGACTGCATGAAATGGTGCGCGAATTGGGTGCAGACATGGATGATGGCGGCGGCGATGCCGCTTCGCTCTATCGCGTGGAGAAGACTTTTCTGGATGATGGAACGGTGGTGCCATTGCTTTGGTTGCCGCGAGACTATGCCGTCAATCCGCGCGTGCGCGGATTGGCATTGGCTCCCGATGGCACACCGCTGCTCGCGGACGTCTCCTTGAAGGCGGACCAGCCATGAGCCTGCGGCAGCGGCTGCTGGTCATGTTCTCGCTGACCGTGATGCTGGCGGTCGCCGCGGTAGCGTGGGTAATCTCCTTGCGCGTGCGCGATGCATACACAACCCAGCAGCAGCAGCGCACGGCTGCGCTCGTAACCCAGTTCCGGCGTGAATTCGCTCGCAGCGGGGCGCAAATTGGCGAACGGCTGGAGCGCGTGGCGTCGAGCGAAGAAACCTATCGTATGGGGTTCGATTTAACGCATGGCGGCGATCCGGCAACATACCTGACGGAAGCGGCCGCGCTCGCGCATGAGTATGGGCTGGACCTGCTGGAGATTGTGGGGCCGGATGGAAAGATCGTTTCTTCGTCGCAGTGGCCCGCGCGCTACGGTTACCTCGAACCGGCCGCCACATCGCCCAACGGTCCGGCATTCCTCAAGCGCGAAGACATGCCTGACGGCACATCGCAGCTCGCGCTGATCAGTGTACGCGCGGTCAAGGAGAGCGATTCCGCGGTTGTCCTTGTGGGTGGGATGTTGCTGGATCGCAGCTTTCTGGATTCCCTGGCAATACCGGAAGGAATGCAGATCTATCTTTACCGCAACTTTGGCGCAGAGTCTCTGGTGAGCGGGGGAGATGCGGTCATCGATCGGCATGCCCTGCAGCCTGTGTTGGATCAGGCGCGATTCTCGAGCACGGACGCCCGCGCGATCGTTTATCCAACGAGCAAGCGAGAAGACAGCCTGGATGTTACGGCGGTGCCGCTCAAGGATCGGCAGGGCGTCGCATTGGCCGTGTTGCTGATTGCGAACCAGCGACGCGATCTCGCAGAGATGCAACAGCACATCCGCAATACGGCTTACAGCGTTGCCGGTCTGGGCGTGCTGTTCGCCGTTGCGGCAAGCCTCTGGATCGCCGCGCGGATTTCCCGGCCCGTAGAGCAACTGGCTCATGCGGTGGATGAGGTGGCGGCCGGCAACTGGAAGATTACTGTGACGGTCGGCTCGCGGGATGAGGTGGGCAGGTTGGCGGCCGGGTTCAATCACATGACCGGGCAACTGAGCGAGCAACGCGACCGGCTAGTACAGAGCGAGCGTGTCGCCGCCTGGCGCGAACTGGCGCGGCGTCTGGCGCACGAGCTGAAGAACCCACTGTTTCCTCTGCAGATCACGGTGGAGAACATGGTTCGTGCGCGCAGGCTCCCGTCCAAGGAGTTCGATGAGGTATTTGAGGAGAGTACGTCGACACTGATTGCGGAGCTCCAGAACCTGAAGACAATCATCGGCCGCTTCAGTGACTTCTCGCGCATGCCCAAGCCACAGCTGCAGCCGGAAGAAATATCGAAGGCGTTGCAGCGGCTGATCGCGCTCTATGCGCCGGCGCTTGAGGAGAAGAAGATCGAATTGAAGGTCGAGATTGAGAATGCATCTTTGACCGCAATGGCGGACAGCGAGCTGCTTCACCGCGCGCTCTCAAACCTCGTGCTGAATGCGATGGATGCGATGGATGGTCCTCCGGAAAAGACCGGCGGCGTATTGACAATTTCTTTGCGGCGCCGCGACGGGATGATCGAAATCCGCATTGCAGACTCCGGCGCCGGGCTTACGCCCGAGGAATGCGACCGCCTGTTCACGCCCTACTACACGACGAAGCAGCACGGCACAGGATTGGGCCTTGCGGTGGTACAGTCGATCATCGCTGACCACCACGGAACAATCGCCGTCCGCCGTGCGGAGAGTGGCGGCGCTGAGTTCGTGATCGAATTGCCCGGAGTGGCAGAGAAGGCATGAGCATGAAAGCCGACATCCTCATCGTCGACGATGAGCACAACACGCTGGCGTCCCTCTCACGCGCTTTTCGCATGGCCGGGCATGAGGCAACTGTCTGTGATGATGCAGCGCGGGCGCTGGAGCTGGCTCTTACAAGGCCGTTCGACCTGATTCTCTCCGATGTGGTCATGCCCCGCAAAGACGGGCTTTCGCTCTTGGAAGATCTGCGCGGAAAAGGTCTGAACACCCCTGTGGTGATGATGTCCGGACAGGCGCACATCGAAATGGCGGTGAAGGCGACACGGCTGGGGGCGCTGGACTTTCTCGAAAAGCCCATCTCCACGGACAAACTGCTGCTCACTGTGGAGAATGCCCTGCGGCTGAAGCGCTTGGAAACGGAAAACAGCGATCTACGCCGTCGCGTGGGCAGACAGGAGATTGTCTGGAGCGGCGAGGCGATGCAGCGCGTGATGGCGTTGATCGATCGCGTCGCAGCCAGCCATTCCCGTGTCTGCATTTGCGGGGAAACCGGAACCGGCAAAGAATTGGTCGCCCGTACGCTGCATGAACGCAGCCCTCGCGCGCAGCAGCCGTTTGTCACGCTGAATTGCGCCGCCGTGCCGATGGAGCTGATCGAGAGCGAACTTTTTGGCCATGAGAAAGGGTCGTTCACAGGCGCGACCCAGCGCTATACGGGGAAATTTGAGCAGGCGCATCGTGGAACGCTATTCCTGGATGAAATCGGCGACATGCCGATGGCCATGCAGGTGAAGCTGCTGCGTGTGCTCGAACAGAGCGAGGTAGAGCGGATTGGCGGCGGCAAACCGGTCCCGGTCGACGTGCGTGTCGTGGTCGCTACGCATCGTGACCTGCAGGAACTCGTGCGCGAAGGCAGCTTCCGCGAAGATCTCTATCATCGCGTGTTCGTATTCCCCATCGCGCTACCGCCATTGCGCGAACGAGCAGAAGATATCGGACCCCTGGTGCGTTACTTTGCCGCACAGGTTGCGGCCCAAAATGGATGGAAGGGTGTGGATTTTGCACCGGCCGCCATCGACGCCCTGACGGCAATGTCATGGCCTGGAAACATTCGGGAGCTGCGCAATACCGTAGAGCGCTTGCTGCTCCTGGCCGAGGATCGGGTCACCGCGGAGACAGTGGCTTCAGCTATGCCCGCGCCGCGCCCACTCCAATGGAATGCGGCAGCGAAAGTGGGTACGTTGGCTGAGCGCATGGATGCGTTTGAGCGGGAGACAATCGAAGCCGAACTGGAGCTTCACAAACGCAACGTCGCACGAGCGGCGCGAGCCCTCGGCCTCGAACGTAGTCATCTATATAAGAAGTGTCATCAGTTGGGAATTGCATTGCGGCTGGAACCATAAGTTGCCTCGACAGCGTTGGGACAGCGACGGGACTTGTACCCTGCTCGGTATCCGTGGCGCCGCCGGCTAGCTGGGGCGGGTAATAATGACGACGCAGCGCAACTCAGGAGAGAGCCATGTCTGAATCCATGAAGCCATCGGACTTCACTGTTAACCGCGAGGAGGCACTCTCCCGTAGAGATTTCGTCAAGACGGCGTCCCTTGCCGCAACGGCGATGACAGCAGGCCTTGCGCTGACGCCGGCGAAAGGCCTTGCTGCTGCGCCAGATTCTCAGCCCGCGACGACGAAGCCGATGATCGGATTCCAGGCCGAGGTCACGTATGTGCTGCAGTATGGCGTCGCGAAGTTTCTGGATGATGTACAGGCACGCGCCAGCGTGAACACGTTGATGCTGCACGGAAATCCGTTTGAGGCTTCGTGGGCGGGACTGGATAAGCCGAGCAATCCGACTGGCAACTTCGCGACGGCGCACCCGCAGTACTACCGCGACATCGGGATGAAGGCGCAGCCGCTGGCCGCGGATGACTTCAACCTTCCCGACGCGATGGACAAGATCACCGCGGAGACGAAGAAGCGCGGCATCAAAGTCATTCCATGGATGGAGGAGGACAATCGCGCACGCCCGCCGATCCAAGGCATGGAGGAGCTGTATGAGGTCGACCTTTATGGGCGGCGCACGTCGGCGCATCCGGGCGGCCCGTGCCTGAACAATCCCTACTTCCGCAACCTGCTCAGCGCGCAGGTGGAGGACTTCCTGCGCTCGTACGATGTCGATGGCTTGCAGCGCGGCAGCGAGCGGCAAGGGCCGATGAGCAACGCGCTGGGCGCATGGCACCATGGCGCAAAGAGCGATCCCGGACACACCTCATGCTTCTGCGGATACTGCGCGGCGAAGGCGGCGAAGCAGGGCATCGATATGGAGCGCGTGAAGCGGGCGTTTCTCACGCTGGAGCCATATATCCGCAACGGCCGCGCGGGCAAGCGTCCGCAGGATGGCTACTACGTCGAGTTCTGGCGGATATTGCTGCGCCATCCGGAACTGCTGGTGTGGCAGACCTTCTGGGCAGACAGCATGCGCGAGACGCAGCGCGAGTTTTCGGCAAAGGCGAAGTCGATCCGCCCCGGCGTGCCGATCGGTTACCACATCTGGCAGAACATCTCGTTCAATCCCATCTATCGCGCCGAGCAGGATTACCGTCCATATACGGAGTTTGCCGACTTCATCAAGCCCGCGATCTATGACAACCCCGCCGGCGAGCGCATGGCGTCGTTCGTGGACAGCATGACCCAGAATATCTATGGCGACCTGAGCCGGGAGCAGATGCTCGAGTTCGAGTACAGCGTGATGGACTTCAAGGAGAAGCCGTACGCCGAGTTGATCGGACGGTCCGAGGCCGAGTACCGTTCGCAACTGAGCCAGCAGCCGATCAACGGCACTCCACGCGGGAACTTTCAACGCTTCTCCAGCGATTATGTCTACCGCGAGACCAAGCGTGCGGTGGATGGCGTGGCCGGCTCGAACACGCGCATCTGCACCGGCCTGGGCATCGACGTGCAGTTGAAGAACAGCACGCCGGAGAGCGTGCGCGACTGCGTAGAGGCCGTGTTCCGCGCGGGCGGCAGCGGCATCGTGATCTCGACAAGTCACGCGGCCATGCGGCCGGAGGACCTGAGCGCTGTGGGTTCGACGCTGCGGGAACTGAAGCTCGCCTAGGTTCGCCCGCTAGGGCTCAAGGCCAAGCAGCCGCGCGGGATTGGTCTTCGACATGGTGTCGATCTCTGCCTGCGTGAAACCCTGCTGCTTCAGACCGGCGAAGAACGCCGCAAGGCCGTCGGGATGCACCGAGTTCGCAGGCTGGCCCATGTCGCTCGACAGAATGCAGTGCTCGACACCAACTTGCCGGATCGCCTTCGCGTATTCAGCAAAGCTGAACTGCCCGCTCTTGACTCCGAGATAGGTGAACTCGATATAAGCGCCCATGCCCGCGGCCTCCTGCATCTGCGGAATCGTCATGTGGATCGGCGCGACGATAGGATGCGTGACGACCATGTGCTTCACGCCCTGCGCGCGAGACTCGCGGATCAGCAGCAGGTCTTCCGGGGCGCTGTTGTGCCCGGTGGCCATCACGAGGTTGTGCTTCGCGATCATCGCAATGACGGCCTTGGTCTCCGGCAGCAGTTGGCCATCACGCGAGATGCGGACAAAGGGGCGGTTTTGCTTGTCGGCAAGCACCTGCGCCTGTGAGTCGTAGGTGGACATCCAGACCACGCGGCCGTAGTTGCCGGTGATGTTGGCCATGTGCTCGACGGCCGAGGGATTCATGCCGCCGACGGTGAGGTTCAGGTCGATGCCGCCGAAGGCGAGGATTCCCGGGACCTCTTTGCGGACCAGATAAGCCATGGAGGCCGTCGGCTCAAAGTGGCTCTTGAACACGAGCGCGCGCATGCCACGCGCCTTGGCCATGCGAGCGAGGTCGATGACATCGATGGAGCGCGGGGTCGAGTCGGGCGCGGCGTGAACATGAATGTCGATGACGCCGGCGAGGGAGTTGTTCTGCGCCACAGCAGGGAGCGAAGGAATGACGCAGAGCGCAAGCGCCAACAGAACCGGTTTCCGCATGTAAGACCTCTGGAAATGTTGATTAGATATCAATCGCGATCACTTCATGATCGAGGATGGTCGGCACCGTGAGTTCGAGCGCGCCGGCTGAGCGTGTAAGGGGAACCTGCCTGCCGCTGGCCAGAAGCCGCGCCTCGGCTGCGCGAACATTCTCCGGAAGGCGCAGCCGCACCTTCTGCGCGCCAACGGGGAAGAAGTCGCGGTACGGGCCTTTCATGGCCATGGGATTGGTGAGGTTGACGAGATGCACCGTAACCGACCCGGAGTTGCGCCATGCCGTCACGTCGAAGAGGCCCGGGCCTTCCACTTCCACGACGGGCTGTTCGTTGTGTGCCCAAAGCAGCGTATTGCGCAGCAGTTTCAGGTGGTCGGGATTCAGCACCTCCCAGAAGGTGCGGTCGAGATCGAAAGGGAAGTAGGCGACGCGTCCCCCGGCTTGACGCAAATACAGGCAGGAGATGTCCGTCTTCGGCACGCGCGGATAGACCTTCTCCATAGGCAGGTCTGGGTAGCTGGGGATCAGCGTGAACGGCGTTTCGGCGAACGAAGCGCGCGGCGTGACCTCCACCCGCGTAACGCCGTTGATGATGCGCGGTGCGTCTTCCATCCCGGCGAAGAGCGGATGGCGTGGATAGGCCTCGTGCTCCAAGCGGATGTAGGAGTTCTGCATTGGGCCATCGGATTTGCCGGCCCAGTCCACGCCGAAGAGATCGGCGAGCGCGAAGTTTTTACGCGCCGCGCCCTGCTCGTCGTAGAGGCTGGTCTCGTGCGTGGCGACGATGTTGCCGCCGCCGCGAACAAAGGCTCGCAACTGGTCGCACTGCGCATCGCTGAGGGCGGCGATGTTCGGCAGGATGAGAGTGCGATACGGTGCCAGATGCTCGGCATCGAGCAGGCGGTCGTGCACCATCTCAAACGGAATGCGCGACTCGACCAGCGCCTGATACCAGCCGAGCGCGTGGTCCTCCACGCGTCCGCCGTGATACCACGCCGTCTGCTGCGAGAAGACCATGGCGACGCGCGCGAGTGGACGCTGATGATCGAGGTAGGCCTGGTTCTTCTCCGTCCACTGGTAGATGTCCTCGATGCCGGCGAGCCATCGCTCATCATGCAGCGCGGCGGAGAACTTGGTGAACCACGGGCGCATTCCGTTGGCAATGGCATCGAGCGCCCAGATGCGAATCTCCGCGTTGCTGTTGACGCTGTCCTTCCAGCGGTATTGTTCTTCAAGCCCGATGCCGAAGAGCCCGATCACCGGCTTCGCGCCCATAGTTGCGCGATACTCCTTGCCGGACTTACCGACCAGCCATGGCGCGGCGAGCCCATGACGCGCCTGACGGTCCGCAGCCAGCATCGGCGCGCGTCGGCCGAGGGCAACGGTATCGAGCGGACTGCCCGCGCCGCCGCCATTGTTGGGCACAATGCTCGATTCCGGATTGATGGCGCGGATGTCCGCATTCCACAGATCGACCACTTCCACCAGCCGCTGTTGGCGCCAGAGGAAGAACGCGCGGCCCACGGCATCGCGTCGGCTTGCGCCGTGCGGGAGATCGTAGCCCGTAGCCGCCTTGAAGTTCTCGCGGCAGTGCACGCAGAAGCAGTCGCCGGAGCCGTCCCAGCGGTTCATGAAGATGCCGTCCACGCGATAGCGCGACATGATCTCCTTATGCACGGCGCGCATGAACTCGAAGTTGTACGGCCCAAGCGCACACGTCACCCACATCTCCGGCGAGGCCCAGTGGCGGCGGGGATTACCGCTGGCGTCCACGGCAATCCAGTCCGGATGGACCGCCTTCGCGTCGTCATAAGTCGCATGCGGATCGGTACGCGCCAGCACGGACATGCCGAGCTTGCGGCAGCCCGCGACCAACTCCCCGAACACGTCGCGGTCGCCGAGCCACGCGCTGCGATGATGAAACGGCACCTCCGTGGGATAGTACGCAACACAACCGCCGGCGCTCAGGCATACGCCATCCGAGCCGGTGCGCTTGAAGTAGTCCAGCCAGAAGGCCGCGTCGAAGTGCGCCGGATCGTCTTCCACCAGGGTGAGCTGCGCCCAGCGCTTCGCGCGCGTCGCCCACTCGGGAGCGACGTGCAACTCAGGGGGCGCGACGACGGCCTGCGCCAGCAACTCAGGCGCGAGGTGAGACAGGACGGCGCCAGTGCCGGCCGCAGCAGATGACGCCACAAACTGGCGACGGGAAAGTGGAGGCAGACTCATGCGCGCCATGGTACGCGACTCGCGATACGGGATGCAGCAACAGACTGATAGAATCTCAGCCCGGCGGGCATTGTGCGGCACCGCGCTCTCTCCCGCTCCATCGACTCGTCAAGGCCATCTACAAATGAAACGTCGCAGTTTTCTTCGCGGGACCGTTGCCGTAGGCTCCGCCGCACTTGCCGCCCGCACCACCCGTTTAGCCGCCGCGCCCGCTCCACCGCAACGTTCCACCCCAGCCATTGGAGTTTCACGCACCACCCCGTTCGGCGCGAATGGCACGATGATCCCGGACGACGGCTGGCGCATGTGGCCGGACACCAAGACCGAGTGGAAAGACGACGAGATCTATCTGCCGGACGACGTCGACATGGCCAAGCTTCCCACCAATGCGCCCACCGGCGGCTGGGATGCGCTCGACAACAAACTCGGCACGGCGCTCACGCTCCCCGCAACAGTAGAGCAATACCACTGGGGCCTTACGGGCTTCCGCCCCTATACCGCCGATGAGTACCGTTTCGCAACCAGCGATCCCGACGTGAAGAACGGCGCCTACTATGGCGTCTCCTGGTGGTGGCGCGAGATCGAGATTCCCGCATCGTTCTCCGGCCGCCGCATCTTTCTGCATATCCGCGCCGCGCGGCAACGGGCGGAGGTCTATCTCAATCGAAAGCTCGTCGGCTACTCCATCATGGAGGAGCTGCCGTTCGAGTGCGACGTGACCGCCGCAGCGAAGCCCGGGAAGAACCTGCTCGCCATCCGCATCACGAATCCGGGCGGACGCCTGGACTGGGTCGATGGCAGCCGCATGACCTGGGGCCATGTCGACTTCCAGAAGAGTCATGGCTTCGGCGGACTGGACCGCGCGCTCATGCTCAGCGCGCACGGCGATGTTAGCATCGCGGATGCCTGGGTGCTCAATACGCCGGACCCGCGGAAGATCTCCGCGCATGTTGAACTGGCGAACTCAACATCCGAGGCGCAGGGCGGCACAGTACACTTCGCAGTCCGCGATCCAAAAACGAAAGCTGTTCTCGCCACCGCCGATGTTTTGGCGGAGATTCCCGCCAATTCCTCGCAGCCATTCTCGGCCCAACTCTCCGCTCCCTCGGCCAACCTCTGGGACCTCGATACGCCTGTACTCTATCAACTTGAAGCAAGCTGGCGTCCGCACAAACGTAGCCTACATATTGAAGCTCGGACCGTCGACTTCGGCTTCCGCTGGTTCACCGTTGTTGGCCTGGGCAAGGACGCGATGTTTCGCCTCAACGGGCGCCGCATCCGCGTCTACACATCGATCTCGTGGGGCTACTGGGCCCTCAACGGACTGTTTCCGACCCCCGAACTTGCCGAAAAAGAGGTCCGCGCGGCGAAGGGCTTCCACCTCAACACGCTCAACTTCCATCGTAATCTCGCCAAGGAAGATGTTCTCTACATTCAAGACCGCGCCGGCCTGATGCGCTGCCTCGAACCCGGCGGCGGGAGCCAGGCGGTCGCGCCGAACCGGACCGGCGGGCGCGGCGGCTCGTCGACCCCGACGCAACAGCGCTACATGCAGTCAAAAATCAAGGGCATGATCCGCGCGTTCCGCAGCCATCCGTCCGTGATTCACTACATTCTCCAGAACGAAGGAACGCTCGATCCCACCAACCCGCATCTTGATGAAGTCTTCGCCATGATGCACCGGGAGGACCCCAGCCGCTCCATCATCGGCAGCGACGGCTTTGTGATGCGCTCGCCCGAGGCATGGAGCGAGGCCTATAGCACAGAGATTCACAAGAGTTTCAAACCGGCCACCGTCGACGGCGGTGCCGCCGGCTGGTGGGTAGATCACACCGGCCACTTCTCCGATGTGTGGGTGGACGCGTACTACAACTCGCCGACGGATTTCTACTTCTACTCCCCGGTGAAGGATGAAATCGTTGAGTGGGGCGAGATGAAGGGCGCGGCTAACATCGACAACTCCACCGAGATTCTCCACCAGATTGCGACGCACGGCGGCAAGAGCTACGACCTCATCGACCACCAGGAGGTCCTGCGCGCCTATACCGACTTCCTCGACAAATGGGGCTTCCGCAAGGCGTTCCCGGCCGCGGAGGACGTATTCAAATCCATTGGCCGCCGTGCGTACGACACGTGGGGCCAGTTTATGGAGAACGTGCGCCTCTGCGACTCGAACGATATGGCCGCGATCAGCGGCTGGGAATCTACGGCCATCGAGAACCACTCCGGCCTGACGGACAACTTCCGCGACTACAAGGCCGATCCCGCGCTGATTGGCAACAGCCTTTTGCCGGTCCGCCCCGTCGCCAAGCAACGCCAGCTCTGCCTCGCCGTCGGCGACAAGGCCACCTTCGACATCTATCTCGCGAACGACTCGCACAAACCGGTCACCGGCAAGCTTGTCTTCACAGCCACCGACCCCTCCGACGCAAGCAAACAGCTCGCAACCTTCGATGCCCCTGCATTCGAGACTGACCGCTTCACCTATCTGATCCAGGAAGCGTTCACGACCGACGCCCTCAATAAGGAAGGCCGCTGGCGCTTCCGCCTCAGCATTCCTGGCTCCAGCGCGCCGACGTTCGAGCGCGATCTGCTGGTCGTTGCACCTGCGCCCAAAGGCTTTCGGCCGGTTAAGGTCGGCGCCGCATCGCTCGCGCCGGCTATCGAGGAACAACTGCACCAAATCCCCGGCGTTACCGTCGAAGCTTTCCGGCCCGGCGCGCGCTATGACGTGCTGATGGCTTCCGGCGGCGCGCAGGACGCGGAGAAGAACACCGCGGTCGATGCGGAGGGCGGGTACAGGCCGACCGGCCCGCTCAAAGAGTTTTCAATCCCTTCCGCGATTCTCGACGCCGCCCGCGCAGGCACGCCGCTTTTCGCCTGCACGCCCAGCGAAGGCCAGGCCGCCGGCGTGGCCCGGCAACTCGCGCAAGCTGGAGCGTTTGAGTACAAGGGCCTTGTCGGCCCGGCACGCGCCTCATGGATGGGTTCGTGGTATTTCGTGCGCGAGCACGCCATCTTCGACGGGCTGCCTTCCAACCAGGCGTTGGGCCTTCACTATCAGATCAAGGGCGGCGGCTCGAACGGCTGGCTTGTGGAAGGCGATGGCGTCGAAATCGTCGCCGCATACAGCCGTGACCATGATCGCTCGATCGGCGCCGGTATCCTGACTGCGAAGCTCGGCTCAGCGCCGGTCGTGCTGCACCAGATCACGTCGATGCAGGTGGTGCTCCATCGCCGCCTGCTCGCCAACACGCTGGCGTGGCTCATGCAACCCTGAAGCGCATTTCGTCCGGAGCGGCTTTAGTGTGCGTTCTTCCAATGTGCAGCCACTTCAGGATCGAACAGCGCCTTGAGAAAGACTCCACCGACGACCGAGCGCGCCTGAAAATGCAGCTGCGCGCCGCTGATCGTGTCATACCAGTCGGTCGTGGGTACGCGCGAAGGCGTTGAGTCGGCCCACACCACCAGCCGGTGAATCAGGTCCGCGGACTGCTGGTCCTTGCCGAGCGTTGCGGTCCAGACCTCCCAGTCCAGTTTGGTAAAGGTCGCACGGTTGTCCAGCGGCAGGCCGTCGGGCTGCAGGTGGCGGGCGTAAAAATTCCATTCGGTCTCTGCGACTTTTGCCGGAAACAGATGCAGTTCCAGCAACCGGTCCCAGACCAGGTTGTACTTCTGGCTCCAGGTGTTCGGCTGGTCGAAGGCGAGCCGGTAATGGTCGCCATCGAGTGCCATCTGCTGCCACTTCGCCGGCATGGGCTTCACGATCTCTTCATAACGCGCGGCCAACTGGCTGTCGCCCACGCCGCGGGCAATCTCCACAAATGCACCCAGCGCTTCAATCGCTTTGATGGACAGGTTGGTGTTGTGCGCGAGGTGCCCTGCAAAATCATCTGTGCTGAGCTGGTTCTCAGGGTCCATGCCCTTTTCGGCAAGATACGCCGCCCAGGTAGTCAGTTGCGGCATAAAGCGGCGCGCGAAAACCCAGTTGCCTTCACTGCGCCCCAGCGCGGCGACCATCAGGATCAGGTTGCCGCTCTCCTCCACCGGCATCTGGTCGATTTCATTGCGCTCGCCGCCGCCGTACACCTGGCCATCGGCCAGCGGGTACTGCCCCAGGTCGTGTGGCGCAAAGGGAAAGTGCCAGCGCGAGGGCATGGCCGCGTAGCGCATCAGCGGTTCCAGTTGCGCCTGTAGCAGCTTCGGGTTGAACAGCAGAAAGAAGGGCGACGAGGGATAGATCACGTCGACCGTGCCGATGCAGCCGTTGCTGTCATTCTCCTTGGGAAAAAGCATCGGCGTGCCATCTGCATCCGCAACCAGTTTGTGCGCGGCCAGTGTCTGCCGGAAGAGCAGGGCGGTGAGATAGGCATATTCCGCGCCGCCCACCTTTTGCGCATCGGTGTCCAGCGCCCGGTCGAATGCAACTCCGCGCTGCTCCAGAGATGCGTAGTCGTGCTCGGCTCCGGCCAGCATCGCACTCTCCGTCATGCCATTGCGCTGCCAGTATGGATGTAGTCGTCGGCCGAGATATTCCACGCTGTAGGTTTCCGTGTAGGCCAGCAGCACATGGCGGGCAACCGGGCTTCCACCGACGTCCCCAAGCGGCAGCGCGACGGCGAGATGTGCCGCGGAACCGTGAGAACTTTCCGCTGGAGTCGGAGGCCCTACATCGTCCACACTACCAAGATGCCCGTCACGAACGAACTGACCGATCGCGTCCACGGACATTTCGCTGTTCGCTTCCGTGCTATCGGGAATGCACAGGTTGAAGTAGCCCCAGTCGATACGGATGCGGTCTCCGGATTGATGCAGATAATCCTGATCACGCGTCCCGGCCCTCATCACAGATAGCCCCGGCGCACGAAAGCGCGCCCACGTGACAAGCTGGCTGCGGTCATTGACGGCAATCATGGGCGATACATCGAGCAGCAAACTTACCTTATGCGTGCCGCCGTCGGCAGACCTCCCCGTCCAGGAAAGATAGGTTACCGGCCGCGAAAGCACCTCCATGTCTGAGGGAAAGGAGGGCGTAAAGAACGTCACATCGAGCTGAACTCCTCCGGCGGAAAATTCATAGCGGGTATGCAACGCCGTCACGGTCAGTGAGTTTTGCTGCATGGCAGGAATCGCGGCCAGCGGTCCGGGCCGGCCCACGTCCGTGCCCATCCACCGAAACACATGGCCGTCGATGCTGGCGAGCCCGACCATCGGCTGCGGCGCTTCAGACCAATGTTTGGTAGGCGCGTCCGTCAACTTGTCCACCATGGACCAGACGCTGAAGTACGGATCGCTCGCAACGAGAGGCACTGCGGGCGGCCGATGCGCTCGGCTCTGTGCCGGCATAAGGCCTGCGCTCAAAAGCAAGAACAGCGCGAGGACTGTTCCCCGCGGTCTTCGCGGATTGGGCTCGTGAACGGCTCGCGGTCTTTGGCTAGGCATCGATAAGAAGAGAATCCACGCTAGAATACGCTTTACTGTGAACCTGCGGCCATTGAAGAGGATTGCGAAGCGAATCCTGCCAGCTCCGTTGCGGGGGTGGATTCACCACGCGCGCCAATCGGTTAGACGCAGCCGCGTCCGATACTCAGAGGACCCTCCGTTTCAATGCGTCCATTTCGGCGACCTGCGCAGGACGACGCCGATCCACGCCGGTTTCTCCATAGGGCGCGGCACCTATATCGATCGCTACTACATCGAGCGCTATCTAGAACAACATTCGGACTGCATTCGAGGGCGCGTGCTCGAGATGGCGGACAACGGATACACCACTCGTATGGGAGGAAGCCGGGTCACGCGCTCAGATGTATTGGATGTGCGGCCCAATCATCCCCCCGCAACCATCATCGCCGACCTCGCGACAGGAGACGGCATTCCCTCCGATACCTTTGACTGCGTTGTCCTGACGCAGACTTTGAACTTCATCTATGACGTGCGCGGCGCCATCCGTACCGTCCATCGGATTCTCAAGCCCGGAGGCACAGTGCTTGCTTCCGTTTCGGGGATTGCCCAAATCGCCCCCGATGAGATGAAGTATTGCGGCGATTATTGGCGGTTTACCAGCCTCTCCCTGATGCGGTTGTTTCAGGAAGCGTTTCCCGCCGACTGCATCACGGTTGAGTCTCATGGAAACGTACTTGCCGCGGTGGCATTTCTGCACGGATTGGCCGTAGAGGAGCTAAGCGCGGAGGAGCTCGATCGACGCGATCCAAACTTCGAGCTGACGGTTCTGCTCAAAGCGGTAAAGCCGCTCCAATGAAGCAAGGAGTGGCGCTGCAAATGAAGATATCTGTCGTCATCACGACGCATAACCGGCGGCAATCTCTTGAGCGCTGTCTGGCCAGTCTGGCGGCACAAACCTTCCCTTGCGACGAATTTGAAGTGGTGGTGGTCGCCGATGGTTGCGCCGATGACACTGAAGAGTTCCTGCGGACCTATGCGCCGCCGCATCCGTTTCGCTGGATCCACCAGACGAATCAGGGTCAGCCAGCCGCTCAGAATGCCGGTATCGCCATCGCGACGGCAGCGGTGGTTGTCCTCATGGATGATGACTGCATCTGCGATGCCGGGCTGGTTGCGGCCCACTACGGTGCGCATCAAAGCGGCCAGCAGTTAGTCGTCATTGGGCCGGTCCTTCTGCATCCCGATTCTCCGTCTGGCACATTGAGAGACCTGAAGTATCAGGTTGAAGAGACAGAGTTCCGCCGCCTGTCTTCAGGTGGCGTCCGCCGGTCCGATCTGATGTTGTGCGCAAATAGTTCAATAAACCGCAACGCAGCGCTCGCGTGTCCTTTTGATCCCGCATATAAGCGCATGCATGATGTCGAGGCGGGGCTGCGTCTTTGGGAAAGGGGATACAGGCCGCGGTTTTGCGCGAGCGCAATTGCGTTTGAGCTGTTCACCAAGCCCGTCGAAGGCGTGTTGAGCGACTCCAGATATCAGGGACAATACGAAGTGCATCTGGCGAAACATTCACCGCAGTTCAAGCCGCTGGCTTCGCTAAGACGCATCAATGAAGGCGGCCCGCTGAAGCGATGGTTGCGCAAACGAATGGCGATCCATGCGAACGCCGCAGAATTTGTCCTGCGGCTTGCATACGGTATAGCCGAACCGTTTCGCAAGTTCGCCCTGTTCCGCCTTCTCGCGAATCGCATGCTGCGCGCACGACTCGGCCTCCGGCACTTGCGCGGAGCAGTTGAGGCGACTGGGTCATGGAAGGAGTTGGAACGGCTATTCGGGGTGCGAATACCAGTTGTGATTTATCACAACGTAGGATCACCGCGCCGGGGGGAATACCCGGGACTCACCACGCCCGCCGCCGAGTTCGAATCCCAGATCCGTCTCCTGGTAAGAATGGGATACCGTGCGATCCTGCCCTCCGATTGGCTGCGATGGCGCGCTGCGGGTGCGGACCTTCCTGAGCGGCCGGTGATCCTGGTGTTCGACGACGGTTACCGGGAAGCCTGCCATGTCGCCTTCCCGATTCTTGAGCGCTATGGATTCGTGGCCGCATGCATGCTGGTGACGGGCTGTATCGGATCGACAAATAGATGGGATGAGGATGCCGGAAGGCCCTCCTTCGAACTCATGGGCGAAGATGAGATTCTCGAGTGGTCGCAAAAGAGTATCGAGTTTGGTGGACACACGAGAAGTCACTGCGAACTGCCGCTGCAGAGCGACGAGCGTGTCGAATCTGAGATTGCCGGCTGCAAAGAAGACCTTACGAAATTGCTAGGCAACGCGCCGGTCAGCTTCGCTTATCCGTTTGGCTCCTTTAGCGCTGCCACAGAAGAAGTGGCAGGCAGGCATTTCCCGCTCGGCTTCATCTCCTGGCCGGGACGTCTTCACCTCGGTACGCACCCTCTCCGTATTCCGCGCATTGCTTTTCTCCCCGGCGAGTCTCGGATAGGCATGTGGTGCCGCCTCCGTCTGGGAAGGAATCCATTTGAGGTACTCCAGAACCGCTGGCGACGGTTGATTGGAAGGAAATCGCCGGTTTGATTCAGCGTTGTCTCGGCTGGGCGTGCTTAGCCACTGTATAGAATGCGAAGCCATGGACATTTCAGTTGTTGTTCCAACCTTCAATCGGAGAGAGCAACTGCTGCGTACCGTCTTGACCCTGTTCGCCCAGAGCTATCCGCTCGACCGGTTCGAGATCATTGTTGTTGTAGATGGCTCGAGCGATGGAACGGCCGAGTCGCTCCATGGATTGAAGACTCCCTGCCGGTTGCGGGTGGTCGAACAACCAAACCGCGGCCCGGCTGCTGCTCGCAACACTGGATACCGCGCGGCTGAAAGCGAATTGGTTCTGTTCCTCGACGACGATATGCTGTGCGATCGGGAACTGGTCGCGGCACACATTGCCGCCCATCGGAGATCCAGCGGGCTTGTGGGATTCGGAGCAATCTTCTTGAGCGATGAGAGTCCGCCCAGCCTTGCCGCGGAGTGTTTCAAGCTGGAGATTGGCGCATTTCATCTTGAACATCTCAAGCAACCTGACATGCCGTGGGACGAGTCCGAGTGCGTTTTCAGCAATACTTCCATGGCAATCCAACTGCTGGCCGATGCAGGTGGATTTGATGAGGCGTTTCGCATGCGTGAAGATCTGGAGATGGGCGTCCGACTGTTTGGCCTCGGAGCCAGGCCGCGCTATATAAAAGACGCGATCGCGCACCAGGTCTACAGAAAGACGGAGAAGGATCTGTTGGCGGAAGCAGAAGTTTTCGCGGCCGCCGATGTCATGTTCGCCAGAAAACATCCGGGAGTCCGTGTCCGTGGTCATGCAATCTCCACGGATGAGAAGGCAGATTGGAGGCAGGGAGTACGGCGGGCGCTGGCTTCGTCCGTCTTCCTGGAGAAGTGCCTTCTGGCTCCGCCGTGTTTGCTGGGACAAGCGCTCTTTGCTGCGCCGCCATTTCGGCGCCTTGGGGTCCGCGCTCTGCGAATGCGGCGTAAAATTCGCTGGCTCCGCGCCGTGAACCGGCTCAGCTAAACCGTTAACGCTGACAATCTCTGAGTCGCGAACTTTGCATTCTACTTGCCACAGGTGTTTCTCCGTAGATTCCGATATGGCCTACGTCGTCAAGAATAATCAGGCTTCTGTGGGCCAGGCGCGGAGCTAAATGCTCAAGCGAATTCAGCGTTGCGTCGTAGCTATCGACCTATCTCAAGAAAAATTCCGCGCCCAACAATTCCGGTCAGTTCCAAAGGTTCGCAAGCCGCCCTTCATCGAGCAGGCTCAGGTTTTTGGCCTCGGAAACTGAGCGAAGAAATGCCGAGGTCTGCAGGACGTCAACGTAGCGGGGTCGACTGGAGGCTCCAGCGGCCTCGAGGGCGCTGCCGGAAAGAGGGCCGCGCGCGTTCGCAAGAGGACGCGACAGCACATAGGCCGGATCGCCTCTTCGCGGATTCATCCGCTAGTGGATTCCAGTGGCCTTTGAGTGTTGCAATCAAGGGATGAAGTTCTCCGCATGCCCGGGAGTGTGCTGTTAGACTGCGTTAACGTTATATGGTTGCCAGGCGGACGCGAACACGCATCGCCTCTTTTGAAACTGCTGCATGGATGTCGAAACAACAACGATCGTCGGGAGCCAGGAGGGGCGCTCCACCTGGAGCCTTCAGCTTCGGGAGCTCTGGCGCTATCGGGAATTGCTGTACTTCCTCATTTGGCGCGACATTAAGGTCCGGTATCAGCAAACCATTCTGGGCGTCGCGTGGACCGTCATTCAGCCTCTCGCAATTGCCTTGTCGCTGACCCTGTTTCTCGGACGCGCTGTCCATGTTCCGCCGGAGAGCCTGCCTTATCCCATTTTTGCTTACGCTTCAATGTTGATCTGGCAGCTTTTTGCGCAGGCATTGATCAACTCCAGCAACAGCCTGCTGGACAACGAGCGCCTCATTACCAAGGTCTATTTCCCTCGTCTGCTTGTTCCCTTGTCGGCGGCATTGTGCACGTTGCTCGATTTCGCGATTGGCGCCGTTATCCTGATCCCATACCTGATCCACTATCGCATTGCGCCAGGGGCGAGTATGTTGCTGTTGCCTCTGCCCGTGTTTCTCGCAGTCCTTCTGGCATCCGGCGTGGGGCTGTGGCTGGGCTCTCTCAACGTGCGCTACCGGGATGTCCGCTATACCATCGCCTTTATCGTGCAATTCTGGTTTTTGGCGAGTCCGATCGCCTATCCCGTGACAGTTGTGCCGGAAAAATGGCGCGCCCTCTATGCTCTCAATCCGATGGTCGGTGTGGCAGAAGGCTTTCGGTGGACGCTTCGCGGCTCCGGCGCGGCTCCTGTTCGCCTGATCGCGGTTTCCACGGTCGCCGCTCTGTTGGCGTTCGTCAGCGGCCTTTATTATTTTCGCCGTATGGAGGAGACTTTTGCCGACTTCATCTGAGGCCGGCGGCCAATTTGCAATTCGCTGCGAAGGCATCGCAAAGCGATACAGGATTGGCCGGCGAGAACGCTACAGAACGCTGCGCGATTCGATAGCCGAAATGGCCGTCTCGCCCATTCGCCGCATGCGCTTTGGCAGAAATTCAGGCGCCGGCAGCGCGGAAAAGAATCCCGAAATATGGGCGCTCAAGGGAGTTTCGCTTGAGGTGCGGCCGGGAGAGATACTCGGAGTAATCGGGCGAAATGGGTCAGGTAAGTCCACTTTGCTCAAGATTCTCTCGCGCATTACCAGGCCAACGCGGGGACGTGCCGAATTGCGCGGGCGCGTCGGTTCGTTGCTCGAGGTTGGCGCCGGCTTTCATCCGGAATTGACGGGCAGAGCCAACATCTATCTCAATGGCGCAGTGCTCGGGATGAGCCGTCATGAGATTGAGCGCAAGTTCGATGAGATCGTAGATTTCGCGGAATGCGGTCCAATGCTCGACACCCCGATCAAACGCTATTCCAGCGGAATGTATGTCCGTTTGGCTTTCGCCGTCGCAGCGCACATGGAGACGGAGATACTTCTCGTCGACGAAGTTCTGGCCGTCGGCGATGCCGCATTCCAGAAGAAGTGCCTTGGCAAGATCGGCGATACTGCCCATCAGGGACGGACCGTAATCTTTGTCAGCCATAACCTCCTGGCTGTAGACAGCCTTTGCACGCGGGCCATCTGCTTGCATGATGGCGAATTGGTCCTGGAAGGAGACCCCGGTGCGGTCACCTCGCAGTATCTGAAGGAATGGCTTCCGACCTTCAAAGAGGTGATTTACGATGACATTCGCACGGCCCCCGGCAATGATATTGTCCGGCTGCGCGGCGCCCGTGTTCGAACCCATGACCATAGCTCGAACGACTGGCTCACGGTGCGCACGCCTCTAGCGATCGAGATCGAATACTGGAAACTCGCGGAGCAGACATCGCTCGATCTGGTGGCACAGATATTCAATGAGCACGGCATCATCGTCTTCACCACGGCGGAACTCAGAAAGATCTCGGCTCCCGCTGGCCTTCTGCGAAGCGCGTTCTCGATCCCGGCCGACTTTTTAAATAGCGGGTCCTACAAGGTTCAGCTGCTTATCTTTCAGGGGGGCATCGGCAACTCCGATGTTGCCGACTGGGACAACCTGCTCACATTCGAGATACATGACGTGGCCAGCGACCTGCGGGGCGACTATCACGGACATTGGCCGGGAGCAGTGCGCCCTCATCTGGAATGGAACACCGAGCTGATCGATTCTTTGCCGGCTGGCGCTCTCGATATTCAGACAAATGAGATGCCTTTGTGAATACATTGCGCGCGCCGAATCGTACGGGCGCACGTCTTGACGATATGAAGTCCATCGGGCTTTTCCTTCTTCTGATTGCGGCGCCCTCCTCCCACACCCAGCAGCCGCCTGCATTCTCCGTAGCAACCTTCAAGCCTGCCCAAGGAGATGGCGCTCCTATCCTTCGTCCGCTGCCGAATGGATTTCGCGGGACCAATCTGACGATGCATATGCTCATTGCGAACGCATATGAGAATCCGCGTATTGAAGGCGAACCTGCCTGGGCCGGCCTCGACCGTTATGACTTCCAGGCACGGCTCGACTCAGCACAGTCGGATGCACAGACTCCCGGTGTGAGCGGCAGGCATGTGCATCTTCTCGATCTCGCGTTGCAACAGCTCCTCGAAAATCGCTGCGGACTTAAAGTCCATCTAAAGATGACGACCGTTCCTGCCTATGCGCTTGTTGTTGCCGGCATCCCGCGGCTTACAGAGGACAAGTCCAGCGATCCTGACCTGCCAAACGGTACGTTGCGACTTCTGCGCGGAGAAATCATCGGCCAGGGCGTCTCCGTCGGACGACTTGCAGACCTTCTTTCCGCCCAACTTGCCCGTCCCGTTCTCGATCAAACACAGCTGACCGGTTCCTATGACTTCAAACTGCAATGGCAGGATGATGAAAGTCCTTCACGCGCACCTTCTGCCGTTGCGCCCTCTGCACCCTCTGCGGATGACGCGCGCGCGGGGATTCCCGCAGTGCTTGAAAGGCAGCTTGGTCTGAAGCTGGTTTCCGCCAGGACGACGGTGGAAGTCCTCGTGATCGATCACTTGGAACGTCCTTCCGCAAATTGAATCGCAGCTCGGCGCGTTGGTGTCGCAGTCGCTCGAACGATAAACTTGAAGCAGCATGGTGTTGCCTTTCGTCCGCGAGTTGTTGGCGGACCTTGAGAATTGTGTCCCGTTTGAACGTGTCCGCCGCCATCTCAGCGGCGGCAGCGGGCGAAGAACTGTGTCCGGCCTCACCTTTACTGCCCGGGCGCTGTACCTGCCGTACATGGCGCGGGCCGCGCAGGCGCCCAGCCTGGTTCTTGTGGCGGACAACAAGGCTGCGGAGGCTCTGCACTCCGCCGTGCTCGCCGCCTGCGAACTGACCGGCGCGCTCTCCACCGACTCCGTCCTGCGTCTGCCCGCGCACGACGTACTGCCTTTCGAGAATCTCTCCCCTCATCCTGAAATTCAGGAATCACGCGCAACTGCTCTTTGGAAGATCGCGACGGGTTCGGCCCGGCTTGTGATCGCTCCGGTCGAGGCGGCCTGCATGCGCCTCTTCCCGCGCGAGCATTATGCCGCGCTCGCGCTCCGTCTCAACCGTGGGGAAGAATACCTGCCCGAAATGCTCGTCGAGCATCTCCTCTCAGTCGGCTACATGAGTGTCGATGTCGTCGAAATGCCCGGCCAGGTCACGCTGCGCGGCGGCATCCTCGATGTCTACTCGCCGGAGATTGATCGGCCGGTGCGCATCGAGTTCTTTGGCGACGAGATCGAATCCATGCGCCGCTTCGATCCCGAGACGCAGCGCTCCGCTTCGATGCTCGATCACGCGCTGCTGCTGCCCCTGACGGAAATCCCGGTGACGCAGCCGATTCTCGAAGCCATCAATGCGCGTCTCACCCGCAGCGGCACAGCCGGCGCGCAGCTGGAAGGCGGGGAAGAGCCAGCCGAACTGTTAACGGCTGTCGAAGCGGTCAACGAACCGGGTGCCCCATCCTACGCGCAGCGTAGGGTGGGTTCGTATGCACAAGCCACCGTCTTCCCCGGCTGGGAGTTCTTCGCGCCCGTCGCGCCCGCGGCTGCCGCAGGCAAACTGACGCTGCTCGATCTGATGGGATCGTCCACGCGCGTCATCGTTGAAGAGCCCGCCATGGTGAAGAACCAGGGCGAGCGCTGGTGGAATAAGGTCGAGCAGCGGCACGAGCGCTCCGGCATCGGCTCCCTGATTACCGCCGAAGACATCTATCTCTCGCCGTGGGAGCTTGAGGACCGCCTGCGCAACCTCTCGCACAAGGCACCCGCTCTCTCTCTCGACCAACTCGGTGCCGTCGATGTGCTCGACGCGGCAAACTCTGAGCTCTCTGAAATCGCCTTCGCCACGCGTCCCACGCAGCGCTTCCACGGCAGCATTCCGACGATGGTGGACGCTATCCGCGCTTTGGTTGAACAGGACGCGCGCGTCATCATCGCCGCGCCCAACCAGGGCGAAGTCGAACGCCTCGCCTCGCTGCTGCAGGAATATCAGCTGGCCTATCGCCTCGGCTCGCGTGTCCAGACTACGAGCGAGACCGTCTACTCGGAGTCGAGCTATCTTGCCGGTGATCTGCGCATGCCCGTCATCGTGCGCGCGGCGATCGCCAACGGCGTGCAGGTCCTCGACCTGCGCGATGCCGATGGCCGCGCGACCGCGCGCCAGGTCGTCCTCTTCGGCGCGCAGGACTTGATCGACGACGCCGACGTGGGAGCCCGTCCCGTCCAGCGCCGCAAGTCGAAGACCTCCGCCTTCGTCTCCGATTTCCGCGACCTCGCCGTCGGCGACTACGTCGTCCACGTCGATCACGGCATCGCGCGCTACTGCGGCCTGCGCGTTATCGAGGAAAACGGCCAGCCGCCGCTCGAGCTGATGATCCTCGAGTTTGCGGATGACGCAAAGCTCTACGTCCCGCTCACCCGCCTCGACCTCATCCAGAAGTACCGTTCCACGGACACCGGCCCCGTGCCGCAGCTCAACAAGCTCGGCACGCAGGGCTGGCAGAAGACCAAGGCGCGCGTGAAGAAGGCCATGGCGGACATGTCCGGCGAGCTGATCAAGCTCTACGCGCAGCGCCAGGCCGCCACAGGCACCGCCTTCTCGCCTGACACCAACATGCAGCGCGAGTTCGAGGACGCCTTCGACTTCAATGAGACAGACGACCAGATCACCGCCATCGCCGACATCAAACACGACATGGAATCGCCGCAGCCGATGGACCGCCTGCTCTGCGGCGACGTCGGGTACGGCAAGACCGAAGTCGCCATGCGCGCAGCGTTCAAGGCCGTGCAGGACGGCAAGCAGGTAGCGGTCCTCACGCCCACTACCGTCCTTGCGTTTCAGCACTTCGAGTCCTTCAAACGCCGCTTCGCGAACTTCCCCGTCACCGTCGAGATGATCTCGCGCTTCCGCAGCGCGAAGGAACAGAAAGAAATCCTTGAGCGCGTCGCCGCCGGCAAAGTGGACATCCTCATCGGCACACACCGCATCCTCTCGAAGGACCTCAAGTTCCAGGACCTCGGCCTGCTGGTCGTCGATGAAGAACAGCGCTTCGGCGTGCGCCACAAGGAGCGCCTCAAGCAGATGCGCGCGCACATCGACGTGCTCGCCATGTCCGCCACGCCCATTCCGCGCACGCTGCACATGTCGCTGGTCGGCCTGCGCGACATGTCCATCATTGAGACGCCGCCAAAGGACCGCATGGCCATCCAGACTATCGTCGCCAAGTTCGACGAGAAGCTGGTGCGCACTGCGGTCGAGATGGAGCTGGAGCGCGGCGGCCAGATCTACTTCGTGCATAACCGCGTGGAAACCATTTACGACCTTGCCGCAAAGATCCGCGAGCTGGCGCCGTCCGCGCGCATTGTCGTCGGCCACGGACAGATGCCGGAGGCCGAGCTCGAGCGCGTGATGCTCGCCTTCATGAACCACGAGTACGACGTGCTGGTCGCGACCTCAATAATCGAGAATGGCCTCGACATACCGCTCGCCAACACCATCATCATCAACCGTGCCGACCGCCACGGCCTCAGCGAGCTTTACCAGTTGCGCGGGCGCGTGGGCCGCTCGAATCGCCGCGCGTATGCCTATCTGCTGATCCCGCCCGACACGGAACTTACCGACATCGCACGCCGCCGCCTCGCCGCCCTCAAGGAGTTCTCCGACCTTGGAGCGGGCTTCAAGATCGCCGCGCTCGATCTCGAACTGCGCGGCGCGGGCAACATGCTCGGCGGCGAACAGTCCGGACACATCGAAGCCGTCGGTTTCGAGATGTACACCTCCATGCTGGAAGAGGCTGTGCGCAAGCTGAAGGGTGAGGCCGACAAGCCCGCGCATGCCGGCACGTCCATCAACCTCGGCATCTCCGTGCGTATAGACTCCAGCTATATCCCCGAGGAGAACCAGCGCCTGCGCATGTACAAGCGCATTGCTGGCGCGGAGGACGAGACCGCGCTGAACGATGTCCGCGCCGAACTGAAAGACAGATATGGCGACCCACCGGAGTCGGTCCACAACCTCCTCGCCGCCGCCGAACTCCGCCTGCTCTGTGAACGGCTCGGCATCTCGCAGCTTGACCGCAAGCGCACGCAGGTGGAACTGCCTGCCGCAAAAGCATCGGGTCCGCAGCACACCATGCTGATGCGCCACGGCAGCAGGCCTGTCGCACAGAAGACCTTCATGGAGATGCTGCACATCCGCTTCGGCGCGGAAGCCGCCGACACCTCGCAGACCGATGCCGCACCTGCGCACTCGACCGTCGATCCCGCCGCCATGATGAAGCTGGTTGCACGCAACTCCAAGCGCGGCGCGGCCTTTACCCCACAGGGCGTCCTGCGCTGGCCTCTCACATCTGCGAAGTCGGACGACGTCCTCGCCGAGACCCGAGCGCTGCTCGAATCCCTACAGCAATCTGCCTGATAGCATGGCTGCGTTCGCGCATGCCGATTAGCGGCCTTTCGTGGAGGGACACCGCAATGCACATATTCAAGTTCCTGCTGTATGCTCTAACGGCTGGCGGAATGTTTTTCTTTGGATTTCGGCAGATGAGACTTAGGAACGAACTGACGGACGATGTCTTGCGGGGACCCGGTTCAGGTCAAATCGCGGAGTCATTCAAGCGTCAGCGCATTTTGGATAGCCTTCCGCCTGAGCTACTTGTACCGTGCAACCGTGCAGCAGCTCTTAAGTTCGGCTTTTTCGCACTTCTCGTCATTGAGGTGGTGCTGCTGCAGCGCTAGAGCAGGTGAATTCCCACGCACTTCAAGCGTCCTGCTTCTCGCCTGGTCGCATCAGACCCACACTGAGGTGAAGCCGATGAAGGCAATCGTTCTCCACGAGTACGGCGGTCCTGAAAAGCTGAAATACGAAGACGCGCCCGACCCGGAGCCGGGCGAAGGCCAGGTGCTGGTGCGGGTGGCCGCGGCAAGCATCAACCCTATCGACTGGAAGATGCGCAGCGGCATTGCGAAGGAACGCTTTCCGGTCGAATTTCCCGGCATCCTGGGCCGCGATGTCTCCGGTACCGTGCGCAGCGTCGGCCCCAAGGTCGAAGGCTTCGCGCCCGGCGACAAGGTGATGGCCCTTGCATGGAAGACTTACGCGGAACTATGCGTCGTAAACGCCACTGACCTCGCGCATATTCCTGAAGGCCTCGATCTAGTAGAAGCCGCCGCGCTGCCGCTCGTCACCACCACGGGCGAGCAGTTGATCCGGCTCGCTTCAGAGGTCCAAAAGGGGCAAACGGTGCTCGTTACCGGTGCGGTTGGCAGTGTCGGCCGCAGCGCGGTGTTTGTCGCGAAGCAGGCGCGCGCGACCGTGATCGCCGGCGTTCGCAAATCGCAGAAGCAGGAAGCCGCGGAACTCGGCGCGGACGAAGTCATCGCCATCGACGACGATGCCGAGATCGCTCGTCTGGGTTTTGTCGATGCAGTCGCCGATGCGGTCAACGGCGATACCGCCCAGAAGCTGCTTGGCAAGGTCAAGCAGGGAGGTGTCTTTGGCTCGGTGCTGGGCACACCTGCCAATGCAAAGATGCATCCCACCGTCCGGGTACAGCCCATCACAGCGAAACCCGACGCGCCAAAACTGCGGTGGCTTGCCGAACAGGTCGCGGCCGGTAAGCTCCGCATCCATATTGACCGCATGGTGCCGCTCGAAGACACACCAAAGGCCCAAGCCGCCGCGGAAAAAGGTGGCATCGACGGCAAAATTTTGCTTCTGGCGTAGTGTAGTTTTCAGTTCTCAGCTCTCGGGAGACCGCGAACTGAAAAGCACCAGCCGTTCAACCCAGCACAGGTAGTAACTGACAACTGAGAACTAACAACTGACAACGTTCTTTTACGACCTCGGCCGGAATCTTTCCCGGATATTCGCATGCCGCGCGCGCGTGTTCTGTTCGTGGGCTTCGGCGGACCGCGTGTCGCCCTCCGCCGGATACAGCACCACATACCGCCCCGGCCCTTCACCGCTGGACGCGGTCTGCAGACCGGAGTCCACCAGCAGCATGTGCAGCATGCGCCGCTCGCGGGAGCTCATCGGCGGGAAAGCAAACGGCCGTCCGCTTTCCTTCACACTCTCCACAGCCTCATCCGCCATATTGCGAAGCTGCCGGTCGCGGTTCGCCTTGAACTGGTCGGCGTCAAACGAGACCTGGTCGTGCGCCTCCGGTTCCAGCCTTAGAATTTTCGTTGCGATGTGCTCCAGCGCGTTCAGCAATTCGCCATTGCGCGCGGTGAGCCAGCGCGTGTCCGGTCCGATGAACTCCACCGCGAGCATATGCGACCCCGCGGCCGGTTCCGCGCCCTCTTCGGGCGCGGCGCCGCGAGCCTTCACCCTGTAGCGGAGTCGCATTCCGCTGGCGGAAGTGAAAGTTTGCAGGAATTTGGCTACAGTGCGCGCTGCCTGATTTACATCATCCATGACGGGGTGGTTGTTGTCTGCCTATGACTAAACTTTATATCACTCTTTCGCGCAGAGATACGCATTCCGCGTTATATCGCAACGCGATGGAATATCCCGCCATACTGGCACGCAAAGGCCTGCACATTGGGTGCGTGAATTACCTCAGACTCCTGTTGTCGCTACGCGCCGGGCGAATCCGTGTCGTTGTCCTTGATCATCTCATCCTGATCGCGATGCCCAAGCTGATACTGGAACGGGTCAAAGGAACGGGGAGCGGCGGCGATGAATGGGCCATCGTCTTCCATGGCTCCCTTGCGGCTGGCTTCGTCGGAACGTGCACTGAGCGGATAGAGCATTGCGGTCCTCCTGTGCCTTCGAATAGTGCTTCATGGCTCCCGGGGTCTGCTGCTACTGAATCCTGCGAAAAACTTTGCTTTGAGTGAGTCGGATGATAGCACGCAGTCCATGAGTTGCAACCGCCCGGCTATTCTTTACCGTTTCCAGCTTTTGGCATCTCCAGACGCCCGTTGTTGCCCCACTGCTGACCACTAAGAACTGAGAACTGACAACTCAGCTCAGCGTCTCCATCAGCT
>Ga0134125_10000416_pt1 | contig 57638 bp, 49 predicted proteins | sample KB31751_FD_96464 | JGI IMG/M metagenome (GOLD analysis project Ga0134125, IMG submission 96464) | Terrestrial soil microbial communities with excess Nitrogen fertilizer from Kellogg Biological Station, Michigan, USA - KB3-175-1 | ecosystem: Environmental > Terrestrial > Soil > Unclassified ... | reverse complement strand
TGGCGGGTTGCTGGCTCCATCTGGGACTCCTTTCCGTAAAAAGTATCCCAGAACTATAACCGGTGACCCGCTTTTCCACCCCCTGCATAGCATCTACGAGTCTGCCGCCCTCCGGGCTCGCGGTCTTGGCCCGCGGAAGGTGCACCCAAAGAGGCGGCAATGGCCCGGCCAAGTTTGGGCAAACTCTGCGCTCAGGTTCCAATCCGACAGCACCACCGATGTTGAGAGGAATGGGAGGATGGGTGTATAATTCGTTACACTTCTTTCCATGGATAGCCTGAACTGGCATGGAGATTATGGGAGACGTTGTACGAGGAAAAGGATATGGATAATCTTTAGGTTGGCCTTTAGAGCGAGAGACGGCGCTGCGAGAACTAGACTATGGATCAGCTAGCGTTCATCAGCCATAACAGCCTTGACAAGGAAGTGGCTAGGGAAATCGCCCTCTTCTTGGCCATAGAGGGGGTTGGCGTTTGGTTCGATGACTGGAACATCGCCGCAGGGGAATCGATCGTTCGAGCGGTAAATTCCGCTCTGGAGCGTTGTACTCATTTCATCCTTATATGGTCCGCCAATGCTGCACGCTCACCTTGGGTTGGGCAGGAGGCCGAGGCAATCGTGAAACGAGGCATAGAAACTGGCACGCCTCGAATCATTCCCGTAATGCTTGATACAAGCCCCCTGCCTCCTCTTGTGTCTCCCATCAAGCACATTCGCTTCCAAGGCGGAACAGAACAGGACAGGTGGGCCATAGTGAGAGCAGTAATGGAGAGAGACCCTTCTGCGAACTATACTCGTGCAGTAGTGAAGAAGTACAAGGAACTTGTCCGTGGTCATGACGAGTCTAATCTTGTTGCCTGCCCCGAGTGTGGAAGTCCGAGAGTAAAGGTGCAAGAAATAACTGACTATGAAAGTGATAGGTCCGGTGCAGTTGCCTCTTGTGAAGAATGTGGCTGGGGCGATTTACTTGCGTATGGGTGACTTGCGAGACAGGCACTGACCGCTCAACTCGCATTTCCACTGGGCGGCCGGCTTCGCCTTCCTCGCGGCGATGCGTCAAAGCCTTAGGCGAGCGGAGCAAATATATGGGATATGCTATATTTCTTGGCGCTGGGGCATCCAAGACCTTTGGATTCCCATTGACCGCTGAAATTCTACCGAAGATCAGATCTCGCCTTCTGGTAGGAGGATTATTCGAGCGTACACCTTATGCCGCGCAGCAGGAGGAAGATCTGCGGGTGCTGTTGAAATCTATCTTCCCTGGGATAGCCGCAATTGCAGATGAAGGCCTGCCTCTGATCACGGAGGTGCTATCGCTCGTTGACTACTCTCTCATCTCTTCAAGCGTCTCATCGCTCGATCTTTCCAGAAAGAGGCTAGACGAGTTTCGACGACTCTTAGAGCGTGCTGTAGTCGCGACGCTTGATTGGCCTTACCAAGCAATGAACCTGCGTGCCGCATCTACAAGCTTCATGGCTCCCTCAATTGGTTGCGTTGTCCACTTTGTGATCACATCTACATAAACACGGCAGGCAGCATCATTCATCAAGCCTTCCGGGAAGATCGCGTTGACGAGAATTCTTGTGATTGCGGGTATTGGCCGATTGAGCCTCTTATTGTCGCCCCCTCAGCGGTTCGAGACGTACGCAACTCGAACTTAGTGGAGGTTTGGAGACATGCCCTCGAAACGATGAGAAGAGCTGAGAAGTGGGTTATTATAGGCTACTCGTTTCCGCCCGAAGATATTGCGATACGTTCGATGTTCCAAAGGGCATACTCGGCGAGCGTTCAGAAGCCTGCCGTGAAGGTAGTACAGCTCAAAGCCAACCTTGCCACAGAAGGCCGATACAAAATCATCTTTCCTGGCTGCGAGTACGAAACAGGAGGGATGGAGGAATTTGTTAATGATCTATCCGCGCCTAACGCGGTTGCTTGAGCGCCTGTGCTGCACAGGCAACTTCCCGAGGTCTGTGAATGAGTCAATACATAATTGATTTTAGAGAAACAACGAGTCAATTTTTATACCTGACTGTGCGGATCGAGATGTCTTACGCTGACGGTGCAGTAGGCTCAGGCACAGGCTTCTTTGACGACTTCTATGACTACCATGATCGACGCCCATATCTGGTTACTAACCGACACGTCATCGAGGATGCCGCATCGTTACGAATCCGCCTGCACGCAGGCACAAAGAACAGTCCGGAACCATCATATCCCCTCGATGGGTTTTGGTTTGAAATGACTGAGCCTGAAAAATTTTGGACGCCCCATCCCGATTCCGATGTTGATCTCTGCACTATTTCTGTCAACAGACTAACGCAATTAGGAATGAACCCGGAATTCTTTTCTAGAGCGCTTGAGACGAGATCGATTCCTCCCCTCGAGGAGTCACGGAGATATCCAGCTCTCACCGGCGTTCTTATGATTGGTTATCCTATCGGCCTGTGGGACGCGGCCAACAATCTACCTATCTTACGACGCGGCACAACTGCCTCTCATCCTGCTATTGACTTCAATGACAGACCCGATTTTGTGGTTGATATAGCTTGCTTCCCGGGTTCCTCAGGTTCGCCGGTTCTAGCGCACGATCGCGACTATTTTGCTGGGGCAGTTCGACTTTTGGGAGTTTTGTACGCAGGACCGGTAACATCGCTGACGGGCGAACTCGTTGTTCATCACATTCCAACGCTAGGTGGAAATGTTATGGTGGACACCATGGTCCATCTTGGCTACGTGGTCAAGGCGCACAAGGTACAGGAACTCGTGCGGCATGCTGCTGAGGTTGAGGCGACGACTTAGAGGAACCGGGCCTCTGCGGGAGAATCCAATTGCCAACCACCGATGCCCCCGCTGCGAACCCCATCCGCTGGAGCACGGTCTCCGAGAGCTTGACCCGGCCCTACCGGGTCAGCCTTTCCATGGTCTTACTCGTATCGCTCGTTCCTTTCTATATTGTCATTGGCGAGTTGGTGCGAGACCGGACACTGCACGTCCCCGAGCTGGCTTTGGACCGGGTCGTGCCCCTGCAACCCATCTGGGCGCTGGTGTATGGACCGGTTTACCTCTTTCTGATCCTGCTGCCGGTGCTCGTCGTCCGGCAGGATGAGCAGATCCGCCGCACCGTTTTCGCTTATCTGACGGTTTGGATTATCGCGTATGTCTGCTTTCTGCTGTATCCGACCACGGCCTCGCGCCCGGAGAGGGTGATCGGCGACGGGTTCGCCCTCTGGGGACTGCGGTTCCTCTACTCGGCCGACCCGCCTTACAACTGCTTTCCTTCCCTCCACGTCGCGCACTCCTTCGTATCGGCGCTGACCTGCCTGCGCGTTCACCGCGGGGTTGGCATCGCCGCGACTCTCGGTGCCGCTCTCGTCGGAGTCTCGACTCTGTTCACTAAGCAGCACTACGTGGCGGATGTGATCGCCGGGGTGCTTCTGGCGTTCATGGCCTATGTCGTGTTCCTGCGTGGCTACCCGCGCGAGCCGATCCCCGAGCTCGATCGCCGCCTCGCACCCTTCCTCGCGCTGGTCACCATCGGGATCGTGGGCTTCGCGTTCGCCTGCTTCTGGGGGGTGCATCTGTTGGCCGGTGGGGGTTGAGAAAAGCTCTCGCGGCCCTTCAGGCCGCAAGGATGGGGGTGCCTTCTTCCCCAGGGCGTCGGCCTCCGGCCTTAGGCCCTGGGCTGGATTCTCCCGGCCCGTTGGGCCGGTGGCGACCCTCTTCTCCCGGTCGCGGGAGGGCGGAGCCTCACACCAGAACCAAAGTGGCTTGGCCAGTCGGTCCGTCGTAGAAAAGGACAGAGCCAGCGAGTGCATCGCGGCCAATCAAGGCAATCAGGCTCTGCGCCTTGAGAGCGCCGCCCATCGACCTCAGCTCGAACCGCGCTCCCATGCCCAGGATCTCCAGCGAGGCGAAATAGACAGGCACCTCGTGATCCGAGTGAGAGGCCGAATTCATCTTCGTGACATCGATAGGAACGAGCCCCAACTCGTTGGCCGCTTCAATGTCGATACACGAGACGGTCGCCCCGGTATCGATCAATGCTTCCCCGACAATTGGAGTCGGCAGCTTCTCACCCCGGTTGGCCAATTCCTGTAAGGCGGCAGCAGACAATTGGAGGGCTACTTGAACCTTGGCACCGTGCCATTGAAGCGCAACCGAGGGTGAAGTCGCGCGCGGCTTGCCGTCGAGGTCCAAGACCTCGGCTTTCGGCTCAATGTGCAGAAGGGGCACGCAGAATTCCCAGGTCAAGCGCCGGATTGGACATGACCGGCTCTACCGCTCGAACCTGCCGCACCAGGAACGGCTCTCTTCCAAATCGACGTGTCCCTTCCCTTACTGCTTCGGCATCCGTATCGAAGACCCCGATCAGATCGCTGTCATGGATCAAGACGACCCGACCCAGCGGTAAATCATTCTTCAGCTTGAAATAGACTTCAATCTCCCGCTCGAACATGACGTTCCTCTCAGGAGCCAGAATACCATGGCTTCGTCATTCCCCCCCTACTTCCCCTTCAGAACCTGCCGCGCCCTGCGCTGCGCCCGTTCCCGTTCCGGGAAAGGCAAATCCGAGAGCAAAACGAGCACCCTCTCCCTTCCGGACGCCAGCAGCGTGAGAACCTCGCGGAACTGCTGCTCGGCGCGGTCGCCGTGGCCCAGGCGCAGGAGGCAGTCGCCCAGCAGGACGCGGACCTGGAAGAGGGCCGGGTCGAGATAGAGGGCGGCGCGGTAGGCGGTGATGGCGTCGTCGGTGCGGCCCGCGAGGTCGTGGAGGAAGCCTTCCAGGGCGTGGGCGGAGGGCTCCGAGGGGTCGGCGGCCAGAGCACGCTCGACGCCGCGGCCCGCCTCGGCCGTGCGGTTGGCCGCGAGGTCGCGGGCGGCAGCCAGCAGCAGCTCGTGGACACTGAGGAGCGCCGGGGGCGGAGCCGCGGCCACGGGCGGGGGAGACGCGGGGGCTTTAGGCCGAGGCGCCGGTGCCGGCCGCACCGGCTTCGCCTCAGGTACCGGTGGCAACGGTTCCGGTGCTGCCGGGACGGCGGGGAGCTCCGGCCGGGCCACCCTCTGACGCCTCGCCGGAATCTCCTCTCCATCCGGCTTTGCCCCCCGGTGGCGGTAGGCGAAGCAGGGACCTAGGTCGACCGACTCCAGCTCGTCCTGGATCTGCCACAGGGTCTCCGAGGCTCCCAGGAAGAGGTAGCCCTCGGGGGTCAATACGCGGGCCACCTGGGAGATCACCCAGCGCTGCAGGGGACGCCGGAAGTAGATGAGCACGTTGCGCATCAACACCAGGTCGAACTCGTCGCAGGGCAGGGCGAACGGCGCGTGGGCGAGGTTCACGCACCGATAGGTGATGCGCGAGCGCAGGCCGGCGTCCAGCTCGTAGAGCTTGCCGCGGCGGGAGAACCAGCGCTCCAGCAGCTCCGGCGGCACCTGGGAGACGGCGCGCTCGCCGTAGAGACCGATGCGGGCGCCCGCCAGGGCCTCCTCGTCGACGTCCGTGGCCACGATCGTCCAGTTCCAGCCGAGCAGGGTGGGCTCCTCGGCGAGCAGCATGGCGATCGTCGCCGGCTCCTCGCCCCGCGCGCAGGCCGCGGACCAGATGCGGAGCTGGCGGGTGGCCGAGCGGGTCTTCACCAGGGCCGGCAGGATGCGCTGGCGGATGACGTCGAACTGCTGCGGCGCGCGAAAGAAGTAGGACTCCTTGATGGTGACGAGGGGAATGAGGCTCTCCCACTCGCCCGGTAGCTCGCGGGCCGTCAGGGCGCGCACGTACTCCTCGACGCCGGAGAGGCGGCGGGCGTGGGCCCGCCGCTCCGCCACCTCTTCCAGGAAGGCCATGCGGGCGGGCGGAATGACGTTGCCCGTGGTCTCCCGAATGAGGGTGACGAGCCGCACCACGGGCGAGGCGTCCTCGGAATGCGGTTGACTCATGGGCGTACGCAGTTCCGGCCGGCGGCCTTGGCCTCATAGAGCCGGCGGTCGGCCAGCGACACCAGCAGGTCGGTGGTCAGCAGCCCCGGCAGATCGTCGCGCGAAGCCACCCCGAACGAGGCGGTGATGCGCAACTCGTTGCCCGTGGGCAGGCGCACGCGGGCGTCCTCCAGCCCCACCCGCAACCGCTCGGCGGCCAGGCGCGCCGACTCCAGGTCCACCTGCGGCAGCACGGCCAGGAACTCCTCGCCGCCGTAGCGCCCCAGGATGTCGGTGCTGCGCAGGCAGCGGCGCAGCACCGCCGCGCCCTCGCGCAGCACGGCGTCCCCGGCGAGGTGGCCGAAGGTGTCGTTGACCTCCTTGAAATGGTCGAGGTCGCAGAGCACGACGCTCAGGGGATAGCGGTAGCGCCGGGCCCGCTCCAGCTCCTCGCTCAAGCGGTCGTAGATGACTCTGTGGTTGAGCTGGCGGGTGAGGCCGTCGAGGGTCGACAGCTCGTGCAGGCGCTGGGAGAGGCGGGCGTTGTCCAGCACCAGGGCCAGGTGGCGGATGAGCGACTCGATCAGGGCTTCCGCCGCCGGATCGAAGCCGTGCGGATCGCGCGGCATCACGGCGAGGACGCCCTCGGCGTCGCGCAGCGACAGCGGCAGCCAGAGGGCGCGGTCGAGCTCGACGGCGAGGTCGCCCCGGCGCTCGCCGGCGTAGCGGATCTCCACCGGCACGTCCGGCGGCAGGCTCAAGGTTCCCACCAGCAGGTCCGCCAGGGTCTCCACGTCCGCCGCCCGGATAGGATCCTGGAGATGAATCTGCACGAGACCCGAGTCCGTCTCCGCCACCGCCAGGGCCAGGAAGGGAGCGTCCACCACCTGGCTGAGGATCTCCAGGGACCCTTGAGCCGCGGCGCGGAAATCGCTGGATTCCATGCCCTGCTCCAGCAGCGTGTTGACGACCGTCGCCTGGAGCAGCGAGGTGTCCAGGTGGCGGGCGACCCGGGCCAGCACCTCGACCGGCCCGATCGCCTGGCGCTCGCCGGACGCGGCGGGTCCCAGCTTGCGCTGCACGGCGGCGGACTTCTCCACCAGGCGGGCGACGGTCGTCACCAGCTCCTGCGGATCGTGATCCTTGGTCAGATAGGCGTCCGCCCCGGTGCGCAGGCTCCAGTAGCGGGAGGCCGCCTCGTTGTGGCTGGTGAGGATCAGCACCGGGATGTGCGAGCTCGCCGGGTCCGCCTTGAGCAGCCGCAGCAGAGGAAAGCCGTCCATGGTGGGCATCTCGAGGTCCGTGATGACGACCGCCGGCTGCTCGCGCAACGCCGCCATCGCCCCCTCGGCACCGTCGCCGGCCTCCAGGACGTCGAAGCCGGAGGTGCGAAGGGTGCGGGCGAGGATGGCCCGGGTCACCTCGCTGTCGTCCACCACCAGCACCCGCCGGTTCACGGCTCGCCGCCCTTCTTCCACAGGCGGATGAGGGTCTGGGCCAGGGCGCGCGGCGGCAGAGCGACGTCGGCCGCTCCCTTCTCCAGGGCCACCCGTGGCATGCCGAAGACGACGCAGCTCGCCTCGTCCTGCACCAGGGTGATGCCGCCGGCCTTGCGCAGGGCGAGGAGACCCTCGACGCCGTCCGCTCCCATCCCCGTCAGCAGCACGCCGGCCACCTGCCGCGGGCAGCACTCGGCGCAGGAGTGGAACAGGTCGTCGACCGACGGCCGGTGGCCGCGGCGGGCCGGCGTCTGGGAGTCGAGGCGCAGAATACCGTCGGCCTCCAGCCGCAGGTGGGCGCCGCCGGGAGCCAGCCGCACCATGCCGCGGCGCAGCGCCTCGCCGTCCTGGGCGAGGCGGACGTCGAAGGGAAACTCCTTGTTGAGCCAGTCGGCGAAACCCAGCTCGAAGCCCGAGGCGATGTGCTGCACGATGAGGAAGCCCACCGGCGGATCGGCGGGCACCGCGGCGAGCAGCTCGCGGATGGCCGCGGGTCCGCCGGTGGAGGCGCCGATGGCAACCCAGCGCAGCTCCCGCGGCGAATCCACCAGGGCCTCGGGGCGCACGGACCGCGCCCGCCGCGCGGTGCGCGGCGCCGTCTGCGCCAGGGCCACCGTGCGTACGGTCTCGGGCAAGCTCTCGGCGAGCTGCTGCCAGCTCGGTGTGTCCTCCGGCTTGGGCAGCACCTCCAGCGCTCCCCGGCGCATGGCCTCGAAGGCGGTCTGCATCTGGTTGCGGTTGGCCTTCGAGGTCAGCACCACGATCGGCGTCGGCCGCATGGCCATGATCCGCTCGGTGGCGGCGTAGCCGTCCAGCACCGGCATCTGGAGGTCCATCACCACCACCTGCGGCTGGAGGTCGATCACCATCTGCACGGCCTGGGCGCCGTCCGCCGCCTCGCCCACCACCCGGATGTCCCGGGTCTTGGCGAACAAGCGGCGCAACACCGCCCGCACCGACGGCGAGTCGTCCACCAGCAGCACGCCGATCATGCCGCTTCGCCTCCCCTACTTTCCGCTCAGCCGGCGGACGAGATCCACCAGCTCGCCGGCGTCCAGGCTCTGTTTGGTGAGATAGGCGTCCGCTCCTACCTTGAGGCCGCGCAGGCGGTCCTCGGGGCGGTCGCGGGTGGAAACGACGATGATCGGAAGGTGGGCGAAGTGCTCCATGCTGCGAAGCTGGGCCGCCAGCTCGAAGCCGTCCATGCGCGGCATCTCGATGTCGGTGACGACGCAGTCGAAGCTCTCCTCGGCCAGCAGCGACAGGGCCTCCTCGGCGTCGGCGGCGGCGGAGACGTGGAAGCCGGCGTCCTCCAGCAACCGCCGCTCCATCTCCCGGGTGACCAGGGAGTCGTCCACCAGCAGCACCCGCACCCGCCGCACCACCACCTGCGGCCGGGCCGCGGGCAGCGCCCGCAGGTACTCGGCCTGCGCCAGCACGGAGGGCGACAGCACGCCCACCGGCTCGCCAGAGGCGAGGAGAGCCACCCCCTCCAGCAGCATGTCGGTCGGCACGCGGCGGGTGATGGGGCGCACCAGCACCTCGTGCTCGCCCTCGACGTCGTCCACCGCCAGCGCCAGAGGCTGGCCCGAGACCACCCCCTCCAGAAGGAGCAGCCGCTCGGCCGGAGCCTGGCCGTAAAGGCGCGAAAGGGGAACGAAAGGCACCAGCCGCTCCGGGAAGACGGCGAGCGTGCGCCCGTCGCGCTCCACGACGGCACCGGCCCCGGCCGCGAGCCGGGTGGCGCGGCGTACCACCGAGGCGGGAAGGGCGATCTTGAGTTGCCCCACCCGCAGCAGCATCACCGACTCGCCGCGGCGGGCGACCGGCACCTCGACGATGAATTTCGTCCCCTTGCGCGCCTCGGTCTCCACGAAGACCTCACCGCCCACCCGGTTGACGACGTTGGCGACCACGTCGAGCCCGACGCCGCGGCCGGAGATCTCGGAGACCTGCTGGCGAGTGGAGAAGCCCGGCGAGAAGAGGAAGCGCAGAGCCTCCGCCTTGCCCAGGCCGGCGGCGCTTCCCGCGTCCACCATCCCAACGGCGACGGCCTGCTGGATCACCCGGGGGATGTCGATGCCGCCGCCGTCATCGGCGATCACCAGCCGCACCTTGGGGCCGTCCGCCAGGGCCTGGATGCGGATGTGGCCGGCCCGCGGCTTGCGGCGCGCCTCGCGCACCTCCGGCGACTCGATGCCGTGATCGACGGCGTTGCGCACGAGATGGAGCAGCGCCTCCTCGAGCTCGCGGGCGATGCGGCGGTCGAGGCGGGTCTCCTCGCCCTCGAGCTCCACCTCTACCTCCTTGTCGACGGCGCGCGCCAGCTCGCGGGCATAGCGGGCGAAGGAGAGGAGGAAGCCGCGCATCGGCTGGAGCTGGAGCGAGAGCATCTGCTCGAGCTGCTCCTCCGCCGAGCGGATGAGCCGCCGCTGCCCGCCTTCGAGCTCCACCGCCACCCGCCGCAGCATGGTGGCGAGCACGGCCAGCACCTGCGTCGGCTGCGGCTCGTGCAGGCCCTCCTCGGCCAGCCGGGCGAGATCGTAGATGCGGTCCACCACCTGGCGCCCGGCGATCGCCATGATGCGTACCTGGGTGGCGCGCTCGGCGACGGCGTCGAGCGCGCCGGTGTCCACCCGCACGTCACCCGAGATCGTGCCGCTCTTGGGCGAGGCCGCGGCGGGCGGCGGGGCGGCGGGAGCGGAGGTGGCCTCGGGCGCGGGCGTAATCTCGGGGGTAGGGGGTGGATCCGACGGATCGGTCGGATCGGACGGATCCGTCGGATGGGCGGGCGGAGGGACTGGGACCTCCACTTCGGCGGCGTTCTCCCGCAACATCGCCACCAGCTTCGGGTCCACCGGCGGCTCATTGCCCCGGGAGACTTCCTCGACCAGCACGCTCAGCTCGTCCACCACGCGGGTGAGCAGGGCGATCATGCCCGGGCGGGCGGCGTGGAGCACCTCCTCGGCGGCGTGGCAGAGCTCGGCGAGCTCGCCGATGCGCATCATGCGCCCGGCGCCTTTCAGCGTGTGAAGCTCGCGCTTCACCTCGATCGCCGACTGCGGATCGACGTCGAGGAGGGGAACGTGCGTGGCCAGCCGCTCCAGCCGGTCGCGCGCCTCCTCGACGAAAAGGGGGATGAGGTCCGCAAACTCGGCGTCCAAGGGTGCTCCGGCCTTTTAGATCTTGGTCCAGCTATCGACGTTGACGTCGAGGCCGAGGACGCCTTCCAGCTCCCCGTTCTCGTAGATCGGCGTGGCGGCGGTGAAGATCGGCTGCCCCGACAGCAGCGAGTTGAACAGCGGCGTCAGGATGGTGTGCTCCTCGCGCACCGCCGCCAGGTACCATGGCCGCTCGGCGAAGCCGTCGCCGGCCTTCACCGCCGGGGGCACCGGCCGGTCGCCGACGATCTGGCGGCTGACGGTGAGGGCGGTCTGGTGGTGCGTGCCGTCGTAGAAGTAGAGGCACTCGACGAACGACTGGCGGTGCACCAGGTCCTCGAGCAGCCTTTCGATCGCCTCCCAGTTGCCGAGCCGGCGCCGCACCTCGCGGCCCCAGGCCTCGGCCGTGTGCTTCAGGGAGTGGGGAGAATCGAGGTGAAAGGACTGGGCCAGCATCTGGATCACCAGTCCAAGGTTGTTCAGCCGGTCGGCCGTCTGGGAGAACAGCTTCAGGCCGTCGGCCATGCGCTGCACCACCTGGCTGACCTCCTTCAGGGTCAACACCACCTCATCCGAGGCGGCGTTCTGCTGCTGGGTGGCGAGGGAGATCTCGCGCGCCACCCGCGCCGTGTCGCTCGACGCGCCGCGCAGCTCCTCGATGGCCGAAGCGGCGGCGCGGGCCCGCTGCAGCACCCGGCCGGCCTCGGCGCTCCCCTCCTCGGTGGCGACGACGGTGGTGCGGATCGAGCCGGCGAACTCGTCCAGCAGGTTGCGCACCGACTCCACCGACTCCTGCGAGCGCTGGGCGAGGCGCCGCACCTCCTCGGCCACCACCGAGAACCGCCGCCCGTGATCGCCAGCGGCAGCGGCCTCGATGGCGGCGTTGAGCGAGAGGATGTGGGTCTCCTGGGCGATCTCGGTGATCAGGTCGAGCACCCGGTAGATCTCCTTGGAGCGGGTGCCCAGGATCTCGGCGCGGCTGGCGATGCCGCTGATGCGTTTCTTGACCTCCTCGACGCCGCCCACCGCCTCCTCGACCGCTCCCTGGCCGGCGTTGCCGCTCTCCTCGGCCGCCTGCGCCAGGTCGGCCTGGGAGGCGGCGTTGTCGGCGATCTGCCCGGCGGTGCGCGCCAGCTCCTCCATGGCGGCGGTGATCTCGACCACCGAGGCCGCCTGCTCGGAGGAGCCGGAGGCCAGCTCGGAAGCGATCTCGTTGACCGCGTTGGCGGCCGAGGCCACCTCGATGGAGCTCGACTGGATCTGCTGCGCCAGGACGTCCAGCGAGTTGACGGCGTTGCCCAGCACCTGCGCCAGCCGGCCGGGGAGCGACCGGGCATGCTCCGAGCAGTTCACCAGGTCACCCGCCCGCAGCCGGTCCAGGGCCTGGACCAGGGTGCGCTCGATCCCCTCGTGCCGCACCTCGGCGCTCTCCACCCGCTCCCGCAGATGCTGCTGTGGGCGGTAGACGCCCTGCCGGTAGGCGATGAAAATCGCCACGACGATGAGCAGGTAGGCGTTGAACGGCCAGCTCTGGCCGCCGCCCGCCTGGGCCACCAGCAAGAGGACCAGCCCCGTCAGGCCGATGCCGCCCAGGATGAGCAGCCCGGTCAGGGCGTGGTTGAATACCGGGCTCGATGGGCTCGCTTCTCTGCCGTCACTCATCGTCGCGATCTCCCTCTCCGGACCCTTCCGTGGCCACTTCTGCAGACAATGCCGCCGGCAGGCGGCCCGGGTCCACCATCACCACCGGCTCGTGGCCGTGCACCGCGAGGCCCGCCGCCGGCTCGGGCCAGAAGCGGCTCACCACCGGGGCGAGCGGCCAAACCCGTAGCTCCTCGACCACGCCCAGGATCTCGTCGGCTCTCAAGTCGCCGCCGCCACCGCCGATCGTGATCCGATAATCCACCCCCTGCCGGCCGAGCCCATCCACCGCCGCGTTGGCGATTCCCCATAGATTGCCGCCACGGCGCAGCAACAGGAACCCCCGGGCCTGGGGAACGCTCAACCCGACCGCCCCAGCGCCTCGAGGTTGAGGACGCGCACCACTTCGCCGGCCACCGGCGCCTCGCCGAGCAGGAAGCCGCCGTCGCCGGCCACCACCGATCCCGCCGGCACGTGCACCACCTCCAGCGCCGAGTCGCAGGACAGACCGAGCATCTCACGGGCCTCCACCGGCCCCACCCAGACCACCACGGTGACCGGATAGGTGGGATTCGGGCCGGCCGGCGCGTGGACCAGCCGGCCGAGATTGAGCACCGGCATCGGCTCGCCGCCGAACTCCGCCAACCCCTCGAGCTCCGCCGAGGCGCCCGGCAGCGGATGGACGGTGAGCGCCCGCACCACCCGCCGCACCGAGGAGAGGGGGAGAGCGCAGGCGTACTCTCCCGCCCTCACCAGCAGGTGGGTGCCTTCGAGCCGGCCCTTGCCGTTGCTCTTCCCGGCTTCCGAGGAGACGTTCACAGGGGCTAGATCCTCGTCCAGCCGGAAACGTTGATGTCGATCCCCAGCACGAAAGCGACGGCGCCCGCCTCGTCCCGCAACGGCGTGCAGACGGTGAAGCAGGCCTCGGAGCCCTGCATCGACTCATAGGGCGGGATGAGCGTCGTGCGCCAGTGCCGCGAGAGCGCCTTGAACCACGGCCGGTTGCGGATGTCGGTGTCGTGGACCTTGGCGGCCAGGGACCGCTGGCGCTCGTTGAGCAGATTCTTGTTGAAGGAGAGGAGGGGGGTCGTGCCATCGAGCCGCGAAAGGTAGCCGAGCTCCACGAACGGCGCCTCGCTCACCAACTCCTCCAGCAATCGCCCCTTCTCCTCCAGGCTGCCTTGAGCCTCCAGGCGGCTCGCCCAGTCCTCCACCAGGTGCTTGAGCGAACGCGGCGAGGCGAGGTGGAACGATTGGGCGAGGAGCTGGATCTCCAGGCCCAGGGAGTTGAGCCGGTCGGCCGTGCTGGAGAGGTTTTTGAGGCCGCCGGTCATTCGCTGCACCACCAGGCTGACCTCGCGCAGGGTCATCACCACCTCGTCGGAGGCGGCGTTCTGCTGCTGGGTCGCGAGCGAAATCTGGCGCGCCACCCGCGAGGTGTCGCCCGAGGCGCGGCGCAGATCCTCGATGGCTTCCGCCGCCGCCCGCGAGCGCTCCAGCACTCGCGACGCCTCCTTGCTGCCTTCCTCGGTGGCGACGATGGTGGCGCGGATCGAGCCCGAGAACTCGTCCAACAGGTTGCGCACCGACTCCACCGACTCCTGCGACCGCTGGGCGAGGTGGCGCACCTCCTCGGCCACCACCGAGAAGCGGCGGCCGTCGGCGCCCGCCGCCGCCGCCTCGATGGCGGCGTTGAGCGAGAGGATGTGGGTCTCCTGGGCGATCTCGGTGATCAGGTCGAGCACCCGGTAGATCTCCTTCGAGCGGGTGCCGAGGGCGTCGGCCCGGCTGGCGATGGCGCTGATGCGCTTCTGCACCTCCTCGACGCCGGTGACCGCCTCGAACACGGCGGCCGAGCCCGCGTCGCCACTGGCCTCGGCGCGCGACGCCAGCTCGGCCTGGCGGCCGGCGTTCTCGGCGATCTGCGAGGCGGTGCGGGCCAGCTCCTCCATGGCGGCGGTGATCTCCACCACCGAGGCCGCCTGCTGCGACGAGCCCGAGGCGAGCTCGGAGGCGATCTCGTTGACCGCGTCGGCGGCCGAGGCCACCTCGATGGAGCTGTCCTGGATCTGCTGCGCGAGCTGCGACATGGCGTCGCTCGCCGCTTCCGAGATCTTCGCCAGCCGCTCGGGCAGGCCCCGGGTGTGCTCGATGGAGCGCACCAGATCGCCGGCCCCGAGCTGCTCGAAGGCGACGATCAAGTCGGCCTCCAGCCGCGCCCAGCGCTGATCGCCCTCCGGCAACCGGCGCTCCAGCCCGCGGAAATGCCAAAAGACCGAGGCGCCGTAAGCCACCACGCCCGCCGCGCCCACCGCCAGGAACAAGAGGCGAGGCCAGGGGGAGGCGCCGGCCGGCGAGCCCAGGGTCAGCAGGACGAACCCCACCGCCGTTAGCCCCGCGACGAGGATCCAGCCGATCAGCGCGTTCTCGGTATGGCGTCCCGTCCGCCGGGATGCCGCAGGCTTTCCGACTTCCATCCTGAGATCTCTCCTTTGCTACCGGCGGGACACCGGGCGATGCGGACCGCCCACCTGGTGGTATGGGCGGCATGTCTCCCGGCGCTTTCCAAGCGGAGCGTGGGCGTAAGAATAGGCAATTCAGCATCCTCCCGCAAGCCGCGCCACCCGTCCCGCCCGGGCGTCAGGGCGGCGAGGGTTGATCCCGGAGCCAATTTGAGCTATACAATTCAGCCAATAATTTCGTTTCGCTTCAGCGCAGGCTCTTAAGAGTTAGCGCCCGACTCGCGCGGGAATGCCCGTGGAATGCCGTAATTACGCTGTTTTCACGTTGCTTTACGGAGATTTGCCCATGAGAAGAAAAGCCCTCGTCGTCCCTCTACTTGCCGCCACCCTGCTCGCCACGCCGGCCGTCTGGGCGGGTAACGGTCACACCTTGCATGGCGTTGGCGCCGTCAACAGCTCCATGGGTGGCGCCGGCGTGGCTCTCCCCATCGACACCATCGGCGGCCTGCTGCTCAACCCCGCCCTGGCGGTAGGTCAGGACGGCAGCCACTTCGCCTTCAGCGCCGAGTACAACCGGGCCAAGAACGCCGTCGAGAGCACCGTCACCGTCCCCACCCCGGGCGGCCCGCTCAAGATCAGCGGCCGTACCGACGAGTCGGGCGACCGCGCGCTGATCCCGGCCTTCGGCTTCGTGCACCACACCCGTGGCTCGAACTTCGCCTACGGCATCGGCTTCCTGGGCCTCGCCGGCTTCGGCGCCGACTACCCGCAGGACTCCACCAACCCGATCCTCGCTCCGCAGCCCCAAGGCTTCGGCCGGGTCTACTCCAACTATCAGCTCCTGAAGATCCCCACCGTCCTCTCCTGGCAGCTCAGCGACTCGTTCTCCTTCGGCCTGTCGCTCAACGCCGCCTATGCGACGCTGACCGCCGACCCGGCGGGCTTCGCCAGCTTCGACTGCTCGGGTCCCCAGGGGCCCTGCTTCGTTCCTCACGTCAACGCCGACAGCGCCTGGGGCTACGGCGCCGGCGTCGGCCTTCGCTACAAGATCACCCCGACCCTGGCGCTGGGCGCCTCCTACACCACCAAGACCAAGTTCCAGGAGTTCCAGTGGAACTCGGCGGTGTCCAACCCCCAGCTTCCCACCTATGGCACGGCGCGCAAGATCAAGCTCCAGCTCGACATGCCGGCCATCGCGATCGTCGGGCTCGGCTGGACCCCCAGCGACCGCCTGGCGGTGGCTCTGGACGAGAAATTCATCGATTATGAGAAGACCGCCGGCTTCTCCGACGTGCTCGGCTTCAAGAACATCAAGGTGAGCGAGCTCGGCGTGCAGTACAAGGTGACCGACGGCTTCACCGTACGCGGCGGCTACAACAAGAGCCAGAACCCGATTCCGGACAACCGCACCTTCTTCACCATCGAGACGCCCGCCATCTTCAAGACCCACTACACGGGCGGCATCGGCTACAAGGTGAGCGACATCCTGACCCTGGACGCGGCCTATTACCACGTCCAGGAGAACAAGATCACTGGCCCCATCTTCGGACCCACCGGCCCGGTCCCCGGCGCCTCGGTGACCACTCGGATGGCGATGGACTCGGTGGTGTTCACGTTCAACTTCGGCCTGCCACAGTAGGAAAGGCCCTCACCTCCCGCCGGCCCTCCTCTCCCGCCCCCTTTCATCCCCCTGAGCGGGGGGTGTGAAGGGGGCCGGAGGCGCTTGTGTGCCACCTGCGACTCAAGAGCAGCCGCCGGTACAGTTGTTAACGCAGTGGTTGTAACTGGTATTGCAAACACCGCATGCTATGCAGGTGTCCAAGCAGTCATTGTAGTGCTGTGCGCACACCTCACAACAGGTGCCCACTGTGCAGCAATTCTGCTGAACTCCGTTGCAAATCACGCAACTGTTGTCGGGGCCGCCGCTCGAACAACTGTTACCCGAGCAGGAGATCACTGAGCTGTCGGCACACTCAACCTGGACAGTACAGGTCATGAACGCCGGCTCCGGAGTACCTATCGTCGTCAGAGGGCCACAACCGGATGGGGCAAATATCGCGGCGATTGGGATTTTGGCTTCTGTCTTGGCCTTATCGGCGAAGCTAGGCGAAGCGAGGGCGGCGAGACTCCAACAGACGACGGCGAGGACGAGTTTCGGTCTCATGGTGGTCTCCTTGCGAAAGAAGCGTCCAAGTACCAGGCAGGACAAGGCCGGCCGGCTCGGCCAGCTTTTTCGCGACTATACCATTAAGCCGAATGGCGGAAGCGCACGGGGGTCGAACCTACCCCCCCGCCCAAGACCCTCATCACCCCGGCCCTCTTCTCCCGACCGCCCCATTCCCCCTCCCCGGGAGAAGAGGGAGAACAGCCTGCAGGACATGAGGACGAGGGAAAATGCACCAACCGAGTACCCCTCTCCCGGGGCGGAGGTTGGGGTGGTCGGGAGAGGGGCAGGGGTGAGGGTCTTGGGTGGGGGAAGCTCTCAGCTAAGTTAGCGCCTATACCCTCTCGGGGGCGGGTGCGGCACCTACCGCCACTCCCGCCCCAGCTCCGACATCAGCGCCGCGAACACCTCGATTCCATCCCACAGGTTCCGCAGCCGCAGGTTCTCGTTGATGCCGTGCTGGTTGTTGTCGTGGTTGACGATGGGGACGCCGATCACCGGCACCTTCAGAGTCTCGGTGAACAGGTACATCGGCACGCTGCCGCCGAGCATGGGCACCTGGATGGCCGAGCCGCCCACCGCGCGGTCCACCACGGCGGCGACGGCGCGGGAGATGGGGAGGCTCATGTCCGTGCGGGCCGCCGGGTAGTCGAGCGACCAGTCGATGCGGGCCAGCTTGGGGTGGGCGCGGCGCGTCTCGCGGCTGGGCGCCTCGGCGACGAGGGTCCAGCCCTGGGCGCGCAGGAAGGCCTCGACGCGCTCCTTCACCTTCTGGGGCGTCTGGTCCGGCACGAGGCGGAAGTCGATCGAGACCTGGGCCTCGGTGGGAATGGCGTTGGCGGCACCCTCCCCTACCTCGGCCGAGCGCAGGCCACGGACGTTGAGCGCCGGGTCCATCAGCCGCTCCTGGAGCCGCGCGCCACTACCTTCCGTCCGTCCCAGGGCCAGCTCGTCGCGCAGCGACTCCTCCACCGGCGGCATGGCGGCCACCGCGGCCTTCTCCGCGGCGTTGAGCGGTCGCACGTCGCCGTAGAAGCCGGGAATGAGGATCTTGCCCTCCTCGTCCCGCAGGCTCGCCACCAGGTGCGCCAGCGTCACCGCCGGGTTCGGCGCCCAGTTGCCGTAGTGGCCGCTGTGCAGGGGCCGCAGCGGGCCGTAGACCGTCAGCTCAAGACCGGCGACGCCGCGCGCGCCGTAGAAGACCTGCATCCGCCGGCTGGGATGGACCGGGCCGTCGCAAAGGATCCAGGCATCGGCCTTCAGCAGGTCGAGGTTCTGGCGCAGGATCTCCGTCAGATGCTCCGAGCCCTGCTCCTCCTCGCCCTCCAGGAACAGCTTGAGGTTTACCGAGGGCTGGACGCCAGCGGCCCGCAGGGCGTCCAGGGCGGAGAGGATCGCCACGATGGGTGACTTGTCGTCGCTCGCCGAGCGGGCGTAGATGCGCCACTCGGGATTCAGGGGACCCTGGACCGTCGCGAGGTCCACCTCCTTCACCCCGTCTCCCAGGGGGCCGGTGCGCACCAGCGGCTTGAAGGGATCGGAGACCCAGCCCTTCTGGTCCACCGGCTGGCCGTCGTAGTGAGCGTAGAACACCACCGTCCGCTTCGCCCCGGGGACCCGCAGGTCGCCGAAGAGGGCCGGCGGCGTGCCCGGCGAGGCCGTAAGGCGGCGCACCTCGAAGCCCCGGCGTTTCAGCATCGCCGTCAGATGATCGGCGTTCTTCTCGACGTCGGCGACGCGGGTGGCGACGTTGGGCAGGGCGAGCAGGTCCAGCAGCTCGCCCACGATCTCCTTCTCGTGCGCGGAGCGCCAGGAGCGCACCTGCTGGTGCAGGTCGGCCGCCAGAGCCACGGAGGCAGATCCAAGGAATGCGAGGACGGTAAGGACAGCAGGGACCACGGCGGATCTTTCTCGGGTCATCGTCAGTCTCCTTGGCATGGCAAGGCCTCCCTGGCAATACGCAGGGCTGTCATGGACTTCGAATTGGGCTGGGAAGGGAAGATGGTCGGGGCGAGAGGATTTGAACCTCCGGCCTCACGGTCCCGAACCGTGCGCTCTACCAAGCTGAGCTACGCCCCGACATTTCTGCGGTCCTTCGCCCACCGGAGCGGGCGACACGCGAGGGAACCAACCGCGAGGACGGGGAGGATACCGCCGCCTTGGCCGACAGTCAAGCGGCGAGTTTCAGCCCTCCTGAAGACGAGCCCGGAGCCGGGCCAGCTCGGCCTCGGCTGCATCGGCACGGCGACGCTCGGCATCGGCACGCTGTCCCTCGGCTTCGGCGAGGGTCGGGATGAGCCGGCCCTTGGAATCGTAGAGACGTACCCAGGTCGTCTCGACCGCGAGCTTGACGCCCTGCCAGAGACCGAGCTCCAGCCCGAGCTGCTCGCTCCAGAGGCGCCCTTGGCGGTTGGGGGTCAGGGGTTGATAGAGATCCCCCGCAAGGCGAAAGCCCTCCAGAGTGGTCGTCGCCGGGTTGTACATGAAGTATTCGGGCGTGCGGAAAGTCCGGGCGTAGAGATCCTTCTTGACCGTGCGGTCGATCTTCGCGGTCGAGGGGGAAAGGAGCTCCACGATGACGTCGGGCAGGCGCCCGCCCTCGTCCCAGGCGACCCAGGCTTTGCGATCTCCTCCCTCGACATCGCCGACGTAGAAGACGTCCGGACCACGGAAGTAGGGGCGGCCGGCGGCGACGTCGCGGGCCTGCTCGTAGGCGTAGTAGACGAACATGTTGCCGCCGGCGAAGAAATCGATTCGCCCACGTTCCGCCATGGCTTGGTAGATGATCTCGATCAGGAGATTCATCTGAATGCGTTCCCAGTGGCTGTCCAAAGGCTCCCCGTCGCTGTAGACAAGCTCGAAGGGTAGGGGCGCGAGCGCCGAGAAGGCTGGCTGGCTCATGAGAGATCCCCGATCGGAGTCATTTTTCCCTGCAACTTTATCCTAAAGGACGGCAACGAGTGAAGGCACGTGGCGACCCTCGGCGTCCCGGGAATCCTAGCATGGCGGTATCCTGTCCCCGTGAACCTCTCGCACTCCCGGCTCTTCCTCTCGATCCTCTCGATCTCCCTTCTCCTCGCCGCCTGCCATGAGGAGCCGCCGGTCCATGGCCCGCTGCGCCAGGAGGCCTATGTCTGGCAGCGGGAGTCGAGCCCCGCCGTCCGCGAGTCCATCGGCCAGGCCAGGGATCTCGCCGGTCTGGCGGTGCTCGCCGCCGAGATCGATCTGCGGCCGAGAACGCCGAGCGTAATCCGCATCCCTCTCGACGCCGCAACCTTGAAAAGCTATGGCCGGCCGGTCGGCGCGGCGCTGCGGGTCCACGCCTTCCCCGGCCGCTTCGTGGACGATCCCAAGATGGTTCAGTACCTTCAGAACCTAGTGCGCGACGTCGTCGCGGAGGCCCGGACGAAAGGGCTCTCCCTCTCCGAGATCCAGATGGACTACGACTGTCCGGAGTGGAAGCTGGAGGACTACCGCGGCCTCCTCCTCTCACTGCGGCCGAGCGCCGCACCGGTGCCGATCCGGTTTACCGCCCTGCCCGTGTGGCTGTACCAGGTCCGGGCGTTCCGCAAGCTCCTCGAAGTCGTTGACGGTTACGTGCTCCAGGTCCACTCGCTGGAGCCACCGCACGGCCCGGGCGGCCCGATCGCCCTCACCGAGCCGAAGTCGGCCCGGGCCTGGGTGGAAAAGGCCGCCGGCTTCGGCAAGCCATTCCGGGTGGCCCTGCCGACCTATAGCTATCAGGTGGCGTTCGACGCCAAGGGCAAGCTCATCGGCATCCTCGCCGAGGGGCCTCTCCTCACCTTCTGGGAGGGCACCACCGTCCGCTCGGCGACCAGCGATCCCCAGGCCATGGCCGGCCTGATCCGTGGCTGGACCGAGAAACGTCCGAAAGAGCTGGCCGGCGTGATCTGGTACCGGCTGCCCGTCGCCGGAGACCGCAACAACTGGAGCTGGCCCACACTGCGGACGGTGATGGCGGGGCGGGCGCCGCAGCCCGGCCTGCGCGCCGAGACCCGACGGCCCGAGCCCGGGCTGGTGGAGATCGACCTCGTCAACGGCGGCAGCGCCGAGTCTACCTGGCCGCCCTCGGTTCGGATACGATGGGGGAACGACACGTTCATCGCCGCGGACGCATTGGCCGGCTACTCGCTACGGCGGGACGGTGCCCGCGAAGTCCGGCTGGGGAGGCTGGGCGGCGGCTCGAATGCACGGGACCGCGCCCTTCGCCCCGGCGATCGCCGGGTGGTGGCGTGGCTGCGCTTCAAGGTCCCTACGGAGGTTCAGGTTGAGCTATCACCGCCGGCTGGCTAAGACTCTCGCCCTCTTCACCGCGGTCCTCTCCGGAGCCTTGGCGCTCTGGGCCTGCGGTCCCTTTTTTCCCGACTGGCTGGTGACTCGCGAGAGCGGCATCCTCGAAGCGCCCACCGTCTGGCTGCGCGATGCCCTTCAGCCGCTGCCGGCGGCGAAGTCTCCCTTCCCGGTGGTGGCGGCGGACGAGAAGGGTCCTCTCCATCAGACGGCGGCGGCCGACCGCAAGGATCTGGAGACCGCCCTGGCTACGCTGCCTCCCGACCGCCGTCAGGGGGTGATCGATCCCTACATGAAGGTCCGGGACGCCGTCGTGAAATGGCGGGAGGAGGTCGCCTCCTGGCGCGAGACGGCGCAGTGGGCCGACCCCAAGCCGCCGAAGCCGCAGCCGCCGCCGCTCGCCGTTCCGCCCGGCCTGCCGGGAGAGCTCGACGACTATCTGCGGGGCGCCATCGCCTACCACCAGGAGAAGATGGACGCCGCCCGCGCCGCCTGGGAGAAGCTGCTGGCCCGGCCCGAGGGCGAGCGCAAGCTGCGCTCCACCTGGGCGGCCTTCATGCTCGGCAAGGCGACACTCGACAAAAATCCCGAGGCCTCTGTCCGCTGGTTCGAGCGCACCCGGGAGCTCGCCGGCAAGGGCTTCGCCGATCCTCTCGGGCTGGCCCAGGCCAGCCTCGGCTGGCAGGCGCGCGCCGAGGCCGCCCGCCACCAGCCCGAGCAGGCGCTCAAGCTCTACCTTCAGCAGGAGAAGGCCGGCGATCCCACGGCCCTGACCTCGATCCGGCGAACCTGCGCCCGGGTGCTCGCGGAGCCGGCGGACCTCCAGCGAGTGGCCCGCTCGGCGGAAGCCCGCCCCATCTTCACCGCCTGGACCCTCTCGGTGTGGACCCGCGTCGACTATGACGGTCCGCTCGACGCCGAGGGAACCCGCAAGTGGCTGGCCGCCCTCCGGAAGGCCGGAGTAACCAAGACGGACGGCGCCGACCGCCTGGCCTGGGCCGCCTACCGGGCCGGAGACTTCGCCGCCGCCGACGCCTGGCTGAAGCAGGCCCCGGCCGACGCTGCCATGGGCAAGTGGATTCGCGCCAAGCTCCTGCTGCGTGCCGGCAAGGTGGCCGAAGCCGCGCCCCTCCTCGCCCAGGCCTCCGCGATGCTCCCTCCCGCACCGGGTCCGGACCACGAGCTCTGGAGCGCCTATGAGAGCCAAGTCCGGCCGGCGCTACGCCCGCGCGCCTCTGGCGAGCTCGGCGCCGTTCGCCTCGCCCGCGGCGAGTACGAGTCCGCTCTCGACACTCTTCTGAGCGGGGGCTACTGGACCGATGCCGTCTACGTCGCCGAGCGGGTGCTGAGCGTCGACGAGCTGCGCGCCTACGTCGACAAGACCTGGCCGGCGGACGTTGCGGCGCGCTACAAGCCGGCGGAGCCCGGCAACGGCTGGGAGCTCACCTACGCGGGCCTCACGCCGCCGCCGGACGAGCGCACCGCCCACGACGTGCGCTATCTCCTGGGCCGCCGGCTGGTCCAGGTGGGTCGCTATGCCGAGGCCAAGCCCTATCTCCCTGAGTCTCAACGGGCGCCGATGGACGCGCTCCAACAGTCGCTGGCCACGGGAAAAGACGAGTCCCGCCCCGCGCCGGAACGCGCGAAAAGCCTCTTCCGCGCCGCCTGCCTCACCCGTCATCAGGGAATGGAGCTCCTGGGCACCGAGTTGGAGCCCGACTGGCACCTTTGGGAAGGGAGCTACGAGCCCGATCCATTCGCCGTCGCGAGGGCCGACGCGAAGACCCATCCGCACCTCGGTCCTTCCAAGGACGAGTCGGCCCGCGTCGCCCACAGCGCCGTGGAGCCCGCGAAGCGCTTTCATTACCGCTACAAGGGGGCCGACCTCGCCCGCTCCGCCGCCGCGCTCCTCCCCGACGGCGGGGACGAGAAAGCCAGCATCCTCGCCACCGCCGGCACCTGGCTCAAAGTGCGGGACCCACGAGCGGCCCAGCCGTTCTACGAAGCCCTCCTGAGCTGCTGTGGCGATACGGAGATCGGCCGAAAGGCCAAGCGTCTCAAAGCCGTGCCCACCATGGACACCTGCGAGAGCGACACCAAACCGAAGCAGAAGCCTGAGGACTAAACCTAATTCATGTAGCAGTTTTCCACGTCCCACCAATTCTTCGCGACGTCCGCGTGGGGATCTGTGCAAATCAGATTGTCTTCAAGATCTCCAAGGGCAAACCTGCCGTCACTGGTCTTGTGGGGGCGAACCTCGGAGTAGGCATACCCATATTCACCCGCATGGCCCCAATCGCTGGTCTCGATGATGACGATGAGCGGTCCGTCCGGCTCTCGGGCCGCCCAGACGTTTCCGGCTCCGCGGCCGCGTGAGATCCTCTCATCGCGGGCGCGAGGGCGAAGTGACTTCGCGTCCTTGGGATTGTCGAGCCTGAAGAGAAGCTCTTCGCCCGGCTTGATTCCCCGGGCCTTGACCTCCTCGACGACAGCCTCCAGGCGAGGCTGGTCAAAGGGCACGTTCCGCTTCGCGAAGAGGAAATAGATGATCCCCCGGCCGAAAGGGCTCAATGCGAAGGCGGTGAGGACTCCGGCGACGGCCACGCCACAGCCGACGAACAGCCATCGATAAGGTAGTTTCATCTTTCTCCACCTCCCGGCCCCTTGAAAAACCGCTGGACGGTGAAGCGAAGATATCATCCCGCCGTGACCTCCTCCGGCGCCGTCCCCGTCCTCCGCTTTCACCTCGCCGTAGGCGCCCGGCTGGCCATGCGGGTGCTGGTGCCGCTCGTCACCGCCGGCTTCGGCGCCGGTATGCTGATGGGGACCGATTTCCTCGGTTCCCTCGCGCGGTCCCTCTTCGGCGCCGGGTCCGGAGGCGGCTCGGCCGTGGTGATCGCCGCCCTCTGCTTCGGCGCCGCGGAGCTCGCCGGGCCGCGGATCTGCCGGGGCCTGAACGGCTGGCTGCGGCACCTGCCCGCCAGCGGCTTGGCGCACCGCCGCGCGGCGACCCTCGCCATCGCGGTCTCCCAGGTGCCCCTGCTGCTGCTCCTCCTGGTGCTCGCCGCATTCTCCTCGCTCGTTCCGGCCCTTCTGATCCGCCGCGCCCTCCAACTCGCCGTCACGGCGTTCGCCGCCGCCCTCTGCGTCACACCGGCCCGCAGGCGCTGGATCGCCGCGCCGTTGGCGTTGGCCGCCGCCGTCGTGGCGGGAGCCGGCGGCTGGTGGACGCTGGCCCTGGGCGCGGTCCTCGTGGCGGCAGCCGACTGGACGGCCGGGGATCTGGTCGCCACCGGAGCGCCCCGCGTTCACCTCCCATCGCGCTCCTCCGGAGGCTGGATCGAGGTCCGCATCGCCTGGCGCGCGCTCGGCTGGAGCCTGCCGGGCACCTTCCTCACCGCCCTGCTGCCCGTGCTGGCGGCCTGGGCCTTCGTGGCCCACAATTCACTGGCGCCCCAGTACGTGCGCCTCGCGGCCCGGCTGGGCGGAGGCGTCGGCGCGGTCCTTCTTCTCTCCTCGCTGAGCGAATCGCTCGCCGTGCGCCGGCCGGCGTGGCCCTGGTCGCGTTCGCTGCCCTGGACAGCCCGGCGGCGGGTGAGCGCCGACGCCCTGTTTCTGGGGCTCCACGCCCTGCCGTCGATCCTGTTGGCCGTGGCGATTCATCCCGCGGCTCTCGAGGCGCTGCCGATCCTGCCCCTCCTCGCCCTGCGCGCCGCCGGAGCCCTGCGGCGGGCGCCGGAGCGGCGCACCGGGGCGGCGGGAGAGATCCTCGGCGAGGGCCTGCTTCTCGCGGCCCTCGTCGCACTGCTTCCCTGGGCCGGGCTGGGCGCTCTTGCCCTCGTGCCTTTCGCGCTCCGAGCGGCGGCCGAGCGGGAGCGGCTGCAGAAGGTGAGCCGGTGGCTGGAGCTGCACCATCTCGCGGCCGGCGATTCACAGTCCTGGAGCGCCTCGTGATCCGTTTCCACAGTGCGGCGTTCTCCTACGGCAAGGATGAGCCCGTGCTGGCGGGCGTGGATCTGGAGATCTCTTCCGGTCTCACGCTCCTGCTGGGACCCAACGGCTGCGGCAAGAGCACGCTGCTCAAGCTGGCGGCGGGCATCGAGCGGCCGGACGCCGGCCGGGTCGAGATCGACGGTCACGATCTATGGGTGGACGAGGCCGCGGCCCGGCGGGGGCTGGCCTACGTCCCCGAGCAGCCGGATCTGACTCCCTACGCCACGGTGCGGGAGATCCTCGACCTCGTCTGCCGGCTGCGTGGAGCACCTCGCGAGCAGGGCTGGGAGGCGCTGGAGCAGGTGGGGCTCGGCAAGCTCGCTCACCGCTCCGTGCGCGAGCTCTCCATGGGCCAGCGCCGCCGCGCCGTGCTCGCCGCGGCCTTCATCGGCACGCCCAGCCACGTCCTTCTGGACGAGCCCCTGGAAGCGCTCGATCGCGGCGCGCGGGAGGATCTTCTCGCCTGGGTGGACCGCCTGATCGCCTCGGGAGCGACCGTGGTCGTCGTCTCCCACGAGATCGAGCCCTTTGCCCCCCGGGCCGCCCGCGCCCTCTCGGTACGCGACGGCCTCTGTCTGGACGTGGGCGCGCTGCCGGACGCCGCCGCCGAGCGCCTCGCGCTCCTCGACCGCCTCGCGCGAGGAATGCGAGGAGAAGAGACAACCCACCTTGCCGCCCCGGACAGGTGAGGCTACGATCCCGCTCCATGTACCGATCCCCCGACTTCAACGAACCTCGCTTGGCGTCCGCGCCCGAATGCCGCTTCGAGCCGGCGCCCGCGGACACCGTGCTGCCCGATGCCTTCATGTCCACCACCAATCACCCGACCTACGTCAAGGTCGGCGGCCAGTGGCGCATGCCGGAGCGCCCCCGCATGGACTCTCATCTCGTGTGGGACCCCGCCGCCGGGCGCTTGGTGGTCAAGGAGTTCCGCCTCGTCCGCAAGGGCGACCTGGTGGCCGTGGCCAAAGCCGAGGACGGCTCGCAGGGCGTGCTGGTGTGGGACCGCGGCTTCCAGGAGGAGGTCGACGCGACCCACGCCCCTGAAGCCTTCGCCTTCATGGCGTCCGAGGTGAGCCGGGAGAAGCCGGTCAACTACGACGCCATCTTCCACGAGTTCATGAAGAATCGCGGCGGAGACGGCTTCATCCTCTGGGTGATCGGCCCGGCACTGGTCCACGCCCGCGGACGGGTGGCGATGGAATGGATGATTCACCACGGCTTCTGCCACGGCGTGATCACCGGCAACGCCGTGGGCGTGCACGACGTGGAGGCCGCCCTCTTCGGCACCACCCTGGGCATGATGGCCGACGGCTCCGGAGCCGCCGGCGGCCACTCGGTGCACATGCGGGCCATCAACGAAGTGAAGAAGGCGGGATCGATCCGCGCGCTGGTGAATTCGGGCCGCCTCCAGGGCGGCATCATGCATGCCCTGACGGTGACGGACACGCCCTACGTGCTGGCCGGCTCCATCCGCGACGACGGGCCGCTGCCGGAGACGATTCCGTCCGCCCTCGATGCCCAGGAAGCCATGCGCGAGCTGACTGGCAAAGCCACCATGGTGGTAATGGTGGCGACCGCCCTCCACGCCATCGCCGCCGGCAACATGCTCCCCACCTACTGCGTCCGTCCGGACGGCGAGATCTCCGAGATCACGACGATCTGCGTCGACCAGACCGAGTTCGTGGTCAACAAGCTCAAAGACCGCGGCACCCACCAGGCTTTCGGTGTAGTGACCAACGCGCAGGACTTCATGCGGCTCGTGCAGTTGGAGCTGCAGGGGCGGATCTAAGAAGCCGTCAAAAGCCGATCCGGCCGCCATCGCGAGGAGCCGGAGGCATCATCAGGGAATGGATGGCGGCGAAGACCTTCTTGAACTGGGCGTCATACGTCTTCTCCATCTCCTTGAGTTGGCGCGCCAACTCGGCGTGAGAGGAGAGGATCTGCCGCAGCCGGACGAAGGCGCGCACCACCATGACGCTCGCCGCGACCGCCCTCTCGGAGCTCAACACGTTGGCGGCCATGATCGCCCCGTGCTCGGTGAAGGCGTAGGGCGAATAGCGTCGTCCACCCCGTCCCGCCTTTGAGATCGCAATTTGCGATCTCAAAGCCAGGAACTCCTCCTCGGTGAGCTGGAACATGAAGTCGCTGGGGAAACGGCCTCCATTGCGCCGAACCTGCTCGTTGAGACGGCCGGTCGGGACGCCATAGAGCTCTGCCAGGTCGGCGTCCAGGATGACTTTCTCCCCTCGAATCAGCAGGATAGCTCGCTCGATCCGCTCCACAGGCACCAGAACCGCAGTGACCGCCGGCTCCTTCCGAACCCGCTGCGCAGTCTTCCCTGAGGCCTTGGCCATCCGCATCTCCCCGCAAACTTGAGGTCGCAATTTGCGACCTCAAACGGTCATGGGAGGCGACGACTCCCTGGCCCGGTTCAGTTCTGTTACCGCGATCTCTTTCGCCGGATTAGAGCATCTCGTCATCCCTTGTGCAAGATGCCGGAGCCACGATGAACCCCTCCCGCAGGACCCGCTCGGCAAGATCGACGACAGGCGGCAGACCCACCGTTCCGGCAGGAAGCTCGTCGTCCCTCAAGCAGGCCTCGGCGGTGAGGGCGCAGAGCATGGCGTCCACGTGGTCGGGGCGAGTCACGGCGTCGTCGCAGGTGTAGCCCGCCTCGCGCAGGCGGGACCAGACGAAATCGACGTAGGCGGCGGGCTCCTTGCGCTTGGACGCCGGACGCACACCCCAGAGTTGGAGGAGGACGTAGCGGGGATAGGTTTCGAAGACGACCGTCTCGGCGCCCGGCACGGGGACGAGGCCGAGGATCGAGGCCAACTCCTGCTCGTGGAGAGACCAGAAGATCTCGATCCCGGCCTCCACGAAAGGACGATACAACCGCCAGCCGGCGAGCTCGGCGCGGGTTCGCGGGAGCACCTTCGTGGGCGCTCCCGCCTGGAGATCCGCGCGCCGCGAGCGCTCCCCCGCCCTGGGGAGTCCCTGCGGCGCGTCAATCCCCGTGAAGGCCGGCGGCCAGCCGCCCGGCGACACCGGCAGCGGCTCCTCGCGCGTGGCCACGTAAGAGTCGAGGGCGAGTTGGCCGTCCTCGAGCCACGCCACGTAACTCCGCGTGTTGAAAGAGCCGAGGTCGATGCCGCAGACGAGCGGCATGACGCTTAATTCCTGACGTTGGAGAGAGCCAGGTAGGCCGCGGCGGCGCCGAGGAGCGGCAGCGCCCACCACATCAGGGAAGCGAAGCGGGGCGCCCGGCGGATGAGTACGATGATGCCGCCGAAGACGAGCCAGATCAGCGCCTTGAGCCACACCCACGTGGGCCAGCTCGCCGGATTCGAAAAGCCAAGCCTGGCGAGCGCTCCGAAGCCCGAGACGAGAATCAGGATAAGCGCGATGCCGTGCAGCATGCCGGCCATCTTGCGGCTCGCGTCGGTCTGCACCTTGGCCTGGGAGGCGAGGATCAGGCCGCCGAGGGCGGTGAACATCAACATCATGCTGAAAATGTGGATCACTCTGTAAGCGAGCAGGCTCATCGGCACCCCTCCAGTAAAAATGGACGAACGGGAGGGATTCTATCCCGCCGCGGGCCGGCTACGCGATCCGCTGGCCCCGCAGCAGGTCCAGGATCTGCCGGCCGTCCGTGGCGTAGCCCTCGCGGGTGCGGGGCAACGGCAGGAGGTTGGTAAGCAGCACCGCGCCCGCGCAGATCGCGTTGGCTCGGACGTAGATCCCGAAGAGCGCTCCGCCCAGCACGGGATGGACGGCCAGCACGGTGCCCAGAGCGAGGAGATTCGCCATCGGACCGGCGACGAGAACCGCGAGATCCCGAGCCCGGCTGCGGTGGGCCGAGGAAAACCAGACGTTGCCGCCGAAAAGGAAGCGCCAATCGCGGTTGGCCGTCACCCGGCGCCGGCCCGCCTCCCAATCGATGAGGAGCGGCCCGGCCACCAGCCGCTGGGGGGTGTAGCGCATGCCGCGCACGGCCAGCAGGTGCCCCGCCTCGTGCAGGGCGACGTGCAGGAAACCGACGAACCAGAAGATCGCCGGCTCCCAGAACACCGGATTTCTCGGTCCGCCCCAGAGTCCGAGGGTGAGAACCATCGCCGAGATGCCGGATAGGATCGGCAGGGGATGGACGCGGCGGTCGAGCGCGGCGCGAAAGCGTTCTCCGAACGGCCGGGCAGCGTCCTCGGCTTCGCCGGCGGCGGCGCGCAGACGGCGCTCCCGCTCCTCCCGCCAGCGGCGGAGGTCCACCACATTCGATCTGGGAGCGCCCTCACGGCTCATCCAGGCCCCTGCTCCTTCTCCGGGGCGAGGCAGGTATACTATCGGCCCCGCTCACGACCCGGCATCCCAATTCTAACAGCCATGAGCCCCGAACGATCCCACACCGCCATCCGCTGCTCCGGATTGGTGAAGCGCTACGCCGACGTAGTCGCCGTCAACGGCCTCGATCTCGAAATTCGCCGCGGCGAGTGCTTCGGCCTCCTCGGGCCCAATGGCGCCGGCAAGACGACCACGATCGAGATTCTCGAGGGCCTCACCGAACCGGACTCGGGTGAGGTGGAGGTCCTGGGCGGCTCCTGGCAGAGCAACGGGCGCGAGCTTCGCGAACGGCTCGGTATCTCGCTCCAGGAGACACAGCTCAACGAGAAGCTGACGGTGCTCGAGACGGTGCGCCTCTTCCGCTCCTTCTACCGGCGAGGACGGGACCCGGAAGCCGTGCTCGTCAGCCTCTCCCTGGAGGAGAAACGCAACGCCCGGGTCGGCAAGCTCTCGGGCGGCCAGAAGCAGCGCCTGGCCGTGGCCTGTGCCCTGGTCGGCGATCCGGAGGTGCTCTTCCTCGACGAGCCCACCACGGGCCTCGATCCGCAGAGCCGGTTGCAGCTCTGGCAGCAGGTCATGGACTTCCGCGCTACCGGCGGCACGGTGCTCCTCACCACCCATTACATGGACGAAGCCGAGCGCCTGTGCGAGCGCGTCGCCATCGTCGACCACGGCCAGGTGATCGCCCTCGGCACGCCGGCCGAGCTCATCAGCTCGCTCCACGCCGCCAACGTCATCGAGTTCTCCTCCGAGCCGGAGATCGACGAGGCCAGCCTGCGCGCCCTGCCGGGCGTCACCGAGACGCACCGGCGAGGCCCCAACTGGTCGCTGCCCGTGGGCTCGCTGGCCGAGACCGTGCCTCTCCTCCTCGCCTTGATCGAACGCAAGGCGGCGAAGCTGGTCAATCTCTCGACGCACCGGGCGACGCTCGAGGACCTGTTCGTCTTCAAAACCGGCCGCGCCCTGCGAGAGGACTGACGAGATGAGCGACGAAAAGCGCTATTACCCCCTCGTCGAGCTGACCGTCTCGCGGGCCAAGGAGTTCGTCCGCGAGCCCGAGGCGCTGTTCTGGGTCTTCTTCTTCCCGGTGCTCCTCGCCGTGGCCTTAGGGCTCGCCTTCCGGGAGAAGGGTCCGGACAAGATCCCGGTGGGGATCGTGGCCGCCTCGCCGTCGGACGCCGTCGCCGCCGGCACCGCCAAGGCCCTGGAGGGCTCGCCGGTGCTCCTTCCCCGTCAATATCCCGCGGCCACCGGCCGCGAAGCCCTGCGCACGGGCCGCATCTCCCTGCTCGTGGAGCCCGGCCCGCCCGTCGTCTTTCGATTCGACGAGACCCGGCCGGACTCCCGCATCGCCCGCCTCGAAGCCGGCGAGGCCTTGCAGCGGGCGGCCGGCCGCAAGGACGTCGTGGCGGTACGCACCGAGAAGGTCACCGAGAAGGGCGCGCGCTACATCGACTTCCTCGTTCCCGGCCTGCTGGGCATGAACCTCATGGGCTCAGGGATCTGGAGCCTCGCTTTCTCGGTGACCATCGCGCGCACCCGAAAGGTGCTCAAGCGTCTGGTGGCGACGCCGATGCGCAAGAGCCACTACCTGCTGGCCCAGATCCTGGGGCGGCTGGGCTTTCTGATCCCGGAGATCGCGATCCTCGTCGGCTCCGGCTGGCTCTTCTTCGGCGTCGCCGTGCACGGCTCCCTGTTGCTCCTCCTGCTCACCTGCCTGCTCGGCACCATGAGCTTCTGCGGCCTCGGCCTGCTCATCGCCTCCCGCGTCTCCACGATCGAAGGAGCGAGCGGCCTGGCGAACCTGGTCATGCTGCCGATGTGGCTCCTCTCCGGCGTCTTCTTCTCCTCCGAGCGCTTCCCGGACGCCGTGCAGCCGTTCATCAACGCCCTCCCCCTGACGGCCCTCAACCAGGCCCTGCGGGGAATCATCACCGAAGGCCGCGGCCTCACCGCCATCGCCCCACAGCTCGCCATCGTCGCCGCCTGGGGCCTCGTGAGCTTCGCCGTGGCCTTGAAGATCTTCCGGTGGCGGTAGGCGTTTGCCGACCTTCCTCCTCGTACTCGCCGCCGTCACCCTGCTGATCCACCTCGCCACGGCGGTCACGGTCTGGCGCGGCGCGCGGTCGATTCGCTTCCTTGCGGCCCAGCCTCCCCGGCCCGGTCCCTTGCCTCGGGTCTCCATCGTCATTCCGGCCCGCAACGAAGAGCGCAATGTGGAGGAGGCGCTCCAGTCCGTGCTGGCCCTCGACTACGACAACCTGGAGATCGACGTGGTGGACGATCGCTCGACGGATTCGACGGGGACGATCCTCGACCGGATGGCCACGGCGAATCCGCGGGTGCGCGTGATCCACATCCGCGAGCTGCCGCCCGGGTGGCTCGGCAAGAATCACGCCCTGGAATTAGGCGGACGCAAAGCCACGGGCGACTATCTCCTCTTCACCGACGCGGACATCGTCATGGAGCCCTCGGCTCTGCGCCGGGCTGTGGGAGCGATGGAGGCGGACGGTCTCGATCACCTCGCGGTGGCGCCGGAGATCGAGCGCCGGAGCCTGCTGTTCGAGATGTTCATCGGCGTCTTCTCTCTCTTCTTCTCGCTGTACGTGAAGCCCTGGAAGGTGCCGGACCCGAAGACCCCGAATCACGTCGGGATCGGCGCTTTCAATCTAGTGCGGGCCTCCGCCTGGCGCGCCGTCGGCGGCCACCAGCCGATCGCCATGCGGCCCGACGACGATCTGAAGTTGGGCAAAGTGTTGAAGATGAACGGCTTTCGGCAGGAGATGATGTTTGGCCTCGGCATGCTGCGGGTGGAGTGGTACCGCACTGTGAGGGAGCTGATCCAGGGCCTGATGAAGAACGCCTTCCCCGGCGTGGATTACCGGATCTCGGTGGTCGTCTCGTCGACCCTGGGCCAACTCACGATCCTGGTGTGGCCCTTCCTGGCCCTCTTTGTCACTTCGGGGACTACGCGATGGCTCAACCTGGCGAGCATGACCGTTCTCTTCACCCTCTGCTGGCTCAACGCACCTCTCGCCGGCGTGCGCCGCTGGCACGGCGTGGGCTTTCCCGTCGCCACTCTGCTCTTCCTCTACATCCTCTGGCGCTCGACGCTGACGGTCCTATGGAACGGCGGTATCGACTGGCGCGGCACGCATTATCCTTTGGCGGACTTGAAGGCCAACAAGGTTTAAAAAAAGGGGCGCGAGGTTGGAGAGCTCATCAGCGCTGTACGACTATTGGCGAAGGTGCCTGGCCGATGTCGATCTCAGGTCACCCAGCACCAACGACGACTTCTTTCCTCTGACGCTGGAGGAGGTGACTTCCGGCCGGCTGCAGGAAAGTCTGTCCCAAAGGATTTTCGGCCAGGCCGAGCAAAGCCGGTCCCGAGGTAAGGGGAAGCGGACCTCCGAGGAGGGCGAGAAGCTGGCCTCCGTGGCGTTGCTGGTGGCGCCTTTCGGCCTGCGCCGCTTGTTTCATCATGGGACTCCTCGGGAAGCGGACGCACAGCCGTACTACCCTCTGTGGATCCCCGCCCGGCTGACCCGCGAAAGCGGCACCCTGAGCGGAGCGCAGTATTCTCCCTGGATTGGCCGGGAGTTCCTGCGACCCGTGTACAGGGATACTCCGGTGATCGGCGAGCTCGAGGATCTAGAGCGCTGCCTGACCCAACGAACCCCACCTACAGGAGCCGCTTGGGAGGATGTTCTGAACTACGCGGACGGCATGCTCCAAGCCGTCACGGGCCACTCCATCGCTGAGCTGAAGCTCGACGACTTCGAGATCCTGACGCCGGTGGCAGCGCTCTGGAGCGAGGACAAGGGAATCGCGAGGGCCATCCTCACTCTCTACGACCGGATCCTCAAGATGGAGCCGCTGCCCCCGCTCCTGCGGACTCTGGCCGATGGCAGGGTTCCACGAACGGCCCCCGAACCTTATACCCTCGTTCCTTCAGGAAACGCTCTGCGCCACTGCGGCCAGATGAGCAGCGCCTTTCCGCTGAGCCCGTCTCAGAGACAGGCGGTCCAGGGCGCCCTCTCGCTTGAAGAAGGAGAGCTGCTGGCCGTAAACGGCCCTCCCGGTACGGGAAAGACGACCTTTCTTCAGAGCGTCGTCGCCTCGCTCTGGGTGCGGGCCGCTCTGGCGAACAGCGAGCCTCCAGTCGTCATGGCCTGCTCGACCAATAACCAGGCGGTGACCAACATCCTCGATAGCTTCGCGGCTACGGCTTCTTCCGCCGCCGGCAATCCCTTCGCGGAGCGTTGGCTGCCGGGCATCCAGTCGTACGGCCTCTATCTGCCGTCTCAAACGAAGTTCGGAGCCTCGAAGTACCAGGAAGCCGCGCGAGGCTGGCCGGCCTGGCGGGGGCTTCCGGAGCTCATGGAGTCTCCCCGGTACCTTGCCGAAGCGGAAGCAGTCTTCCTGGGCAAGGCCCGCCAGGCTTGGCCTGAGGCTCAGTTCCCCGGCATCGGAGAGGTGGTCGCCGAGTTGCACCAAAGGCTGGCGGCAAGCCATGGCCGAATCGAGGAACTGGTCGCCGACGCAGGGTCCGTCGACACCTTTCGCCGCGCGCACAATGTGAGGACTCATGAGGCGGCTCTAGGACTCGTCGCGACTGCCGAGGCCGAGCATCGCTCCTCCCTTCAGGCTCAGGAGACCCTCCATGCGGAGCTCCTGGCGGCGCTGGAGAGCATTTCATTCTGGGAGGATCTTCTCTCCTTCATTCCCGCCATCCGGAAGCGGCGGGACCGGCGCCTGGCTCTGCCTTTTTTGAAGCGGCATCTTCAGATTCCGGCCCACGAAGGCAGCGACTTCGCCGCGATGGCCGCCGGCCTTGAAAAAAGCATGAAGGAATGTCGTGCCCGCCTGGCCACCCTCCGGTCGTGGAGGGAGACGGAGGAACGCCTTGCGGGAAAGCTGGCGGAGCTCGGCGCGCGTCCTCTGGACGAGCCTGGAAGGATTCTCGATCTCCTCGACCCCTGGCGATATCTGACGTTTCTCCTTGCCGGTCGTTACTGGGAGGGTCGATGGCTGCTGGAGATGTCGAAGGTTCTCAGCTCCGGCCAGAAGCTGCACGCACAGAACCGGGCGGCGTGCGAGGCTCGCCTGCGCCGATTTTCCATGATCACACCGTGCATGGTGGCGACTTTCTATCAAGCGCCGAAAGTGATCGCATTCTGGGACCCTGAAGCGCAGCAGGAGTTACCCCTCGTTTCCTTCCTGGACCTGCTGATCGTCGATGAGGCCGGACAGGTGTCTCCGGAGGTTGGAGCCGCGAGCTTCGCTCTCGCCAAACGGGCGCTCGTCGTGGGAGACGTCCACCAGATCGAGCCCGTCTGGTCGATTCTCCCCTTCGTTGACATCGCGAACCTACGGGCCTGCGGGATCCATCTGCCGAAGGACGACGAGAGCGAGGATGCTGCGTCATTCCGTGCCTGCCGCGGCAGTGTCATGCTGCTGGCCCGCCGGGGTACGGCCTTGACCTGCGAAGGCGAGCGCGGGCTCTTCCTCAGCGAGCACCGGCGCTGCGTGCCGGCGGTCATCCGGTACTGCAACGAGCTCGTCTATGGGGGGCGCCTCCAAGCGCTGAGGCCCGCCGAATTCAACCCCGTATTGCCCGCTCTCGGTTGGGCGCACATCACGTCCCCCGCCAGCTCGGACGGTGGCAGCCGCATCAACCTTGGCGAGGCTCAGGTCATTGCCGACTGGATCGACCGGCACCGGCGCCAGTTGGAAGGTCACTATAGGCGCTCCATCGCCGAGATCGTCGCGGTGATTACACCCTTCGTCGCTCAGAAGGGAGTCCTGGACAGCGCCTTTCGCGCCCTCAACCTGACCGGAGTCCAGGCCGGCACGGTTCACGCGTTCCAGGGAGCGGAGCGCCCCGTGGTTCTTTTCTCTCCGGTCTACAGTCTGCCGGACGCGCCAAAATCCCTCTTCTTCGACTCGGGGCCGAATCTCCTCAACGTCGCGGTCTCGCGCGCCAAGGATTCATTCCTGGTCTTCGGCGATCTGCGTGTCTTCGATGCCACCCGAACCAGCTTGCCCTCGGGAAAGCTGGCTTCTCTCCTCTTCGAATCTCAGGACAACGAGATCACGGACGTCGAATCCGCCCAGCACCTGAAAGGTACACAGGGAGTGCGAAGGATCGCGACACTGGACGAGCACCGCGCCACTCTCCGTCGAGCCCTGGAGCAGGGTAAGGATCGAATTCTTATCGTATCCCCTTATCTTTCCATCAACGCCGTCGAGTCGGACGATGTGAGGTCAGCAGTGGCTGGAGCGAAGGCCCGGGGAGCCCAAGTGTGCGTCGTCTACTCGCGCGATCTGAGCCCCTTGACAAAGCAGACGACGCGACAGGCTGTCAAAGCCCTGGAGCAGGCAGGTGCCGAGGTGCGAGCTTCGAATCGGATGCACAGCAAGACGCTGGCCATGGATCAGAGGTGGATCGTCGAGGGTTCCTTCAACTGGCTGTCAGCAGTCCGGGACGAGCAGAGCGCATTTCAACGCCACGAGGCATCATTCGTCTGCGAGGGCCCAGAGGTTCAAGGGTTCATCGATGCGGCGTGGCGAGAGGTTGGCGGCGACTTCTCTAAGATCGCGTCGTGATTAGAGAGGAGCCGCCCGGCTCCGCATCTCGCACAGGTTGATGGACGGACGGACCGCGAAGTTTTCCGCCCTGATTCCCGAAGTTCAGTTCACCCAGCCATCCGGCCCGTGCGCTTCCAGCGCGGCGGCGGCCAGGCGCAGCCGCTCACGCTCGCGCGCCTCTTCTTCCTCCTCCCAGATCCGGCGCTGCGCGGCATCGCGCCGGCGGCGGTGGCGAATGGCCCAGAGAGCGAGAAGGGTGATGAGCAGCCACAGGGTCACCGAGCTAGTGAGCACCGGCACCCAGCGATACCAAAAGGTCTGCCGGCTCCAGAAGGAGTCCTCGGCACTGGCGAGCGAGGTGCCGGTGGCGGCGAAGAAGGCGTCCTCGAAGGAGAGGCCGCGGGCGACCCCCGCCAGAATCGCGGGCGCCACCCCCGGACCGTAGCGGTCGAGCATGTCGCGCACGAAGGAACCGGCGACGGAGTAGGCGCGGTTGACCTCGGCTTGGCCGCGGGTGAACTGGCCGTCCAGCGCAGCCAGCGAAACCGGGCGGTCCACCAGCAGGGCGAGGGTGAGGCGGGTGCGGTCGTCGAGACCCCAGGAACGGCCGGCGATCATCGCCATCCCTTCCTGGAACCAGCGCGGCAAGGGCCGGCCGCCGCCGGCACGGGCGACCAGGACGTGGGCCGTCTCGTGCAGCAGGACGTCGTCCAGCGACGAGTCCGGATAGCTCGGCACCCGCTCCGGCAGCAGCACGATGAGGCCCTGATCCCCCAGGGCATAACCCACCACCCAGCGCGGCGCCAGGCCTGCCTCCGGCGAGCCCTCGGGCGCCAGCACGACGCGGATGGGTGAGCCGGGATCGCCGAGGCCCGTCAGCCGCATGAGGCTCCCAAGCTGCGAGGGTACCGCGGCCCGCAGGCGCGCAGCCGTGGACGCGAAGCGCGGCGGGGCTTCGAAGTCCAGCCGTGGCGGCTGGACCGCCGCCACGGCGGCCGGCGCGAAGAGCGCGGTTCCCAGGAGAACGGCCGCGATCAGATGACGCTTCATGAAGAGATCCTACCCCTCTCCTTCGAATCTGCCTGGGGCGGTTGAATTTTATTCCCGCCGGTGTATACTTCCCCGTCTTTCGCCCGTGGTCTCTCTGCAATCAGGCGGTCTCCGACGACTTGTATCGTCCTGCGGTGACCTCTTTGGCCTTGAGGTGAGGTGAACATGGCTCGAAGTCGCACTCTCCGGATCTCCGTCCTCGTACTCGCGGTCCTCACCCTCTCCCTCACCGGCTGCCACCAAGCCTCCGTCCGCTACAACACACGAGTTTCCGCCCTGCTCTCCGAAGCCCTGCCCAAGGTGCTTCCCATCCCGGTCGACGGCGTCACCCACACCCAGCTTCGCAACACCTGGGGAATGGCACGGGACGGCGGACGGCATCACAAAGGGATCGACATCTTCGCGGCACGCAACACGCCGATTCGCAGCGTCACCGAGGGAATCCTCGAGACCAAGGCGATGCGCGGCCTGGGCGGCCAGGTGGTCTATATCGTCGGGCCCGGCGGCTACCGCCACTACTATGCGCACCTCGAGGAGTTCGGTCCGCAGGCGGAGGGCGACTGGGTCGAGGCCGGCGAGGTCATCGGCTACGTGGGCAACTCGGGCAATGCCGCCATCTCCTCCACCCATCTCCACTATGGCATCTACACCCCAGGCGGCCGCGCGGTGAACCCGTTCACCTATCTCCGGCTCGGCCAGCCTTTCGTGGCGACCCAGCAGGCGGCGAAGTAGCCTTCACCGCCTGCCGCGGCTTCCAGGGCCGGCTGTTTTGAGGGCAGACCGCGGAAGGTCTAGACCGGAGGCTTCTTCGGCGCCGGCGGCTTGGTCGCCGGAGCAGGCTTCGTGGTACCGGCCTGAGGCTTGGCCTGAGCGCCCGCGGCGGGAGCTGCGGTCGGCTCGGCCGGCGCACCGATCGAGATGAGCTCCACCTCGAAGATCAGCGGCGAGTTGGGACCGATCGTAGCGCCGGCGCCGTGCTCGCCATAGCCCAGGGCGGACGGGATGTAGAACTTGTACTTCGAGCCCACCTTCATGAGCTGAACACCCTCGGTCCAACCCGGAATCACCTGGTTGAGCACGAACGTCACCGGCTCCTTGCGATCGTAGGAGCTGTCGAACACCGAGCCATCCATCAAGGTACCCTTGTAGTTCACCGTCACCGAGTCGGTCGGCTTCGGATTCGGGCCCGTGCCCTCGGAGATGACCTCGTACTGCAGGCCGCTCGCCGTGGTCTTCACGCCCGGCTTCTCCTTGTTCTTCGCCAGGAAGGCCTCGCCCTCGGCCTTGTTCTTCTCGCCCAGGGCCTTGCGCTTGGCTTCCTGCTGGGCGGTCACCTGCGTTTGCAGCGTCTGCATGGTGGTCTGCATCTCCTCGTCGGTGAGGAGCGGCGCGCCGCCGCCCAGGCCGTCCCGCAAGCCCCTGACGATGAGGTCGATGTTGGCCTGGATGTCGTTGCTCTTCAGGGATTTACCCAGGTTGAGACCGATGGTGTAGCTGGCCTTGTCCTGCAGCGACTCCGGCTTGCCCGGCACGGCGGGCGGCGCGGGGGCCGGCTGCGCGGTCGCAGCCGGGGGGGCCGCGGGTTTCTGGGCAGGCTTGCCGGCTTGGCCGTGCGCCGCTCCAGCCGCCGCGACGAGCAGGGCGGCGGAGAGGGTGAGTAACTTTTTCATACGGTTCTCCAAACGTTAAAGGATTCCCACAGGGGAGACGGAACACACTGCCATCTCCGGCGATCGGCGAATAGTACCCCAGGGCGCCGATGTCGCGCCCAGGGCATCTCCCGGCCTAACGCTTGAACGTCTCCTCAGATTCCCCGGCTACGCTAGGCGCCCTTCCCTACCAGCCCATCAGCATCACCACCACGCCCACCATCGCGATCGAGCCTCCGGCGACGGCGTCGCCGTAGCGATCGAGCCAGGGGGTACGCAGCAGCCTGGCGCCGGCGCGGGCGGGCAGGACGAGCGCGACCATCGTCGCCAGGGTGGCGAGCTCGTAGAGGACCACGATGCCGGTCGTCCTCATCGCACCGAGGGGAGCGGCGGCGAAGAGCAGGGGGACCACCGCCACGCACGGATCGGCGCTGAACAGGAGGAAGAGGCCCAGGACCGTCGCCTTCTCCGGCTCGTGGACGTGGTCGTAATGTTTATGAGTGTGGCCGTGGAAGTGCCCGCCGGCCACCCGGCGAAGGCCCCAGATCGCGTAGATCAACCCGAACGCGATGAGCAGCAGGCCGGCCACCGTCTCCATCCGCTGGCCCACCCTCTTGATGAGCTCCATGCCGAAGAAGAAGCCGAGCAGGCCGAAGAGGACGGAGACCGTCACGTGCCCGAAGCCGCAGAGCAGCGTGACCCGCGCCGTGCGGGCCGCCGACCACCCCCGGGCGCGAGCCACGGCGGCGAAGGGCACCCAATGGTCGGGAGCCAGGGTGTGGAGGGGACCCACCGTGAGCGCGGCCAGGGCGAGGGCGGCGAAGAGTCCTTCCTGCATCGGCTTGGTACCTCCTCGGTCGGACGACCCGTGGCCGCGCCTCGTGGGACGCCGAGAGCCTGAGAGTATAGCGAATGGAGGGACCTCGGGTCCCTCCATCGCTGCTATGACGTTGGCGGCCGCTGCTAAGACGTTGGCAGCCGCTGCTAAGGCGATAGCAGTCGCTGCCAAGACGATAGCAGTCACTGCTAAGGCGTTAGCAGCCGCTGCTCTGGCGACTACCCCCGCATCGCCAGGGCCAGAATCCCCGCCAGCTTGCCGAGCGACGGCGCCGTTTCGAACTGGCTCAGCTTGGGAGCGGGATCAGAAAGGTACTAAGAAACGCGCATCACCCCGGGGGGATTGAGGACCGGCCCGGGCAGGAACCGCCCGTGGCCCTAGACGGAAGGGGTTTCCGCGAAACCCACACCGAACCGCCAACGCGACAGACCTCGCGTCCCTCGGGACGCGGACTTGACAACCCTCTACGCAAACGCGTACTCTTTAGAGGTCAGGCACAGAACAAGCCTGTCGTAGCACCCAGAGAACGGCAAAGGGACCTGGTTTCGAGACGGGTCCCTTTCGTGTTTCTGGCCACAATCAAGGAGAGTTTGAGCATGCGCATTACCGGAAAAGTGAAGTGGTTCAACGACAGCAAGGGCTTTGGTTTCATCACGCGGGACGACGGGCAGAAGGACTGCTTCGTCCATCACTCCGCCATTCAGGGCAACGGCTTCAAGTCCCTGGCCGAGGGTGATCCCGTCGAGTTCGACGTGGTGCAGGGCAACAAAGGCCCTGCGGCCGAAAACGTCACCAAGATCGCCGGCTGAACCACCTCACTCGCCGATCCGTCATTGGGCCGGCTCCGAGATTCGGACCGGCCTCAACTTCGATCCCAACTGATTCGAGTTTCCAAAGGGCCCCTACTATTACCCGGTCTATTGGGCCCAGACCCTAAGAAAGAGAGCTCAAAAGTATGGCTAACACCGGCAGAGTGAAGTGGTTCAACGACAGCAAGGGTTTCGGTTTCATCACCCCGGAGGACGGATCCAAGGATTGTTTCGTCCACCACTCGGCGATCAAGGGCAATGGCTTCAAGTCCCTGGCCGAGGGTGACCGCGTGGAGTTCGACGTGGTGCAGGGCAACAAGGGCCCCGCGGCCGAGAACGTCACCAAGATCCCCGGCTGATCCTGCTTCATTCTCTCCGACGATGTGGGCCGCTTCGAGTTTCGAAGCGGCCCATTTCTTTTGGGGCGGAAACTTGGGTAACGCTTTAGCCCGCCAGCACCGCTTCCGCCGCCAGCAACCCCGCGGTCGGGCGCACTCCCCCGCCGGGATGGCTGCCACTGCCGCCCAGGAAGAGACCGGGGACGACCGTGTGGTAGCGCGCCGCGGACGGCGCCGGGCGCATCATCAGCAGTTGATCGAGGGCCTGCTCGCCGTGGTGGAGCTGGCCGCCGGTGAGGGCGAACCGCGCCTCCAGATCGGCGGGGGTCAGGATCTCGCGGGCCACGATCCGCTGGCGTACGTTCGGGGCGTGCTTTTCCAGAACCGCGATCACGGCATCCCCCAGTTGCTCTCGGGAGTCCGCAGTCCAGCCGCCGTCCAAGGTGTAGGGGGCGAAGCTGGCGAGGATCGAGACGACGTGGTGGCCGGGCGGCGCGAGGCTCGGATCGGCGACGGTCGGCACGCGGATCTCCAGGTGCGGGCGCGCAGAGAAGCGGCGGTATTTGATCGCATCGTAGGCACGCTCGAGGTCGTCGACGTGGCCGCCGCCGATGCGGATCGCTTCGTCCTGCCGGCCGTTGCTTCCGGCCAACTCCAACGGACCCGAGAGGGCGAGATGAATCTTCGCCGCGCTGCCGCGGCTGCGTAGGCGCTCGAATTCCTCCTCGATGCGGAGGGGGAGCGTTCCCGGCGCCAGGAGATCGAGCATCGTGCGCTTGGGATCGGCGGCGGAGAGGACGACCGGCGCGTCGAGCGTCTCGCCGGAGGTGAGGCTGACTCCGGCGACTTTTCCGCGCTCGATCCGGATGCGCTTGACCTCGGCGCCGGTGCGCAGCTCGGCTCCGGCGGTCTTGGCGGCAGCCAGGAGCGTGGCGATGAGTGCCGGCGGTCCGCCTGCCAGGTGCTCTCCTCCGGCGCATTCGCCGAGCAGGAGGTTGGTCACCGAGCCGGCCGACCACGGACCCGCGAAGGTGGCGGCGACGGCGGGTGCGGCGAGCGCTTCGACGAGGAGCGGCGTCTCGAACCGTTCGTTCAGGAAGTCGGCGACGCACATCGGCGCCACGCGCGCCAGCTCGATGAGGTCCTTGCGGCTGACCTTCAACACCGACAGCCCACGCTTGGCGATCTGCCAGAAATCGCCGGCCGACTTCGGCGCGATCGACGGCGGCGCTTCGGCGAGCATGGCGCTCAGCAGCGGTGTGATCCGGCCGAGGAACGCGTGCAGGGCCAGGTAGCTGTCGGCGTCTTTCCTGGAGCGTTTGCCGATCGCCTCGGCGGCACCCGCGACGTCGCCTGCGAGAAGTATCCCAGGTCCGTTCGCTTCCGCGACGTAGGTGGCCGGAGCCTTACGGAAAGTCAGACCGGTCAGGTGGAGCCGCTCCGTGACCGCGCGCGGCACGAGCGCCTCGTCATGGAGGATGCCGGGCACCGAATACCCGGGGTGGAACTCGATCTTCGCCGACAAGCCTCCCGGCGCCTCGCCGCGTTCGAGAACGACCACCTTGCGGCCCGCCTGGGCGAGTCGCGCGGCAGCCGCGAGGCCGTTCGGGCCGGCGCCCACCACGATGGCGTCGTAGGCCATCAGACCGCCCTCTTGCCGAGCATGGTCTGCGCGCAGAGAGCCCCCGGCACGCCCATGATGCCGCCGCCCGGATGGGTGCCGGAGGCGCACATCCAGAGATTCCTGACCGGCGTCTGGTAGCGGCTCCAGCCGGCCAGCGGCCGTTGGAAGGCGAGCTGCTCCAGCGACAGCTCGCCGTGGAAGATGTTCCCCTCGGTCAGGCCGTAGATCTGCTCCAGGTCCCAGGGGGTGAGCACCTGGCGGTGCAGGATCAGGTCCTTCAAGCCCGGCATGTACTCGGAAAGCGTGTCGATGACCGCGTCGCCGAAGGCTTCGCGCTGGTTCGGCCAGTCCGCGGCCCCTTCCTTCAGATGATAGGGCGCGTACTGGACGAAGATCGACATCGTGTGCTTGCCCGGCGGCGCCACGGTCGGATCGGTCATCGAGGGGATGAGGACGTCCATGAACGGCTTACGCGAGTAGGCGCCGTACTTGGCGTCGTCGTAGGCGCGCTCCAGGTAGTCGATCGACGGCGCGATGGTGATGCCGCCTTGCAGGTGCGGGCCGTAGTGGGGCAGGCAGGCGAGCTGTGGCAGCGCGTCGAGCGCCAAGTTCACCTTGCCGGACGAGCCGCGCATCTTGAACCGCTTGATCTGCGTCGCGATCTCTGGATCGAGATGCTCCTCGCCGACCAGCTTCAGGAAGGTGCGGTGCGGATCGAGCCCGGAGATCACCGCCTTGGCGCGGATCTCGTCGCCATTGTCGAGCACGACGCCGCGGATCGTCTCACCGTCCTCGCGCAGCAGGTGGGCGACGCCCGCGTTACAGCGGATCTCGACGCCGGACGCCTTGGCGGAGCTGGCGATGGCGTTCGCGATCGCGCCGGTACCGCCTTTCGGCAGACCCCAGGCGCGGAACGAGCCGTCGATCTCGCCCATGTAGTGGTGGAGAAGGACGTAGGCCGTGCCGGGCGAGCGCACACCCAGGAAGGTGCCGATGATGCCGGAGATCGCCATCGGCGCGATGAGCTGCTCGCACTCGAAGCGCTCGGAGAGGAAGTCGACGGCGCTCATCGTCATCATCTTGACGTTCGAGTAGAGCCACGCGTCGCCCTGTCCGCGGAGGTGCTTGCCGAGCTTGGCGATGCGCAACAGCTCCCGCGGATCGCGGGACAGCGGATCGGGAGCCGGCTCGTCGATCAGCGGCTTGATCAGCCGGCCGAGCTCGGCCATCTCCTGCCCGAAGCGCTTGTAGACCTCGGCGTCGCGCGGCGAGAACGAGGCGATCGACCGGCGCGTCCGCTCGGGATCGCTGTCGCGCATCAGATACCGCCCGTCCGGGAACGGGGTGACGGTCGCTTCGAGCGGCAGGATCTCGTAGCCGTAGCGCGGCAGCTCGAGGTCGCGGATGATCCACGGCCGCAGGAGGGAGACGACGTAGGAGCAGCAGGTGTAGGTGAAGCCGGGGAAGATCTCCTCGCTCGTCGTGGCGCCGCCCACCTGATGGCGCCGTTCGAGAACCAGCACCTTCCGCCCCGCCTTCGCGAGATAGGCCGCGCAGACCAGGCCATTGTGCCCGGCGCCGACGACGATCGCGTCATAGTGTTGGCTCGTCACGGCTTGCGCTTCCTCTCCGGGTCGTAGAAGGGGAGCGATGCGACGGTCGCGGTGACCTTGCGGCGCTCGTATTCGACCGTGTGCTCGATCTGGAGCTTCAGCCCCTTCGCCTCGGAGCCGCGACGGACCGAGGCGATGGCCAGATACTTCTTGAGCAGGGGAGACCAGGTGTGGCTGGTCGCCTGGCCCACTTGGCGGCCTTCCTTGTCATACACCGGCAAGCCGTCGCGGCTCGCGGTCACCGGCAGGCTCGGCGGCAGGTTGAAGCCGGAGTACAGCGCTTCCAGCTCCTCCCAGCTCACTTCGAGGCCGACCAGTTGCCAGATCGAGCCGCGCTTGATCTCGGCGGCGATGGCGTCGCGGCCGACGAAGTTGCCGCGTTCGAGGTCGACCATCCACCCGAATCCCAGCTCGTGCGGCGTCGACTTGCGCGATTCGAGCACAACCTTGTGCGAGCTGAAGTAGTCGACGCCGAGGAGAACGAAACCGGCTTCGATCCGCGCCACGTCGAGCGCGTCGAGTCCAACCGGCTCGATGCCGTGCGGCTGGCCGGCGGCGATCAGCGCGTCCCACACCGGCAGCGCCTCTCCGCGCTCGACCCAGACTTCGTACCCGAGATCGCCCGTGTAGCCGGTCCGGCTGATCCAGACCGGAATCCCACGGATCGTCGAACGCATGACGCCGAAGAACTTGAGAGAATCCAGATCAGCATCGCTCGCGTCGCCCAGAATGGCGCGCGAGGTCGGCCCCTGGAGCGCCAGCGCCGCGAGACGCCCGCTCGAATCCTCAATCGTCACGTCGAAGCCGCGGGAGAGCGCCAGCATCCAGTGGAGAGTCGGATCGGCCGCGGTGACACGGAAGTGGGTCTCCCCCAGCCGCGAGACCGTGCCGTCGTCGATCACTTTGCCGTCGTCGTCACACCAGCACGAGTAGGCGACACGGCCCACCTTGAGCTTGGAGACGTCGCGCACCATCATGCGGGCGAGAAGGGCCGCGGCGTCCGGTCCGGAGACCTCGTACTTGTAGAGAGGAGTGACGTCGAGCAGGCCGGCGGACTCGCGGAAGGCGAAGTACTCGCGCTCGTGCGTCGTGTCGAAGCTGCAGACGGCGCAGTAGCCCGCCCAGTCCTTCCATCGGAAGCTGGTGCACAGCGCTTGCGTGCGCTCGTGAAAGGGCGAAGGGATCGGCATGGGTGTCGAGTGGGCCCCGTTGATTTCCGCCGGAGCGCGCGGAGTGTACCATCTCGTGGACGGTTTCGGGCAGTGCTAGACTTACCCGTCTTTATGAGCCCGCGCACCGCTTTCGGCCAGCACACCCTGCCCGGGGAGTACTTCACCTCCGAGGAGATCTTCCGCGCCGAGCGCGAGCGGATCTTCCAAGGCTCGTGGCTCCTCGCCGGCCACGTTTCGCAGCTCGCCTCGCCCGGCAGCTACTTCCTTTTCGAGCTCGACCGGGAGAGCGTCGTGGTCTTGCGCGACGGCGAAGAAACAGTCCGCGCCTTCCACAATCTCTGCCGTCATCGCGGCAGCCGCCTCTGCCTCGAGCCGAGCGGCGAGCTTGGGCACGCCATCCAGTGCCCTTACCACGCCTGGACCTACGGGCTGAACGGAGCCCTGCGCGCCGCCCCCAACATGGCTGGGGTCGCCGGATTCGACCTTCAGGAGCACCCGCTCAAAGCGGCCGCCCTCGCCGACTGGCAGGGCTTCCTGTTCCTGAACCTCGCGGCGGAACCCGTCCCCTTCGCCGCGGCCCTGCCGGCGCTCGCGGGCAAGTTCGGCGCCTGGCGGCTTCCAGAGCTGCGGTCGGTCCACAGAGAAGTCTACGAGGTCGAGGCCAACTGGAAGCTTTTCTTCCACAACTTCAGCGAGTGCTATCACTGTCCGACCGTCCATCCGCATCTCAACAAGCTGACGCCCTACCGCAACTCCGAGAACGATCTCGACGAGGGGCCGGTCCTGGGCGGGCCGATGTGGATGAGCAACCCGGAAGGGAGCATGACGACCGGCGGCGAGCGCTGTGCGCTCCCCTTCGCCGGGCTCTCCCGCGAGGATCGCGGGCGCGTCTACTATTACACGCTCTTCCCGACCGCCTTCCTGTCGTTCCTCCCCGACTACGTGCTGGTCCACCGCCTGTCGTCGCTCGGCATCAGCCGCACCCGCATCGTCTGCGACTGGTATTTCCATCCGGAGGCGATCGCCGCGCCGGGCTTCGATCCCCAACCCGCCATCGACTTCTGGGACCTGACCAACCGCCAGGACTGGGAGCTGTGCGCCAACGCCTACAAGGGGGTCTCCTCGAACGCCTGGGAACCGGGGCCCTACTCAGAGCTCGAAAGCCAGCTCGCCGCCTTCGACCGGCAGTACCTGCGGGCTTTGGCGCCGGATGCGCCAGCGGCGGTTCGCCGACGGGGGTGAGGGGCGACGGCGCGCCACATCGTCGCGGATTCTGTGCGGACATCTCCGTGGTGGTATCCTTTCCGAGAACGTAGGAGGTAGAGGAACACGATGAAAAGCCTCAAGAGAAAACCGCAGGAATCCCAGGAGACTCGGGAACCCGACCCGCTCCTCACTCAGGAACAGAGGGAACGGCAGCGGCAGGCTGCGGCTCTGGTCCGGGAGTGGGTCAAGGAGGAAGACGATGGGCTTTGGCCGCTCGTCGCGGAAGAATTCGGTCTGAGAGGATGAGGCTTCTTCTCGACACAACGGTCCTCTCTCGTCTCTGCTATCCCTTTCGGGAGGAAAACCGGTCCCTCATGGAATGGTTTGAGGAAGCATCGAGCGCCGACGACCTTCTGTGCCTACCGGAGATCACTGATTACGAAACGCGGCGAGGCCTTCTCCATCTCGCTCTTCGAAGTGGGCGATCCACGACCAGGAGCATCCATCATCTCGACCAGCTTGGCAGCCTCCTTACCTATCTCCCATTGACGACTCCCGTCATGCGGCGAGCTGCCCATCTTTGGGCCGATGGGCGTTTCAGGGGCCTCCCGACAGGGCCATCCCTGGATGCGGACGTTATTCTGGCGGCTCATGCTTTGGAGATCTCGGACGCCGTCGTGGTTACCGATAACCTGAGACATCTCGGGCGCCTAGTCCCATCCTACCGCTGGCAGGAAGTCCCTCTCTCCTGACCACCCGGTGAGCCCGTCAGGGCATTCCGCTCCTCGCCCTTCCCCTCCGGCCGCAAACCCGCCACACTACCCCCACCTGACCGGAGGTGCCCTTGTCCGAGATCCGTGCGTCCGACCCTGCCGCTCCATCTCCTCCACCTCCTCCCCCGACCCTCGTCCGCGGCCTCTCGACCTGGGACGGCGCCCTGCTGACGATCGGCTCGATCGTTGGGACTGGCATCTTCATCACCACGGCGGACATGGCGAAGGTGCTTCCCCACCCGGGGCTGATCCTGCTCGTGTGGCTGGCCGGGGGACTGCTGACGCTGGCGGGAGCGCTCAGCTACGGCGAGCTCGGGGCGATGTTCCCCCGGGCGGGCGGGCTCTATCACTTCGTCAAGGAGGCCTATGGGCCTCTGATGGGCTTCCTCTACGGGTGGACGGCGTTCCTGGTCATCATGTCTGGCGGCAACGCGGCGCTGGGAGTGGCGTTCGGGGAGTACCTAGGGAGCTTCCTCCCGTGGTTCTCCACCCAGCACATCCTGCTCTCGGTGCCGGTCTTCTCGTGGACGTGGACGCTCTCGGGCGGACAGGTGGCGGCGGTCGCGGCTCTGTTGATCCTCACCGCGGTGAATCACGTCGGCCTCAAGGAGGGGGCCGGAGTGCAGAACGCCCTGACGGTGCTGAAGATCGGCGCCATCATCGGGCTCATTGCGCTGGGCCTCTTCGCGCGGGCGCCGGTTCAGCCCCATCTGTTCGGACCGGTGGGACACGTCCCCGGCGGACTGCTGGCGGCCTTCGGGATCGCGATGATCGCGGCTCTCTGGACGTATGACGGGTGGTATGGGCTCACCTGCTCGGCGGGCGAAATGCGCGATCCCGGCCGGAGCCTCCCCCGCGGGCTGATCCTGGGGACGGGCGCGGTGATCCTCCTGTACCTGCTGCTCAACCTCGTCTACGTCCGCGCCCTCTCCATGGGCGCCATGGCGGCGACGCCACGCATCGCCGAGACGGCGGCCTCGGTCCTCTTCGGACCCTGGGCGGCGCGGATCGTCTCGCTCATCGTGCTGATCTCCACCTTCGGCTGCCTCTCCTCCACCATCCTCTACAGCTCGCGGATCTATCTGCCCATGGCCGAGGACGGCCTGTTCTTCAAGTCGCTCGCCCGCATCCACCCCGTCTACCGTACGCCGGTGCCGAGCCTCTGGGCGCAGACGGCGTGGTCGGTGGTGCTCACGGTTTCAGGCAGCTACTCGCAGCTCTACACCTACGTCATCTTCGCCTCGGTGGTCTTCCACGCCATGACAGCCGCCGCCGTCTTCGTCTTCCGCCGCCGCCGGCCGGACGCGCCCCGGCCGTACCGCACGTGGGGATATCCGGTCGTGCCGGCCCTCTTCATCTTCGCCTGCCTGCTGCTGATCGGGAACACGCTCAAGGAGAGCCCCCGCGAGTCCCTCATCGGGCTGGGTCTCGTGGTGCTGGGGATACCGGCGTATGTGATGTTCAAGCGACGGTCTGCGGCTTGATGAATCAAGCCGGCCCTACGGCTCCGACTCTGACGGCGGATGCTGACCGCAGAGGAAAAGCGCTCTCCGCAGGTTTACAAGTCCGGGACGGTTGAGGCGAAGGGCCTCGACCGTGGCCCTGCCTTTGACTGTGAGGCCGACAATCCGGGTGAAGTCGTGGCTCCAAATGAAGTGGTCGCCCCAGAGATCACGACGCGGGTGGAAGAGGGCTACCACCGTTGCCGTCACAGGATCGACAGCCTCGATCTTCGTGTACTTATGATTGTTACAACCTTGACAGGCGAAGGCCAGATTCTCCAGGTCACTGCTTCCTCCGGCCTGGACGGGTGTGATGTGCTCGACCGCGAACGATTGGGTCGCGAAGGACTCCTGGCTGCGGCAGTATTCGCAGAGCCCGCGGGCGCGGGACCTTACAGCTTCTCTTCGCGCGCTCCACTTGAGTCCATCACTCATTCGGAGAGGGCCGGATTCCCAGTTCCGCCATCAGGACCTCAAGCGGTTTGCCACGGAGATCTGCGAGCTCCACGAGGTGCTCGATCCGTTCAGCTTGCAGCCGTTCCACCTCGTCCGTCAGATCCAATAGCTCCTGATACTCTCCTGGGCCGAGAGTCCCCGCCCGGGACCGGCTCACCAGTTCCTGATACCGCTGGGCCTCCGTGGCTGGCAGGCTCCTGTTGATCGCCAACAGAAGCGCCGACTCTTTCTCCGAAAGGCTCGGCGCGGGCGAGGCAGACTTCCTTCGGGGATCAAACAGGAGGACGGAAGCTCCTCTCCCCAGGACGACATCAACTCCGGCGCGAATCAGCTCGGCAACGGGCCGCCCTTGAGAGGCGGCAAGCCGCTCCAGAGTCTCATTCTGCTCTTCCGTAAGCTCGATGTGCCGGTTCACCATGACGACTCAGTCTACCATTCTAGCGGTCCCGGCGGCCAACTCAGACCGCCCGCAGCCTCACATGCTATTCTAAGGAGCCATATCTCAAGGAGAATCCGCCGTGAGGAAACCGGAGCACGAAGTGATCTTCGAGCCGCTCGAATTCCGCAATCTCAGGGTGAAAAACCGGATCTTCCGCTCCAGCATCTCAGGACGCATCGACAACTACAATGGCACCGGCACGCGGGCTCGGATCAATTTCGAGCGGCAGTTCGCCCGCGGCGGCTGTGGGGCGATCATCTCGTCGCACGTGCCGATCCATGTCAGCGGCCGGATCCTGCCGAATTACGCCACCATCGATCACGACGACCGGATTCCCTTCTGGCGGACCGTGGTGGACACGGTTCATGAATCCGATTGCAAATACATCCTCCAGCTCTCCTACAGCGGCCGGCAGCAAGACATCGAGGGCGTCGAAAACTGGCAGGACGACACGCCTCTCGGCGTGCCGTTGAGCTCGACGAGCCGGCCGGACTCCATCCATGGCCTGCGCGGCAAGGCGATGACGGTGAGCCAGATCCAGCAGGTGATCCAATGGTTTGCGGACGGCGCCCGGCGCGCCCGCGCAGCCGGATGCGACGGCATCGAGCTGCACTCGGCCAACGGTTATCTCTTCACTCAGTTTCTGAGCTCGGCCATCAACGACCGCCGGGACGAGTATGGCGGCTCGCTGGAGAATCGGGCCCGATTCTTCCGCGAGGTGATCCGCGCCGTCCGCCGCGAGGTGGGGCCGGATTTCTTTTTCATGGCGAAGCTCGGCGCGGTGGACGAGGACGACGCCGTCTTCCCCTGGAAGAAGAAGGGCAACACGCTGGAGGACGCCGCGCAGGTGGCGCGCTGGCTGGAGGAGGATGGCGTCGACGCGCTCCACGTCTCGTCGGGAAGCTTCTTTCCGCATCCGAAAAACCCGGCGGGGCCCTTCCCCATTACGATCGCCCGCCGGACCTATCAGGTTCTCCTGGCGAGCGGCACCCACACGTTGCGCAACTTTTTCCTTCTGCGCTGGTTTCCCTGGCTGTTCCGCCTCCTCTGGGAACACAGTCTGGACTTCCTCGGCGACGACGGCCGGGTGATCCACGAACGGGTGGAGGGGCTGAACGTCGAGTATGCCCGAACGATCCGCGCCAGCGTCCGCGTGCCGGTGCTGGTGACGGGCGCCTTCCAGACGGCGGACGTCATCAGCCGTGCGCTAAGTTCGGGCGCCTGCGACGGGGTGACCCTCGCCCGCGCCCTGCTCGCCAATCCGGACCTGCCGAACCTGCTGGCCGAGGGGCGCGTTCCCGAGGCGCCATGCACCTTCTGCAACAAATGCCTGGGGCACGTGATCGAAAACCCGCTGGGGTGCTATGAGGACGCCCGTTTCGTGGGCCGGGGCGGCCGCGAGGAGATGATCCGGCAGGTCATGGCCATCTTCGAGAGCGAGGTGTAGGAGGGGTGCGGTACCATATCGGCCGACGCCTTCCAGGAGACACCATGAAGAATCTCACCGTCTGCTCCCTGCTCGTTCTCCTCGCGCTGCCGGCGGCAGGCCTGGAGTCGCATCTCGTCAAGGACATCAACCCGGGACCCCTCGGCTCGAATCCCAGGGACTTGGCGACGGTGGACGGCGCCGTCCTGTTCATCGCGAGCGGCGGGCTGTGGCGCAGCGACGGCACGGACGGGGGCACCCTGCTGCTCACCGACAACGCTCTGGAAGCGGTTCACCAGCTCCCCCGCCTGAGACCGGTCCAGGCCGGGCGGCTGTACTTCTTTCTGAACGGCCACCGCGGCCTGTCGGTCAGCGACGGCACGGTCGGAGGCACCTTCGAGCTGACCGGCCCCGAGGTGACGATTGAGTGGCAGAGCCCCGCGGCCTTGAGCCTCTGGGTCCCGAGCCAGGGCGCTCTCTACTTCGTAGCCAGGGACTTGGACCACGGCTTCGAGCTCTGGCGCAGCGACGGCACCGTCGCCGGCACGCACCTGGTGGCGGACGTCCGGCCGGGACCCCAGGGCTCGACCGTCGAATGGCTTACGGAGTACAAGGGCAAGGTCTGGTTCGCCGCCAACGACGGCCAGCACGGCGGCGCGCTCTGGCGCACTGACGGCACGCCGGCCGGGACGGTCTTGGCGATCGATCCGTCACCGTCGTCGGCGTCCAACGCGGCTCCGGAGCACATCCGGGTGGCCGGCGACCGCCTCACCTTTTTCGCGTCCACGCCGAGCCTGGCTCTCGGCCCGCAGCTCTGGGCCGGCGACGGCACGGTCCAGGGGACGGCGCCGATTACGGCTCTGTCCGGAGCCAAAGGGCCCACGACCCTGTACGACTCCCAGGTCCAGGGGAACCGGCTCTATTTCGTCGCCGAGGACAAGAAAGGCCAGCAGCTCTGGGCCAGCGACGGCACGAGGCGCGGTACCCGGCCCCTGACCCGCTTCACGAAGCGGAATGCCTTCTCGGGGGGGCCTGGCTTCCAGCCGCCGTATGGGGACTTGAACGGTCGCTTCCTCTTCATGGCGGACGACGGGGTCCACGGCCAGGAGCCCTGGATCACGGACGGTACGCCCGGGGGCACCCGTCTGCTGCGGGACATCTGCCCGGGCACCTGCTCCGGCTTCCCGGTCCTGGGGCCGGTGCTCGGCGGCCGGCTCTACTTCACCGCGAAAGACCCGGCGCGGGGGCAAGAGCTGTGGTCCACGGACGGCCGGGCGAGCACCCACGTCGTGAGCGACATCTGTCCCGGAAGCTGCGACTCCAGGCTCTATGCTCCCTTCGTCGTCGGGAACCGGCTCGTCTTCGTAGCCTGGGACGGCCAGACCGGCGAGGAGGTCTGGAGCACGGACGGGACGGCGGAGGGAACCGTTCGGATCACCGATTTTGAGCCACCGTTTATCTGGGAGGAGGACGGGTTCAACGGCGCCGTCCTCGACGGGAGACTCCTGTTCGGCGCCCCGGACGCCCTGCATGGAATGGAGCTCTGGACGATCACGCCGTAATCTCCAGACGGTATGAAGAGTCTGCGAGAACGCAAAGAGTGGAAGCTTTTCGCCGTCCTGCCGAAGGCGGACGGCGTGCTCTCCGCAGTATGGTGGGGGGCCCTGGTGTTGCGCGGCATCCTGCCCGCCTTTTTCGGCATCGCCATGGGCTTGCTGGTTGCCGCCGTGCAGCGGGGCTCGGGACTGGCCGGGCCTCTCACCTTTGCCGGGGTGGTCTTCGTCCTTCTCCAGATCCTCACGCCCATTCACCAGGCGGTGAGCTCCAATCTTGGGGATCGCACGGCAGCCTGGCTCTATGACCGGCTGACCGAGGCGTGCGTCCGGCCTCCCGGCATGGGCCATCTCGAAGATCCCAAGCTCACGAACGACCTCACCGTGGCCCGCGACTTCGATCTCGGCATGACCGGCCCGCCGCTTTCGATCTCGATGGACTTCATCGCGGCGGGACTGGTCGAGATGATCGGCGGCCTGGCATTCGCCGTCGTGCTCGCGGGGTATCGCTGGTGGGCGGCCCTCACTCTTGCCGGCGCCTGGCTGGCCACGCACTGGTTGCTGCGCGAGAGCTCGGTCTGGCACGATCGCAATACCGAGACGGTACGGGCCGCGCAACGCGACGCCGAGTATGCCTACCGGCTGGCCGTCGATCCGCCCGCCGCGAAGGAGCTTCGCCTCTTTGGCCTCGCCGGGTGGACCCTCGACCGCTTCATCGACCGCCGCACCCACCTGCACCGCTTGCAGTACGAGGCGACCCGCCTGCGCGAGAAGCCCGTGGTATGGAGCATGCTCCTGGTGATCGGCGCCAATCTCGTGGTTTTCTGGTCGCTCGCCAACGCCGTTTCGAGCGGCCGGATCGATCTCGGCACGTTCGTCATCTTTGCGCAGAGCGCGGTCGGCACGTCGATGATCGCCTTCGGCGGGCTCAACTGGGCGCTCGACGGCTCGGCGGCGCCCGTAGCCGCGGTGCTACGCCTCGAGCCCGCCATGGCCGTGGCCGGCGCCCTCGCGTCCGGAACCCGCAAGGCCGAGGGACTTCCGGCCCGGGAGATCCGCTTCCGCGACGTCACGTTCGGGTATCCCTCCAGCGGTTCCTCCGGCGGCTCGGCTCCCGTGCTCCAAGGTTTCGATCTCACCATCCCTGCGGGATCGTCGCTCGCCATCGTCGGCCAGAACGGGGCGGGGAAGACGACGCTCGCCAAGCTGCTGTGCCGCCTCTACGACCCGCAGTCCGGGAGGATCGAGATCGACGGCGCCGATCTTCGCGGTCTCGACCTCGAATCGTGGCGGTCGCGCGTCGCGGCGGTCTTCCAGGACTTCATCCGCTTCGAGCTGCCGTTGCGCGACAACGTCGCCCCCCGCCGGAGGCCCGAGGTCTCGGATAGCGTGGTTCTCGGCGCTCTCACCGAAGCCGGCGCCGCCGATCTCGCCGGCCTCGACACGGTACTGGCTCGCGGTTACGAAGGCGGCACCGAGCTATCGGGGGGCCAGTGGCAGCGCGTGGCGCTCGCCCGCGCCCTCTACGCCGTGCGGATGGGAGCGGGGGTCGTGCTGCTCGACGAGCCCACGGCGCAGCTCGACGTGCGGGGGGAGGCGGAGATCTTCGAGCGTCTCCTCGCCACCACCCGGCAGTGCACGACGATCCTCATCTCGCACCGCTTCTCGACGGTGCGCCAGGCCGACCGCATCTGCGTGCTGGAGCACGGCAAGGTGATCGAGCTCGGCACCCACGAGGAGCTGATGGCCCTCGGGGGCCGCTACCGGACGATGTTCGATCTTCAGGCGCAACGCTTCAATGCGGCGGAAGACGAGGAAGGAGTCGTCTATGACGTCCTCGCCTGACCCCAAACCCAAGATCGACGATCTGCCTCCCGCGCTGTCGTCCATGTGGCGGCTGTGCAAGCTCGGGCTGCGCAACGAGCCCAGCCTGATGACGGCGGCTTTCACACTGTCGCTGCTGGCCGCCCTGCCGGACGCGTTGCTCGCCTGGTGGTTCAAGCTGCTCGGCGAGGGCGTGCTTCGGCACGACGGGCGGACCGTGCGCATCGCCGCGCTGGCGCTCGGGGTCTCCGCCGCGGCCACCTGGCTGCTGCGCACGGTCAGCACCCGGGTGCAGCGCCGCTTCCGCGACAAGGTCACGATCACGCTCGAAGCCCACGTGGCCCGGCTGCAGGCGTCCGTGGCAACGATCGCCCACCAGGAGCGGCCGGAGTATCTCGACCGTCTCGCGAGGCTGCGCGACCAGGTCTTCGTGCTCGATCACCTGTATCTGTCGATTTTCACCACCTGCGGGTGGATCCTGCGGCTGGCGGTGACGGTGGCGCTTCTCGCCTCGATCCATCCGGCTCTGGTGCTGCTGGCCGTATTCGCGCTGCCAACCATGCTGACTGCATCGTGGCGGCCGGCCTTCGAGCGCGGTTTCTACGAACGAGGGGCGCCCGCGAGCCGGCTGGCGCGCCATCTCTTCCAGACGGCCACCACGGCTCCACCCGGCAAGGAGGTGCGCGTCACCGGAATCGGCGACCGCCTCGTCACCGAGCGCCGCGAGGCCTGGGAGCGCTGGTATGAGCCGATCGCCGCCGTCCGCTGGGGCTCCGCCGGCTGGCACACGCTCGCCTGGGCCTTGTTCGGCAGCGCCTACGTGGGCGCCGTCACTTTCGTGGCGTGGGGGATCAAAGCCCCGGCGGGTGACGTGCTGCTGGTGCTCGCGGCCGGGGCGCGCCTCTCCGCCTACATCGGCGCCACGGTCGGCGAGATCGGTTTCCTGCGCGGCATTTGGATGGACGGCTCCCAGCGTCTCGCCTGGCTGGAGGACTACGCGGCCTCTCTGGTGTCGAAGGCGGACCTGCCCGTGCCCGTGGAGCTGCGCGAAGGCATCCGCCTCGATCACGTCTCCTTCGCCTACCCCGGCACCGATCGCCTCGTGCTGGAGGACATCTCGCTCTCGCTACCCGCGGGAGCCGTCGTCGCCATCGTGGGGGAGAACGGCGCCGGCAAGACGACGCTCGTCAAGCTGCTCGGTAAGCTCTACGAGCCCAAATCGGGTGCGATCTACGTGGACGGCCAGCCGCTGGCCCGCATGCACGCCGACGAGTGGCGCGAGCGATTGGCCGGGGCCTTCCAGGACTTTTTCCGCTTCGAATTTCAAGCCCGGCATTCCGTGGGACTCGGGGACGTCCCCCGGCTCGACGACGAGCCCGCGGTGGTCCGAGCCGTCGAGCGCGCCGGGGCGGACGACGTCGTGGCGCGCCTGCCGGCCGGGCTCGAGACGCAACTCGGCCCAACTTGGCCCGGCGGCGTCGAGGTCTCCTTCGGCCAGTGGCAGAAGCTCGCCCTGGCGCGAGGCTTCATGCGTGACCGCCCTCTCCTCCTGATGCTCGACGAGCCGACGGCGGCGCTCGACGCCGAGACCGAGCACGCCCTCTTCGAACGCTACGCCGCCGCCATGCACAACAATGGCAGCGCCGCCGACGGGCGCATCACGATCCTCGTCTCCCATCGCTTCAGCACGGTCCGCATGGCCGACCTCATCGTCGTGCTCGACGGCGCCCACCTTGTCGAGGTGGGCACGCACGACGATCTCATGGCCAAAGGCGGCCAGTATGCCGAGCTGTACGGCATTCAGGCGGCGGCGTATCGGTGAGCTTGGGCCTGCGTGTGGTACTTTAATCCGTATGGCAGCCTCCCGCAAAAAAGTCTCTGAACCTCGGCCCTCCAGGAAAGGGAAGGTCCAGAAAGAACTCTGCCTCGACCAGAAAGCAGCGCTCGACATGGTTACGTTCCGGCGAGAGCTTCTCGCCGGTACCCGAGCCCTTTCCGGACTCCAAGTCGATTCGATCCGATAGACCCGCACACGATGACTTTCCAACGTCCCCGTCCTGGTCACCGCCGGCAGCGGATTCGTCGGTAGCCATTCCTGGGTTATGATCTCTTCATGCCCCTGACTCTTCCGCTTCACGAGATGACCCTCGAAGAGAAGCTCCAAGCGATGGAGGCTCTCTGGGACGACTTGAGCCGCAACCCGGAGACCCTTGAGTCCCCCTCCTGGCATGAGGGCGTTCTGGGAGAGAGACAGCAGAGGATCGACTCCGGTGAAACGCGCTTCATGGACTGGGAGCAAGCCAAGGCTCATATCCGCAGCCGCGCTTCATGAGGATTGCGACCCTGTCTGAGGCTACCGAGGATCTCCTCAACGGCTATCAGTTCTATGAGCGGCAAGCACCGGGGCGAGCCAAAATCGCCTGGAGTTCTTTCAACCTCGACCGCGAGGCTCCTCGCAAGCCCACAAGCGTGACCTCGGACGGATGCAGGGAACCCAAGTCCGAAGGTCGGCGACTAACTATCGCCTGAATGCGTTTCACCCAGTGAGGGATAGATGCAGACCGGTGCAATCCTAAGTCGACTGGATCTAGCTGACCAGGTTCATCGGGTAAGACGTCTCATTCCTGGCATTGCCGATGAAAACGCACGCAGGTTTGTCTCTCTTTCGGCTTTCCAGACACATATTCCGGAGAGACTCTTCGATAGCTCGGTCGCGACCTCGGCCTACCTATGTCTATCTCGCGAAGCCGAAGAAGCCTCGCACAGTTTGTCCAGCCTCCTGATTTCACAGGACCGTGAGATGGCAATGGCTTTTAGGGCTCTTCGAGACATCAACTCTCTCGCAATTCAGGACGCTGACTGGCCAGCTTTTGAGGATCTGGAACAATTCCGTTCACTGGAGCATATTATTCACCCTGGATACCTAAAGCTTTGCGAGGCAGTCTTGGGACCACTTCTCCTACCCATTGCGATACGGTCCAGAAGACTGCGCGGAAAGAGTACTGAGATCAGCCAACTTTACCAAAGAGTTGAGGAAGCAGAGCGTCAGTCGCTCGCCCTCCAAGCATATGATAGAATTGTGCGAAACGCCATTGCTCACGGTAAAGTCCACTATAGCCTAGAAGGCATTTCATATGTGGATTCGCGGGACACGCGCAATCTTACCGCACGGGCTCTTCTCCAACTTGTGTGGGTAGTGAAGGCCTCACCGAAAGCCTTCCGGGTAGAGATCAAGACCGCCAAGGTGGAAGTAGATTGCTGTACGGAAGCGTTCACGGTTACGGAACCCGCGG
>Ga0134125_10000414_pt1 | contig 57731 bp, 54 predicted proteins | sample KB31751_FD_96464 | JGI IMG/M metagenome (GOLD analysis project Ga0134125, IMG submission 96464) | Terrestrial soil microbial communities with excess Nitrogen fertilizer from Kellogg Biological Station, Michigan, USA - KB3-175-1 | ecosystem: Environmental > Terrestrial > Soil > Unclassified ... | reverse complement strand
GACTTCGCCGCCGCCGTGCACCGCGACCATGCGCGCCGTCAGCTCGTTGATCGTGGTCGCCTTGCCCGAGCCGATGTTGATCGGCCCGTCGGCGTCGAGCTCCATGGCGCGCATCGTCGCCGCCACCACGTCGTCGACGTAGACGTAGTCGAGCGCCTGCTCGCCGTCGCCGTGCACCGTCGCCGCCTGGCCCGCGAGGAGCCGCTCGAAGTTCGACACGATCACCGACTTGTAGCCCATGCCGGGGTACTGCTCCGGCCCGTAGACGAAGAAGTAGCGCAGCACGCACCCGCCGAGCCCGAGCCCGCGCGCATGCGCCACCAGCCGCTCGCCCGCGAGCTTGGTGATCCCGTAGAGCGTCGCCGGCGCCGGCACGTCGCCCTCGTCCATCGGCTCGCCCGAGAGGCGCCCGTACGCGTACAGCGACGACGAGAACACCACCTTGCGCACGCCGGCGCGCGCCGCCGCCGCGAACAGCTGATAGGTGCCGTCGATGTTGGCGCGGAAGAGCGCATCCGGCGTCGCCAGCGACTGGTTGTGCTTCTCGGCCGCGAGATGGAACACGCCGTCGACGCCGTCGAGCGGCAGCTTCTCGATCGGATCCGTTCCCAGCGTGAACCGCACCACGTCGGCGTCGGCGTGCGCGTACTTGCCGCTGTCGATGGCGGTCACGCGCGCCCCCGCGGCGCGCAACGCGCGGCAGAGGTGCGTGCCGATGAAGCCGGCGCCGCCGGTGACGAGAAAATGACGATTGGCGAGGGCGAGGGTCACGCGCGCAGTGTACGCGAACGCCGGCCGTCGGTGATACAATCGACCTGCGTGAAAGCCGCGACGGCGCTCGTCCTCGTGCTCCTCAGCGCCCGCGCGTCCGCCGAGCCCGTGCGCATTCGCATGGCGACGGTGGCGCCGGAGGGCTCGAGCTGGGCGCACGAGTTTCACACCCTGGCGCGCGAGATCGAAAGCGCCACGCGCGGCGAGGTGCAGATCAAGTGGTACCTCGGCGGCATCGCCGGCGACGAGGTCGCCTCGCTCGAGCGTGTGCGGCGCGGCCAGCTCGACGGTGTCGCCGGCGCGATGTTCTGCGATCGGCTGGCGCCGTCGATCCGCATCGGCCGCGTCATCGGCCTCTTCCAGAGCCGCGAAGAGTGGCAGTACGTGATGAACCGCCTCATCCCGCAGCTCGACAAGGAGTTCAACCGCAGCGGCTTCGTCGACCTCGGGCTCGGCAGCTTCGGTGACATCATGTTCTTTTCGCGTCACCCCATCCGCACCTTCGACGAGCTCAAGGCGACGCGTTTCTGGAGCTACGACCTCGACGAGATGACCACGTCGCTGATGCGCATGATGGGCATCGACGTGGTGCCGATGCCGCTCGACGCCGCCAGCCACGCCTACGACGAAGGCAAGGTCGACGGCTTCATCTCCACGCCGACGGCGGCGCTCGCCTTCCAGTGGTCGGCGCGCGCGCGCTACCTCTCCGATCTCACCGCCGCCGAGCTGCCCGGCTGCATCGTCATGACCGAGCGCGTGATGGACCTGCTCACGCTCGAGCAGCGCCGCATCGTCATCGACGCCACCGCCAAGTTCGCCGAGCGCTTCCGCGAGCTCGGCCGCATGCAGGACGACGAGCTCCTCGGCGGGCTCTTCGAGCGCCAGGGGCTGCACCGCTCGCTCGCCGACGCGTCGCTGCGCGCCGGTTTCCTCGCCGCCTCGCGCGCCGCCCGCGACAAGCTGGCGCCGCACCTGGTCCCGCACGCGCTTCTGGCGCGCACGCTCGGCTGGCTGGCCGACTACCGCAGCGAGCACGCCGACGACGGCGCAACCAGCGCGCCGCCTCCCGCATCCAAACACTGATCGCGTTTCGTGTTATCGCGAAGAACGTTCTATTCACGCGCGAAGGAGACGCCTATCGTGCCGACCAAATCCGAGGGAACCATGTACACGACCAAGAACGATCTGCCCGAGCCGACGCGGACCCGCCTCATCGAGCTCTTGAACGCGCGCCTCGCCGACGCGATCGATCTGCAGACGCAGATGAAGCAGGCGCATTGGAACGTGAAGGGCCCCAACTTCCTCTCGCTCCACGAGCTGTTCGACAAGATCAACGAGGACGTCGAAGACTACGTCGACCTCATCGCCGAGCGCGCCGTCCAGCTCGGCGGCATCGCGCTCGGCACCGCGCGCTCGATCGTGCAGCGCTCGCAGCAGCGCGAGTACCCACTGCAGATCGCCAGCGGCCGCGATCACGTCGACGCGGTCTCGAGCGCGCTCGCCACGTTCGGCAAGGCCGTGCGCGCGGCGATCGACGCCAGCGACGAGCTCAAGGACAAGGACACCGCCGATCTCTTCACCGAGGTCTCGCGCGGCACCGACAAGTGGCTGTGGTTCGTCGAGGCGCACCTCCAGGCCGAGCGCTGATCCAGCCGTTCGTCGTCGCTCCGCCGTGTGGTACGAACTTTCGATCTGCGTCAATTTGCCGCATCCCAACCGTGGGGCGCTTGCCCTACGATGGATCCGTGTCCACTAGAACCCTTGCCGTGGATCCCCGATGCGCAGACGTCGCGATCGCGGAGCTCGCTGCCGGTGACGTGGTCGAGGTCTACTCGTGGTCGCGGCGCCAGTGGCTGATCGGCACCTACGCGCTCGACGGCACGGGCGCGCGCTTCATCGAGCTGCGCGATCGTCCGCCGCTGCGCTACGAGGCCGCGCTCCTCATGGGCCTCCGCCGTCTGCTGCACTGACGACGCCCCGTGTACGTTCTTGCGGTAGCGTGCGATACTGATCGCGTGCCTGCTCTTGTCCGCGCCCGCCATCCACAGATGCTGCTCGCGCTGCTCGCCGACCGTCATCCGGCTGCCCACGCCAAGGTGATCGGCACGCTGCGCCACGGCGCCGAGATCGCCGGCGCCGTGCCGGTCCAGTGGCTGCCCGTCGAGGTCGACGTCGAGGTCTGCGACACCATCGCGCGCCAGCTCTCGCCCTCGCAGATGGACTCGCTCATCGCCGAGCGGCAGCGGCAGGAGATGGGCAGCGCGCTCTTCAAGACCTTCGTCGTCACCACGACCAAGCTGTTCGGCCTGAGCCCGGCGACCTTCATCCGCCACCTCGGCCGCGGCTGGCGTCAGGTCCTGCAAGACTGCGGCGAGATCGAGGTGCTCACGCTCGAGAAGGACCAGGCCAAGGTGATGCTGCGCGAGCTGCCCGAGGTGTGTCTCGGCTCGAGCGCGTGGATCGGCGCGCTGCCCGCCGGCATGAAGGTGCTCTTCGAGCTGGTGAACACCGTCGGCGACGTGGCGGTGACGCTGCGCCGGCCCGACGTCGAGCTGCGCTTCACCTGGTGACGCCGTCGCCGGGGAGGCCGTCGCGATCGGGCGCCTGCGGCGTCGTCGGCGGCGCCGGCCGCGTCTCGAGCTCTCTGGCCATCTGGTGCGGATCGGGCGGCGGCACCACGATCACCGGCTTCGGGATCTGGTGCGGCTCGAACGCGCTCGTCGCCTGCGCCATCACCCCCGACGGCGTGCGCACGCGCCACTGCACGACCACCGGCGGCAGCTTCTTTTCGACCGCCAGCCCCTCGGGCCACGGATAGTACAGATCGATGCGCCGCGACTCGCCGGGCATGATCACGCCCGGCTGCGTGTTGACGCCGTCGGTGGTGGAGAAGCTCGGCCCCTCGGGCGCGCGCTCGGCGATGACCGCGCTCTGATCGGCGCCGTCGACGACCCAGATCTGGCGCGTGCCGTTGCGCGCGATCATGCGCACGTGGATCATCGGCTGGTCGTGCGCGCCGCGCCACGGCGGCTTCATGCGCTCGACGCCGAGCGCGGCCAGCTCGATCTCGCCGCGCGGCACGGGATAGCCGGCGGCGGGCTGCCCGTCGACGCTGGTGGGCGCGTCCTTCTGGGCGGTGGCCGCGGTCGGGCGATAGCTGTAGCGCGCCGGCGAGCAGCCGGCGGCGGCGAGGGCGGAAACGACGAGCACGGCAACGACGAGCACGCGCATGCGGAGCTCCTCGTCCGAGGGGCTGCACGCGGCGCGCCGATCAGCGCGGCTCGAAGTAGCGATCCTTGAGCCGCAGAAACGGCCGTTCCACGAGGCGATACAAGAGCCACGCCGCGCCGAACGTGAGGAGCACGTAGAGCCCGCACGAGAGCACGAGGTTCCACACCGTCGGACGGCGCGGCACCGCGAAGAAGAGCCGGCGGCCTACGTCGATCACCTGGAAGTGCACGAGGTACATGCCGTACGACACGCGCCCGACGGCGACGAGCGGCCGCGCCTCGAGGACGCGCGCGCCCAGGCTCGACGGCACCAGCGCCAGATCGACGAGCGCCAGCGTGGCGGCGACCGACAGCATCGTCAGCCCGAGCGCGAGGCCGAGCGCAGTGCCCGGCGGCGCGACCGAAAGATCGCCGCGGGCCACGAGCACGCCGGCGACGGCGAGCGCGGCGACGAGCCCGAGCCGGCGCGCGCGCACCAAGGGGCGCAGCCGCTCGTGCACGAGCGCGCCGAGAGCGCCCCACAAGATCGCGTCGAGGCGATAGTGCGTGAGGCTGCGGATGGCGTTCTGCCCGTCCCAATTCTGATCGACCGCGAGCCAGCGCAGGACCGGCACGGCGAGGCAGACCGCGAGCGCCCCGAGGACGCGCGCACGCCAGCGACGCACGAAGAAGAGGAAGAACGGCCAGACGAGGTAGAAGTGCTCCTCGACGCAGAGCGACCAGTAGACGACGTAGGCTAGGCCGGGATCGTCGACGGGGCGGCCGGTGAGGCGATAGAAATAGGCGACGAAGTAGTTGCTCCAGAAGGTCGCGTACGGCGACAGGCCGAGCGGCGAATGGTGCGCCGCGATCTGCGTGGCGCGGACGCTGTCGAACACGGGCGCGCGCGCGAGAATGTAGGTATTGAGCAGGAACACCGCGTAGAACACCGGCAGGATGCGCAGCGCCCGCCGCGCGTAGAAGCGCCCGAGGCTGAAGCGCGCGCCCCCGTCGCGGGCGGCGTGCGCCCGCTCCTCGCGCAAGAGCAGCGCCGTGATGAGGAAGCCCGAGAGCGCGAAGAACAGATCGACGCCGGACCAGCCCATCTTCACGAGCGGGCGCAGAAGGCCCATCGCCCCGTCGGGAAAGCGCGACACCAGCGCGCCGTGCCACAGGATCACGAGGACGATGGCGATCGCGCGCAGGCCGTCGAAGCCATGGAAGCGCCCTGCCCCCGCTCTGCCCTCTTCGCTCACGAGCCTGCGCCAAGATGGTAGTACAATCGGAGCGTCCGTGGCCGACACGATCAACACCATCCACACCATCGCGGTGGCGCGCGCCGGGCGCGTCGAGGGGTTGCGCCGCCGCGTCTATCGGCTCACCGTCGGGCGCGGCAAGGGCGCGCTGGTGTGCCGCTCGATCGACGACAGCGTGACGATCGGCAGCCACCCGGGCAATGGCCTCGTGGTCGCCGATCCGACGGTCTCGCGCTTTCACGCGCGCATCGAGCTCGACGCCAACGGGTTCCTGTTGACCGATCTCGACTCGACCAACGGCACCTGGGTCGGCGGCATGCGCGTGGTCTCGGCCTATCTGCCGCTCAAGGCCAAGCTGCAGCTCGGCGACGTCGAGGTCGCCTTCGAGGTGCAGCGCGACGAGAAGGATCTGCCGCTGTCGCCGAGCGATCGCTTCGGCGCGCTCGTCGGGCAGAGCCCGGCCATGCGCCGGCTCTTCGAGGAGCTGGCGCAAGTGGCGGCGAGCGACGCGACGGTGCTGCTCTCGGGCGAGACCGGCAGCGGCAAGGATCTGGCGGCCACCGAGATCCATCGCCACTCGGCGCGGCGCGAGCGCCCCTTCGTCGTCGTCGACTGCGGCGGGCTGCCCGAGTCGCTCATCGACGCCGAGCTCTTCGGCCACGAGCGCGGCGCCTTCACCGGCGCGCAGACGGCGCGCGCGGGCGCCTTCGAAGAGGCCGACGGCGGGACCATCTTCCTCGACGAGGTGGCCGAGCTGTCGCCGGCGATGCAGGTCAAGCTCTTGCGCGCGATCGAGGCGCGCACGGTCAAGCGCCTCGGCGGCAGCGACTGGCGCAAGGTCGACGTGCGCGTCGTCGCGGCGACGCACCAGGATCTGGCGCGGCTGTGCAACCAGCGGCTGTTTCGCGAGGACCTCTACTTCCGCCTCGCGGTGGTGCGGCTGCGCCTGCCGCCGTTGCGCGAGCGGCTCGAGGATCTGCCGCTGCTCGTCAAGCACGCGCTCGACGAGATCGGCGGCGACGGCCTCGCGCTCGACGAGCGCATGCTGGCGGCGCTGCGCGCCCGTCACTGGGCCGGCAACGTGCGCGAGCTGCGCAACGTGGTGCAGCGCGCGGTGGTGCTCGGCCCGGCGGCGCTCACCGACGATCGCGTGACCGAGCGCGCCACCGGCGGCGAAGAGCCGTACAAAGAGGCCAAGGCGCGCGCCATCGAGGAGTTCGAGCGGCGCTACCTCGTCGGCCTGCTCGAGCGCTGCGACGGCGTCGTCGCCAAGGCGGCGCGCGCGGCCGACGTCGACGCCGCGTGGCTGTTCCGGCTCATCAAGCGCTACGACATCGACGTCGGGCGCATGCGCATCAAGGCTCGCTGAACACAACGGTGAGCGTGGTCTCGTGGTTGGGCGTGATCTCGACGGTGCGCGAGCGCGTCTCGCCGGCCTGGGTCACGAGGCGGAGCTGGTGGCGGCCGGGCTCGAGCGCCAGCTTGCGGCGCGGCGTGTGACCGGCGGCGTGGCCGTCGATGAAGACGTTGGCCCACGGGATGGCGTTGACCGAGATGGTGCCGCGCGGCAGGTGACGATGGAGGCGCGTCGGCGGCAGCTCGATCGTTTCGGGTGGGGACGGCGGCGGCGGCGCCGGTGTCGGCACCGTTTCGGCCTGTTGCTGCGGCTCGGGTGGCGGCGGCGCCGTCTTCTCGACGACGGCTGGTGACTTCGGAGCCGGCGGCGTGACCATGCGCGCGTGCCGGTGATGCAGCGCCGCTGCGCCGATGCCGACGAGCGCGACGAGGAGCGCGCCCGCCGCCGCCAGCCACGGCCAGCGCGCGCGCCCGCTCGGCTTGTTCGCCATCCGCGTCGCCGCTTTGCCGCCGAGCACCGCCTCGACCAGCGCGTCGTCGAGCCCGCGCGCCTGTTGCCGCTGCATCTCGCCGAGAAAGTCGGCGAGCAGGCGCGCCGGATCCGCCGGCTGCCCCGCGATGTGCACGATCGCCTCGCGCATGTCTGCCGCCGACGCGAAGCGATCCTCGCGGTTGCGCTCGACCGCGCGCAGCACGATCGCCGCCAGCTCCGGCGGCACGGTCGCCGGCAGCGGCGGCGGCACGATCGGCCCCGCGCGCATCGGGTTCTTGCCGGTGAGCATCTCGTAGAGCACGACGCCGAGCGCGTAGACATCGGCGCGCGGATCGACCGGCTGCCGCTTCATCTGCTCGGGCGCCATGTAGCCGAGCTTGCCCTTCAGCCCCTGCGTCGGCCCGACGACACGCCCGCCCGCCTCGCCGACGACCTTGGCCACGCCGAAGTCCGACAGCTTCACCTCGCCCTCGAACGACAACAGAATGTTCGCCGGCGACACGTCGCGGTGGATGATCTGCCGCCGGTGCGCGTAGTCGAGCGCCGCCGCCACCTCGCCGGCGATGAACGCCGCCAGCGGCCAGTCGACGAGCGGCGTGCGCCGGAGCAGCTGCTGCACGTCCATGCCGTCGATGTGCTCGAGCACGACCAGGCGCTGCGCGCCCGACTCCTGCAGATCGAGCACCGGCACGATGTTGCGATGCACCAGCGTCGCCGTCACGCGCGCTTCCTCGACGAGCGCCTGCTTGAGCGACTCGTCGAGCTCGTCGCGCACCAGCTTGAGCACCACGCGGCGCGCGAAGCCGCCCGCGCCTTCGACCTCGGCCAGCAGCACGCGCCCCATGCCGCCTTCGCCGAGCGGACGCACGATGCGGTAGCGGCCGATGTACTCGCCGGGCGCGCTCACTTCGCGCACACGTTGTCGGCGCCGCAGCGCTGCGGCGGATGGCAGACGCCGCACTGGAGGACGTTGTTGCAGCCGTCGGAGATGGCGCCGCAGTTCTTGCCCTGCGCCATGCACGTGGTCGGCACGCAGGTGGCGCTGCACGCCGCGTTGCAGGTGAGCGGCAACGTCACCGTCCCGTTGCTGGTGCCGTCGGGGACGAGCTGCGTCGGGCCATCGGCGCAGAAGCTCGGCGGCGTCATCGGACAGCCGCCGGCGGACCAGCCGGTGATGCGCACGCCGATGACCGTGCCGGGATGGACACCGGCGCAGGCAGGCGCCTGCGCGCGCAAGAAAGCGACGAGCGCGCCCGCGTCGGCGATCGGCGTCGTCACCGCGAGGCAGCCGCCGCAGAACGAGCCGCCGCCGCTTCCGCCGCTCGTCGTCGTGCCGTTGGCCTCGAGCTGATAGAGGATCGAGCCGCCCGCGGGCACGTCGAGCGTGCAGCCCGACGCGTCGACGGTGATCGACAGATCGAGCCGGCGATCGCCGCAGCCCACGGCGGCCGCGGCGACGACGAGCGCGACGAGCGCGTGCCTAGTGAACGCGGGCCACATAGTCGGAGCTGGCGTTGGCGAGCGTCCCGGCGAGCACGCCGGCGCCGACGGCGAGCACCACCGCCGCGCCGATCGGGACCCACAAGACCGCGCGTTTGTAGATGGGCTTGCGCGGCACGGGCGGCGCGATGCACATAGGCTCGGCCGCGCACACGCCCGCGATCGGATCGCCGGCGATCGCAATGTGACGCGCCGGATTGGCCACGTCGCCGGCGGCGTAGCGATCGGCCGCGCTGGGCCCGACGATCCACAAGGTGCGCCCGAGCGCCGTCGACACCGCCAGCGCCTCGTCGGGCGTCAGCGGCCCGACGGCGAGACGCGCCTCGGCCTGGCGCAGCGCCTCGGCCGGCGTCGCCGCGTCGGCGAGGCTGACCGCGATCTCGGGCGCCGCCTGGGTCACGCGCATCACGCGCCCGACCGGCCGCCGATCGGCGCGCTCGACGAGGATCCAGTGCACGCCCGCCGTCGTCGTCGCCTCGGCGGGACGGCCGTCGATCCACAAGCGCGCGTCCGGCGGCGACAACGCGATGCGCGGCGTGACCCGCGCGCCCGGCGCCGCGCGCGCGAACGCCGCCGGCACCTCGGGCGGGAAGATGCGATCGGGGCGCAGCGTGGGCGCGAGCGTGCGCGCCAGCGCGAAGTGTTCCTGGGCGTCGGCCACCTTGTTGTCGAGGAGCAAGCACGCGCCGAGCCAAATCTCGAGCTCGGCCAGCGCCGCCGCCACGCGCGGCGTCGGCATGCGCGCGTCGACGAGAGTCTGCTCCGCCGTCTGCACGCGCGCCGCCGCCCGCGCGAACGCCATGTCGCGATAGAGCGGGCGCACCTCGGCCAGCGACGACTCGGCGGCGACATCGGCCTCGGGCTGCGGCCGCGCGACTTCGAGGCCGCGCCGCGACGCCGCGCTCTCGATCGCTTCGGCCGATAGGCCGTCGATCGGGATCACGAGCGGTCGCTCGCCGGCAGTCGCCGCGGACGCGACGACGAGGACCGCCAGCAGCGACAGGGCTCGCATCGCCCGCGATCATACACCGGCGGGCCGCGGAGGGCATGGACGAGCGTCCATGGTGGGGGTTGCTCCCCCACGCCCGACGGGGATGCAACTACGCGAGATTCGTCATGGTTGGCGACGGCCCGCCGCTTGCTCAAGGGGGCTGTCATGCGCTACTTCGTCTTCGTCCTCGGCTTCCTTCTCGCCGCCGGTTGCTCGCACCAGACCACCGGCTCGGGCTCGAGCAACGATCCCACGGGCGATCCGACCAACGGCGGCAGCGGCGCGCCGACGGTTCCGTTCGCGCCGAGCTCGCTCGAGGTCAGCGGCCAGGTCATCGACTTCGAGACCCAGGTGCCGCTCGGCGGCACGATGACGATGGCGACGGCGGCGCTCGCACCGCCACCCACGGTCACCATCAGCGGTCCGAGCTTCACGCTCGACAACGTTCCGCCGTTCAGCGTGTTCTATCTGATCGCGGCCAGCCCGCCCGATCATCACCTCACGTACAACTCGCCGACCACGGTGCTGGGCGAGAACCTCACCGGCGTGACCGCGTACAGCGTGTCCGAGACCTATCTCGGCAAGCTCCGCGGCGCGCTCGGTGGGTCGCCGGCGAGCGGCACCACCACCGTTCTCGTTCACGTCGTCGACGGGAACGGAATGGCGCTCGCCGGCATCCCCGCTTCCGCGCTCGCGCTGACCGGCAGCGGCATCACCGGCCCCGTGTTCCTCGACGCGATGCTGGAGCCGGAGACCAACGGCGCGGCGACGAGCGCGAGCGGCTGGCTCGCCTACTTCAACGTCCCCGCCGGCACGCTCACCATCAGCGGCAAGAGCGGCTACACCGCCGACGCCGCCGACACGCCGATGGTCGCCGACTCGGTCGCGCTCGTCGAAGCGACCTTGACCAAGGGCACCACGGCCCCGCCGATGAACGTGTCGTTCCAACAGACCATCGTCCCGATCTTCGTCTCGCGCGGTTGCTACAACTGCCACTCCGGCAACGGCGACGGGCGGCGTCTCGGTGACCTCGTCCTCGACGGGGCGCCGATGAAGATCTGGACGGCGCTGACGCAGACGGTGTCGCCCAACTTCGGCACCACGCGCGTCAACCTGGCGACGCCGGAGAAGAGCCTCGTGCTCACCATGCCGAGCTTCGAGAGCCCGCCCGATCCGCACCCGACGGTGGTGTTCACGTCCAGCACCGACGTCGATTACCAGAAGATTCTCGTTTGGATCAAAGAAGGCGCGAAGTTCAACTGAGGGAGGCTGCTATGTCGATCGTACGTACGTTGTGTCTTGCCGGAATCGTCGTGGGTCTCGCGGCTTGCGGCGCAGGAGATGATTCGTCGGACAATCAGTGGACCGCGCTCGACGAGGCGAACGTCGACGCGCAGCCGCAGCAGGTGTGCACGCCCGGGCAGCCCGATCCGCGCGCCTGCGATCCGAGCGACACCAAGAAGACGACGGTGTGTCACATCCCGCCGGGCAATCCGGCGAACGAGCACACCATCTGCGTGGGCAACGCGGCGGTGCCGGCGCACCTGGCGCACGGTGACAACCTCGGCTCGTGCTGCGGCACGACGACGGGCGGCGGCGGCGGTACCGGCACCGGCGGCGGTGGCGCGGGCGGCGGCGGCGGCGGCTCGGCTGGCGGCACCGGCACCGGCGGCGGTGGCTCGGGCGGTGGCGGTGGCGGCGGCGTCGGGATCACCACGCCCGGCGGTGGCGGCGGCACGACCGGGACGGGCCCCATCCTCTGAGCGCAGAGAGGCTGACCATGCTTGCCCACATCGAGCTCAGCGAACCCGAGCGCCGCGCGCTCCTCACCCTCAGCACGGAAGAGCGTGAGGCCGTGATCGAGCAGCTCCTCGATCGCGCCCGCGAAGAGCTGCAGTGGCAGATCGCGGTCGACCAGGCGAAGGCGCGGTGACGTCATGCTGCCGTCGCCCGCTGAGGTCGTCGAGAGCTGGAACGACGAGCAGACCGTCCGGTTCAACTTCGACAAGGCCGATCTGACGCCAGAGGACCGCCTGGTCATCGGCTATCTGATGATGGAAGAGCACGGCCTCTTCGCCGAGCTCGACGCCGAAGAGCAGATCGCGGTCGCGCGCCGCCTCAAGAACGCGCCGTAGCGCCGTAGCGCCCTACTCCTTGTTCCCCGACGACCTCTTGCCCGACGACGCGCGCGCCGTGCCGCCGAGATAGATCGTCTTCGGATCGAGCCCCAGCCGGCGCAGCGTGTCGTAGTCGGGCATCCCGGTGCGCGCGATGTGCTCGTGCTCCTGGAAGTGGCGCAGCGCCGCCTGCGTCCCCTCGTCGAGCTCGCCCGACGACGGTGTCTGGACGCCGTGCTTTTGCAGCGCCGACTGGATCGCGTGCATCGACTTCGGATCGAGCATGCCGCCCGGCGTGGTGCGCACCGGCCGCGCGGAGGAGACCTGCGGCTCCTTGGGCGGCGTCTCGAGCGTCGTCTGCTTGCCCTGCACCGTATGCGCGTGGCAGCCGGCGATGAGCATCAACATCGGCAGGATGAATAGTCGGCGCATCAGCTCCTCACTTGTTCGGCTTGGCTTCGACCGGGTGCTTCGACTTCTTGCTGAGCGCCTGGCGCGCCTGGTGGAAAAAGCCGCCCTGGCCCACCGGCGGCGGCACGTTGGTCAGGCTCGCCGACAAGCCTTCGACGAAGGCGTTGCGCAGGACCGCCAGCACCGTCGGCACCAGCTGCACGTCGGGCTTCTTGAGATCTCCGTGGATCGGAATGATGGTGGCCACCGCGTTGCGCCCCGGCACGCGGTCCGAGAGGATCTTCACCGCCACGTCGGCGAGCGCCGCCTTGATCTTGTCGCCGAGCTTGTTGTCGGCGGCGGCGACCTTGACGTTCTTGAGGATCGGCTTGACGCCGCCGGTGAGCTCGCCGCGCTTGCAGGTCACCGACGCGAAGACGTCGATCGAGCCGTCGGGCAGCTTCAGCCCCTTGATGCTGGTGAACTGATGCAGGTCGGCGAGCGCGAGGTGGCGCAGCTCCACCGACCCGGCGAAGGTGAGCCCCTTGTCGAACGGATCCATCGTCAAGAACGCGGTCAGCTCGCCCGTGTTCTGCAGCTTGCCGCGCAAGGTGACGAGCAGCGGCAGGCCCTTCATCAGCTTCTTGCGTGACGCCATGTTCTCGACGGTGAGCGAGAGGTCGTGCACCCAGATGCGCTCGCCGTCGTGCATCTCGTCGACGAGGATGATCTGGCTGTTGACCATCTCGAGCCGCTCCAGGCCCGCCGACGGCACCGACTCGAGCGTCTTGGCGATCTCGAGCGGCGGCTGCGACGGCTTGGACTCGTCGCCCGGCCGCATCGGCACCATCACGCGCGCGTTCCAGATCTTCACGCGACGCATGAGGTGGCCGTGGAAGATGGCGCGCCACGACCAGCGCATCTCGATGCGGTCGGCGTAGAAGAGCGGCTCCTTGTGCTTCTCGACCGGCATCTGCTGCACCTTGAGGCCGTAGAGGTCGTAGCCGGGGTGGATGATGGTGACGCTCAGCGACTTGAAGGTGCCGCTCGCGCCGGCGATGCGGTCGAGGCCCTTCTGCGTGCCGTAGGTGACGATCGGGTTCAAGAAGATCAGCACCAGCACCACCAGCACGACGAGGCAGCCGGGGATCAACCAGAGCCAGCGCAGGCGATGATGTTTCGTCATTTGCGTACGCTCTCACCGTCGACGGAGCGCTTGGCTTCACCCTTCTTCAGGAGCTCCTTGTCTTTGGCGATCAGCTTTTTGGCGTGCTTGGCATCGTGCTCGGCCGCCCAGGCGCCGACCCGGTTGCCGTTCTTGCGCTCGATGGCGGCGTTCTGCTCGAGCTTCTTCACGTTCGCTTCCTGGAGCTTGAGATCCTTGGCTGGATCGACGCGCTCCTTGAGCGCGCCCTTCTTCTCGGCCTGCTCCTTCTTCTGGGTGGCCGAGCGATCGTCGGGCTTCGCCGCCCAGATCAGCGAAGGCGTGGCGATCGCCACCGCCAGGACTGCCATCCGCACGCTGCGCATACGTTCGGCCTTTTCATGGACCATGCCGAACACCCGACCGCGCTCGTCACCGGTGCGATTCAGGCGCACGCCGGCTTGACGCGCGCGCGAGGCCCCCTACGACCAACGCTCAGCCCAAGGAGATCGCATGCGCGCTGTCGTGTGGAAGGGCATCGGGGAGATTGCCGTCGAGGAAGTAGCCGACCCCAAGATCGAGGAGCCGACGGACGCGATCGTCAAGCTCACTGCGAGCGCGATCTGCGGCACCGACCTCCACTTCATCCGCGGCACCATGCCGAACATGAAGAAGGGCCAGATCCTCGGCCACGAAGGCGTCGGCGTCATCGAGGAGCTCGGCCCCGGCGTGCGCAACTTCGAGGTCGGCGATCGCGTGGTCATCCCGTCGACGGTCGCGTGCGGCAACTGCAGCTACTGCCGCGCCGGCTATTACGCGCAGTGCGACACCGTCGACGCCGAAGGCACCGCGTTCTACGGCGGTCCCGCCGAAGCGGGCGGCTACGCCGGGCTGCAGGCGGAGAAGGCGCGCGTGCCGTTCGCCAACGTCGGCCTGGTCAAGCTGCCCGACGAGATCACGGACGATCAGGCGATCCTGCTCTCCGACATCTTCCCGACCGGCTACATGGCCGCCGAGCTCGCCGAGATCCGACCCGGCAACACCGTCGCCGTCTTCGGTTGCGGCCCGGTCGGCCAGTTCGCCATCGCCAGCGCCAAGCTGCTCGGCGCCGGACGCGTCTTCGCCATCGACCAGGTGCCGTCGCGGTTGGCGATGGCGCGTGCGCAGGGCGCCGAGGTGATCGACTTCGGCAAGGAAGATCCCGTCCAGACGCTCAAGGAGCTCACCGACGACATCGGCGTCGATCGCGCCATCGATGCCGTCGGCATGGACGCCGAGCGCCCGAGCGGCGGCCCGGCGGCCAAGAGCCTGAAGGACCAGAAGGCCGCGCTCGACGCCGAAGCGAAAGAGGTGACGCCGAAGCAGAACCCCGACGGCGACAACTGGCATCCGGGCGACGCGCCCTCGCTGGCGCTGCAATGGGCGGTGGCGGCGCTGGCCAAGGCGGGGACGCTGTCGATCATCGGCGTCTACGGCGACAAGAACCGCGTGTTCCCCATCGGCGACGCCATGAACAAGAACCTCACGATCAAGATGGGCAACTGCAACCATCGCAAGTACATCCCGCGGCTCATCGAGCTGGTGATGGCGCGCGCCATCGACCCGGCGCAGATCCTGACGCAGCACGAGCCGCTCGGCGACGCGATCAGCGCCTACAAGGCGTTCGACACGCGCCAGGAGTCCTGGATCAAGGTCGAGCTTTTGCCGACGCATTAGATACCGGCCGGCTGGTGGGTCGCGGAGGTAGTGAGGCGCCATCACGGCGTCGGAAAACGGCGCAGTGATGGCGCCTCACTACCTCCGCTCATGCGCCTGGTACCGCCGTGAATCGAAACTGCCGTTGCGCTTGTTCGTGGTACAGGCGCTGAGCGGAGGTAGTAAGGGTCGCTGACGGCGGCGTAGAGGGCGCGGTCGCGCGCAGCGCGACTGTAAAGCGCCCGATGGAGGCGCACCGCCCGCGGAGGCGGGCGGACTGCGCCGTTTTCCGACGCCGGCAGCGACCCTTACTACCTCCGCGACCCCAGCCGGCCAGGTCCCCCCCCGAGCCCACTCACCCCGCGGCACGTCGGATGCTCCTTCCAGAAACATGATTCAGCATCCGTCGTTTCGCGTCGAGCCGTGGTCGCTGCACGAGACCGAGCTCAGCCTCGACATCCTGGCGCAGACCGAGTCGCTGTTCGCGCTCTCCAACGGCCACATCGGGCTGCGCGGCAACCTCGACGAAGGCGAGCCGCACGGGCTGCCCGGCACCTACTTGAACGGCTTCTACGAGCTGCGCCCGCTGCCGTCGGCCGAGTCGCAGTACGGCGAGCCCGAGTCGAGCCAGACGCTCATCGATGTCACCAACGGCAAGCTGATCCGCCTGCTCGTCGACGACGAGCCGTTCGACGTGCGCTACGGCGCGCTGCTCGCCCACGATCGTGTGCTCGACTTCCGCGCCGGCACGCTCACGCGCAGCGCCGAGTGGTGCTCGCCGGCGCGCCGCAAGGTGCGCGTGCGCTCGACGCGGCTGGTCTCGTTCGCGCGCCGCGCCATCGTCGGCATCGCCTACGAGGTCGAGCCGCTCGACGGGCACGCCAACGTCGTCGTGCAGTCGGAGCTGGTGGCCAACGAGGCGCTGCCCACGCTCACCGGCGATCCGCGATCGGCCGCCGCCGTCGAATCGCCGCTCGTGTCCGAGGAGCACGCCGCGCGCGATCACCGGGGGCTGCTCGTGCATCGCACGCGTCGCAGCCAGCTGCGCGTCGCCTGCGCGATGGACCATCTGTTCGAAGGCACCCGCGCGCTCGCGGTCAGCTCGGAGAGCATGAGCGACGGCGTGCGTGTCACCGCCACCGACGTGCTCGAGCCGGGGCAGAAGCTGCGCATCATCAAGATCGTCGCCTACGGCTGGTCGAGCGAGCGCACGCAGCCGGCGATGCGCGATCAGGTCGCCGCCGCCGTCCACGCCGCGCGCGGCGTCGGTTGGGACGCGCTCGTCGCCGAGCAGCGCGCCTGGCTCGACGAGTTCTGGGCCACCGGCGACGTCGAGCTCGACGGCGATCCCGAGCTGCAGCAGGCGGTGCGCTTCGCCCTCTTCCACGTGGTGTCGGCGGCCGCGCGCGGCGAAGGCAAGGCCATCCCCGCCAAGGGCCTGACCGGCACCGGCTACGACGGCCACTCGTTCTGGGACAGCGACCTCTACATCGTGCCGGTGCTGACCTACACGGCGCCGTCGGCGGCCGCCGATGCGCTGCGCTGGCGACAGTCGACGTTGCCGGCCGCGCGCGCACGCGCCGCCGACCTCGGCCTCCACGGCGCCGCGTTTCCCTGGCGCACGATCCACGGCGAAGAGTGCTCCGGCTACTGGCCGGCGTCGACGGCGGCCTTCCACGTCAACGCCGCCGTGGCCGCCTCGGTGATCCAGTACGTCGACGCCACCGGCGACGCGAGCTTCGAGCGCGACGTCGGCCTCGAGATCCTGGTCGAGACCGCGCGGCTGTGGCGCTCGCTCGGCCACTACGATCTCGAAGGCAACTTTCGCATCGACGGCGTCACCGGGCCCGACGAGTACACCGCCATCGTCGACAACAACCTCTACACCAACGTCATGGCGCGCAAGAACCTGGTCGGCGCCGCGGCCGCCTGCCAGCGCCACCGCGATCGCGCGCGCGAGCTCGGCGTCACGCCCGAGGAGATGGCCGGCTGGCGCGCCGCGGCGGCGCGCGTGGTGGTGCCGTTCGACGACCGGCTCGGCGTGCACGAGCAGTGCGAGGGCTTCACGCAACACGAGCCGTGGGACTTCGCGGCGACGCGGCCGGAGCAGTATCCGCTGCTGCTCCACTTCGCGTACTTCGATCTCTATCGCAAGCAGGTCATCAAGCAGCCCGACCTGGTGCTGGCGATGCAGCTGTGCGCCGATGATTTCACCGCCGAGGAGCGCGCGCGCAACTTCGATTACTACGAGCGGCTGACGGTGCGCGACTCGTCGCTGTCGTCGTGCACCGAGGCGGTCGCCGCCGCCGACGCGGGCCATCTGCGGCTGGCGTTCGACTACGCGGCCGAGGCGGCGCTGATCGACCTGCACGACTTCGAGCACAACGCGCGCGACGGGCTGCACATGGCGTCGCTCGCCGGCGCGTGGATCGCGTTCGTGTACGGCTTCGGCGGCATGCGCGACACGGCGGCGGGCGGGCTGCAGCTCGACCCGCGGCTGCCCGACGGGCTCACGCGACTGGCCTTCTCGATCCTGCGGCGCGGCGTCTGCTTGCGCGTCGAGGTGACCACGCATGCGGCGCGGTATGCGCTCACGCGCGGCGATGGGCCGGTGAAGCTGCGGCATCACGGCGAGCTGGTGGAGCTGACGGCGGAGGCGCCGATCGAGCGGCCGATCCCGAAGCGGGCGGAGCGGCCGGCGCCGCAGCAGCCGGTGGGGAGGGAGCCGCCGCACCGCTCGCCGGGGTAGGCGCGGTGGGTGGGCCCGCGTAACAGAAATTTGCGCACAGCCTGCGCCGTGCGACGCGCCGTGGACAGGGAGGCCAAACCCACCTGTGCCGTGCGGGGATGATTCCGAGAAGTCGGGAGATCAGGAGTCTTCGTCTCGCGCGTCGGTGCCGGCGCATGCCATCGCGGCTGCCGCGCTGAAGCGCGGCAGCGGTGCCGCGATCTTCGGTGCAGCGTGCGCCTGCGACCATTCACACGTTGCCACCATTCGGGCCACGAAGAATTTGGCGTGACGTGGGCGGTGAACGCCGAGGCGCGCCCCACCGAAGATGCGGCCCCCTCGGCCGCGCTTCAGCGCGGACGACGGTGAGGTGGGCGTGGCCAGCGACGGTGCGACGCGAAGACTCTTGATCTCCCCACCCACTCGGAATCATCGCCGCACGGCACAGGTGGGTTTGGCCTCCCTGTCCACGGCGCGTCGCCCGGCACAGGTTGTGCGCAAATTCTGTCTTCCACCGCCGCCACCGTTTACCGCCGCCGCCGCCGCTCGTACGAGACCCCATAGGCCTCGTCGCGCACCGCGGTCATCGGATCCACCGGCTCGATCCCGTCGGTCACCGCCCCCGGCGCGAACACCAGCTGCTGCTCGACCGTCTCGCTGTCGGCGACCACCTCGTAGATCTCCAGCAGCCCCAGTTCCACCAGCGGCCGCGTCTCCGGCCACACCTCGGACGGATCTTCGATGCGATCGCCCGGCGCCGCCAGCTGCACCAACAGCGTGAAGCGTAGCGGCGCCTGCACCAGCCGCGCGCGCAGCTCGCGGCGCAAATAGTCGGGATCGGCGCGCGCCACCTCCTCGGCGCTGAGGAGCTGCTCGCCCGCGCCCGGCTCGAGACGATAGCGTCCGACCGCGACGCCGCCGCCGGCGTTGCGAAACGCGAAGCTGCTGACGCCGAAGTACGCGAGCGTGCCGAAGCTGACCGGCGGCGGCTTCGGCGCCTCGAAGAAGGCGCGCGCGCGCGGATGCGCGCTCAGGAAGCGCTCGGCCGCGGTCGGATGCGTGGCGTCGGCGCCGCTGCCGGCGAGCGCGAGGAACATCTCGCGGAGCTCTTCGGACGTGGCCACCGGAAAGCCGTTGTACGAGTGCGCCAGGATGTCGGTGTCGACGCCGTCCGCGAGATGAAACTTGAGCGCCATCCCGTGCGGCCGCGCATTGGCATCGGCGTCGTCGACGTCGGGGTTGCCGCTGAAGTCGGAGAAGCGGACGGTGACGTGCGTCGACTCGCGCTGGAGATGCGGCGCGCGGCTCAGCTCGCGCGCCCCCGGATGCGGCGTGAAGGTCGCGTCGAGCACGATGCCCTTGGCATGGATCGCGCGGTTGCGCTGCTGCGCGCCGAACACGCCGTTGATCGCATCGACGATGCGCGCCGCGAAAGATTCTTCGGTCCCCTTGGTTTCCACCCTGCACCTCGACGGGAAACGTGGAGCGCGTCTCCGCAGCCGCAATTACTGCTGCGCCCGCATTTCCTCGCGCGCCGCGAGACGCACACTCGTCGATCGATGGAATCCCAGGGTGAAAGATCTGCGCTCGTCACCGGCGCGTCGAGCGGCATCGGCCGCGCGACCGTCGACGAGCTGGTGCGCCGCGGCCTGCTCGTCTTCGCCGCGGTTCGCAAACCGAAGGACGCCGAGCGGCTGCGCGCCGACTTCGGCGAGCGCGTGGTGCCCGTCGAGCTCGACGTCACCGACGAGGGCGCCATCGCCGAAGCCGCCGCATTCGTGGGCACGCGCCTGGGCGGGCGAGGGCTCGACGGCCTGGTGAACAACGCCGGCATCGGCGTGTCGGCGCCGGTAGAGTCGCTGCCGATCGATCTGTTGCGCGAGCAGTTCGAGGTCAACGTGTTCGGCCAGATCGCGGTGATCCAGGCTTTCCTGCCGCTCGTGCGCCGCGCGCGCGGCCGCATCGTCAACGTCGGCTCCGTCGGCGGTCACCTCACGATCCCGTTCGGCGGGCCGCTGTGCGCGTCGAAGGCGGCCTTCCGCCTGCTCAACGACGCCTTGCGCCTCGAGCTGCATCCCTTCGGCATCCAGGTCGTGATGATCGAGCCCGGCGGGATCAAGACGCCCGCCGTCGGCAAGACGCTCGGCGACGCCGACGGCGTCTTGCAGCGCCTGTTGCCCGGCGGCGCCGCGCGCTACGGCGCCATGCTGCGCGAGTTCATGCGCCGCGCCTACGCGCGCGAGCAGCACGGCAGCCCGCCCGAGATGGTCGCGCGCGCCATCCACCGCGCGCTCACCGACGCGCATCCGCACGCGCGCACCTTCGTCGGCAAGGACGCGCGGCGGCTGATGCTGGCGTCGCGCCTCCTGCCCGACGCGCTGCTCGATCGCATTCGCATGCGCCTGTTCGGCGTGCCCGATCGCGTCGACCGCACCGGCAAGCCGGCGATGTCGAATTAGGCGGCGAGGTGACCGTGGCGCGCGGCCAGGCGCACCATCTCGGCCATGCTGTGCACGTCGAGCTTCCGCATGATGCGCGTGCGATGGGTCTCGACGGTCTTGACGCTGATGTAGAGCTGCTGCGAGACCTCGTCGTTGCCGTAGCCGCGCACCAACAGGTCGAAGACCTCGCGCTCGCGCCGCGACAGCGCCCTGAGCAGGCCGCGCGCCCCGCTTCCCCCGTCGGTGCGCTGCGCGAGCTGACGCAGCGCCGGCGCCAGGTAACGGCCACCACCGCCGACGATGTAGATGGCCTCGAGCAGCTCGGCCGGCGACTGGTCCTTGAGCGCGTAGCCGTCGGCGCCGGCGTCGAGCGCGTCGGCGACGACGTCGAGGTGGTGATGCATGCTCAGCATGAGCACGCGGCACTGCGGATCGGCGCGCTTCAGATCGCGCAGCAGCGCCACGCCGCTCGGGCCGGGCAGCGTGATGTCGACGAGCACGACGTCGTGCTCGTGCCTTGCGACCACGCGGCGCGCCTCGTGCGCGTCGACGGCCGTGGCCACGATCGTGACCGACGGAGCGAGCAGCGCACGCAGCCCTTCGCGAAAGAGCTCGTGGTCCTCCACCAGAATGATTCGCAACATCACCTACGTCCTCGACCGAGTGGATAGCACCAAATCGCGACGGTGAGCGCGCCGACCGACGGGTACAGAAGTCGTCGCGCGAACACGTGACGAGCTGTCAATACGGCTTGTCAGGGATTTACAGGAAGGGCGGTACTTCTCGCTGCCGGGGCAATCGGGTACCAACGCCGTCGGTGAGTCACGTCGAGCGGTTCACGGGGGTGAAGGTGTTTTCAGCAACGTTGGAATCCGATCGTCTCGCCATCGGCGGACGGATCACGGAGTGGCTGCACGCGCATCCGGCGGTCAGCGTCGTCCACACGGTGACGCTGCAGTCGAGCGACGCGCGCTTTCATTGTCTGACGATCGTGCTCTTCTTCAGCGACGTCGCCGGCCGCTAGCGATCGTCGGCCTCGGCCGCGTCGCCCTCGTCGAGCTCTGCCTGCTCGAGCTCGTGCAGGCAGACGCCGCACACCGCGATCTTGCGCTCGCCGCCGCCGACGAAGGTGACGTCGATGCTCGTCACCGCTTCGTCTTCCAGACAGAGCATGCACTCGCTCATGCCCCAACGTTATAGGAGGCAGCCGGCCGTTCGACAACCGAGCGAGTCCGCTCTGGCGAACGCTCGACCGAGACGCAGTCTCGCCAGTAGGAGGAACGAATGAAGCGATCCCTCTGCACCGTGCTGCAAATTGCGGCGTTGACTGTACCGCTGGCCTTCGCCGGCAGCGCGCTGGCGCAATCGGCCGAGGAGCCGAACCCGCCGGCAGGGAGCTACGGCAAGTCGCCGGCGCACCCCAACAGCGACGAGGCGATGGGCCGCAACTCGAGCGCCACCGGCAACGGCAACGACCTCGACAAGACGAGCCCGCACGGACGTCGCAACGCCACGTTGGGGACGGACAACACCAGCCCGGGCGGCACCGGCGCGGGTCACGGCAGCGGCGAAGCGCTGCCGAGGCCGTGACCGATGGGAAAGATCGCCGCCAAATACGGTAAGCCGGACGCCCCGCTCGCCGGATACGCGGCGCTGTTGGCGACGTACGGCACGCTCCTCGTGGGCTTTCTCGGCTGGCGGGCGCGCACGCACGCGCGCTCGCCGTCGCCCGGCCGCCTGCTCCTGTACGCCATCGCGACGCACAAGATCGCGCGCATCCTGACGCGCGATCAGGTGGCGGCGCCGTTGCGCGCGCCCTTCGTGCGCGTCGAGCGCCGCGCCGGCCGCGGCGAGGTCGTCGAGAGGGCGCGCGGCCACGGAATCCGCCGCGCGGTCGGCCAGCTCCTCACCTGTCCGTTCTGCACCGGGCCGTGGGTGGCGGGGACGCTGCTCGCCGGCGACGCCGCGGCTCCTCAGGCCACCCGCTTCGTCGCGTCGGTGTTCGCCGTGGTCACCGGCGCCGATCTGCTCACGCGCGCCTCGGCGCGGCTCGACGCGGGCAAAGCGCGCTAAGCTGCGCGCATGAAGACGCTGTTGGCCGCTTTTATGCTCCTCCTCGCGAGCAGCGCGGTCGCCGAGAACGACGAGCCGCTGCCCAGGCCGTGTCAGACCATCGCCACCGCGTGCGAGGCCGCCGGCTACCACCGCGGCGGCCACAAAGAGGGCAAGGGGCTGTGGAAGGACTGCGTGGCCCCGATCCTCGACGGGCGCGCCATTCCCGGCGTCACGCCCAACCCGGACGACGTCAAGGCGTGCCAGGCCAGGCGGCCGAAGAACCGCGGCTGAGCGCGAGCTACTTCGGCAGCGTGATGGTCATGCGATCGCGATAGACGCCGGCGGCGTGCCCGACCGACTGCGTGCCGCGTCCGATGCTCGTCGATGCCAGGCTGAAGGTGAGCAGCACCGGCGCCGTCTCCGGCTCGCCCGCGCGCAGCATCTCGATCGCGTTGACCGGAACGCCCGCGCCCGCCGTCGGCGACAGCGCAGTCGATGCTTGCGCCGACCAATCGGCGAGCGAGATGGCGAACGCCGCCTTGTCACCGTCATAGAGCGTGACCACGAGCGCATCGCCCTTCTTCAGGTGTCCCGAGGCGATCTCGGTGAATGGTCCGCGCTGGCGCGTCGCGGCCTGCATGATGTGGAAGGTGTCGTTGGCGTCGACGTAGGCGAAGCGCTCGGCCGCCGCCGGCGCCGCGAGCTCGACGCGCTTGTCGGGCACCGGCGAGAACGAGACGGTGAGCTTGGTGTGCCCCGACACCGCGATCTCGGCGTACGTGTTCAAGTGCGAGAAGATCGGCTGCTCGATCCGCGACGACGCATCGATCGCGATCGGCGAGAAGCCGAGCGCCTGGAGTATCGAGACGCCCATGACGCTGCCGCCTTCGTCCTTGTAGTAGAGCTTCCAGCCGGCGCCGTCGCGCACCTTGGCCGCGAGGATGCGATTGGTCGGCTTCGACGTCCCCTCGGGCGCGAGCGCCACCCACGAGCGATCGGGCGAGCGATCGGTGAACGAGAGAAACGGCAGCACGTTGAGGATCATCTTGTCGCGCTTGACCACCACGCGCCCTTCGTCGGGCCGCACCTGCGCGTCCTTGGCGAGCTTGATGACCTTGGCGTCGCCGAGGACCGGCGGCGGCGGCGCGAACGACGCGCCCACCGGCGTCGTCGACGGCTCGGGCGCGCGCTGCGTCCCGGGCAGCGCCCAGCCGAAGATCGCCGCCGGGATCACGAAGAGCGGCACCAGCCACCACGCGCGCACGCGCAGCCGCATCTTGTGGATCCACAAGACCGCGAGCCCGAAGGCGAGCACGAACGGCGTGTGCCACGCCGACTCGAAGCTCTGGTCGAAGGTCAGCCGCGCCGAGAGCCCGAACGTCAGCCAGAAGGCCGGGATCGCGGCGAGCGCCGCGGGCAAGAGCGCCTCGCCGAGCTTGCCACGCGCGAGCAGCGCCACGACCAGCACGACCACGATCACCGGCGGCCAGAACTGGTTGACCCAGAACTCCGTCGCCGAGCTGGGGAAGCCGCCCGGCATCAGCCACCACCAGACACCGGCGGCGCCGATGTGCAGCGCCAGCAGCAGGAGCCAGACGAGTTGTAGCATTGTCGCCCGGCGATTTTACCCCATCCTGGCGCTCAGCGCGCGCGTCCGCGTGCGCCCGATTCGAATCCGGACCACAGCCCGAAGACGCGCATCTGCGTATCGAGCCCGGTGGCCTTGAGGAGCGCCTCGACCTCCGCGCGATTCTGGCGCGGCGCCGCCGGCTCGGCGCGATCGGCGAGCGCCCAGGTCAGCGCGCCGGCGATGGCGACGTTGGCGTGCAGCTCGCGCAGGTCGACCTTGTCGAAGGTGTCGCTCTCGGCGTGATAGTCGGGCAGGTACGGGGCGCCCTCCTGATTGGCCACGAGCGTGGGCACGCCCTCGACGAGGTAGTCGTAGTTGTCGGTGCCGACGAAGGCGTCGACCGTCTGCGTGAACGGACCGAGCCCGGCGAGCGGCTGGAGCGCGGCGTCGACGGCGGCCTTCAGATCGCTGCGTCCGCCGAGCGAGAAGCCGCTGGTGCGTCCCGAGCCTTCGTCGAACACGATCTGTGCGCGCACGCGATCGAGCTCGCTCCTGCGCGCGCGCGCGTCGGCGAGCGAGCCCCACAGGCCCGCCTCCTCGCCGGTGTAGAGCATGAAGCGCACGGTGCGGCGCGGCCGCTCGCCCTTCTTGGCCATGGCCGCGAGCGCGCGCGCCACGTCGAGCACGAGCGCGACGTTGCAGCCGTTGTCGAGCGCGCCGCGGCCGAGATCCCAGCTGTCGAGGTGCGCGCCGAGGATCACGACCTCGTCGGGCTTGTCGCGGCCGCGGATCTCGGCCACCACGTTGCGCGACGGCACGCGCGTCGGCATGTCGGCGGCGACGGTCAGCTTGACGCGCACCTTGGCGCCGGATGCGACGAGCCGCGCCAGGCGCAAGCCGCCCTCGCGCTCGACGAGCGCCGCGATCAGCGGAAACGCCGAGCCGTCGAGCGTGGCGTTGTGCCGATAGAGCAGGCGCGCCGGGCGGTTCGAGAGATAGAGCACGCCGGCGGCGCCCGCCTTCTTCAGGCGCTCCATGAGCGGCGGCGTCTCGAGGTACTCCTTGAAGAGATCGTCGATCGACCGCATCGGATCGGTGTGCACGAGCGCGAAGCGCCCGGCGACGCGCCCCGCCGCCGCTACGCCCGCGTCGTCGCCATGGCCGACGTCGACCACCTCGGCTTCGCGGCCGCCCGCCGGCGTCGCCTGCGCGAACGGCATCGCCGCCACGCGCAAGGGCACGCGCCCGCCGAGCGCGGCCGGCGCGATCAGCTCGGCGGTCTCCTTCTTGGCCAGCCAGACGCGCGGCGCGTCGTAGCGCTCGCCGCGCACCGCGTCGACGCCGGCGGCACGGAAGCGCGCGATCGCCCAATCGACGGCGCGCTCGAGCGCCGCCGAGCCCGACGGACGCCCACCGACGCCGTCGGTGAGCTCGCGCAGATCGTCGACGGCGGCGCTGCTCGAAAACGCGCGCACGACGAGCTCCTCCGCAGGCGACCCCAGCGCCGGACCCGCCATGGCACAAGCGACGATCGTCGCGATCAGGATGCGCATGCGGCCATCTTCGCACGATTCGGCCGTGGTAAAATCGGCCGTGGCCGCTGCTCCATCCCGCCCGCGCACTTCGCGGCGCATCGTCGTCGGCGCGCTGGTGCTGGTGATGTTCCCGCTCGCCGCCTGGTCGGCGCGCCGCCACTTCCAGCTCGAGCGCCGCCACGACGAGAACGCGGCGATCGTGCCGCAGCAGACGCGCGCCGGCTACGTCACCTCCGATCGCTGCGAGGCGTGCCATCCCGACGAGTACCACTCGTGGCATCGCGGCTACCACCGCACGATGACGCAGTACGCGAGCCCGACGTCGGTGCGCGGCGATTTCGGCGACGTGAAGCTCCACGGCGACGGCTACGACGCGCGCCTCTTCCGTCGCGGCGACGACTTCATGGTCGAGATGATCGATCCCTTGTGGCAGTACGAGGTCGACTTCGGCCAGCGCGACGTCAAGCCGGGCGAGACCCCGCCGCGCGTCGAGCGGCGCATCACGATGGTGACCGGCTCGCACCACATGCAGGCCTATTGGGTGCCGTCGCTCGTCGGCAACGGCCAGCTGTCGCTGCCCTTCACCTATCTCTTCGACGACAAGCGCTGGGTGCCGCGCGGCGACGTCTTTCTGCATCCGCCCGGCGGGCGCCATCAAGAGCAGGTGTGGAACGTCAGCTGCATCACCTGCCACACCACCGGCGGGCAGCCGCACGCGCTCGTCGGTGGCAAGGAGGTGCGCAGCCAGGTCGGCGAGATGGGCATCGCCTGCGAGTCGTGCCACGGTCCCGCCGAAGAGCACGTCGCCGCCAATCAGAACCCGTTCCGTCGCTACTGGCTCCATCTGCGCGGCGCCGGCGATCCCACGATCGTCAATCCGGCGCGCCTGCCCGCGGCGCGCGCGTCCGAGGTGTGCGGCCAGTGCCACTCGCTCACCGATCTCAGCAACGACATCTACCTCGGCGAAGGGCGCACCTTCGTGCCCGGCGAGGAGCTCGAGCGGTCGCAGCCGCTCTTGCGCCAGCTGCATCCGACGCCGGCGCTGGCCAAGCACATCCAGGAAGATCCGGCCTACCTGCGCGGCTACTTCTGGTCCGACGGCACCATCCGCGTCTCGAGCCGCGACTACAGCGGCATGATCGAATCGAAGTGCAACTCGGGCGGCAAGCTGTGGTGCGGCAGCTGCCATTCGCAGCACAAGAGCGATCCGGTCAACCTCTTGTGGGCGAGCATGCAGGCCGACAGCGACACCGCGTGCACGCAGTGCCACAAAGAGATCGGCGGCGCCGTCGCCGCGCACACGCACCACAAGGTCGACTCCGTCGGCAGCCGCTGCGTGAACTGCCACATGCCGCACACCGTCTACGGGCTTCTCAAGGGCATCCGCAATCATCGCATCGACAGCCCGCACGTCACCGGCCGCACCGGCGGCAGCGAGCGCCCCAACGCGTGCAACTTGTGCCACGTCGATCGCAGCCTCGGTTGGGCCGCCGACGCGCTCGCGCGCTGGTACAAGCAGCCGAGGCCCGCCGGGCTCACCGACGAGACGCCGGCCGCGATCACGTGGCTCCTGTCCGGCGACGCGATCCTGCGCGCGATCGCCGCCTGGCACTTCGGCTGGGAAGGCGCGCAGAAGGCCGCGCCGGTGGCCGACGCGGTGCCCTACCTCGCCTCGGCGCTCGACGATCCCTACGCGGCGGTGCGCTACGTGGCCGGCCACGCGCTCGCCAAGATCGATCCCGCCGCGCAGTTCGACTACCTCGCGCCCGTCGACGAGCGGCGGCGCGCGGGCGAGAAGATCGTGCGCCGCTGGCTCGACGGCCATCCGCAGACGGCGGAGCAAGCGGCTGCGATCGAGGCGCAGCTCAAACGACTGACCGAACAGCGCGACGACCGAGACGTGCGCGCGATGGAGTGACCCGTGGCCAAGCGCGCAGCCAAGACGACGACCGACAAGAGCGACGCCGACGGCGACGACGGCGCGCTCGTGCGACGACACCTCGCGTGGGGATGGTGGTCGCTCGCCATCTTCACGACGCTCGGGCTCCTGCTCGAAGCGGCGCACGGGCTCAAGCTCGGCTGGTATCTCGACGTCTCGAGCGCGACGCGGCGCCTCTCGTTCACGCTCGCGCACGCGCACGGCACGCTGCTCGGCTTTCTGAACATCGCGTTCGCGCTCTCGCTCGACAAGGCGAAGCTGTCGGCCACGGCGGCGTCGCGCGCGTCGTTCGCCTTGCGCGCGGTGACCGTGCTCATGCCGCTCGGATTTTTCCTCGGCGGCATGGTCGTCTACGGCGGCGATCCCGGCCTCGCCATCGTGCTGGTGCCGCCGGCGGGCGCGCTGCTCGTCGTCGCGCTGGTCGTCGTCGCGCGCGGTTTCTCGTCGCGGCGGGGCTGATCGTAGGCCAGCCCACGCTCCTTTGTTTCCGACCTGTAAGATCGACGATCGGGCGCGTTCTATGCGTTGACGGCCCGTCGCCACCTGCGTACGTTTTCTGCATCGGCGCTGGATGCCGATACAAAGGAGCCGCGTGGACTTCTACAAAGCCGAATACATCTGGACCGACGGTGCAGAGCCGACTGCCAAGCTGCGCTCGAAGACGAAGATCGTCCCGATCAGCGAAAAGCCGCCGATCTGGGGATTCGACGGATCGAGCACCAACCAGGCCGCGGGGCACCAGTCCGACTGCGTGCTCAAGCCGGTCTTCGTGTGCCCCGATCCGGTGCGCGGCGGTGAGAACAAGCTCGTCCTGTGCGAAGTGCTCCTGACCGACATGACGCCGCACCCGACCAACATGCGGGCGCCGCTGGCCGAGATCGCCGCCAAGTATGCGTCGCACGAGATGTGGTTCGGCATCGAGCAGGAGTACACGTTCTTCGACGGAACGCGCCCGCTCGGCTGGCCGACCAACGGCTTCCCCGCGCCGCAGTTCGGCTACTACTGCGGCGTCGGCGCCGACGAGGTGTTCGGCCGCGACATCGTCGAGGAGCACATGGACGCCTGCCTCAAGGCGGGCTTGAAGTTCTCGGGCATCAACGCCGAGGTCATGCCGGCGCAGTGGGAGTTCCAGATCGGGCCGGCCAGCCCGCTCGAAGCTTCCGACATGATGTGGGTCGCGCGCTGGCTGCTCTATCGCATCGCCGAGAACCACGGCGTGTCGGCGACGCTGAACCCGAAGCCGGTCAAGGGCGACTGGAACGGCGCCGGCGCGCACACCAACTTCTCGACGAAGGAGATGCGCGAGTCGCTCGACGCGTGCGTCAAGGCGGCCGAGGCGCTCAAGGAGCGGCACGCGCTGCACATCGCCAACTACGGGTATGGGATCGAGGAGCGCCTCACCGGCAAGCACGAGACCTGCTCGTACAAGGAGTACAAGTACGGCGTCTCGGATCGCGGGGCGTCGGTGCGCATCCCGTGGCAGGTGGCGAAGGACAAGAAGGGCTACATCGAGGATCGCCGCCCGTGCGCGAACATGGACCCGTACGTGGTCACGCGCCTGATCACCGAGACCGTCTGCAGCTCGCTCTAGCCTACCGAATCTCCCAGCTCGCCTGATACGGCCCGAACGGCGCGGCCAGCTTGCCGAAGCCCTGCACGTCCATCCATACGCTTCCTTCGATACGATAGGGGATCGCGAAGGCCGGCTGCGCGCCGCGCTCGATCTCGGCGACCACGTCGCCGGCCAGCGTCGCGAGCAGCGACACGAGCTGCTGCGGATCGAGCTGGAGCTCGACGGTGACGCGCGCCGTGCCGTGCGCGGGGATGGTCTTGATGCGCAGATCGTCGAGGCGCGCCTGTCCCGAAGCGACGGCGACGAGCAAGCCCGCGGAGGCGGCGGCGAAGTCGCGCATCGTCTTCACCGACGGGCCCGTGGTCGCGCAGGCGCCGGCGCGCGGCGGACAGCTCTGCGGGTCGTTGCACATGGTGAGGCAGACGGCGCCGAGGTTCTGGCTCGACGTGCCGCCGGGGAAGGCGGTGAAGGCGGCGAGCGCCTCGACGATCGGCAGCGGCACGGCGTTGTCGTTGGCGACGTCGAGCTGCAGGTCGAAGACGAAGTCGAGGGTGCGCGGCGCGCCGAGGAGCCCGCAGATCGCCGCCGGGGCGACGCGCGGACAGAGCGCGCGCGCCAGATCCTCTTTCGACGGCGCTTGGACGAGCGCCGCGCCGGCGACGGTGATGCGCGGCGGTGTCGGAGCGGTCGCGGACTTCTCGAGCTGGTTCAGCGTGGCGCAGGCCGAACAAAGGAGCACGAGTGCGACGGGCAGGGCTCGCATCGGAAGGTCATACGCAGCGACGCGTACGCGGCCAGACGGATGACGCTGCTCGCGGGCGACGACGTGAAGACCGTCGGCGATCGAGAAACGTCAGAAGAGGCGGCGCGAGGCGAAGTCGGCGATACGGCGCAGCGTGCGGCGCGCGCGCTCGTCGCCGTCGAGGTCCTCGCGCACGTCGTCGATGCCGGGCGTCTCGTGCGCGCGCGCGACGCAGCCGAGATCGGCGCACAGGTAGAGGCCCACGCGGCGCGTCTCGCTGGCGCGCGCGCTCATCAGCTTGACGCGGCCGTTGCCGCGCACCGAGTGGCACCACTCGCACATCGCGGCGGCGTCGGGCAGCCCGCCCGAGTTGCGATGGAAGACGATGCCGCGCGGCGGCACCTCGGCGCGATCGCGGAAGACGAGGAACGCGCGCGGGCCGACGGCCCACGCCAGCGCCCCGTCGAGGGCGAGCGGGAAGGCGAGATCGGGGGCGAGCTCGACGTCGGCGCGGTCGATCTCGCGGAAGCACGAGAGCAGCTCGACTTCGGAGGTCAGGCGCATCCCGTCATTGTGACCGATTTCGCGCGCCGGCGCTCGCGCAGCCAGGCGAGCGCCAGCAAGGCGACGACGAGGGCGCCGGCGCCGGCGCCGGAGGATGCGCCGCCGGCGTCGCGCGCGCCGATGCTGACGCTGCAGCCGGCGTGCAGCGCGCCGCCCGCGCCGGCGCCGCCGCTCGCACCGCCCGATTCGGCGTTGCCGCCGGTGCCGTCGCCGGGCGCGCCGCCGCCGGGCGCGCCGCCGCCGGGCGCGCCGCCGCCGGGCGCGCCGAGCTGCACCGCGTTCCAGCGGATCGGCTGCGCGAACGGCGTGATGGCGGCCCAGTCGTTCGACGTCAGCGACGTGCCGTCGAGATCGTCGAGCGCGAGGTCGAGCCCGAGCACGCTGCCGACGGCGGGCACGACGCCGATGCCGCTCCACGGCACCGCCATGATCACGCGATAGCCGACCGCGGGCGTGCCGCCATTGACGGTGCCGTCGTCGCGGACGGCGTAGCTCGTGCCCATGGTGACGGCGCGGTTCTCGCCGCTGCCCGCGCCGTCAGCCTCGAGGAGATCGCCGGTCGCCGACACGATCACGTGGCGCACGTCGGGGCCCGGCGTGGCGGCGCGCGCGCGCATCGGGTCGATCATCAGCTCCACGCTGTCGGCGTTCCACAGCTCGCCGTCGTGGCCGCTGCCGATGGCCGACAAGACCTTGTCGTCGACGTCGGCGGCGACGTAGAGCGCGCTCTCGTCCCACAACATGCGGAAGCGCGCCGTGCCCGCACCGGCGGCGACGACAATCGGCGTGACCGCGGCGAGCTCGCCGCCGTCGCCGTGCACGTCGACCGGCCCATCGGCGTGCGCGATCACCGTCGGCGCCGCGCCGGTGCCGAGGCGCGCCTCGATCAGATCGGCCAGGTGCGCGCGCGTGGCGTAGAGCGCCGCCGGCGTGGCCTTGGTGACCTGCCACGCCGCCGGGAACAGCGCCTTCGCCGCGGCGCGCGCATCGTCGCCGCCGCCGAGCGTGTCGAGCAGGTGCAGGTATTCGTAGTCCTCCATGCCCTCGCGGATGAGCGCCAGGCGCAGCGACTCGACGGGCACGTCGTGCGTGCCGCCGATCTGCGCCGGCGTGCCGGGATAGAAGAGCGCGCCGTCGCCGTTGCCGCCGAAGTCGCAGAGCGCGTTGTGCCCGCTCACGTGCGAATTCCATGCGTCATCGAGGTGCATGGCGGTCTCGAAGTAGAGCTCGCCCGAGACGCGCAGCTCGTAGTCGAGCCACTGCATGGCGCGGTTCTGGATCGGCGAGCTGTCGATCATGTAGGTGGGCCAGCCGCTCGTGGTCGCGCTCGCCTGCGCCGCCGTGCAGCCCGAGGCGCAGCCGTGCTCGTCGCACGACTGGTAGGTCCACACCTGCTTCATCGGCGAGCGCGCGAGGAACGCGTCGTACGACGCGCGGTTGTCGGCGGCGCCGGCCGGCTGCAAGGAGTCGATCACCGGCACGATGATGTCGACCGCGTCGGCGAGCCCGTTGGCGTTCACCTTCGCGAGATCGGTGGTGACCAGCGTCGGCAGCCCGGCGGCGTGGACGGGTGCGGCGCGCGCCGGGATGTCGCTGAAGGCGCAGGTCGCGGGCGGCTCGTCGCAGGTGTAGTCGAAGAGGTCCTTCCAACCCTTGGCGGCGAAGTGCGTCGCCGCCGCCTGGTCGCCCGCGCTGTCCTTGTTGCCGAGCGCGGTGGTGGTCATGTGCGCGCCGGGCAGGCGCACTGCCGCCGTGCCGTCGAGGAGCGAGCCGGTGTTGGCGTCGAAGGTGGTGAAGTCGCCGTTCGACGGGAACGTGTAATAGGGATCGAAGAAGGAGATGCGGTGCTCGAGCGCGGCGCGGCCGTAGACGGCGACGAGCGGCGCGGCGTCGGCGTCGCCCGTGCAATAGGTCTCGCCGTGGTGCGCGCGGCAGGCGTTGTCGACGGAGAAGCCGAACGCCGACTTCAGCGACGCCGTCGACGGCAGCTCGAAGTCGCGCACGCGCAACGCGACGTGCACCGTCGCGGTCGGCAGGCCCGACGCCGCCGAGACGGTGACGTCGCCGGCGTAGAGGCCGGCGGCGAGGCCGCGCGGAACGAAGACTTCGACCCAGATCGCCCGCGTGGTCGCGGCGGCGACGTCGAAGGGCAGGCCGTTGCGCTTCTCGCCGAAGTAGGCGTCGACGTCGGGGATGAGCGGATCGGGCCAGTCGCCGGCGGCGCCTTCGACGTTCGACGCGTAATTGACGTGGTAGAGCCCTTCCTGGAAGAAGCGGACGTCCGCGGCGGGGATGCGCGCGCCGGCGGGTCCGACGAGCTCGCTCGCGACGGCGGTGAGCCCTTTGACGCCGCTCGCGCCGCCGGCGACCGCGATCTGGAACGGCTCGAATTCGTTGCGCGCCGCTTCGATCGACGCGGTCGCCGACGGGGGCACCGCGAAGTCGGGGCGGATCTTGGTGAGCCCGTCGACGACGCCGACGGCGGGCGCGTCGAGCGCGGCGCGGGTGGCGAGCGTGTGCGGGGAATCGTTGCAGCCGGCGGCGAGCAACAACAGCAGAAGCGATGAAAACGGCGACGAGGCGCGCATGTCGGCGGCCGGCAGAGCAAGCCATGCGCCACGGTGACGCCCGCGACGATTCGCGCAGTTAGGTGCTGCGCTCGCGGCTCGACGTGTGGACGCGATGATACAGGCGTAACCGGGTAGCTTCGCCCGCGGCCGCGCGGTACCAATACGACATGGCCAAGGTCCTCGTGACGGGCGGGTCGGGCTTCATCGGCGCGCACTCCATCTTGCAGCTCCTCGCCGCGGGCCACGAGGTCCGCACCAGCGTGCGCAACTTGAAGCGCGAAGGCGACGTGCGCGCGATGCTGCGGCAAGGCGGCAGCGACGCCGGCGCGCGGCTGTCGTTCGTGGCGGCCGATCTCGAACAGGACGCCGGCTGGGCCGACGCCGTCGCCGGCTGCGACTACGTGCTGCACGTGGCGTCGCCGTTTCCGCCGAGCATCCCCAAGCACGAGGACGAGCTCATCGTGCCGGCGCGCGAGGGCGCCTTGCGCGTCTTGCGCGCGGCGCGCGACGCGGGGGTCAAACGCGTCGTGCTGACGTCGTCGTTCGCCGCGATCGGCTACGGCCACGCGGCGCAGGCGGCGCCGTTCGACGAGACCAGCTGGACCAACCCCGACGGCGAGGACGTGCGCCCGTACGTGAAGTCCAAGACGCTGGCCGAGCGCGCGGCGTGGGACTTCATCGCCAAGGAGGGCGGCGCGCTCGAGCTGGCGGTGGTCAACCCGGTCGGCGTGTTCGGCCCCGTGCTCGGGCCCGACTACTCGACGTCGATCCTGCTCGTGCAGCGGCTCATGGACGGCGCCATGCCCGGCTGCCCCAAGCTCTACTTCGGCGTCGTCGACGTGCGCGACGTGGTCGATCTGCACCTGCGCGCGATGACCGATCCCAGGGCGCGCGGCGAGCGCTTCCTCGCCGTCGCCGGCGACTTCATGTCGATGCTCGACATCGCCAAGGTGTTGAAGGCGCGCCTCGGCACGGCAGCGCGGCGCGTGCCGACGCGGCAGCTGCCCAACTGGCTGGTGCGCCTGGCGGCGCTGCGCGATCCGGCGGTGAAGCAGATCCTGCCCGAGCTGGGCAAGGCGAAGAACGGAACGAACGGCAAGGCGCGCAGCGTCCTCGGCTGGGCGCCACGCTCGAACGAAGACGCCATCGTGGCGACGGCCGAGAGCATGCTGCACCTCGGCCTCTTGAAGGAGAGCCCGAAGGCGGCCTGAGCGCGCGCGGGCGGATCCGTCCGCGACGGATCGTCCGCGATCGGATCGTCCTCGATCGGATACGTCGGCGATCGGATGGCCGCGGCCCGGCGCCGAGCCGAGCACCTCCGCGACGGCCATGCGTCACGCCCGCCTCGTCGCCGCGCTCCTCGTCTTCGGCTGCGCCGGCGGCGGCTGCTACATCCTGCCCAAGAACATCGCGCGCCCACCGTCGACGGCGATCCTCGACACCGGCGGCACCACGGTCGGCCGCGCCGTCGCGGCGTCGGTCGCCGGGCACCCGGGCCAGAGCGGCTTCCTCCTGTTCAACACCGGCGACGGCGCCATCCAGGCGCGCACCTCGCTGGCGATGATGGCGCAGTCGAGCATCGACGCGCAGTACTTCGAGTGGGCCGGCGACGCCGTCGGGCGCGCCGTGCTCGAGCGGCTGATCGCGGCCGCCGATCGCGGCGTCCGCGTGCGCCTCCTCGTCGACGACTACAACACCAAGGGACACGACCTCGACTTCGCCGCGCTCGACGCGCATCCCAACATCGAGGTGCGCGTGTTCAATCCGTTCGTGCGCGGACGGCTGCGCCTGCCGCAGATCCTCGGCCGCTTCACCGAGCTCAACCACCGCATGCACAACAAGATGTTCCTCGTCGACGGGCAGGTCGCCGTCGTCGGCGGGCGCAACCTGACCGACGACTACTTCGGGCTCGGCGAGAAGATCGACTTCCGCGACTTCGACCTCCTAGCCATCGGCGACGTGGTGCAAAAGGCCGAGGGCGCGTTCGATCGCTACTGGAACAGCGAGTGGGCCTATCCGATCACCACGCTGCGCAAGCGCGCCACGCCCGACGAGCTGGCCAAGGCGCGGGCGCGCTTCTCGGCGCACGTCGCCGCCGATCGCGCGACCTTTCCCTATCGGCTGCCGCACGACGAGGCCGAGGCGCGCGCGTGGCTCGAGCAGTTTCGCGGGCAGGCGACGTGGGCGCCGGCCGAGGTGATCTGGGACGATCCGAGCCTGATGGCGCGCCCGCTCCACGATCGACCGACGGCGGTCACGCGGCGCATGGTCGCGCTCGCCGACGCGGCCGAGCGCGAGATCGTCGTCGAGAACGCCTACGTGGTGCCGCGGCCCGATGCGCCGCGGCTGCGCGCGCTCGTCGCCCGCGGAGTGCAGGTGCGCATCCTGACCAACTCGCTCGCCACCACCGACGAGGTCGCGGTCAACGCCGCCTACTCGAAGGCGCGCCCCGCCATGGCCGCCGACGGCGTGGGCCTCTACGAGATGAAGCCGTGGGGCGCGTCGCGCGCGCTCTACGTGGCGCGGCCCGATCGGTCGCGCGCCCACCTGGCGCTCCACGGCAAGGTCGCCGTCTTCGATCGCGCGATCGTGTTCCTCGGCTCGTTCAACCTCGATCCGCGCTCGGCGTTCCTCGACACCGAGGCGGTGTTCGTCGTCCACAGCCCGGTGCTCGCACGGCAGCTCCTCGACGCGTTCGCGCCCGACTTCGCGGCGGCGAGCGCGTGGCACATCGGCCGCGTCGCCGGCAAGAAGCGGCCGGCGTGGATCACCGAGCCGCCTGCGCCCGGCGCCGTCGAGGTCGAGCCACACGATCCGGCGAGCGCGTGGCGGCGCATGATGCGCTCGATCGTGCGCTTGTTCCCCGTCGGCAAATACGTCTGAGCGACCGCGACGGCTCTGCCGACGGGGCGGGGCGGCACGCCCCGTGGGATCTTCTTACAGCGAGCGCTCGAGCGCGACGGAGTCGCGCACGACCTGCGTGTAGCCGTGCGCAGCCGCTTCGCGCTTGACCGTCGCCACCGCCTTGCGCGCCTCGTCGCGCGGCCCGTGGCGCACCAGGACCTGGGCGAGCACGTAACGCAGATCCATCGCCGTGTCGACGTCGCCGTCCTTGTCGCAGTCGGCGATGGTGGCGCGCACCATGGCGAGCGCGCCGGGCACGTCGCCCTGCTCCGCTTTCACCAGCGCGTGCGAGCCGACGAACATCGCCTTCGCCTGCTGCGTCTGCCCGATGATCTGGTCGATGCGCGCCACCGCCGCCGCCGCCTCGACGGTCTTGCGCTCCTCGATGAGGATGCGCGTCAGCACCTCGAGCGCGTTGGCCTCCTGCGACGGCCGCTTGTCCTTCACGAACTCTTGCATCGCCTTGCGCGCGAGCGTCTCGGCGCGCGGCAGATCGCCCTGTTCGACCGCCAGCTCGGCGAGGTTCTGCCGGCTCGGCCCCCCGCTCTGTCCCATGCTCTCGCGCAGGGCGAGCGCCTGCTCTTCGACCTTCTGCGCGTCGGCGAGGCGCCCCTGCCGGACCGCGATCTGGCCGACGCTGTCCATGCCGTAGACGACGTCGCCGCGCTGCTCCATCTTGGTCCACAAGGCCACCGCCAGGTCGGCGAAGCGGCGCGCCTCGGCGAGCTCGCCGCGGCGGGTGAGCACGATCGAGAAGTTCGACGAGCTGTTGGCTTCGATGTTCGTGTAGCCGGCCGCGTGCGCGGTCTCGATCACCTGCCGGTACATCGGCATGGCCTCGGCGTAGCGGCCGGTATCGGTGTAGACGCTCGCCAGATCGCCCATCGCGTTGACCATCTGCGACTGCTCGCCGAGCTCGCGCGAGTCGTCGATGACCTGGCGCCACATCTTCTCGGCGACGGCCACTTCGCCGGCGCGCTTGTGCGCGAGCGCCAGCAGCGCACGCACGCGCACCGCGCCGGCACGGCTGCCAATCGAGTCGAAGAGCGCGAGCGCCTGGTTCTCGTACTTGAGGGCTTCCGCCTGCTGGTGGGTGACGATGTAGATGTTGGCCATCGACGTCAACGTCTCCGCTTCGCCGGCCCGATTGCCTTCGGCGGCGAAGAGGCGCAGCGCCTGCTCGCCGGCGACTCGCGCCTCGGCGGCGCGGCCGGTGTTGGCGTAGGTGTCGCACTCGACGCGGTACGCCTCCGCCTCGACGCCGCGCAGCCCGCGCCGGTGGGCGCCATCGACTCCACGCGCGGCGGCGGCGAGCGCGGTCTTGGAGTCGTTGCGCTTGCGCGCGTTGGCTTCGGCGACGTCGATGCGCGGGTCGTCGCCGTCGGGCGGCGCCAGCCGGCGCAGGCGAGCGAACGTGGCGTAGGCGTCGCTGGTGTGTCCTTGCCGGCGCTGCACCTCGGCGAGCTTGAGCCCGTAGTCGAGGTTCTCGGGGAAGAAGGTGGCGAGCGAGAGCCGAATCTGGGCCGCGCCCGACCAGTCCTTGATCGCCTCGCGATAGGCGGCCTCGATCGAGAGGCGCTGCTCGCGCGGCAGGCTCGCCGACAGCTCGAAGGCACGCTGCGCCGCCTCGCGCTCGTGCTGATCGGACTCGAGCCCGTGCCAGGTCTCGGCGAGCGCGGAGTAGACCAGCGGCTGATCGGGCTCGGCGGCGAGCGACGCTTCGAACGCCGTCTTCGCCGCGCCGAGCTGGTAGCGGCGCAACGCCGTCAGCCCCTCGGCGTAGCGGCGCGCCGCCTCGGGGTTGGCCGGCAAGACGCTGTGCGTGCGCGGCGCATCCGACGGCGACAAGGCCGGCAGCCCGAGCGCCTGGCGCAAGCGCGCGGCGGCGCGCCCGGCGACCTCGAGCATCGCGCTCTTCGCGCCCGACTCCTCGGCGCTGCCGACGGTGCTGCCGCTCCGCAGATCGACGATCTGCACGTCGCAGGTCAACGACTCGCCGCTGCCGCGATACGAGCCGACCAGCGCCAGCGTCGCGCCCTGACGCGCGAGCTGGTCGCGATCCTTGCCGGCGACGGTCGCGCGCGGCATGACGTGCATCGCGTCGCCGCCGTCGAGCTGGGCGGCGAGGAGCTCGGCGAAGGCGGTGCCGCGCCAGGCTTCGTCGGCGCGGCCGGTGCGATCCGCGAGATCGGTGACGGCGAGCGTGCGTCGCGAGTCGGCCGCCGCCGGCGCGACGGCGTGCCGACGCAGCGCGCGCCAGCCGAAGGCGCTGGCGGCGGCGAGCGCGATGGCCACGGCGACGGCAGCGAGCGCGATCCGGCCGCGGCCGCGCGCACCTCGGCCCGCGGGCTGCGCCACCGGCTGGTTGCGCAGCGCCGCGAGCACGTCCTCGACGGAGGCGTAGCGATCGTCGGGCTCGCGCTCGAGGCAGCGCAGGATCACGCGCTCCCAGGTCTCGGGGATCGACGACACGAGCTTCTTCGGTGACGGCGCCACCTCGTTCAAGCGCAGCACCGCCGTCGCCATGGGCGTGGCGCCGACGAACGGCAGCTGCCCGGTGAGCATCTCGAACATCACGACGCCGAGCGAGTAGATGTCGCTGGCAAAGCTCACCTGCCGCCCGCCCACCTGCTCGGGCGCGACGTAGGCGGGGCTGCCGAGGAAGCCGTCGCGCGACCGTTCGTGCTCGGCGGCGGTGGTGTCGTGCGCGAGCCCGAAGTCGGTGACCACCACGCGATCGGGCGTGAGCATGACGTTCGAGCACTTGAAGTCGCGGTGCACGACGCCCGCGTGATGCGCGGCGGCCAGCGCCGCCACCATCTGCTCCACCAGCGGCAGCGCCGCCGCCGGCTCGAGACGCCCGCCGCCGCGGACGCGTTGCGCCAGCGTCTCGCCGGTGAGGAGCTCCATGGTCAGGAACATCTCGCCCGCGTGATAGCCGACGTCGAACACGCGGCAGACGTTCCGGTGCGTCACGCGCCGCGCGAGCAGCGCCTCCTTCTTGAAGCGCTCGACGGCGCGGCGATCGGCGGCGCGCTCGGAGCGGATGGTCTTGAGCGCGACGCGCTGCTGCAGCGACTCGTCTTCGGCCTCGTAGACCTCCCCCATGCCGCCGTGGCCGATGAGCCGCACGATGGTGTAGCGCTCGGCCACGTGCGTGCCGGCGCCGATGTCGAGACGCGGCATGACCTCCGCGTCGGGCGCGGTGGAGCTGGTGACGGTGGAATCGATCTCGACGCCGGGACCCTTGCTGCGGCTTGCCATACGCCTCGCAGAATCCCGTATCCGAGGCTCCGAGATCAAGTCACGCCGCGGCTTATGATGTGGGTCGGAGGGGACGCATGGCAAACCGGGACGCACGTATTCGTACCGTCGAAGAGCACGTTCGCTGCGAGAACGAGCACGACCTCGCCGGGCTCCTACAGAGCTTCGGCACCGACGCGCGCTACGACGACGAGCCCTGGGACGAGCACCACGAAGGCCCCGACGGCGTGCGCGGCTACTACGAGACGCTGCTGCAGGCGGTCCCCGATCTGCACATCGACGTGCGCCGCCGCCATGTCACCGACGAGACCATCGTTCTCGAGGTGATCATCACCGGCACGCACCTCGGGCCCTGGCGCGGGCTGCCCGGCACCGGGCGGCGGCTCGAGTTTCCGCTGTGCGGCATCTACACCTTCGACGCCGACGATCGGCTGAACGGCGAAAAGATCTACTACGACCGCGCCACGGTGCTGCGCCAGATCGGCATGTTCCACGAGCCGTTCAGCGGCGTCGGCAGCGTCGTGACGCCGCTGACCCATCCGGTGACGATGGCGCGCGCCATTGGACGCTCGCTCTTTCGCCGCAACGGACACACGCCCGCGTAGCGCCTGCGGCGGCTGCCTAGGGCCGGTGCACGAGCGCGCCCGAGGTGCCCGCGGCCCAGACGTCGCCGGCGCTCGAGCCCCACACGCCTTGGAGATCGGCGGTGGTGTTGCTGGTCTCGGCGTTCCAGGTCTGGCCACCGTCGACGGAGCGCAGGATCGTACCGTTGTCGCCGACGGCGTAGACGTCGTTGGGCGACGAGCCCCAGACCGCGCGCAGGTCGACGCTCGTGCCGCTGGTGGCCGCAGGCCAGGTGGTGCCGGCGTCGCTCGAGTGCAGGATCGTGCCGCCGTCGCCGACGGCGTAGACGTCGTTGCCGGTGGCGCTGGCCCAACCGCCGCGCAACGTGGCGGTGCCGAAGGTCTTGGCGGTCCAGGCCATCCCGCTGTTGGTCGAGCGCAGGATCGTGCCGCCGGCGCCGGCGGCGTAGAAGGTCGCGCCTGCGCCCCAGATCGCGAACAGGTCCTGCGTGGTGCCGCTCGTCTTGGCGGAGAACCTGTTGCTGCCGATCGTGGTGTAGATCGCCGCGCCGCCGCTGCCGACGGCTGCAGCCCCGACGCCGTTGGACCAGACCGCCGCGTAATTCGCGGTCCCCACGGTCTTGAGCGTGAAGTTGGTGCCGTCGGACGAGTAGTAGGTGGTGCCCGCCTTGCCGGCGACGTAGACGTTGGCGCAGGTGCTCGTCGAGACGCCGAAGAGATCGTTGGCGCCGAGCAGCGACGGCGCCCACGTCGGCAGCATGGTGGCGCGATCGAGCGTGCCGCCGGTGCCGGGCGCGAACAGGTTGCCCGGGTTGCAGCCGGTGATGGCGTGGAGATCCTGCAGCGTTCCCGAGGCACGCGTAGTCCAGGCCATCGCCGGGCCGGCGTCGTCGGTGCCCGCGTCGTCGGACGCGAGGTCGTCGCCGCCGCCGCTCATGTCTTCGGCGGCGCTGTTGCCGATCTTCGACGGGCCGTAGACGAGCGTGCAGCCGCCGGCGAGGAGCGCGGCGAAGACGAGCGCGCGCATCAGAATGCCATCCCGAGCGTGACCGGCCGCTCGCGCCGGTGCACCAGCCCGACGACGGTGGCGGCCACCGCGGCGACGACGCCGACGGAGAGCAGCACGTCGGTGGCGACGGCGTAGTTGTGCCCGCGGCCGTAGAGCGCGGCGTCGCAGGGGCCGGCGGCGCAGCCGGAGTCGTAGCGCGAGCGGATGGCGAGCGCCTCGCCGCCGGTGCCGGCCGCGGCGATCAACGCCACCGCACCGACGGCGCCGAGCGCGATCGTCACCTGACCGCGCCGCGAATGCACGAAGCGCGACCGCCCGCTCTCCGACGGTGGCGGCGTCGCGGCCGGCGCGGGCGTCGCCGCCGGCGCCGGCTCGACCGGTGGTGGCGGCGTCGGCGCGGGCGGCGGGCTCTCCTTGATCGCCTCCTTCATCTTGGCGATCTGCGCCTCGGCATCGGCGCGGTTGGGCGCGTTCGGCTTGAGCTGCACGTAGGTCTCGTAGAAGTGCAGCGCCTCCTCGTGCTTCTTGGCGAGCCGATAGGCCTGCGCGATGTTGAAGAGCAGCGCCGGCTCGCGCGACAGCTCGTAGGCCTGCTTGAACTCGCCGATGGCGACCTCGTATTCGGCGAGATCGTAGTGCGCGATCGCCTTGTCGTAGAGCGCTCGCGCCTCGGCGGTCGCGCGGTTGTCGGCGCGCGCGGACGGAGCGAGCACCAGCATCATCAATGAGGCAGCCAGGGCGAGGCGCATCTCAGTGTCCGAAGGGGTCGACGAGGTAGTTCTCGCCGCGGCTCGGCCTGGTGGCCGTCTTGCCGTGCGCGCGCTCGAGCTTGACGTGAAGCTGCACGCTGGCTCCGGCAGCGACGGTGACGGTGCGCGCGTACGGCTTGCGGCGCGCGGCGCTGATGGCGAGCTCGTGATTGCCGGCGCGCGGCACGACGATGCGCGCGTGCGAGACGCGATCGGCGACGACCTGCCCGTCGACGAGGAAGCGCGCGGTCGCGACGTCGGTGTCGACGAGGATCACGCCCGGTGCCGCGGCCGGCGCGCTCTTGGCTGCCGCCGTCACCGGCGACGCAGCCACGGACGCCATCCCGGGCGCGGTCGACGAGGTCGTCGTCGGAGGCGCCGAAGGGCGATGGTGTCCCACGACGAGCGCGAGGACGAGGAGGAGCGCCGCGGTCGCTGCGCCGATCGCCGGCAACAGCCAGCGCGGCCGCTGCGATCCCACGATCACCGACGGCAACATCGGCTGCGCCGGCGACGACGGCGACGGCGACGCGGCGGCCGGCTCCGACGCCACCGCCCCCGACGCGGCCGCCGCCGCGGGTGTGGCCGCCGCCGCGGGTGTGGCCGCCGCCGCGGACGCCGTCGGCGTCGCGAACTGGGCCCCCGACGCGAGCAGGTTGTCGATCACGATCGCCGGCGTCGGCCCGCCGTCCATGTCGGCTTCGTCGACGAGCGCCGTCGCCGCCGCCGCCGCCGGCTCTTCGGGCGGCAGCTCGGCGACGTACCTGGCCAGCGCCGCCGTGTCGCCGCCGAGCGCGCGCGCGATCGGCAGCAGATCGGCGAGCAGCTGCTGACAGTCGCCGTAGCGCTCGTCGGGATTGCGCGCGAGCATCTTCAAGACCACGCGGTCGAGCTCCGGCGAGACCTCGGAGCGCAGCGTCGACGGCGGCGCCACCTTCGCCTCGCGGATGAGGCGCAGCGTCTGCAGATCGCCCTCGGCCTTGAACAGCCGCCGCAAGGTCAGGCACTCGTGCAGCACGATCCCGAGCGCGAACACGTCGGCGCGCCGATCGACGGGCAGCCCGTCGGCGCTCTCGGGCGAGAGGTAGTTCACCTTGCCCTTGAGCGTGCCGGTGCGCGTCCGCTCGTCGCGCACGTGCTCGGCCGCCTTGGCGACGCCGAAGTCGAGCAGCTTGACGCCGCCGGCGCGGGTCACCATCACGTTCGACGGGGTGACGTCGCGATGCACGATCGCCAGCGGGCGCCCTTCGTTGTCGCGCAGATCGTGCGCGTAGGCGAGCGCGCTCGCCAGCTCGCAGACGATGTAGCAGCCGAGCGCGATCGGCAGCGTGCGTCTTCCGCGCACGATGCGGTTGAGCAGGCGCACCAGGTCGATGCCGTCGACCAGCTCCATCGCGAGGTAGAACTCCTCGTCGACGCGGCCGAGCTCGTAGATCTGGACGATGTTGGGATGGTTGAGGCGCGCCGAGAGCCGCGCCTCGGCGACGAGCATCGACGAGAACTGCCGATCGCGGCACAGCTCGGGCAGCACGCGCTTGATGACCAGCTCGCGCGATTTGCCGTCGCCGTCTACGGCCAGGGCCCGATACACGATCGCCATCCCGCCCGCGCCAAGGCGCTCGAGCAGCTTGTAGCGACCGAACACCGCTACCCTGTCGTCAGCGGCGGGCAGACCCATCCGCCGTCATCGTCCCACAACTATAGACTGTGGGTCAATGTGTTCCCAACTCGTCCCAGCAGGCGGCCGAATCGAGGAAGCGGAAGCGGAGCTCGGCGAAGCGGATGACGTCCCCCGAGTGGATGCGCACGGCCGGGCCTTTGGGCTCGAGGAGCCGGTCGATCGATCTCGCGGCGTTGCCGACGGCGCCCTGGGTGACGCGCGTGCCGTTCTGCGAGCCGGCGTCGGCGAGCTCGTAGTGCTTGTCGACGATGCGGAAGAAGGCGTGGAACTTCGAGATGGCCACGTCGGCGATGACCACGTCGTTGTTCTTGGTGCGCCCGACGGTGATCATGCTCTCGAAGGTCGGTTGGATCTTGCGGACCGGCAGCACCAGCCGCTGCCCCTCGCCGGCGAGCGCGAGCATCTGCTCGTCGCCGTTGAAGGTGTTGCCGGAGTCGAAGGCGGGCATGCGGCCCTTGCGCATCCGCTCGCGCAGCGCCGCTTCACCGACGAGAAACGGATCGGGAAACTGGCTGACGAACGACTCGCGCGAATGGATCGCGGCGAGGTGGGCGAAGTCCTGGTGCATCTTCGGGGCGCGTCGAGTGTACCTCATCCGCTAGTGGCGGTCGCGCGCCTCCTGCATCAGCCGCTCTTGTGTCGCCAGGCCGTCACCGTCGGGCGGCAGTGACACGCGCGTCCAGCGCGTGCCGTGCAGCTGCCACGCCTGGCGCGTATCCGCGAGGCAGAGATCGAGGATGTGCGCGAGCTCGGCCTGCAGCGCGGGCGCGACCACCGGCACCGTGGCCTCGACGCGGCGATCGAGGTTGCGCGGCATCATGTCGGCCGATCCGATCAGATACTCGGGCGCTCCGTCGTTGGCGAAGTGGTAGATGCGCGAGTGCTCGAGGAAGCGGCCGATCAGCGAGCGGACGCGGATGTTCTCGCTCACCCCGGGCAGCCCGGGCTTGAGGCAGCAGATCCCGCGCACGATCAGATCGATCGACACGCCCGCCTGCGACGCCTCGTAGAGCGCGGCGACCATGCCGGCGTCGACGAGGCTGTTCATCTTGAGCACCATGCGCGCGGGCTTGCCGGCGCGCGCGTGCTCCGTCTCGCGCGCGATCCGCCGCGCCAGCGCGTCGCGCAGGCCGTAGGGCGCGACCGCCAGCAGCTGAAACTCGCGCTGCCGCGAGTATCCGGTCATGAGGTTGAACAGCTCGCTCACGTCCTCGCCGAGCTCGGGACGGCACGACAAGAGGCCGAGATCCTCGTACAAGCGCGCGGTCGTGCCGTTGTAGTTGCCGGTGCCGACGTGGACGTAGCGGCGGAGGGCGTCGCCTTCCTGCCGGATGACGAGCACGGTCTTGGCGTGCGTCTTGAGGCCCACGACGCCGTAGACGACGTGAGCGCCGGCGTTGTCGAGGCGACGCGCCCATTGAATGTTGCGCTGCTCGTCGAAGCGCGCCTTGAGCTCGACGACCACGACCACCTGCTTGCCCGCCTCGGCGGCGCGCACCAGGCTCGCCATGATCTCGGAGTTCTCGGTGGTGCGATAGAGCGTCTGCTTGATGGCGAGCACCGCCGGATCGTCGACGGCGGCGCGAATGAGCGCCTCGACCGAGTCGGCGAACGAGTCGTAGGGCAGATGCACGAGGAGGTCGCCGCGGCGCAGGACCGCGAACGGATCGACGGTCTCGCCGTCGACGGCGTGGAGGCGGCGCGGCGTGCGCGGGCTCCACGGCGAGAAGCGCAGATCGGGCCGATGCACGTGCTCGAGCAGGTCGTCGAGCTCGGCCAGGCCGAGCAGGCCCGGCATCTCGATCACCTCGACGGGATCGAAGTCGAGCTCGGTGGCGAGGAGGCGGCGCAAGTGCTCGGGCATGTCGGAGGAGACGACCAGCGACACCACCGAGCGGAAGCGCCGCTCGCGCAGCGCGATCTCCAGCTCTTCGGCGAGATCTTCGGCGTCGTCCTCGAGCTCGAGGTCGGCGTCGCGCAGCACGCGAAACACGTGACAGCCGACGATCTCCATGCCGGGAAAGAGCATGTCGAGGTGCGCGGCGACCAGCTGCTCGAGCGGCAGCACCTCGCCGCCGTCGGGCAGCGCCACGAAGCGCGACAGCAGCTGCGTCGGCACCTTGATGCGCGCGAAGCGCAGCTCCTCGTCCTCGGGATCGCGCAGCTCGACGGCGAGGTTGAGGCTCAAGTTGGAGAGGAAGGGAAATGGGTGCGCCGGATCGACCGCGAGCGGCGTCAGCACCGGGAAGATCTTGTCGCGAAAATAGGCGGACAGGCGCGTGCGCGCCGCCGCGTCGAGCTCGCTCCAACGCGCCACGCGCACGCACTCGTCGGCGACGAGCGGCAGGAGCTCGTCGGCGCAGCGCGCCAGATCGGCGTAGAGCGTACGGCAGCGCTCGTCGATGGCGGCGAGCTGCTCGCGCGCGTTCATGCCGTCGGGCGCGCGCGTGGCCACGCCGTTTCGCAAGAGCTGCTTGAGCCCCGAGACGCGGATCATGAAGAACTCGTCGAGGTTGTTGGCGGCGATGGCCAAAAAGCGCACCCGCTCGAGCAGCGGCGTGCGCGCGTCGAAGGCCTCGGCGAGCACGCGCTCGTCGAAGTCGAGCCACGAGAGCTCGCGGTTGGCGAGCAGGCGCGCGTCGGCGACGTCCCACACCGCCGGCGCCGGCGCGGTCGCAGAGTGCTGTTGTTCCATGAGGTCCAAAAGTAGGCGCGCGGCATCTGCCATGCAGCCTCTGGTTGCATGCACGTGGAGACGCTGGACACGGAGGTGCGCACGGCCCGCGGCAAGGCGGCGCGCAAGGAGGTCGGACGCGCGCGACAGGCCGAGCTGCCGCTCGAGGGGCGGCCGGATCCGATCGCGCTGCTCGAGGAGCAGGCGCGTGGTCGCGTGCCGGAGCTGGTTCCGCTGCGGCACGGACGGATGATGGCCTCGCCGTTCGCCTTCTTTCGCGGGGCGGCACTGGTGATGGCGTCGGATCTGTCGTTCACCCCGCGCACCGGCCTGCCGGCGCAGCTGTGCGGCGACGCGCACCTGCTCAACTTCGGGCTCTACGGCACGCCCGAGCGCGCGCTGGTGTTCGACGTCAACGACTTCGACGAGACGCTGCCGGGGCCGTGGGAGTGGGACCTCAAGCGGCTCGCCGCCAGCCTCGAGATCGCGGGGCGCTCCAACGGCTTCGACCGCCACGCGCGGCGCGGGGTCGTGCTCGCGGCGGCGCGCGCCTACCACGACGCGATGATCGAGTTCGCCGGCAAGCGCAACCTCGAGGTCTGGTACGCGCGCCTCGACGTCGAGGCGGTGCGCGCCGAGCTGCACGACATGCTCAACCGGCGCGAGCGCAAGGTGAGCGACAAGGTGATCGCCAAGGCCCATCAACAGGACAGCACGCACGCGCTCGGCAAGCTCACCGAGCCGGTCGGCGGCGAGCGCCGCATCGTGAGCGCGCCGCCGCTCATCGTGCCGCTGGCGGAGCTGCTCGACGAGGCGACGCACGAGATCCTCGTCGGCGAGCTGCAGCGCGTGATCCGATCCTACAGCCTGAGCCTGCAGAGCGATCGACGCGCGCTCTTCGAGCAGTACCGGTTCGTCGAGCTGGCGCGCAAGGTCGTCGGCGTCGGCAGCGTCGGCACGCGCTGCTGGATCGCGCTCTTCGTCGGCATCGACGACGAGGATCCGCTGTTCCTGCAGATCAAGGAGGCCGAGGCGTCGGTGCTCGAGCGCTTCGTCGGGCGCAGCACCGAGGACAACCACGGCGAGCGCGTCGTCGCCGGGCAGCGCCTGATGCAGGCGGCGAGCGACATGCTGCTCGGCTGGGCGCGCACCGCCGGCCTCGACGGAACGCAGCGCGACTGTTACGTGCGCCAGCTGCGCGACTGGAAGGGCTCGTTCGTGGTCGACGACATGCTCGCCGACGGCATGAGCATCTACGGCCGCCTGTGCGGCTGGACGCTGGCGCGCGCGCACGCACGCTCGGGCGATCGCGTCGCCATCGCCGGCTACCTCGGACGCAGCGATCGCTTCGACGAGGCCATCGCCAGCTTCGCCGAGTCCTACGCCGAGCAGAACGAGGCCGATTACGACGCGCTCCTGCGCGCGGTCCGCTCGGGCCGCATCCCCGCCGAGCCCGGCATCTGACGCAGCCGGCGCGGATCCGCGGCTACTTGCCGAGGTTGGCGAGCGGCTACTTGCCGAGGTTCGCGAGCGCGTTGCGCGCCGCCGCGCTCGGCAGCTGGATGATGCCGCCGAACGGCTGGCTCAGCTCCATCACGAGGAACAGCGCCGTCGCCACCGAGATCGCGCACACCAGGAGCGCGACGATGGCGATGGCGTTGCGCGGCGCGAACAGCCCGAAGCTCATGAACAGCACCACGAGCCAGAAGATGACGATGACGAGGAACGGCCGTGGGATCACCGAGCCGACGTTGCCTTCGATGATGAGCCAGCGCGCCTGCGACACCTCGGCGGCGAGCGCGAGCGCGCGCCCCTTCAAGACGTGCTGCACGTCGCTGGCGGGACGGAGGTCGCTCAGCCGATCGAGCGCGTCCTCGAGCTCGACGCCGGCCGACCAGTCGCGCCGCCCCGCGCGCGTCGACGAGCGCCCCCAGACCTCGTCGACCTTGCGCGCCACGTAATGGCGCAGCTCGGTGCGCACCGGCGTCGTCTCCGGGCCGTAGCGCGCGAGCACGCGATCGAGCACGACCAGCTTGGCGGCGATCTCCTTGACCTCGGTGTCGGCGCTGTCGAAGGCGCTCTTCGACGTCGAGACCAGCAGGCCGAGCACCAGGCCCGACAGCGTGGCGATCATGCCCATGCCGAGCTCGACGGTACGCTTGGTCTCGTGCCCGACGTGCGTGCTCGGCAGCCGCGGCGCGATCGCCATGCCGGCCAGCGCAGCGCCGAAAGATCCTGCCAGCACGATCACCGCCACCACGACGGAGTGCATCCTCGTTGGCCTCGGCACCGTCGACGGCGCCGCCATCGCCGCGGCGCGGACGCGGTGCGGCGCGTATTGCCGCCGTGAAGGCGCTGCATAGGTCGTGGCCATGAGCGCCCGCGCCGTCGTCGTCTTCGCCGCCCTCGCCGGCACCGTCGCCGTCGCACGCGCCGAACCCGATCCGCTGCCCTCGTGGAACGAAGGCGCAGCCAAGCAGGCGATCGCGACCTTCGTGCGCGCGACGACCGATCGCGGCAGCCCGACCTTCGTGCGGCCCGAAGAGCGCATCGCCACCTTCGACCAGGACGGCACCTTGTGGGTCGAGCATCCGCTCTACACGCAGGCGATGTTCGCGCTCGACCGCGTGCGCGCGCTCGCCCCGCGCCACCCCGGGTGGAAGACGACCGCGCCGTTCCGCGCCGTCCTCGCCGGCGATCGCGCCGCCATCGAAGCCTTCGGCGAGCACGACTGGGCCGAGATCATCGCCGCCACCCACGCCGGCGTCAGCATCGACGCGTTCCGCGCGCTCGTCGAGGATTGGCTGGCCGGCGCGCGCCACCCGCGCTGGGGGCGCCCCTACACCGACCTCGCGTACCAGCCGATGGTCGAGCTCATGCGCCTCCTCCGCGCCAACGGCTTTCGCACCTACATCGTGACCGGCGGCGGGCAGGAGTTCGTGCGCGCCTACGCCGAGCGCGTCTACGGCGTGCAGCCCGACCAGGTGATCGGGTCGAGCATCCTCACGCGCTTCGAGGTCGAGCACGGCCGCCCGGCGCTGATGCGCGAGCCCAAGGTCTTCTTCATCGACGACCACGGCGGCAAGCCGGTGGGGATCAACCTGTTCATCGGGCGCCGGCCGATCGCCGCGTTCGGCAACTCCGACGGCGACGCCGAGATGCTGCGCTGGACGCAGGCCGGCGGCGGCGCGCACCTGATGATGCTCGTGCACCACGACGACGCCGAGCGCGAGTACGTCTACGGCGCGGACACCAAGGTCGGCACCTTCTCCGACGCGCTCGCCGCCGAGGCGCGGCGCAGCGGCTGGACCGTCGTCAGCATGAAGCGCGACTGGAAGCGCATCTTCGCGTTCAAGGAGATCGCGGGCCGGTGAGCGCGGCTGCGCGCGCCTGGCGTCGCGGGCTCGGCGCGGCGCTCGCGTGCGCCGCGATCGCCCTGCCCTGCGCGCGCCTCGTCGACAGCGGCTTCGTGCCCGAGCCGGCGACGGCGCCGTCGACTGCGACGCCCAAGCAAGCGGCGGCCGCGGATGCCTTCGTCGGCGAGCGCGTGTGCGCCTCCTGCCATGCGCGGCAAGCGGCAACCTGGCGCGGCTCGCATCATCAGCTGGCGATGCAACCGGCGACCGCGCGCAGCGTCCTCGGCCGCTTCGACGGCGCGCAGCTCCACGAGGCCGGCGTGACCTCCACGCTCTTCGAGCACGCTGGGCGCTTCGTCGCGCGCACCGACGGTCCCGACGGCGCGCTCCACGACTACCCGATCGCATGGACCTTCGGCGTCGCGCCGCTCCAGCAATACCTCGTGCCCTTCCCCGGCGGCCGCTTGCAAGCGCTCGCCGTCGCCTGGGACAGCCGCCCCGCGCGCGCCGGCGGCCAGCGCTGGTTCCACCTCCACGCCGGCGAGCACATCGGCGCCGGCGATCCGCTGCACTGGACCGGCGCCAGCGCCAACTGGAACTTCATGTGCGCCGACTGCCACTCGACGAACGTGCGCAAGGCATACGACGCCGCGCGCGGCAGCTACGCCACGCGCTACGAGGAAGTCTCGGTCTCGTGCGAGGCGTGCCACGGCCCCGGCTCGCGCCACGCCGCCGATCCGACGCGCCCTTTGCCCCAGCCCCTCGACGAGCGCCGCGGCGTGGCCTGGACGCGCGACCCGCTCACCCACGAGCCGCGCCGCTCGCGCCCGCGCGCCACCGTGCGCGAGATCGAGCTGTGCGCGCGCTGCCACGCGCGCCGCGCCATCCTCCATGAGGACTTCGCGCACGGCCAGCGCCTCGACGACGACTACCGCGTCGCGCTCCTCGACGACGACCTCTACTGGCCCGACGGCCAGGTCAAAGCCGAGGTCTACGAGTACGGCTCGTTCGTGCAGAGCCGCATGTTCGCCGAAGGCGTCACCTGCAGCGACTGCCACGAGCCGCATCGTCCCGAGCTGCGCGCGTCGGGCGACAACCTGTGCCTCTCGTGCCACGCCGAGGCGACCTACTTCACGTCGCGGCACCACTTCCATCGCGCCGGCTCGCCGGGCGCGCGCTGCGTCGCGTGCCACATGCCGGCGACGACCTTCATGACCGTCGACGCGCGGCGCGATCACAGCTTGCGCGTGCCGCGGCCGGATCTGTCGCAAACGCTCGGCGTGCCCAACCCGTGCAACGGCTGCCACGCCGATCGCTCGGCGGCCTGGGCGGCGCGCACCGTCGCGCGCTGGTACGGCCACACGCCCGCCGGGCGCCAGCGTTTCGGCGAAGCGCTCGCCGCCGCCAGGCGCGGCGCGCCCGACGCGGTCCGGCGCCTCGTCGCGCTCGTCGCCGATCGCGGCCAGCCGGCGATCGCCCGCGCCAGCGCCATCGAGCGCCTCGCGCCGCGCCTGTCGCCGGCGACGCTGCCGTCGGTGCAGTCGGGTCTCGACGACGCCAACGCGCTCGTCCGCCGCGCGGCGGTGGCGGCGCTCGCTCCGCTCGATCCGGCCCTGCGCGCGCCGCTCGTCGCGCCGAGCCTCGAGGATCCCGTGCGCGCCGTGCGCATCGAAGCGGCGCTGGCGCTCGCCGGCGTGCCGCCTTCGTCGCTGTCGCCGTCGCAGGCGGCGGCGCTCGCCGGCGCGACCGACGAATTCGTCGCCGCCCAGGCGCTCGCCGCCGACCGTCCCGAAGCGCACCAGACGCTCGCCCACTGGCACCTGCGCGCCGGCCGCTTCGATCGCGCCGAGTCGGAGCTCGAGCGCGCGCTGGCGATCGATCCCGCCTTCGTCCCCGCCGCGGTGAACCTGGCCGACCTCTACCGCACGCTCGAACGCGACCGCGACGGCGAAGCCGTCCTGCGCGCCGCGCTTGGCCACGCGCGCGACAACCCGGCGCTCCGCCATGCGCTCGGCCTCGTGCTCGTGCGCGAGCAACGGCTGCCCGAAGCGCTCGCGCAGCTCGCCGCCGCCGCGCGCCTGGGGCCCGAGAATCCGCGTTTTGGCTACGTCTACGGCGTCGCGCTCTACGGCGCCGGTCGGACGCGCGAAGCGCTCGCCGCGCTCGCCGCCGTGATCGCGCGCCATCCCTACGATCGCGACTCGCTCGCCGCGCTCGCCGCCTTCGCGCGCGATCGCGGCGACACGCGCGCCGCCGAGCGTTGGGCCGATCGCCTCGCCGCGCTCGATCCGCGCTGATCTTCCGGCGCCGCGTTGCGTGTCCGCGCTGACATGCGCGCGCCCGTCTTGACGCTGCCCTCGCGCGCCCTCACACGACCGAACGAGGTGATGCATGACGCGGACGATCGCGGCGACGGGGGCACTGTTGGCGATTCTTTCTCTCGCCACGGCGGCGCGCGCTCAGGAGTGCGGCTGTTGCAACTGCGGCAAGCTCGACCTGACGCCGCCTCCACCCGATCCCGAGCTGGTGAGCGGCCCGTCGCTGCAGGAGTACCAGGCGCTCCTCGCCACCGGCGCCGCCGTCGCCATCGCCAGCTACATCGCCGGCATCTTCATCGCGCGCACCGAGCCCAACTCCATCCTCGCCATCGACGCCATCCCCTTCGCCGGCCCGCTCGCCGCGGCCACCCGCAACTCCGACGATCACCAGAACGCGCCGCTCTTGTCGTTCCTCGCGAGCGCGCAGGCGATGGGCCTGCTCATGGTCGCCGCCGCCGCCACCGAGATCGCCGAGCGGCGCCAGCGCGTGCTCATCGGCGTCAGCGGCGGCCCCAACGGCTGCGCCGCGACGCTGACCTTCCGCCTGCCCTGACTCAGAAGCAGGTGATGGTCGTCGTGCCCGAGCTGCCGTCGCTGGCCGTGAAGGTCGCCGTCGCCGTGCCGTTGTACACCGTGGTGACGCTGACGCCGCTCGCCGGATCGACGTGCGTGACGCTGCCGCTCAGCGGACAGCCGGTGCGGCACACCACGAACGAGCCGAACGACGTGGTGTCGCTGCCGCCCTTGGTGCTCGCCACGTTGCCGTCGACGGTGGCGCAGTCGGCGCCGGCGGTCCAATTCATCGTGTACTGACCGCTGCGCGTCGTGAGCGCGCCCGACGGTCCGGTGCCGCTCGACGAGGTCGTCACCGTGAGCGTGCGCCCGTCGCCGCTGGCGCTGTAGAGCGCGGTCGCCATGAACATCAGGCTCGCCTGCGTCGCCTTGAGCGTCAGCGCCTGCGCGTCGATCTGCAGCGCGTTGCCGTTCTGCGACACCGAGATGGCCAGGCGGCCGGTGGTGTTGACCTGCCCGAACGGCGGCGTGCACTGCTGAAAGCGCAGCGTGATCATGCCCGGGCTGGTGGTGTTGTTGACGCACCCGCTCGGCCCGATCACGTTGCCGATGTTCTTGGCGATGTCGTCGATGGCCGTGTTCGTATCGATGACCGCCACGCCGACCACGGGATCGAAGGTGTTGGCGACGGCCCAGAAGATGCCGCCTTCCCACTCGATCTCGGCGGCGTTGTCGAGAGCGACGACCTGGGTGGTGCCGACGACCACGCCACCCGACGGCGGGTTCTCGTTGTTCTCGTTGTCGTTGCAGGCGATCGTGGTAGTGGCCAGCGCCGAAAGGACGAGGCCTGACAGGAGCGAGCGTGCGCGCATGGGGCAACCTCCCGGTTGGCCGGAGGGTCTGCAACGGGCGCGCCGCACCGTCGGGCCGCGACTGCAGCGGGGCGTCACATCGCGTTCAAGAACGCGCGCTCCGCGACGGGCGAGACGAGTTCCGCGATTCAGAAGCCGAGCACACAGCCCGGCGGCGTTTCGCTGCCGCCGCGGATCTGCTGATCGAACAAGCCGCGCTCGCGCACCCAGTAGCACAAGGTGTCGGCCTCGTTGAGGTAGCCGTATTTGTACTGCGTGACGTTGTCCTCCTCGTCGAGGAGGCGCGACGGCTCGGGATCGTGCAGGTGGGCGTGGCGGTGGGCGATCACCTTGCGCGCGTCGGCCAGCGCGGCGTCGGCGGTGGCCAACAGATCGTCGACCGCGCCGCCGTCGGCGCTCACGGCCGCGGCGCGGTAGAGCGCGGCGATGAAGCGCGTGCGATCGGCGTCGACGGCGAACCCGTCGTGCACCTCGGAGTACCAGCGATCGTCGTGCGCGATCCCGATGGCGTCGACGGCGGTGAACGCCGCCTGGGTGTCGGTGGCGAGCTGATCGAGCGGGTCGAGCACGGTCGTCTCGTAGGTCGCGCGATCGGCGGCGCTCATCGCCGCCACGTCGGCGAACGACGGCCGGTGCGGCTGCGAGATGATCCCGGACTGATATCCGCTGTCGAGGAGAAAATCATTTCCCGCCATGTACGCCGCCAGCCGCTTGCCGATGAGCGCGTCGTGCTGCACCGTCGCCAGATTGGCGATCTGCGCGCTCAGCGCCGCACCGGCATCGCCGTAGGGCGCGAACATTTGATCGATCGTGGCGTGCCAGCTGTCGGGCGCCTGATAGCTCATGCGCAGCGTGGCGTAATCGTTTTGCCAATATCCCCATTCCCAGCCCGTCGAGAAGCTCACGTGCGCGCCGAGCGGATCGCCGCCGCCGGCGAGCGAGGCTTGATCGATCTGCTCGAGGTCGAGCGCGCGCGTGTAGATGTAGATGGGCAGGTAGGTCGGCACCGAATCGTCGAACGCGACCCAGTAGGCGTCCTCGGGGTAATAGGCGACCGGCTGATGCGCCGCCAATCGATCGAGCAGATATTGGCGGTGCAGCGAGAAGTCGTCGTGCTGGTAGGCGCCGCCCGTGTCCTCGAAGAGATCGTAGTACATGACCGAGTGGATCCACGGGACAATCGCGGGATTCGCATATTTTACGAGGAAATAATAAAGAATATCCATCCCCATATATTGGACGTGCTGGCTTGGGCCGTTGCCCACGTGGACGAGCGCGCTCATCTCCATGCCCGGCCGCACCGTCTGCAGGGCGTCGTAGGCGTTGTTCAGCTGCTGGATGAACACGTCGGGGCTGGTGCCGAAGAACTCGCCGAAGCCGACGGTGAGCTTGTCGAACGGCAGATCGCCGACGAGCTTGGCGAAGCGCTGCTGCAGCACCGGATGGGTATCGGCGCCGCCCTGCAGATCGGCGTCGGTCAGAAGGTCGTACCCGTTCTGCAGATCGCCGCCGTGAAACATCTCGACCTCGATGCCCACCTGCACGCCGCGCGCGTGCGCGTACTCGAGGATCGCCTTGGTGTGATCGTGCCAGGCCGCGTAGGTGGCGTCGCCGGCGTCGATGTCGTCGAGCGCGGTCCAATCGACGAAGTTGCCGCGGTTCTTCACCAGCCAGTCGATCACGTGCTCGGCGCCGTCGAGGTGCGCGGCCGACGGCACCCAGAAGTCGAAGTGCGACTCGATGGGATGCAGCGTGTGCAGGTGCAGCCCGCGCAGCGCCTTCTGCGCGCTCACGGTGACGCCGTACTCCGGCGCCGCCGCCGGCAGCGACAGCGAGTCGGGCACGCGCGACTGGCGCGGATGATAGAAGCGCACGCCGCCCACCTCGAGCAGCTGCGCCAGGCCGTACTGCACGCCGAGCACGCTGCCGCCGTGCACGACGAAGGCGTCGTGGCCGCTCGGCGCGATCTGGTAGCAGTCACCGCAGGTCAGGTCGACGACGAGCGCGGCGCGCGGCCCGCTCGTGCTCGCGAGCTCAGCGGCCGGATCGGCGCTCGTCCGCACGCGCACGAGGCCGTTGGGCACGAATGCGGCGAACGAGGTGGCAGCGCCGGCGCTGTCGTCGCCGGCGAGCACGGTGAGCGAAGGAGACGAGCAGGCGGCGAACGACAGCGCCAACAGGAAGGTCGAGGAGAGCCGCACCCCAGGTGAAACGCACATTCAGGGTGCAAGCGTACAACGGAAGACGAGGCGGAAGATTACGGCATTTCTTTGTTCTTCGGCGTCACCGACATGGCCACTGCTTCGGTGTAGCTGGCCTGGATGCGGTCACCCGGCTTGATCTCCTTCATCTGCGACTGCAGCTGCGGGTCGCTGACGTTGATCGTGTCGGTCTTGCCCTCGTTGTTCTTGACGGTGATCTTGTTCGCCTCGGGGTCGACCTTGACGACCCTGACGCTCGCGGTGATCTGCCGGCCCATGGCGCCGCCCGGCAGGTTGCCCGCCTTGCGCGCGGCCATCTGGGTCTCGCTCGGCGTCAACGATCCGCCCTTCTTGAGCGCCAACGCCAGCGACTCCTTGTAGGTCACGGTGACCTTGTCGCCCTTCTTGACGTTGTCGAGGCGCGTGACGTCCTCGGGCACGTTGATGGTGAACTCGTTGCCCTGGGCATCCTTGAGCTGCACGTCATGCTTCTTCATGTCGACGCTCTGGACGGTGGCCGTGGCGCTCATCACCTGGCCGACGGTGCTCGACGGCATGCCGGCGGATGGCTGCTGTGCGCCGGTCGACGGCTGGTTGCCGGTCGACGGCTGGTTGCCGGTCGACGGCTGGTTGCCGGTGTCGCGCGGCATTGGCTGCTCGGTGCCCGTCGACGGCTGATTGCCGGTGTCGCGCGTCGACGGCTGTTGTGCCCACGCCACGCCCACCGCTAGAAACGTCAACAACCCGATCCCCGTGGATACGGCTCGCTGAATTCTCTGCATGATGACCTCCTGGCAGGCCAAGTGCTGCATGCGCCCTGCCACCCGCGCGCGACGCGCACGGCGATCCGCGACCGCGCCTACGGGGGGCGCCCGTCAGGATTGATTGCGCATGTGATCGGCCAGGCCGGCCAGCGCCTCTTGCAGTACCGCGCGCGCCTCGGCATCGGCGACGCAGCTGGCGAGCGCCTCGTTCATGCAGCGCAGCCAGCCGTCACGCTCGGCTTCGCCGATGGCGAACGGCAGGTGCCGCGCGCGCAGACGAGGATGCCCGAAGCGCGAGATGTACAGCGGCGGCCCTCCCATCCAGCCCACGAGGAACCAGTGGAGCTTGTCGCGTGACCCGTCGAGCGACGGCGGATGCAGCGCGCGCACGCCGCGCGCCTCGGGCAGGCGATCCATCAGATCGTAGAAGGTGTCGACGAGACGGCGCACGGCCGGCTCGCCGCCGATGTGCGCAAAGAGCTGGCTGCGATCCACGCCGGAAGTATAGCTGCTGGCGAAGCGGGGCGGCGGCGCGGCCGCCGTCCCGATCAGGCCAGGCCGGCCTCGCGCGCCAGCGTCTCGACGAGCGCGGCGGCCGGCATCGCGCGCACCAGCGGCGCCGCCTGACCGGCCCACATCTGCATGAGGTCGGTGCGCCCCGCCGCCACCGCCGCCGCGCGCAGCTCCGCCGTCAGCCGCTGCTGCTGCGGAAACGGCGCCGCCTCCAGCCGCTCGAACGCGTCGGAGAAGCGGTTGCGGATCCCGCGCGCGGCGCGTCCGCTGAACGCGCGCGTCACCACGGTCCGGCGCGCGGACGCCAGCGCCTCGCGGTGCGGCGCCGCGGTGCCCGCCTCGGGGCAGACCAGAAAGGCGGTGCCGAGCTGCACCGCCGCCGCCCCGAGCGCGAGCGCGGCGCGAATGGCGCCGCCGTCCATGATGCCGCCGGCGGCGATCACCGGCACGCGCACGCGCGCCACCAGCTGCGGCACCAGCGCCATGGTGCCGACGAGCGCGTCCTCGAAGCGGCCGAGGAAGGTGCCGCGATGGCCGCCCGCCTCGGCGCCCTGCGCGCAGACGGCGTCGACGCCGAGCGCCGCGAGCGCCTCCGCCTCGTCGACGCTGGTGGCGGTTCCGACGACGACGATGCGCTCCTGTTGCAGCGCGGCGACCACCTCGCGCGTGGGCGCGCCGAAGGTGAAGCTGAAGACGCGCGGGCGCGCGCGCAGCACCGCCTCGAGCTGCGCCTCGAACGGCGGCGGCGGCGGCGCCAGGCCCGGCTCGGCGGGCAGGCCGAGCTCGCGCCGGAAGTCGCCGAGCGGCGGCAGCACGCGCTCGCGCGCCGCGGCGTCGTCGGGCTCGTCGGCGCGGATGAACAGGTTGAGCGCGAACGGCCGCTCCGTCCGTTGGCGCACGTCGGCGACGACGGCGTCGATCTTCTCCGGCGTCAGATAGGCGCAACCGAGCGATCCGAGGCCGCCGGCGTTCGACACCGCCGCCGCCAGCGCGGGCGTGTCGGGCCCGCCCGCCATCGGCGCCTGGATGATCGGCAGCGCCACGCCGAGGAGCCGCTGCACATCGGTCGCGCCGCTCGTGGTCATGGCGGCAGCTTACTCGAAGACGCGTACGAACCGGCGCGGCGCGCGCCGGGTGCGCAGGCAGCGCGCGGAGGCGGTCATCAGGCAGACCGAGAGCGCGCTGCGCCGCCGGCCGCTCGCGCTGCGCCGCGAGCGGTGCCATAAGTGGTTGTGCACGAGGATCGACTCGCCGGCGCGCGCCTCGAGCGGCACGGCGCGCGTCTCGGCGTCGGCGGCGCGCAGCGCCTCGTCGGTGATGACGCCTCCTTGCGGCGTCGCCAGGCCGTCGCGATGGCTGCCGGGGAGCACCTCGAGGCAGCCGCCACCGACGGGGCAGTCGTCGATCGCCGTCCAGATCTGCAGGAACGGCGCCGGCGCCACGCCCCAGAAGACGCCGCCGTCCTGATGCCACGGCAGCGCGGTGCCGCCGCGCGCGCTCTTGGTGAAGAGGACGGCGCGATAGAGCGCGATCGGCCCGTCGATGAGCGCGCGCGCGATGCGCTCGTGCACGCCGTTGCCGATGTAGGCGCGGAACACGGGATCGAGCTCGAGCTTCTCGATCTTGCGGTAGTCGCTCGACGGTCCCTGCCAGCCGGCGCCGAAGGTGAGGTCTTCGTAACGGCCCGTGG
>Ga0134125_10000413_pt1 | contig 57734 bp, 43 predicted proteins | sample KB31751_FD_96464 | JGI IMG/M metagenome (GOLD analysis project Ga0134125, IMG submission 96464) | Terrestrial soil microbial communities with excess Nitrogen fertilizer from Kellogg Biological Station, Michigan, USA - KB3-175-1 | ecosystem: Environmental > Terrestrial > Soil > Unclassified ... | reverse complement strand
ACAAACAAAGGAATAAACACCTAAAAATCAATCAATTTATGTAATCATAAAAAACTCCTTTTTTTCAAAAACATCAAAATCCGCGCTTTTGAAAAAAAGGAGTTTTTAGAGGTTACCTTTAGTTGCAATAGTTTCGGCGAAACTGCCTGTTTATAGCCACATATTGTCTTGGTTTGACGGCTTCCAGTTTCCTGTTTTAAACGCGAAAACATGGCTAACGTAAGGCAAAAAGGAGGCTCCTACCGGAGCCCCCGGGCTATTCTTTATTTATGCTATAAACACGCGACTCCGCCGGAGTCGTGGGCTGAAAGCTGCATTAAGTTGCAGCGGAACTACCTATTTTTTGTAGTGGTCCGGCTGTAACCGGTTATTATAAACTCGCAAACTTTTTATATTATTGAGCATGAATAAACCCGGCGTTCCGCCTTATCTGAAAAAGGGCGATAAAATCGCGATAACCTGCCCGGCAAAAAAGCTGCCCCATCCAATGAACGATGCGGTAAACCTGCTGCAGTCGTGGGGATTGGAAGTGGTTTTGGGCGAAACGGTTAACGCCGGCTATCACCAGTTTGCAGGCGACGACGACCTGCGCGCGAAAGACCTGCAGCGGTTTATCGATGACGACAGTATCAAAGCCATCATTGCCGCCCGCGGGGGCTACGGAGTGATCAGGATGATCGATAAGGTTGATTTCAGCCGCTTTGCGGCAAATCCAAAATGGATAGCGGGCTTTAGCGATATCACGCTGATCCATAGCCATTTGTTTGCGGGGTACGGGGCGCAAACCATCCACGGGCAAATGCCCATAAACATTCCCGATGCATCGGCCAGGTCGCTGGAAACCCTCAGGAAAGCGCTGTTTGGCGAGGAGCTTACCTACAACTTTACCCCGCATGCGATTAACCGGACCGGCGAGGCGTCGGGCATTTTAACCGGCGGCAACTTGTCCCTGCTCGTGGCGGCATCCGGCTCGGTTTCCGATATCGATTATACCGGCAAAATATTGTTTATCGAGGATGTGGGCGAATACCTCTATGCGATCGACCGTATGATACGCACCCTAAAACGGGCCGGAAAGCTCGGGCGCCTGTCGGGGCTGATCGCGGGCGCCTTTACCGAAATAAAAGACAACGATATCCCCTTCGGGCAAACCGTGCCTGAAATTATTATGGAGGCCGTAAAGGAATATGATTACCCCGTATGCTTCGACTTTCCTGCCGGCCATATACCGGATAACTGCAGCCTGGTGCTGGGAAAACAGGTTCACTTATCCGTCCGGCGGGAACAGGTAACGGTTAAAGGCTGATTGCACCGATTGCAGAATGATTACACCGATTACCGGGTGATGATTACACCGAGCATTTTCTTATTTGGTGAAATTCGCATTAATTTGTGAAATTCGTGTTTATCAATTCGATTCACCTTCCCCATGGCAACCTCCAGAAACAAAACTAACTACGCCAGCATCGGCCTGCTCATCATACGCATCGGGCTTGGCCTTATGTTCATCTATCATGGCCTTCCTAAATTAATGGGCGGCGAAAAAATGTGGCAGCAGCTTGGCGGTGCAACCCAATATGTGGGTATCCATTTCTGGCCTGTGATGTGGGGCTTTCTTTGCGCTGTTGTTGAAACGTTTGGCGGGTTTCTATTGGTGCTCGGCCTCGTTTTCCGGCCGGTATGTATTTTATTCTTATCAATCTCATCGTGGCCATAGCCATGCAGCTAGGCACCGGGGGCGGCTTATCTGACGCCTCGCATGCCACTGAGGATGCCGTTGTATTTGCTGGCTTGTTCTTTATCGGCCCGGGGAGGTACAGCGTAGATAAGAAATAGATATTTAATTCACTTTTCGAAGTTCGGCGCCCGTGTTTATATAGTCTCCATTATAACACCGACAAAGCCGGAGGAGAATTTGACACCCTTAAATTTTATATTAAAAAAAAGAGCTGCCTGAAAAGGCAGCTCTTTAATAGCGTACTAAATTATTTTAGGGTTTAACAAACTCATCAATAATTCCTCTTGCATTAGTTGTGAAATAAAATCTGAATAATTTCAACGCGTCCGCGTAACTATATTGCGTTGAACCACCAAATGCTATTTTGTTCGGCGCAAATAAAGGACCTGTAGCCAAAGTCACGGCGCCGCCGCTAGGGGTAGTCAGGCCGGAAGCTATTTGATCAGGCGGGAAGGTAACTGTCCAGTTTGAATAGGTCGCAGATGCTCCCGTTCCGGTTTTCGTAAACGAAACTAAATAGGCCGGCTGATAGTAGTAATCCGATACTACCGAAAAAGAAGTTGGATTTACCGGGAGAAATGTATCAGTTCCTTCATCTGTACGCGGAGTTGAAGGTGCACCGGTCGTATCAGGCACGTTCCAACGGGTATAAAAATGCTCATATGTGCCGGCAAAGTCATTCCCGATAAAGTGGAAATAATGAGTGCCCATATTACCGCTTATATTATACGATCCTGCACTCTTTATGGCCACCGGAAGCATATAGCTCTTCGAAGGGTCGAGTTGGTTTTTATAAAACGTAACCGTAAAGGTAGCCGTGCGTTGTCCTGCCGGAATAGTGAGGGTGGTGGGGGTAACCACATACGATCCCTGCGGCATAGGCAGATAAGTTACAGCCGTGTGAGCCGCGTTGTATGCACTAACAATTGCAGGGTCGTTTACGCTTAATACAACTGTCGTTGCAGTTGACGGCGCGTTGGGCGATGCAATGTTTACTGCATACTTTGCAGTTATTGTATCGGCTGATGACGTTTGCGCGTCCGGGCCGAAGTTTACCTGCCCGCCGTTCGGAAATTCCACTATGGTCCCAACCTTGCTGAGATCGACAAACCTGCTGTCTTTAAGACACGAACTTAAGCTAAGCGCGACCGCCGAAAGCAGAATGGTGGATAATACATAAATTTTCTTTTTCATTTTCATCTAATTATTTTTCCCAAAATATCTTGGTCGTGAATATATTAATTGTACCTTCCTTAGCCAGAGGTCCTGCATTTGACGTTAACTCGCTTAATGGATAAAACTGGCGTATCGGTGCAAAAGTCGAGATTGCGGATGGATCCGCCGACAATGGGCTAGGCAAAACCGGAAAACCTGTTCTTTCATATTCCAGGTAACCTTCCAGGCAGCTATAACCAGTTAAAGCTATCCATTTCTGGTAAATAATAGCTTCCTGCTTATTTGGCGATGCCGCCCACCCAACGTTTGGTATTGCCTGGGCATAATACGTTATTGCCTGTGCGGCGGTCAGGCCCATTGCTTTAAACGAGGCGGTAATCCCCCTTTGGTATAACCCCTGCGCACCCAGGGGGTCCGAAGTGGTGATATACGTGTCCAGCGCAGCTTCAGCCTGCAAAAACAACGACTCGGCGCCGCTCATTAAAACGGCATTCATTGTAGGGGACTTTAATAAACCAGGGCCAATGGCGCTGGTGTTCGGGTTGCCCTTAACGCTTGTCGTGTTATCTCCAAAAACGTTACCTCCAATAACGCCGCCCGCTGACGTCGGCGCATAGATCTGGTTGATCCGTGGATCGTTAAAACCATTTAACGTGTTTATATAAAACACATTACCCCGGTAATAGTTGTTGGGGAAGGTGGCGTTGCCGTTAACGTCAAAACCATAGTTTGACCAAAAGGGACTGGCCTGGTCATTAGCGCCTGACAGTGTATTTGCAAAACCCGGATTAGCTTCCGCGTCGATCGTATCATCAAGATACCCTTCCGAGGCAGTAGCTGCAAGATCAGCCGAGGCCGCGTTGCTGGCGAACTTTGTGCTTTGGCGTATAGCCAAACGCAGTTTAAGAGAGTTGGCAAACTTTTTCCAGCCCACCATATTCCCGCCAAAAACAATATCAGAGGTTCCCGGGTTGGCCGCACCGCCTTTATTGATCAACGCGATAGCCGCGTCCAATTGTTTCACCAGGTCGTTATAAATCGCCTGGGCGCCATCATACTGCGGATTCAGGATCGTAGACGGCTGGAAAGCCTGGCTGTAAGGCACATCGCCAAACTGGTCAACCAATTGCTCGAAATCGTAAGCCTTCATGATCATCGATATCGCCGCATAATTCCCGAGCGTGGGATCTTTTTGGTTGGCCAATACCAGGTTGTTAAAATTGGTAAGGTTTGCATAAAGATTTGACCATACGGCTGTATAGGAGGTATTGGTGATCTGGAACTGATCGAGCGCCGGGTTCGGCACATAGTTGCCGCTGTTGGTCCACCAGCCAACCCATACCCCGTCCTGTGAATAATTGGTATTAACAATAGCCGCCGCATTATTTAATGCTGCCGCTAAGGTGAGCCCTGGTGGAGATACCGAAGGTTGGTTAGGGTTAACCTCCAGGCTCAGGTAATCTTTTTTACAACCCGCAATGCCGATCGTAAAAAATATGGCTATAAATAATATATACTTTTTCATTTCTCTATTTTTTAAAAATTAGAATGTCACTCTTAGACTGCCGCCGAATACCCTGGTACCAGGCGTTTCACGTATGTCATTGGTACCGCGCAGGTTACTGGTTGGGCTGCTGTCCGAAAACTCGGGGTCAGTCCATGGGTTGTTCTTAGGTACAAACATAAACAGGTTACGCCCGGTTAATGCTACGGTAATACCTTTTACAAATTTACTTTGTTTTACAAACTGATCCAAATTAAAGGATAAATTCACCTCCCTAAGCTTCCAGAACGCACCGCTTGATACGTACGGATAGTCCACAGAAGCATAAGCCGATCCTTGCCAAAACCCGTAGTTACCATCTCTGACGTTAACATTGGTGTTCGGCGTATAAACCGGGTTTGCTGCGGTCCCGGTATTGATCACCGAGTTCGGGAATACGAACGGCTGGCGGCCTGCGGATGCGGAAGTATAGCCTGATCCGGTAAAATCAAGGGTGCCTCCGATACCGTTATAAACTACATCGCCGCCGCGGTATTCGGCTACGGCCGTCAAACTTACAAATTTATAGGCCAGGCGTGTATTTAAACCCAGGTCGTATTTGGGTGTGGTCCGACCGTAAGTGGTTAAAGTTTGCGCAGCGCTCGGATACCCGGTAGTGGCGCTAACCACTACATGGCCCTGCGGGTCGCGCACAAAGTCGGTACCTTCCATAAGCGGGAAAGGCTGGCCCACTACCGCATATTGCCTGTTGCCCAATGATAACGAAGTAATGTTGGGCAGCAGCGAAATCACCTTTGAATCGTTGATCGAGAAGTTAGCGCCCAGTTGGAAGCCGAATTTGTTTTGGGCTTGCGTTAAGATATCTCCGGTAACCTGGAATTCTTCTCCGTATGATTCAGTTTCACCGATATTGGTCAGTGTCGAGCTGTAACCGGTAGTTATAGAAGTACCGATAGGTACTGTTTGATTCTTAACATGCTGGTCATACCAGGTGGCGTTAACCGCTAAACGACTGTCAAAGAAGGAAAGTTCAGCACCCAACTCAACTTCGGTCGTTAACTCCGGTTTCAATGTCGAGCTGTAGTTTGTCCCGCCTTGCGTTAATCCGCCGAGCGAACCGTAAGGGAAGCCGCCGGCAAGGTTATAAACGTTCTGGATGGTGTAGGGGCCTACATCGATGTTACCCACACGGCTGAACGAACCGTATAATTTAGCATAGTTCAATATGTGGTTATCTTTCAGGAAGGGTATGGCGTCAGTAGGGATGAAAGACAGTTTTGCCGAAGGATAATAAAACGTCCTTTCTGCTTTCGACAGCCTTGAATCCTGTTCCTGCCTAAGAGTTGCTTCAAAATTGATGAAGTTTTTCCAGCCGATGTTCAAATCTCCGAAGTTGGATATGTTACGGATCATGAAGGATGCTTCCGAAGCGCTGATGGTGCCGCCAATGGTGTTTATATTATAAAACCCGGGGATCAGCAGGTTCTTGCTGCCGGTTGCTATATATTTAAAGTATTGCTGGCGAATCGAATTACCTAAAACCAGGCTTGTTTTCAAATCCTTCAGGAAGTTGTAGTGCAAATCGATAAGCGCATCACCCTGTATACGTGAATACCCGGGGTTCGGGAAATTCGCGCCATCGCCAAACGAATAGTAATCGTTTACCTGGCCGGGCGATTTGCCGGTAGCGGCAAAACCCGATGGCACGTTGCCCGCGCTAAAATAATCGTCGGTGGCATATTTTGAAAAATCAACCTCGTCCTGTGTCTGCCGCTCCTGGTTGATACCGAAGTTATCCGACAGCTGGTAGCTGATGCCTATCCATTTGGCAGGGTCCAGCCTTAATTTCAACTGCGACAGCAATTGATCTTTGCTAATATTTCTGCGCGAATGCTTCAGCACCCAGTAAGGGTTGATCGCATACGCATCGTAAAAGTCGTTGGGATTGCCATAAAAACCATCAGGGTCCTTAATAGTCGCCAGGTTCAGGAACGCCGGCAGCTGCAGCACCGACGAATAAAGGTCGGCCGCACCCGCGTTAGTTACGTAGCTTCCGCTTATGCCTGATACCGATCCTACACCGATGCCGCTGTTATATGTGCTGACGCGTGTTTTGGTATAACCAACCGAATAATCGGCCGAGAATATCCCGTAAGTACGGTGCCCGCGAACGCTAAATGCATTTTTTATGTTGACATCGCTTGGTACAACGGTGGTGCGGTACGCGTTCTGAGCAGAAATATAAAAGGCGTTTTTAGCATCACCCTGCGAAAACGAAATATCGTTTTGCTCGGTCATCCCTGTCTGAAAAAACTGCTCGATAGGATTTTTCTTTTGCGCCGCATACGGGATCATCTGGATCGGGCCGGTCGCGCTTCCCACCGGGGCGCCTATTGGCACCAACTGGCCGTTATAGGCGGGGCCATATATCTGGTTTTCGTAAGGTATGTACTCCGGCGCGCCGGTTATCGGGTCAGTAGCGGCAACAAAATTATTTGTTCCCGGAACCCGATAGCTACCCTCGCCACCGTAAGGGCCAAACTGGTTCTGAAGCTTCGGATAGTACGATACGTTTTCCAGCTGGTAGGAGTTTTGATAAACGATAACCGGCTTGCCGTCGCCTGTTCCTCTTTTTGTAGTGATCAAAACAGCCCCGTTTGATGCTTCCGAACCGTAAAGAGCGGCAGAGCTGGCGCCCTTCAGGATAGTGATATCCGCGATATCATTCGGGTTAACGGCTGATAGCGATCCGCCCGGGATAGGCACGCCGTCAACTACGATCAGCGCGTTATTGTTACCCTCTAACGAACGGTTACCGCGCAAAACGATGGAAACGTTAGGGTCAACACCGTTATCAAGCGAATAAACCGCCAACCCTGCAACCTTTGCAGTCAAACCGTTGGCTACGTTGGTTGGCGCTGTCGCCACTAACGATTGAGCTGTAACACTGGCTGTTGAATAACCCAACGACCGCGCCGGCTGTTTAATACCGAGCGCTGTGGTAACCACAACCTCGCCAAGCTGGTTGCTGGCTAAGGTAAGCACAACATTTGCGGTTGCCCCTGCAGGAACTACGTTTTGGGTTTGATAACCAATAAAACTAAAGGTTAGCGTTGCTCCAGCCGGCACACCCGCTAAGGTATACTTTCCGGCAGTATTGGTTTGGGTGCCGTTATTGGTACCCCTTACCTTCACTGTTACTCCCGGGATGGGCAGGCCGTCTTCTTTGGCCGTAACCGTACCAGTAACTGTACGGTTTTGTGCAAATACCTGTGTAATACATAACATCAGGAAACACAAACTTACTAGTAGAAGTTTTTTCATTTTGTTAAAATAAGATCAGTTAATAGTTAATTATTGATAAAAGTAGTGTTCCCATATCAAATTGTCAAGTTTTATCAAAAAAAACATTGCTTTTTTTTCGAAATAAGGCCCTTTTAGTCAAAATTATAATTTTATTTAGTACTATGTATTGCATAATACAATTTAAAACATATATCTTTGCAGTATGATTGTTGAAAATACACAAACCCAAATGCGGAAAGGAATACTGGAGTATTGCATACTTTCCATTATAGCAAAGGGCGAAACCTATGCCTCGGACATCATTGCCGAGCTTAAAAAAGCCCAGCTGCTTGTGGTTGAGGGTACATTGTACCCTTTACTGACCCGGTTAAAAAATAACGGCCTGCTTACCTATAACTGGGTGGAGTCCACATCGGGCCCACCGCGAAAATATTATATCCTGTCTGACGAGGGCCGAAACGTGCTTCAGCAACTGGATAAAACCTGGGAAGAACTGGCATTCGCCGTACAAACAGCGATCGGGGAGAGGAAGCATTAGGCAGTGGCAGTTGGCAGTGGCAGTAAGCAGTAAGCAGTTTGCAATGACTAATGAACAAGTGAACCAATGAATCCCGCATGAGCGGGAAACCAATAACAAATGAACTAATTAAAAAAACTTATCATGAATAAAACTATCATCATTAATATAAACGGCATCGTTTTCCACATAGAGGAGGATGCCTACGAGATATTAAAAAACTACATGACGGATGTGAAACGTCATTTTATGAATTCGGCCGACAGCCTGGAAATAACCACCGATATTGAAAACCGGATAGCCGAAATGTTTTCGGAAATCTTAGAGCAGGAGAATAAACAGGTGATCGTTGAGCAGGATGTTAACGCCGTAATTGAGCAAATGGGCTCGGTGGCCGATTTTGAAAGTGCCGACGATACCGGCAAAGCCGGCCCCTACAATTATAGCACCGAGGGCCGCAGGCTCTTCCGCGACCCTGACGACCACCTGGTGGCCGGCGTGTGCGCGGGCATAGCCAATTATTTCGATGTCGACGCAGTATGGGTGCGCCTGGCTTTCGCGCTTTTTTTGCCGGTAGGCGGCACAGGCCTATTATTATATGTTATATTATGGATAGTGGTACCCAAAGCCCTTACCCGGGCCGATCGCATGGCTATGAAAGGCGAGAAGCAAAACCTGAAGGGTTTTAAGAAAAACCTGGAAGATGAATTAAGCTCCGTCCGTCAAAATATTTCCAACTTCGGCGAAGAGGCACGGCCTTTTGTATATAAGGCCCGCGATTTTGCAGGCGACTTTTTCCATCACCTGGGCATATTTATTGGCGGCGCCGGCAGGATATTCGTAAAAATGGTTGGCGTGTTTATATTATTATGCTGCCTTTCCCTCACGGTTTTTTTGATCGTAGCGCTTGTGGCCTTGCTTGCATTCGGCCAGTTTGCCCCGTTCCACGATCTTCCGTTTAACCTGATCCGCCACAGCCACGCCGAGCTCCTTTATATTTCAGCATTCCTGGCGGCATTTATACCCCTGCTGAGTATCATATTCCTTACGCTTAAAGGCGTGTTTAACACCGGCTCGGTAAGCCGCTCAACCGGCTCCACAATTTTGGTTGTTTGGTTATGCTCGCTCTGTATATTTATATACTATACCACGCAGATCGCTTTAAATTTTAAAGATTCCGCGCAGTTCAGCGAAAACGTTGCGCTTAAGCCTGTAAACGGCAACACCTATTATCTTAAATTAAACGATGTTAAATACTTTTCAAAAGAGGACAGCGTGCGATTAAATATAAAAAGCCTGGCGCCGGGTGTAAAAATCACCGAAGATCCGTATGAGTATAACGACTTTGACCATTATAATTACCGCAGGGTGCACATCAATATCGAAAAAAGCGACGTTGGCCAGCCGGTGCTTGTTGAAACCTTTAAAGCAAAGGGCCGGAGCTACGACGATGCCTTATTGAATGTGCGGAATACCAAATACCGGTTCGTTCAGCAGGATTCTGTTTTAAAGTTCGATTACCGGCTGTACGCCGACCGTGATGACCTGTGGCACGACGAGGAATTATATATCACCGTGAAGGTGCCGCTAAACGCGCTGGTTGTTATCGACGACAAGCTAAATAATATGATAGACGGGCAGAGCATTTACGAATGCAAGCAGATAGATAAAAAGGAAAATTTGCACTACGCCACCTTTATTATGACGAATAACGGGCTGCAATGTAAAATAGATACCGTGGTTACCTTGAAAAAGGATAGCGTTAAAACAACAAAACCGGATTCAACTACACAGCAGTAACTCTCCTTTTATATATAGCGGCCGGTGTATTGACCGGCCGTTTTTTGGTTTAGCAGGGGCCGCTTTTCCCTGCCGGTGCACCACGTGCACCACCCGCACCAGGTGCGCCACCTGCGCCTCTCTCAGAAAATGGTGCAGCCACGCAGACGCCAAAAAAGATGGCTTGCTAAATCACATTAATGATTGCACGCCCGGTTTTTTCTTGCAGCCAGCCAACAGGTACGATACATTGAGGGGCTACACCGTTATTTTTTAAAAAAAGCTCAAAAGCGCCCACGTTAGTGGTATCCACTGCGATCAGCAGCCCGCCGCTGGTTTGCGGGTCGGCCAGGATATTTTTCTGCCGGCCGGTTAGCGGACTTATTTTATGGCCATAGCTTTGCCAGTTGCGGTGGGTACCGCCCGGAATGCAACCCTGATCAAGGTATTCATCGATCCCGCCTATCTTTGGTACTTTATCAAATTCAATAACGGCCTGCAGGTTGCTGCCCTCACACATTTCGGTCAAATGGCCAAGCAAGCCAAAGCCGGTTACATCGGTCATGGCTTTCACTTCGGGCAACCGGCCCAACGCCTCGCCGGGTTTATTTAGCTTACACATGCTTTGCAAAGCAACGTCCGCATGCGCCGGTTTTAGAATACCGCGCTTTTGGGCGGTGCTTAATATGCCCACGCCCAATGCTTTGGTAAGATATAACCTGCATCCCGCAACAGCGGTCGAATTTTTCTTCAGGTTCTTTAAATCAACGATCCCATTAACCGCAAGGCCAAAAACTGGCTCCGGGCAGTCGATGCTATGGCCACCGGCCAGCGTAATACCGGCTTCGGCACAAACCACCCGCGATCCTTCCAGTACTTTTTGCGCCGCCTCTGCAGGAATTTTATCCACGGGCCAGCCTAATATCGCAATAGCCAGCACGGGCTTGCCGCCCATGGCATATACATCGCTGATGGCGTTCGCCGATGCGATGCGGCCAAAGTCGTAAGGGTCATCAACGATCGGCATAAAGAAATCGGTGGTCGAAATAAGTGCTGTGCCGTTACCCAGGTCGAATACGGCTGCGTCATCGCGGGTATCATTACCCACCAATAGCCGAGGATCGATATGGTGCTTTACCGGGCTATGCAATATCGTATCCAATATAGCCGGGCTTATTTTGCAGCCGCAGCCCGCGCCGTGCGAGTATTGGGTGAGTTTAATCGTATCGGTGTTCATGTATTTTTTATGCGGTTACCATCCGGTTAACCGATTTGCTGTAATGAGACAGGATCAGCTTTGCGTTTGATTGCGCATCGGCATTCGGGCATATCACTTCAGTTATGCTGGCAGGCCCGCGTTTGCTTAGCCCCAGGCGGTAAGTTTTATCATAGTACACTAAAACAGTCCGTATAAAATCGGCCATCCTGTTCTCCCCGATGGCGGTCACCGCGTTTTTGGTTTGCTCGGGGCCGAGCCGTTTCCAGATCTTTTCGGTGCAGGCTTTCAAAAAATCCTTATCCAGCTTTCCATATTCATCAACCAAAAAGCCAATCCTTGCTTCTAAAGGGACCTTTAAGGCAACGACCCGGGCTTCGCGCATCTGGTGAAATAATGGATTCGGGATAGACCGCTTGCCTATCGTTATGCTTTCATCCTCCATCCATACAGGCTTGTCTTTATCGAGCACGTTAAGTTGGGCGGATAAATTATTTTCGAATTGCTCTTGTGTCGGCTGCACCAGGCTGTTCATCGAGCCAAACGCCGAGCCCTGGTGCTGCGCGAGGTCTTCAAGATTGATCACCTGCTCGCCTGCCTGTTTTAGATAATGCAGCACCTTGGTTTTGCCCGACCCAGTAAGGCCGCCAAGAATATAAATATTATATCGCCTTGCAAATTGGACCAGTGCCCAGCGCCGGTAACTTTTATAACCGCCCTCCAGCAAAAAAACATCAAAGCCGTATAAATTAAGCGCCCAGGCCATCGCGCCGCTGCGCATCCCGCCTCGCCAGCAATGGAGGGCTATCTTTTTACCCGGCGCAATTTCGAGCGCTTGCCCTATAAATCCTGACCATTTATTGCCAACAAGGTCGAACCCTAACAATACAGCCTGGTCTCTTCCCTGCTGTTTATAAGTAGTGCCTACTGTAACGCGCTCGTCGTTGGAAAATAATGGAATATTATTTGCCCCCGGGATATGCCCCTGCTCAAACTCAGCGGGTGTGCGCACGTCGGCTACAGGAATGGAGCTATCCAGCGCAAGAAATTCGTTAATGCTAAGCGTGCAGATCATTTGCTCGTCAAAAGTACGGCTTTAACAATCCATATTGCAAATGGGAAGATGCAAACCAATTGTCGCTCGCAACAAACGTTCCTACGGAACGTAAATAACTTTCTTGTTTTTCTACCCACCAAACGCCCCGCCGGGGCGAGTTTTTGCGCCATCGTCCCATTGGGACGGCTGGTGGGTAGAAAGGCGAACACCGGCAGTAGCGTTCCATCGGAATCCCGCATGTGCGGGAATGAAAATTCGACAATTGGATTTGCACCGATGGGAACGTGCTTGTTGTATTACTTTCTGTAATAACTTTCCGGCGGACCTAAATAGCTTGGTTTTTCACCGCCGGCGTTGATCACGAGTTTTTGTAATACAACAGCCGGGTTAACCATCCAATATTTTAAAATATGCCGGCCTGGTTTACCGATATGGTGTCTGGATACCGTTATATTGATATTATCGCTTACATTCCTGTTCCACCCGGCTTCTGATTTATCGGCGTTGATATTGATCACCTGCGGCGCCTCGTTATCGATAGAGATCGCGTAATGCAAGCCATTTGTATTGGTGAAATCAATTGTCGGCGAAATATAGGCCTCTACATCGACCATTCCGGTATCGATCATATTGAGTTCGTACTCCAGGTGCGGACTGTTGCCGCCGGGCACCTGCGCTTTTACGGTAACCGGCGATGGCATAACACCGGATAGCGTCCGGCCATAATCGGGGATAACCAGCCAGCTCGCAGCCGGGCTGTTCACCGCTTTGGTATAATGTTTGGCCTCGATGCTGATATAACCGTTATTCTCGTTAAACCCGGTTGTGTTTAACGGCAGCCTGTTATCGACTATCGCCTCAACGGTAACCTTGCTTCCGTTAGCCGTCAGCGTTATAGGCACATGGCTTATCCCTTTGGGTGCTTTTGCCCAATTCACGTTAACCCATAGCCGCTGTTCGGTAGTTACCTGGCCGTTTGCCGGCGATATCCTTATATAAGGCAACGACGATTGCGCCGTGAATTTAAAAGCTTGTTTTCCTTTATTAAACACATCGATATAATGCCCGCCCTGTGCAGGGGAAAATCCTGGCAATATTGCAGGTTGTTGCTCTTGCGGCCAGGAAGCTGCCGATCCTTCGATCGAAACCCCCATTTGCGCCTGCTCCGGAACATCGATGGTTGTCACATCCGGCATTTTATTAACCCGCGGCTGCTGCCAGTAGGTATAGCCGATATGGGTTTGATCCATCATATGGTCCCATTTACCGTTGGCTATGCCTTTATTATAATGTTTGGATATTTCAGCATCTTTTTCAAACAGCTCCTTCACCCTGATGGCCATCATGTTTGCTGTTGCTCTTCCTTGTGCCGCGTACAACTTATTCTTTGCTGCCGAATAATAAAGCTCGTTCAAATTGGCGCAGGCCTCCACCGGGTGCAGCACCAGCTCGTAAAACGCATCCTTATATTGCAGCGGCATTATATTATATAGCTGCTGCGCTTTATCCCGCAATTTGTTGTAATCATCAACCACCGTTTCAAATTCGCGGTAGTTAATAAGACTATAGGTGTTTTGATCCAGCAACTCGGGCTTCCGTCGGCCGTTGTATTTGGTATATAACGTTAATATATTGGCTATTTCGGCTGCATGCCGGGAACCAAACTGCTGGCTTGCCCACAGGCGCGTATATTCATCCAATCGTTTAGCGGGCCATTTATTTGGCGACCACGCATAATCCAGGAAAAAGCTGATCGGGAATTCCATCGGCTTCAGGTCACCTACATTTACAACCCATACCTGCCGGGCATTATATTCATAAGCCAGGTGCATTTTCTCCCTGGTTTTGCTGATGGGGTTTGTATTTAACCATTTATAGTTGCGTGGCCCGCCAACGTAATCAAAGTGATAATAAATGCCATACCCGCCTGCCCTCGGCTTTTCGCCTAATTTAGGCAGCTTACGGATATTCCCCCAGTTATCGTCGCACAATAATAAGGTAACATCATCGGGCACACGCATGCCTTTATCATAGTAATCCTGCACCTCCTTATATAAGGCCCACATCTGCGGCGTTTTCGCTGCATCCTTACCGGTCACCTCCGCGATAATGCCGCGCTGGTCTTTTACGATCTTTTCCAGCAAGGCGATATTGCTACCTTCGGTCATGGGCATATCGCCGTCGCCGCGCATGCCAACCGTTACGATCGTTTCCTTGCTGCCCATATTCTCAATGCCTTTTTTCCAAAAATCGCGCAATACGGCGCCGTTCGTCTCGTAATTCCAGGGGCCTTTTCCATAACGTTTCCATTCCTGCTGCGCCCTGTCCATCGGCTCATGATGCGACGTTCCCATTACAATGCCGTATTCATCCGCCAGTACAGGGTCCAGTTTATCATCATCATTAAAGGCGTTACCCCACATGGCCGGCCATAAGTAGTTTCCCTTTAGCCTTAATATAAGCTCGAATATCTTCTCGTAAACCAGGTGATTCACTCCGCCAAATTTTTCCCTGGTCCATCCCGAAAACGCCGGCGCCTCGTCATTGATAAAAATGCCGCGGTACTTTACCGCCGGCTCGCCGTCGGTATACCTTCCCGGTATTATATACAGGCTGTTTTGCTGCTTCACCGGAACATCTGCCCACCAGTACCACGGCGACACCCCTATCTGCGCCGACAGGTCGTAAATGCCATAGATCGTACCCCGTTTATCGCTTCCGGCAATCACCAGGGCCTGTTTTATCCCCGGCAGCGGATTGTTTATAACCGTGGTGATATGCACCTCCCATTTTCCTTCGATGCTATTCACATTTAATTTCTTTTGCCTGATAAGCTGGTCGATCAAAGCACTTTTACCAATAGTGCCGATCATCACAACTGCTTTTTCACCTTTTAATTCATCTGTGAATACCCCGGGTGATATTTTCGTAACGGAGTTTATATCCGCTTGCAGGCTTTTCACCGCCCTGGTTACCCCGGGGTACTCGCCGGCGCTTGTATATACCGGTGCGGCTTTCCCATTTGCTACGAGCGGGAAATAGTCAGCACCATTTTTGGCCGATACGTATGATTTATCTCCCGGCGCTTGCGCGTGCGCGCCAACGGCCTGCAGCAACAGGATGGCAGCAATAATATAAAGGCCTTTTTTCATGATTAAATTATTTTTAAAAATCAACTACTTTCCAATAAGCTTTTTTGGGCTGAAGATTTTGATCGAACAGCAATGGGTAATTTTTTCTGCCGGCAACGGGATACCCGTCCAGCCAGGTATGCCGGTCGGATATATTCCAGAATGTTACGCCCGTTATTACCTTGCGATATTTACGGAATATTTTAAACACATCGGCATATTGAGCCGTTTGCTTTTGCTCTAATTCGGGCGTGTAGTCATGAGACTCGCCCGGCCTCATGGCGCGCCTGTTTTTTTCCCAGGGATAGATCGATACGTCGAGCTCTGTTATCTGGATCTTTAATCCAAGCGACGAAAATCTTTTGATCGTCGCCTCCAGGTCCTTCGGGTTCGGCTCATAGATCGACCAATGCCCCTGCAACCCAACCCCATTGATCGGAACCTTGGCGTCGACGAGTTTTTTCAACAGCCGGTAAATACGTTCCCGCTTTTCGGGGCGTTCGGTGTTATAGTCGTTATAAAACAAAACAGCCTTCGGGTCGGCTTCATGCGCGTATTCAAAGGCTTTCGCAATAAAGTCTTCGCCGCATATCTGGTACCATAACGAGTTTCGCAAAAATTTGGCGCTATCGTCGTCAACCGCTTCGTTTACCACATCCCAGGCATATATCTTGCCCTTATACCGGTTTACCACCGTCGTAATATGATCTTTTAACCGCTTTAACAATACTTCCTTTGTTACCCTATTGCCTGCACTGTCCTTAAATAACCAGCCCGGCGTTTGCTCGTGCCAGCAAAGGTTATGACCGCGCACACGTAACCCGTGTGCCTGGGCAAATGCCACGATCGAATCCGCGTCGCGCCAGTTGTACAAATTTTCTCTTGGGTGTATCGGCGCCCATTTCATCGCGTTCTCGGGCGTAAGGCTGTTAAACTGGCTTAAAATTAAAGTTGCTTGCGCAGGATCCTTCAGATCGCGGGCGGTAACGGCAACTCCTATAGGGAAGTAGTTTTTGTAATAATCCTTAAGACCGCCGGTGCGTACGGGTTGAGCGTTCAAGGCTGTTACCCCAATTAGTTGGAGCAATAAAAGAAATTTCGCAGGTTTAATAGTCATATCAGGTTTAAAGATCGCTGGTTCGGTTAAAAAATAACAATTAAGTGTATAAATCACACAGTATTCGCAATTGATTTAAATTAAGCAATCGATTACAAATATATGTGAATATCTTAACGATATATCAGCTGATTTGCGATTAAATATGAATCCAGGCGATCAAATAAACAAAAAAAGTCTTTGTGTTGGCTACACTTTATACGATGTTTTAGAAAAATTGCCGCATGCAAAATAGCGCGCCTGAATAAATAAAATACAATATAAGCAACCATGGCGGTCATTTATTAAAAATATCATCGCTATTATGTGCTTTTGAATGAAAAATTCTAAATACCATGTCCCGCTTTGCTATCTATTTAAAAAAAATTAAAAATTTTTATTGCAATCGATTGCATTTTTAATTTTTCTTTCTACTTTTATTCCAGACTAACGCCAATTATAAATTTCTTTCAAACTGCCGGCTTAATGATACGTGTAATCGAACTGTATACCATATGTTTTTCCATCGAAAGATCGGAATGGCTGGCATATCCGCTTCGCTTAATCTCACTTAAATAAAAACCATTTAATTCAACAACATGATTAAAACTCAACTCAACAACAATTTTGGCGGTACTCCGCCTGCAAAGTCTTTCAAGGTAAGTATCCAACACCATTAGCAATCATATTTTCATATCACACCATACTAAATCAATTATGAAAAAACTTAAACTTATCAAACGCTGCAAAGCACTTGTCTTATTAATATTGATAAGCTTGTCTTCGGCAACCCTGTACGCGCAAACTACAACCGTTAAAGGAAAGGTTGTGGATGAAAAAGGCGAGCCTGTCATCGGCGCTAGCATAAAACTAAAATCACGCCCGCAGGGCACTGTTACCGATATCAACGGTAATTTCAGCATAGCTGTTCCATCCGATGAGACAACTCTTGTTGTTTCATACCTCGGCTATGTCACCCAGCAAGTTCCGGTCAGCAAAAACAGCAACAACCTGCATATAATCCTTGTTGCCAGCGCCAATAACTTAAATGAGGTGGTGGTTGTAGGGTATGGAACTTTAAAACGAGCGGACGTTACCGGTACGGTAGCCTCGGTTGACGCAAAAACCTTGCAGGAGATTCCGGCATCCAATGTTGTTGAGCAGCTCAAGGGCCGGGTTGCCGGCCTGGATGTTGTTGAGAGCACCAATGGGCCCCTGATCACCATTAGAGGAAACCGCACTATAGGCGCGGCCCCCGGTGTTGACGGCCCGCTGATCGTCCTGGACGGTCAACCTTATTATAACTCCATAGAGAACATCAATCCTGACGACATTAAAAGCATAGAAGTGTTGAAGGGCGCTTCGGCCACTGCTATTTATGGTTCACGTGCTTCCGGTGGGGTGCTGTTAATTACCTCCAATCGCGGCCGGATAGGGCAGACCATTACCTCATTTGATTCATATGAAGGCATAAGCAGGCAGGAAGGTACCGTGAAATTATTAAATGGAAAACAATTTGCCCAATTGGAGACTGATGCGTTTCAAGGTTCGCTGTTACAAAACCCTACCGGTACTACTCCACCCGGAAGTAATCTTTATGCCTTGTCGCCAAATGAGATAAAGGCCCTTAATGCCGGGATAAGCACAAATTATCCAGCGTTGTTGCTTAAAAACGCAATGGTTTTAGACCAAAACGTGCGGGTTTCGAGCGGAACTGATCGTACACAATTCAACGTAGGAGTGGGTTATCACCTCAACACCGGTTTACAGCCAAACAACAGCACAAAGCGTTATTCGCTAAATGCCAATATTGACCATAAGATAAATAATTATATCAAGTTTGGGTTAAGTACGCAAACAACCGTACGTTTAATTAACGCCGGGGGAGGCAACCAATTGCAAAATGCCATGTACATGAGCCCTTTAACCTACCCGTTCAACGCTGATGGTTCTGTGAATGTACTTCCCGAGTCGGACGAGTTTGATTCACAGACTGTAAACCCGTTATTACCCGGACGTTCTCCAAACCAGTATTATAATTATACCCGCGGGTTTGTTAACAACGATATCGGATATATAGAGGTGTCGCCGGTCAGCCATTTAAAATACCGTTATACCCTTAATTACAATTTCTCTCAATCCTTACAAGGCACTTATAATGGTATTAACGGAGCAGACATTTTAAATATAGCCAGTACCACTGCCAGTACTGTTAATAATTATCAGTACCGCCTGGGCCAGGAACATTTGCTGACTTACGACAATACTTTCGCCAATAAGCACAGCATTAATTTCGTAGCAGGCTTTACCAGTGAGCTGCAGCATAATGAAAATTCAAGTATCACTGGAACCGGTATTCCATCTGACGCTAACCGGAACGAAAATATGGCTTTGGCCCAGGTTATCACCATACCTAACGGCTCCTATTCAGAACAAGGGTTGGTGTCATTATTTGGCCGGTTGAATTATGCGTTTGACCATAAGTATGACCTGACATTGGGTGTGCGTGATGATGCCAATTCTGCCCTGGCAACCGGGCATCAGCACACCACCTATCCGGAAGTTGGTTTAGGCTGGGTCATCAGCAATGAGAATTTTATGAAACAATATAGTTTTATTGATAACCTTAAATTACGTGCAGGTTATGGTGTAACTTCCACGATAGCTACCATTAACCCATACGGTACATTAGGCCAATTGGGTTCCTATAATTACCAATATGGCGGTTTATCCGCCGGCGATGCGCAGGGCGTTAGGGTAACCAACCTTGTTAACACCAATTTGACCTGGCAAAGGACGGCAGAGTATAATCTTGCTTTAGATTTTGCGGTGTTAAAAAGCCGGCTTACCGGTTCGGTCGAAGTTTACTCCAATAAAACAACGGGAATCATCTTGCCAAACCAATTACCGGTAACTAATGGAGCCACCACTCAACCATCCAACCTGGGCACCTCTTCCGATAAGGGCCTGGAGATAACTTTGAGCAGTATTAACATTCAAAATAGTCGTGGCTTTGGCTGGGCAACTGATTTTAACATCGCTTTTAACCGGGAGCGCATTGAGGCCTTACCTAATGGCGGGCTCTCTAATATCGGCACAGGCGAATTTGTCGGACAGCCGCTTTCGGTTATTTATGATTTGAAGAAAATAGGTATCTGGCAAACCAGTGAAGCTGCGCAGGCTGCTGTTTATGGGCAGAAACCAGGTTCAATTAAAATACAGGATGTTAACGGCGACGGAAAAATCACCGCCGCTGACGATCAGATCATCGGTAATTTCCAACCTAAATATACCTTTGGGATGACTAACCGGTTTAATTTTAAGAACTTCGATTTAAGCATTGTGATACAGGGCCGAATGGGCTTTACCACGGTGGTACCTTATGTTTCTTCAAGCAATTCATCCACCAATGGCTGGCAGTTCCTGAATTTGGGCCGCCATAACCAACCGGTTTTAGATTACTGGACACCCACCAATCCAACCAACGCGTTTCCTGAGCCAAACTCTAACACGCAACTATCGTACTATTCTACACTTCAATATTATGATGGTTCATTTATCAGGGCAAAAAGTATTAACCTGGGTTACACGTTCTCAAATAGTTTGATAAAGCACATTGGAATGAGCTCATTGAGGATTTATGCCAACGTAACCAATCCGTTCTTTATTTATGCTCCTATCATGCATCACAGCTTCTCGGTTCCTGATGCGGAGTCGACTTATAATTTTACCGGCGGCGGTAATTCCAACTCACCTGCTGCTACATCGGCAAGCGGTAACATTGGCGGTGCTGGTGGCGATGGTAGTAATTTCCGGGGCGTTGCTATTAGCGCCAGCGGCCAACAGACACGTGATTTCATCATAGGCATTAATGCACGATTTTAACGAGATTTAATTATAAAGCACATGAAAATATTTAATAAAAACATCGCTTTTATTGCTGTAGCAGCAGTACTAACCACAGCCACCAGTTGTAAAAAACTACTTGTAGAAACGCCAAGAGCAGCGCTTTATCCCAATTATTTCACTACGGCAGCTGGTGTACAGGCCGCTATAACCGGTGTGTACAATGATCTAAGAGGTACCGGTACTTTAGGCGGCTTTTCAGGCGAAGGACTTGTATACTTTTACGATGGCACAGATGAAAATATACCCGGCGGCAGCGCCGGAACAACTCCACCGCTATACAATGCGTTTAAGGGCATTACCTCATCAAATTCTCCCGATATTACAGGTTTATACGTAGACATCAATACCCTTAACGGCGTTTTTCAATATGCGTCGGCAATCGCGGATCCTGCTGTGCGAGCCCAATATGTGGCACAGGCCAAATTTTTACGCGGATTTATTTATTTTTGGCTGGTGCAAACTTACGGCGGCCTTACGGCTACCCAGAAAAGCGGCATCCCTTTACATACCACTTTTATTACACAGGCCACCACCGCTGATGCGCCTGCCCAGCTAACCGACATCTATAAGCTGATCATCCAGGATTTTACAGATGCCGCTGCAGCGCTTCCTAATACGATAACCGCTTCAAACCCGTTTTCGGCGGGCGGCGTCGGAAAAACGGCGACAGCTGCAGCGGCGAATGCTTATTTAGCCAAGGCTTATCTTACACGCGGATATACCGAAGCTGCGGTAAGCGGCGACTTTCAGAAAGCAGCCGACTTAACGGCAGCATTAATTGCCAACAAAGGAACTTATGGCCTCGACCTATGGCAAGACTATAATGACGAACACAAGCCAGCCAACGATTACGGCAAAGAAAATATGTTTGCTATCGATTATGGAATAACAGATCCTTCCTATTCAGCTTATACTCAGGGTGGCTCGGGCGGTTACGGCACCAATTTGCTTTATGTACTGGCGCGCTTTAACTATGTCGGGCCCGGAGTGGATAATATTGCCGGAATTGACCAGGTTCCGCAAAAGATCAGTACCGCTAAACAGGGTATGCTTCGCGACGTGTATAATGGGCGTCCTTACATCCGCCTTGCTCCTAACAAACCATATGTTATGGACCAGGCATTTGCTGATCAAATACACGATTGCCGCTATGACGCCACCTTCCAAACTTACTGGATTTGTAACAAAGCCGCAGCGGCGGGAGTTAAAAGCGATGGTACGCTGAAAGGCGCGTTAATACCGACTTCCAATGTTTCGTTGACCTCTTATAATGTCCCTCTAGACGGTGATACCGCCATCCTCATGCCAAGCCAAGACGTTACAATGGCCCGTCGCGATGCTTTTAAGGGTTTGATTATTACACCCAAACAGTTTACCAATAATAATTTCCCAACCGTTAAAAAGTTTGATGACCCCAAACGTACCCGTCCCAATGACTTTTCAAGCAGGCCCATTATCTTAATGCGTTTTTCTGAAGTATACCTGATGAACGCTGAGGCGAATTATATGTTAGGTAATGTGGCTAATGCAACGGCATCGCTGAATGTGATCAGGCAGCGGGCGGCTTACCGCACGCCGGCAGACGCGAATTTTGTAGCTAAAAACCAATTCAGTGTAACGGCGGCAACCCAGGCGGCAGCTAACGCAGCTAACGCAGCAGCCATGGCTTTAACGCCGGCGCAGATCGGCCTGTTATCCATTCCGAATAACACGACTAACACCACCCCTAACAGTTGTGGTATGGACCTGATTCTGGATGAGTACAGCCGCGAATTTTATGGCGACCCACGCCGCTGGTACGACCTTGTAAGGACGCAACAATTGGTAAGGCGCAACAAAATTTACAACGCGGCCGGTGGCCCTAACGTTCAAAGTTTTAATGCGCGCTGGCCAATTCCGCAAAACCTGATTGACAGAGTATTATCGGGGCCGAAATATCCGCAAAATAATGGCTATTAATAGTTGGTTATATATTTGATCGCAAAGGCCGCTCCCGGGCGGTCTTTGCTTTTTGAGCTTATTTGATACCTGCCATCCACCATGAAAAATATGATAAAAAAAATTTTATTTACTATAGCCTGCGCAATCGTGTTAGCGGGATGCTCCAAAAAGGAAAGCCCGCATCCTACTTCAACTACAACCACTACTACCACCACAACCACACTTGACACAAGCGGCATGCTTAAGGTTACAACTGCCGCTTATTTCCCCAATATGGGTTTTGCCGTTACCTACGGTTCTATGAATACAAACCCGGCATTTGCGGCAACGGTAAAGAACGAAGCCAATATTGTCACATTTGGCAATGAGTTAAAAGAAGGCTCGGTAGTTGGGAACGACGGCACTTATAATTATTCAACCGCGGACGCTTTGTATAATCTTTGCACAACAGCCGGGCTACAGGTTTACGGGCATACATTGGTGTGGTATTCACAACAAAATGCCACCTATTTAAACGGCCTGATCAGCGCGGCGGGCAATCCCGGCACGGGTGGTACGCCTGCGCCAAACCTGCTTGCCGGCTTAAACGGCGATTTTGAGCAGGGCAGCGGCAATACGTTTACCGGGTGGACTGATCTTGCAGGCGGGACATCATCGGCTACCTTTACAGCGGTTGCAGGCAATAACTCGCCGCGTGCTTTACAGGTAAATGTTACCACGCCGGGCGCGAATGCTTATGATGTTCAATCTATCGGCCCGAATTTTACGGTAACGCCCGGTCATTCTATTAATTTTTCGATCGACATCAAGACCGCCGCCGCAGGCGGGCGCGTGCGTGTTGTGGTGCAGAACAGCAATTATTTACAATATGATATTACGCCAACTGCCTCATGGGCAACCTATACATTTTCGTTAACGGTGAACGAATCTTCTCCCAGTATCCGGCTTAATTTTCCGGATGCGGGTACCTATACGGTCGATAATATCGTGATCACCGATCCCGCCCAGGCTACCACGGGGGCCGGGGCGCAGCCTGCAACGCCCGCACAGGCCGCAGCGGTGATCGATGCAGAAATGAAGAGATATATTACAACAACCATGACCCATTATGCAGGCAAAATTAACGCCTGGGATGTGGTTAACGAGGCTTTGGCCGATAACGGCGCTATGCGTTCGAATGCTAATTATACCATACCCACTGCCAACGTCACCAATCAGTTTTTGTATGGCCAGTACCTGGGTACAAAGTACGATCAGAACAATTATGTGTTAAAGGCATTTCAATATGCCAAGCTGGCTAACCCGACCGCATTGCGGTTTATTAACGATTATAATCTCGAATATTCAAAGGCAAAAGTGGATTCGATGAAAGCACTGGTCACTTTCATCAATCAAAACGGCGCTGCGCTGGTGGATGGAATAGGCACGCAGATGCATATTAACTTAAATACGAGCCAGGCAGGGATCGATTACGCATTTCAAACACTGGCGTCGACAGGGTTAAAGATCAGGATATCGGAGCTCGATCTATCACTTAATCCTTCCAAAGCCAGTGGTTTTGTTGCTACCCCGGCCATGCTGAGCAGCCAGGCAGATATGTACAAATATGTGATTCAGTCCTATATCAAAAATGTGCCCGCGGCGCAGCGCTTTGGTGTTACCGTTTGGGGCGTGTCGGATACCGATAGCTGGCTCAACACATCAGCTTCCGCCGATGCACCATTATTATTTGATGCTTCTTATAAAAAGAAACCTGCTTACAGCGGCTTTAAGCAGGGATTGTAAGATCAATAAATAGAAAACAGGGCGGCTTTAATTCCGCGACCTGGTAAAGAAATAACCCGTCATAATTGAGATCGGTTATAGTTGATTAATTTTATACAAGGCTGCCTGAGAAACAGCCTTGTATTAATTTCATTTCAAATAACCCGAAAATGAGAAACCTGATTTTATTTTTGATGATCAACACATTGGTTATAGGCGGGGCAAGCGCCCAGCATAAAAAAATCGATGCAGGTCGTTATACGCCTCCAAAGGTAATGACAGCGGAGCAGGATCATCAGAATATGATGGATCAATTGGGTATAATATCCTTGCGTCCCGGGGCAGATGGGAATAATCCCAAAGCGCCCAACGCCGCAAATTACGATGAAGCCAAGGCTAATCCGTATCCTAACCTCCCTGATCCGCTGACGCTGAAAAACGGGCAAAAGGTAACCACGCCCGAAATGTGGTGGAAGCAGCGCCGCCCGGAGATCGTTGAAGATATGGAAAGAGAAATGTACGGCCGCCTGCCAAAACACATCCCAAAAGTTACCTGGACGGTTAAAGTGGCCGAACGTGAAAGAATGGGCTTTACGCCTGTTATTGCAAAACGCCTGACGGGGCACGTTGATAATTCGGATTACCCGCTCATTAATGTTGATATTGACATGACGCTGGTATTGCCCGCAAATGCGAAGGGGCCTGTCCCGGTGCTGATGATGTTTGGTGGCAGCCGCTTGCCAAATCCCGTACAGCCTTCGCGGGATGAATTGGAGAAGATTAACGATGCCTTAAGGCGAATGCTGGAGAAAAGCGACCCCGACCTCAAAGCGATCTTAGATAAATACCCGGCCTATCAGCCAATCGCCGCAGCTAATAACGGGTTTGGCGGTTTTCCGGGTGCGCCGGGAGGAACACCCGGGGGCGACCCGCCCACAACAACGCAGCTGATTGCCGATGGGTGGGGTTATGTTTATATTGATCCTTCAAGTATACAGGCCGATAATGGCGCCGGCTTAACACGCGGCGTCATCGGTTTAGTTAACCACGGGCAGCCCCGCAAACCCGACGACTGGGGCACCTTAAGGGCGTGGGCATGGGGCGCCGCCCGCGGATTAGATTACCTTGAAGCCAATGAACCGATGGTAGACGCCAAACACGTGGGCATCGAGGGGGTTTCGCGCTATGGTAAGGCGGCGCTGGTAACGCTTGCCTTTGAGCCACGTTTTGCAATGGGCTTGATTGGTTCGTCGGGTGAGGGTGGCGCGAAACTGAGCCGCCGCAACTGGGGCGAGGCCGTTGAGAATTTAACCGGCGGCGAATATTATTGGATGGCAGGGAACTTTTTAAAATATGGCGCCGCCGAATCAAAATTCGGCAGCAAAAATGCCGGCGACCTACCCGTTGATGCGCATGAGCTGATCGCGCTTTGCGCCCCCCGGCTCACGTTTATCAGCTATGGTGTTCCCGAAAAAGGCGATGCAAAATGGCTCGACCACCAGGGCAGCTATATGGCAACCGTAGCCGCCGGGCCGGTATTTAAGCTGCTTGGCGCGAAAGACCTGGGCGTATCAAATGATTATCGTACCGAAAAAATGCCGCCCGTGAATACGGGATTGCTCGAAGGCGAATTGGCCTGGCGACAGCACGACGGCGGCCATACGGACGCCCCCAATGTAAAGTATTTTATTGCCTGGGCCGATAAGTTTATCGGCCATCAACCGCCGGGCAGGCATTAGTTCAGGATCATTATTTAACCGAACGGCCCCATCGGGGTCAGATGTCGGTAGGCATTGGTTCAGGATCATTAATTTTAACGGAACGGCCCATCGGGGTCAAAGGTCGGTAGACGTTGGTTCAGGATCATTAATTTAACGAAACAACCCCATCGGGGTCAAAGGCCGGGCGGGCGTTGGTTCAGGATCATTAATTTAACGGAACGACCCCATCGGGGTCGAAGGTCGGTAGAAATCGGCAGATAAAAAAGAACCGTGCCGTCAGGTACGGAACAAAAACGTTTATGCATCGGCGGGCGATGGTAGCATACCTAACGGCATGCAAAATACGATGAATTAAAAATTCTACCGACCTTTTGCACCTACGGTGCGCTATGGTATACCAAACTTGATGATAGCGGGCGTTGGTTCAGGATCATTAATTTTAACGGAACGGCCCCATCGGGGTCGAAGGTCAAGCGGACGTTAGTTCAGGATCGTTAATTTAATGGAACGGCCCCATCGGGGTCGAAGGTCGGTAGAATCGGCAGATAAAAAAGAACCGTGCCGTCAGGTACGGAACAAAAACGTTTATGCATCGGCGGGCGATGGTGGCATACCTAACGGCATGCAAAATACGATGAATTAATAATTCTACCGACCTTTTGCACCTACGGTGCGCCATGATATACCAAACTTGATGATAGCGGGCTTTGGTTCAATGCATTATCTTTACCGCAATATAATCGGCTTTAGATAATACTCCGTTTGACGCCCATTTCAAGGCCGCGCAATTCGGCGAGGCCTTTTAACCTTCCGATAGCCGAATAGCCCGGATAGGTTTGATGATTAAAATCATCCAGCAGCTTATGCCCGTGATCGGGCCGCAGGGGAATCGCGATGTCGTCCCTGCCGCTATCCGCGCGTTTCCTTTGCTCCAGTACCACATTTTTCATCACCGCGTACATATCACTGCTTCCGCCCAAATGGTCGGCTTCATAAAAGCTGCCGTCGGCCTCGCGCTGTACGTTTCGCAGATGCAGGAAATGAATATGGCGGCCCAATCTTTCGACAATGCCCGGCAAATCGTTGTCGCCCCTTGCTCCCAGCGAGCCTGTACAAAAAGTGATCCCATTGCTGGGCGAAGGGGCTGCGTTTACCAGGTCGGCCAGGTCCTTTTCGGTTGACACCACCCGCGGCAAGCCCAATATCGGAAAGGGAGGGTCATCAGGGTGGATGCACATTTTTATACCCCGCTTTTCCGCATCCGGTATGATGGCTTTTAAAAAATAAGTCAGGTTTTCCTTCAGTTTTTTGGCATCCGTATCGTGATATTTCTTAAGGTGCTCTTTAAACTCAGCGATGGTAAACACCTCGTCGGTGCCGGGCAGCCCGGCCATGATCGTCCTTGTCAGCTGCTCGTTTTTTTCATCACTCAAACCATCCAGGTAGGATTTGGCCTGCTGCTGTTGTTCCGGCGTAAAATCATTGACAGCATTTTCCCGCTCCAAAATATACAGGTCAAATGCGGCTACGGCCGACGCGTGGTACCGCAATGCCGACGCCCCGTTTGGCAGCCGGAAATCGAGGTTGGTGCGTGTCCAGTCGAGCACAGGCATAAAATTATAGCACACCGTGTTAATGCCGCATTCGCTCAAATTTTCGAGGGTTATGATATATTTCTCAATGTACTCGTCCCGCTGCTTGCCGGCTGTTTTGATGCTTTCGTGGATATTGACACTTTCCACAACCGACCACCGCAGGCCCGCCGCAGTGATCATGTGATCCCTCCGTTTTATCTCTTCAACACTCCACACATCGCCGCAAGGTATATGGTGCAGCGCGTTAACAACGCCTGTCGCGCCCGTCTGTCGTATTGCTGATAAAGTGACCGCATCGGTGGGGCCGAACCACCGGAAGGTTTGTTCTAAATTGCTGAACATAGTGGGTGTATTTAGCGGTAAAAATAGGATTAAACTTTTGTTTGGATTGGCAAATTATATAGACATTGTAACCCCACATGTCATCCTTTGCAAACATAGGATGACAGGGTGGTTATTTAACGGCTAAAACAGCTTCAGCGCATTTGCTCATGCCCAGCTCTTCGCTCCTTTTTGTCGGCAGCGACCCGCCAATATACACGTGATAATCGCCTGTTAGCTCAACTGCCCGGCCGTAGTCGTTAATGCTTTGCAACAGTTGCGGCGTAAGTTCAAACGTTACCGTTCTCGATTCGCCCGGCCTTAGCGAGATACGTTTAAATCCCTTTAACGAAAACAAAGGGTTGTCTCCTGTTTGCGGGTTGGTGATGTACAGCTCGACAACCTCTTCAGCAGCCATTTTTCCGGTATTGGTAACCGTGGCTTCGGCTGTAACCGGCATATTCTTTTTAACCGCTTTAGCCGACAGGTGCATATTCGAATAGCTGAAAGAGGTATAGCTAAGGCCAAATCCAAACGGGTATAACGGCTCGGCAGTCATATACCGGTAAGTGCGTCCTTTCATGCCATAATCGGTATATGCCGGCAGCTGATCCAGCGATTTTGGAAACGTAACGGGTATGCGGCCCGATGGGGAAACCTTGCCGAACACGATATCGGCAATGGCATGCCCGCCCTCCTCGCCGGGGTACCAAACCAGCAGCACTGCGTCGGCCAGTTCCTGTACTTCCGACAGGTTCATCGGGCTGCCCCCGGTGATGATCGCTACGATCTTGTTTTTATTGCCAGCCCTTAGTTTTTTCAGAAAATCGATTTGGTTTTTCGGCAGGTTATAATCCAACCGGTCGCCAAAGTTGGGCGATGCGATGGCTTCGCCTTCCTCGCCTTCCAGCAGGCCGGTAATACCCATTGCCACAAAAGTTACGTTCGACGCTTTTGCATCGCCCGATGTCCAGTCAGCCGGGTTCGCATTTGGCCTGTCCAGCAAAATGCCCGGTTTATACTGCATTTGGCTGGCATGCGAAATGCCGGATGCAAGGCCCTCCAGTATAGTGGTCATTTGCGGGTTTACGCCATAGTAATTGCCCATTAAGGCATTTATTCCGTCGGCTGTAGGGCCGGTCACGTAATATTTAGGCAAGTCATTCCTTAACGGCAAAACGCCATTGTTTTTTACCATCACGATCGACTCGAGCGCCACCTGTTTGGCCAGCTGCCTGTGCGCCGGGCTATTGATAACTTCCGGCGAAATATGATCATACGGGCTGCTGCCTTTGGGATCAAAAAGCCCGAGCTTGAACCGGGTTTTTAACAACGTGCTCAGCGCGGCATCTATTTCTTTTTCGGTGATCAGGCCCCTTTTCACCGCCACAACCAGCGCGGCGTATTCGTCACCGCAGTCCAGGTCCACGCCGTGTTTAACCGACAACGCAACCGCTTCCGGCTGGCCTGGTACCACATGATGCCCCATATAAAAATCGGATATGGCGCCGCAATCAGATACCACATGCCCTTTAAAATGCCATTGATCGCGTAAAACGCTGTCCAGCAATAAATTGCTTCCGCAGCATGGCTCGTTATTGGTGCGGTTGTAAGCACACATCACGGCCTCAACATGGGCATCAACCAGTGCCTTAAAAGCAGGCAGATAAGTTTCATAAAGATCTTTTGGCGTAGCGATGGCATTAAATTCATGCCGCAGACGTTCAGGGCCACTGTGCACGGCAAAGTGCTTGGCACAAGCCGCAACTTTCAGGTGGTTAGGGTCGTCGCCCTGCATTCCTTTTACAAAGGCTACACCTATTTTCGATGTAAGAAAAGGGTCTTCGCCATAAGTCTCCTGTCCCCGCCCCCAGCGCGGGTCGCGGAAAATATTAATATTTGGCGTCCAGAAGGTTAACCCGCCAAAACGTTCGTGATATCCGTCGGCCTGCGCAGCGTTGTACATGGCGCGGGCTTCGTCTGATATCGCGGTGGAAACTTTGTTGATCAATCGGTCGTCAAAAGTTGCCCCGAACGCAATAGCCTGCGGGAAAACGGTAGCCACGCCTGAACGCGCCACACCATGCAGCGCCTCATTCCACCAGTCATACGCCGGAATGCCGAGCCTGGGTATCGCCGGGCTGGAGTTCACCATCTGGTGTACTTTTTCGTCCAGCGTTAGTCTTGAAACAAGGTCCTTAACACGTTCATCAATAGGTTTTGAAGGGTCGCGGTAAATGTTTTGCGCGTGGATAACATTTATGAGACATATAAGAATTAACGAAAAAAGTGGTTTAAATTTATTCATTGGTTTCAGATTGGTTTATAGTTTGGTGGGTTAAACGCAATTTGTTATTACCTTGACCGCGTATCTGTAAAAATGCTGCCTTACGGCATTGAAGATAAAAATAAAATATAATCATAGCAATCGATTGCTAAAAAATATTAGATAATTTATTTTATCGGGCGATTATTTAGCATTAAATACTCATAAATTATATTCATATTTACTGAATTTTAACACATTCTTTTATTGTAACCGATTGTATAACTTTCCCTGGTTTTAGCCTGCACTATGAGTGAGCCCGAAAAAGAAGTTACCATTTACGATATAGCCAAAAAGTTAAATATTTCGGCGGCGACGGTTAGCAGGGGTCTGCAGGACCATCCCGGCATTAACAAAAATACAAAGAAAAAAATATTAAACGCAGCCGCCGAAATGGGCTACCGGTCCAACTCGTTCGCAAGCAGCCTTCGCAAAAAGCGCAGCAATATTATAGGTGTGATTGTGCCGAGGCTCAATAGTAATTTCATGTCAGATGTGATTGCGGGGATCGAGAAGGTGGTCAACGAAGCAAATTACAACCTGTTTATCAGCCAGTCGCTGGAAAGTATGAAAAAAGAGGTAAGCAACGCGAAAGCAATGTTTAACAACCGGGTGGACGGCCTGCTGGTTTCCCTGGCTTACGATACCAATGACATCGCCCATTTTGAAGCTTTCGTGAATAAAGGCATCCCGGTGATCTTCTTCGACCGTGTCACAGAGCACCAGCAATGTCCCAGTATCTTTATCGATAACTATAAGGCGGCCTATCAAATTACCACCCATTTAACAGACCAGGGCTGCGGCCGCATCATGCACATCGGCGGCAACCAGTTAAGGAATGTTTACATCGACCGTTTTAACGGCTATAAGCAGGCGCTTGCCGATCGTGATATCCCGTTTGATAAAAACCTGTTTATCGTAAACGACCTTAACGCGCAGGCAGGCGTCGAATCGGCAGGCGCTATTTTAAAAATGAAAAACAAGCCCGACGGGGTGTTTGTAGCAAACGATCTTTGCGCGATAAGCTGCATGCAGGAATTAAAAAAGCACGGGATAAAAATACCCGGCGATATAGCCTTTGCGGGGTTTAACAACGATCCCACATCATGCGTTATCGAGCCAAACCTGACCACCATCGACTATAAAGGATACGAAATGGGCGAGGTTGCGGCTAAGATCCTGATAGGGCATTTAAATAACCAGGCCGATTTGCAGCAAACGCATAGCCTGATACTGAGATCGGATCTGATCATCCGCGGCTCATCGCAAAAAAATAAAAAAAGTGATCGTGCGGAAGCAAAACCGCAGAAATTCCATTTAGGATAATGAATAATGAAGTCGAATAATAAAAGGGCCGTAATTACAGGGGGCGCGACGGGGTTGGGATTGGCCGCTACGCGCAAGTTTATTGAAAACGGTATCGAGACGATAATCATTGGCAGAACTGAAGCCAACTTAGCAGCGGTATGTCATGAACTGGGGCCGCTTTGCCGGTACAAAGTTTGCGACCTAAGCAAACTGGCAGAAATACCGCGGTTGGTAACCGGCTTAGTAAAAGAATTTGGTGAAATAGATATCCTGGTGAACAATGCGGGGATCAACCAAAAAAAGCCATTTACCAGGGTTACCGACGACGAGTTTCAACAGGTTATTTTAACCAATCTTACATCTGTATTTGTTTTGAGCCGCGAGGTTGCCAGGTTCATGCTAAAGCAAAAAAGCGGCTGTATCATTAATATCAGCTCGATGGCGGCGCAATACGGGATCCCTTATGTAATTGCTTATACCGCGGCCAAGAGCGGCATAGAGGGCATGACAAAAGCCATGGCGGTAGAGCTATCCCCCGAAGGCATCAGGGTAAACTGCGTCGCACCGGGGTTTATTGAAACCAAAATGTCGGCAAAGGCGCTGAATGACGACCCGCAGCGAAAACAAAAGGTGCTGTCGCGCACGCCCATGGGCAAACTCGGCCTCCCCGAAGACGTTGCCGACGCCATCTACTATCTGTCATCAGACGCTGCCAAATATATAACCGGTGTAATTTTCCCGGTTGACGGGGGCAATTCGATCGGGTTTTGACTAAAACAAGCGAGGGCCGTATCAACTCCGGAATGATAGCGGCACCGGGCCGATGGGCATATTTGCAGGCGGGGTTTTAGCGCTGAGTATAATGATATCTCTTACGCCCCGCCCCCCGTTTGCGCCGGCATCGGCCACTTTGAGTTCTGTGCCGTAATGCCATACCCGTTTGTCGTTCCAGTAAATTAGCTGCCCCGCAGGTATTACCGAGTTGAATATCAGCGGTTCGGTTTTTTCCCCATTATCATCCATCACGTACTGGCTGACGCCGGAATCGGCGGTAATGTTGTTGCGGTTAACCACCAGCATGCCCACGTGACGGTTTCCGTCCTGGTGAAACCCCTCGATGGCAGGCAAACCGGCCCTGTTGGCGTAACAATCCACGCGCTGAAACTGTACCAGCACGATAGCATCGGCCCAGCCAAAATAAGCGGCATAATGAACCAGCAGCCTATAGAAGTCGTCGCTATCGGTTATATTTTCGCTGATGCGCGGATATTCCCGTCGCATGTCGCCATGAACAGGATTGTATTTTATGGATTGCTGCATGGCGTATTGCGGCAAATTCCAACAGTAATAACCGGTTTCCCGCGATTCCCAGGACGGTGGGGCCGTGCTCAGGTATTGGCCGCTCTCCTCACTGCTCATTCCGCTTAAGCGGTTAACCTCACCGATATGGGCGTCGATGTCTTTATTGGCCGTGGCTTTCACGTGCTTAACCCGGAACCACGCAATCGATTTATACCGGTACCCATCGGCAATATAGGGGTCGGCGGGTATGGCGTCAAAGTACCGCGACCAGTCCTGTAAATTAATAAATGAAGAGGTATCCACGGCTTCGTATAAAAAACCCGACAGATCAAGCTCGTCGGGCGGCCGGGCTGGCGTAATCCGGGAAGGAAAAATAGTTTTCGGCACCGAAGTGCCCTGGTGGTTTTCCGGTTTCATATTTATAATAGTATCCGCTTAAAACGATGTTTGACTATACCACTGGCCGACTGGTAAAAACCGGGCTGTAATATTTAAAGTACCCGATCCCTAAAAACAGGTGCATTATCAGCATGGGCGCGGCTATTGACAAGCCCGAAGGTAACAAGAATGCATGAAACAAAAAGATGTTGACCGTAATGGGGAACAACAGCAGTAAAAAAAATGCGGTGTAGCGGTTGATAAGCAGAAAAAACCCGCTCACGGTTTCAATAACCTTTAAAAACGGAAAAAAATACCCGGCGCCGAACAAGCCGCTTTGAAAAGCGCCGGCTTTGCCTGTGGGCTGCGGTCCCATGGGGATAAAGTGCAAAAAGAAGTTGATGCCAAACACGAGGAAGATAAGACCCAGCAGGGAGCGTGCGATGATGACTGCGATTTTCATAGTTAGTGATTTTGATGTATAAGCCGATACGTTCTTACTTTTTGATTCGTTGTTTTCGTTGCAAAATTTTAACAGCCTGTCAAATTAGACGCATGGAACAAATAGCGTATTATCAAAACCCGGATGCAAAACATTTCTGTCGAATCGTTGAAAAGAACGATACCCGCCTATTAACCGCAAATACAAAAGCAATCAAAATATAAGGCCGTCTCATAAACCAGTTATGAAACGGCCTTATCAACCCCATTGCTCTGTTACTAACAAATTATCACCAAAAAACGGTATAAAGGGTTGTTAAGATAATTGCAATAATTATGGCGCCGACAGCAAAGCTGCGGTTGGTTTTAAACATATTAACGTCGACTTCCAATCCCGATGGCTGTATACCTTTTGCGTTTTCGATTTTAGATATGATGTACATCCCGATAAGACATATAACGAATACAAAACCCATCCGGTCTAAAAAGGGAATTTCATATACGCCGGCGGCATTTAATTTTGAAAAACCATAAGGCGACATAAAGGAAAGATTGGTCCAGTATGGCAGAAACTTAAATATGATGGCAAAGACCAAGCCGCCAATGGTAGCGAATAAGGCAGCGTTCGAGGTGGCTTTTTTCCAAAAGAAACCCAAAAGGAACATCGCCAATATACCGGGCGATACAAAACCGGTGTATTCCTGTATGTACTGGAACCCTTGCTTGCCTTCGCCCATCAGCATATCACCGATCACAAAAGACAATAATACACCCAGTATCATGGCAACAACAACGGATATTTTTCCTGTGGTCACCAGGTTCTTTTCGGATGCTGTGGTGTTGATAGCCTTTTTATAAACATCGAGGGTAAATATGGTTGCGATGCTGTTAGCCTTGCCCGCCAATGAAGCCACAATGGCAGCGGTTAATGCGGCAAACGCAAGTCCCTTTAAATAATTCGGCAATAAATTGAGTATCGAAGGATAAGCCTTGTTGACATCCAAAACCCCTTTTGAGCTCAGCATCTCATGGTGAAACATGCCTTTTTGGTACAGCACATATGCTGCAATACCTGGCAATACAACGATGACGGGCATCAGCAGCTTTAGGAATGCGGCAAAAAGAATACCGGCACGCGCTGTTTTGAGATTGGCGCCGAGGGCTCTTTGTGTGATATATTGATTACAACCCCAATAACTTAGGTTGGTTATCCACATACCGCCGATCAGCACGGAGAGCCCGGGCAGATCAAGGTAATTAGCGTTGTTTTTGCTGAATATCATCTGGAAGTGATCGCTGGCATCGGCCCTCAGCAGTTTAAAGCCGTTCCATAACCCGGTTGTGCCCGATTTTTCACTGATGAGGTGCAATGCAATATAGGTGGCGGCTAACCCACCCAATATCAGGAAAAACACCTGGATAACGTCGGTATAACCGATCACCTTCATCCCGCCCAATGTGATGATAATGGAAACTACAGCTAACGCGCCGATAACAAATTTAAGATCGAGTCCCGAGATCCCGGCAATGGCAACCCCGCCCAGGTAAAGTATCGACATCAGGTTAACCACGATGTATAGCATTAACCAGAATATAGCCATGATCATAGCTACCGTACCGTTGTACCGCTGGTGAAGGAACTGCGGCATGGTGGCAATCTTATTTTTGAGATAAACCGGGATAAAAAACACCGCCACGATAACCAGCGTTGCTGCTGCCATCCATTCGTATGTGCTGATAGCCAGCCCCATTTTAAATCCCGAACCGCTCATACCCACCATCTGTTCGGCAGATATATTAGAAGCGATCAGCGATGCGCCGATTGCCCACCAGGTGAGCGAGCCTTCGGCCAGGAAATAGTCGTTTGATTGGGAAACACCGGCAATCTTTTTTCGGCGGTATACAAATATGCCGTAGCAGGCGACAATCACAAAGTATATGAAAAATACTATATAATCGCCGGAGGATAATAGTCTCATAAATTATAGTCTGGTTTTAATTTGTTGGTTTGACAATTATAAACTATATAAACCTGTTTATCAAATTTTCAAGATATTCCTGTTTTCCGCTTATCGTTGCAGGCTCACCGTTCTCAATGGCATAGCTTCTCAAATCTTCGAGGCTAAGTTTTCCATCTTCAAAATCCTTTCCTTTCCCGGTGTCGAATGATGCATACCTGTCTTTTCGCACCTTTTTATATTCGGATTTTTGAAGCACATTATTCGCCACGATCAGCGCCCGCGCAAAAATATCCATGCCGCCGATATGCGCATAAAACAGGTCAGCCGGATCGGTGGAGTTGCGGCGTATTTTGGCGTCGAAGTTGATGCCCCCCCCCTGGAAACCGCCCGCCTCCAGGATGATAAGCATGGCTTCTGTAACGTCGGTGATATCATTCGGGAACTGGTCGGTGTCCCAGCCATTCTGATCGTCACCGCGATTGGCATCGATCGAACCCAATAAACCTGCGTCTGCAGCCGCCTGCAATTCATGCTGAAAAGTGTGGCCTGCAAGCGTGGCATGGTTTACCTCGATATTAATCTTAAAATCGTTGATCAGGTCATATTTCTGCAAAAAGCCCAGTACCGTTGCAACGTCATAATCATACTGGTGCTTGGTAGGCTCGCATGGCTTTGGCTCGATAAAGAAAGTCCCTTTAAATCCCTGCTTGCGCGCATAGTCCTTAGCCGTATGTAAAAAACGGGCCAGGTGCTCCTGCTCGCGCTTCATATTGGTGTTCAGCAGCGACATATAGCCTTCACGACCGCCCCAGAATACATAGTTTTCGCCACCAAGGGCAATGGTGGCGTCCATAGCGGCTTTCACCTGCGCGCCGGCATGCGCCAGCACATGAAAATCAGGATTGGTAGCCGCACCGTTCATGTAGCGGCGGCTGGAGAAAAGGTTCGAGGTGCCCCATAGCAATTTAACGCCGCTGGCTTTTTGCTTCTGTTTGGCATACTCCACCATGGCTTGCAGGCGGCGGTCGTTTTCTTTCACATCGGTTGTGTAATCAACCACATCCACATCGTGGAAACAATACCAGCCCAGGTTCATTTTTGTGATGAATTCAAACGCCGCGTCCATTTTATCTTTAGCGCGCTCAACAGCATCGGTTTTTACGCTCCATGGAAACAAATGCGTCGGCTCGCCAAACGGGTCGGCGCCGTTACCGCAGAACGAATGCCAGTAAGCACAGGCAAACCGCAAATGATCCCTCATGGTTTTACCGGCAACCACCTTATTTTCGTCGTACCAGCGAAACGCCAGTGGATTGTCTGATTGCAGCCCTTCGTACTTTACCTGGCCTATGCCTTTAAAAAATTCCTTGTCTCCTGTTGTAATGCTCATGTCGTTATTATTGAATTGATTTACTGAAGACTTACGAAGTTTTTGAAACTTCGTAAGTCTCTTTTATTTAGGTTGTTAATTGTTTTTCAAGTAAAGTTTTCCATTCCTCGTAAGCCGGCTCCAATTGGCGGCCTGCCGGTTCAATCATCTGAATTGGGTGCATGTGTTCAAAGGCCTGCGCGGGCGACGAAAATATGCCCGCCCCGATCCCCGCGCCCAGCGCCGCGCCTACGCTGCCGTCATTTTTATAAAGCTCAACCGGTACGCTTGTGATATTCACGAATGTTCCGGTAAACAGGTCGCTTAAAAATAAATTGTTTTTGCCGGCGCGGATCACTGTCGGGTCCATCCCGTTTGCGCGCATAATATCCAGTCCGTAACGGAACGAGAACGCGATCCCCTCCTGTGCCGCCCTTATGAAATGTGCACGTTTATGTATATTCAAATCGATATGATGGAAATGAGCGCCAATCAATTTATTGTTCAGCATCCGCTCGGCGCCATTGCCGAAAGGCAGCACCCGCAACCCTTCGCTCCCTGCCGGGGCCGAAGCTGCTTCGCGGTTCATCTGCAAATAGTTCGCATCGTCACCCAACAAATTTTTTATCCAGCGGTATAAGCTGCCCACGCCGTTTATACACAACAAAACGCCGAGGCGCTTCTGTTGTTCCGAATAATTGACGTGCGCAAACGTATTTACCCTCGATTGCTGGTCGCAGGCCAGTTGGTCGCTTACGCCATATATTACGCCCGAAGTTCCTGCGGTTGCGGCCACTTCGCCAGGGTTAAGCACATTTAACGAAAGCGCATTGTTAGGCTGGTCGCCTGCCTTGTACGCAACCGGTATGCCTGCCTTTAGCTTCAGCGCGGCGGCAACCGATGCCCTCAAATTTCCGTGCGACGAAAATACCAGGCGGATATCCGGGAAAAGGCCGGCATCAAAACCAAAGTAATCGGTCACGTCTCTTGACAATCGATTGTCAAAGAAATCAAAAAATATACCTTCCGACAACGCCGATACAGAAGTGGTTATCTCTCCGGTTAGTTTCATGGCGATAAAATCGCCTGGCAGCATTATTTTGTCTATCCTGCGATAGATATCCGGCTCGTTTTGCTTAACCCATGCCAGTTTTGATGCGGTAAAATTGCCCGGCGAATTCAGCAGCCGCTGCAGGCACTTTTGCGGTCCTATAGCTTCAAAGGCCTTGTCGCCAATTTCGACCGCGCGGCTATCGCACCATATAATACTGTTGCGTAATATATTTTGGTCCTCATCAACCAAAACCAGGCCGTGCATTTGGTAACTGATCCCGATTGCTGCAATATCCAACGGATTATAGCTTGCTGCTTTATGGCATATTTCGATAGCCTGTCGCGCCTGGTCCCACCACATTTCGGGCGATTGCTCGGCCCAGCCGGCGTGCAGGGCGATAATAGGTGACTCCTCATCAGGATATTGAGCCGATGCCATAGCCTTTTGTGAAGCGGCGTCAACCACTGAAACCTTTACCGAGGATGTACCTATATCAATGCCTAATAATAACATTTAGCGTAATGGCGGATTTTTGTTATAAATTGGTGATAAAATTATGAAACGAAATTAAATTATTTTTTCGAACTGCAATCGATTGCATATATTTATTTTACCATTTTTACAAAATAAATGAGAAACAAAAAAAGGACGACCATTTACGATATCGCTGAAAAGCTGAATATTGCCGCTTCATCCGTTTCCAGGGCCTTAAATAACAGTAACCATGTTAACGAGGCCACCAAAAAGCTGGTGTTAAAAACAGCCGACGAATTAAATTACAAGCGCAATACGCTGGCATCGAACCTGCGCAAAGGCCAATCCAAAACAATTGGCGTTGTCGTCCCTTTTATCAACCAAAACTTTTTTTCGAATGTGATTGCCGGTATAGAGGAAGCATCCTATCAAAAAGGCTACAACCTGATCATTTGCCAGTCGAACGAGCAGATGAGCAAGGAAATAAAATGCATCCATACGCTGATAAACCAGCATGTGGATTGCATCGTGATATCGATATCGGCGGATAGTACGGATTACCAGCACCTGCAAAATGTAATCGATAACGGCATTCAGCTGATCCAGTTTGACCGGGTTGCAGATGAACTCGAAACGTTAAAGGTGATCAATGATAACGAACAGGCTTCGTGTGAAGCGGTTTCGCATTTAATTGACCAGGGGTATAAACGCATAGCGTTGCTTGAGGGGCCGCAAAACCTGCATATATTCAGGCAGCGTAAGGTTGGCTACCTGGCCGCGCTGAAAAAATACGGCATGCCGGTTTTGGACGAGCTTATCATTGAAAACGCCTGGACAAAAGAGCTGGGCGCCAAAGCTACCCGCAAATTGCTCAATCTTGCCGAACCTCCCGACGCGATCTTTGCTTCCACTTCCGATTTTTCGGCCCTGGGCGTATTGGAGGTAGCTTCAGCCATGGGCATTAAGGTGCCATCGGAGTTGGGCATCTGCGGTTATTCGAACGAGGCGTTTACGGAGATTACCAGCCCGTCGATAACCACTATAGATCAGTTTAGCATTTATATGGGAAAAACGGTTGCCAACCTGTATTTCCAGGAAATGGATAACAGGGATGAAACAGAAGTGATCCCTAAGATCATCAGCATCAAACCAAAGCTTATCGTGCGTTCATCCACGCGAAAGAATGGGTAACAGGTTTCATTCAAATAACGTTGCCTGAAAATGTTGCGCCTTAAGCGGCATTGTATTAACAGCTTCGTTGTTGAAAGTAAAGCCTACCGGGTAAACCGGCGTTTCTTCATACCGCGATGCCACCGCTATATTTACCCCGTTCGCGCAAGCATCAAATAATTGCTGAACAACGCCGGGGTCATTATTATTTTTTGACAAGTGCGACAAGATCAGGTGGGTCATATAAGGCGGCCTGTGAGTTATAAATAGTTCTGCGGCTTGTTTGTTGGAAAGGTGCCCTTGTCCGCCGCTGATCCGGCGTTTTAAATAAATGGGATAGCTTCCGCTGTCCAGCATGTCTTCATCATAATTCGCTTCCAAAAATGCCGCATGGCATTGGCCGAAATGGTAGGTAACCTGCTGGCAGGCTACGCCGATATCGGTAAAAACGCCCACCTTGATATTGCGGCACGTTACGATAAAGCTATGCGGGTTGCTGGCATCGTGCAGTTTTGGGAACGCTGTCACATGAAGCTCCCCGATCGAAACGTTTTCGAACGGAAGGAATGGCTTTACGAGATGATCATCGATGCTCAGCCCCGCGCTCCGAAGCGTAGGCGGTGTGATGTACACGGGGAGCTGGTATTTTTTTGCCAGAACCGGGATGCCGCTGATATGGTCGGAGTGCTCGTGCGATACAAAGACCGCCTTTACATTCCGCATAGAAAGGCCGAGCCGCAGCATACGCTTTTCGGTTTCGCGGCACGAAATGCCCGCATCAATCAATACAGCTTCCTGCTCGTTACCTACGTAATAGCAGTTGCCATTGCTCCCCGAATTTAATGACGTGATGTATAAAGACATTCCCGGTACAAAGAAAAGCATTGATTTCGGATTTCGAATGTTCGATTTCGGATTTATTAGCAGTAAAGCATACCTCGACGAACTAGAAATGTCGAATTGAAATTCGAAATCCAAAATCAAAATCCGAAATCTACACCTATCTTTACTAGATGGATACACCAATCACTTTGCCTGTCCTGGATGCCGCCGAATTACGTGTTTTAGGCTCGTTAATGGAGAAAAGCAAAACCACGCCGGACTATTACCCCATGACCATGAATGGGCTGATAGCCGCCTGCAATCAAAAAACATCGCGCCACCCCGTGGTTCAATACGACGAAGAAACCGTAGCACTGGCGCTCAACTCGCTTAAAAAGCGAGGGCTGATCTCTACAGCCACCGGGGGCTCTATCCGCGGGATAAAATACAAGCATAATTTTGCGATTGTATTCCCGGTTATACCGGCCGAGGTCGCGATCATTTGCCTGCTGATATTGCGGGGGCCGCAGACTCCCGGAGAATTGAATACCAATTCGGGCCGGCTGCATGAATTTGAATCGATAGAAGAAGTGCAGGCGGTGCTGGAAAAGCTCAGTTCGCCCGGGATGCCTTTTCTGATGCAGCTGCCAAGGCGCGCCGGGCAAAAAGAAGCGCGGTATGCACACCTGCTGGGCGGCATACCCGAAATTAACGACGAAGCGGAAAGTGCAAATGGAAAACACACCAGTTCATTAGAAGTGCGGGTAGCGAAGCTCGAAAGCGATCTGGCGGAATTAAAAGAAGCATTTGACAAGCTGATGAAAGAATTAACCTGATTAGCAGATAATTAAAACCTATAACTATAATTTTTGTTATAACTTGCACACCCAAAATTATAACCCAATGAAAAAGTTATCTTTTCTTATTATGATCGCCCTATCGGCATATGCGCTGCAAAGCTGTAATACGCATAAGGACGCCAAAGAAACTGCCGACAGTGTAAACAAAACTAAGGACACCACTCAAAACGCCGCTGTTACCGGTGGTATTGCGGTTGACAAAGACGATGCAAAGTTTGCGACGACCGCGGCAAACGGCGGCATGGCCGAAGTTGCGCTCGGCAAACTGGCCCTTGAAAAAACCACCAACCCCAAAATTAAAGATTTTGCTAATATGATGATCACCGATCACGGTAAGGCAAATGACGAATTAAAGGCAATCGCCAAAACAAAAAATATCACCTTGCCCGACAGCGTTGATGCAGACCACCAGAAAAAAATGGCCGACCTGCGCCAAAAATCAGAGAAGGATTTTGACAAAGCTTATGTTGACGCGATGGTTGATGGTCATAAAAAAACGCTCGATTTAATGAAGGATGCGGCGAAAAGCTGTAAAGATGCCGACCTGAAGGCATTCGCCGCCAAGACAGCGCCTACCGTGCAAATGCACCTGGATGCGATCAATAAGATAAAAGCAAGCATGAAATAGATTAGAATATTTGAATGTAGAGGGAACGGCCGACGGCTTGTTCCCTTTTTTTTTGCAATAAACCTGGATATTTACTGATATTACCACTTATGAAAACAATTGCCGACCTGCTGCTTTTAGGCGACCCGCGTTTGTACCAGGTTTGTGAGCCGGTTTTAAAAGCAGAACTGCCATTAGTAAAGGATTGGGTTGCAAATATGGATAATGTGATGAAGGAAATTAGGGCAAAATATTATTTTGGACGCGCAATAGCCGCGCCGCAACTTGGCATTATGAAAAGGCTGGCAAAGTGAGTACCCTGGCCGAGTTGGGCAAGGCCATGATCAATACTGCGAAAAGCGGGTATGACAAAAAATTTTTAGAGGTTAAGGATATTGTTGTCGCGGCAAAAACGTAGCTATTCGGTTATCGCCACATTCTTTTTGATCATCACATTGCCGGTGCGCTTTAATGCGCCCCAAACGCCAAGTTCTCCTTTCAGCGCTTTCCGTAGCGATTTAAACAGCACATAGTACATCAGTTGCCGCCATATAAAACGCTGCGGGATAATGTAAACCAGCTTTTTGTAGTCTTCCTTTTCCATCCAAAAGGCAATGATAGCCACGATAAAATCGATGAGTACAAACCCCACATAGTAAGCAATTATTTTTCCGGGCTTATCGCTGAACAGGCCGAAGATCATCATCAGGTCGGCCAGCGGCGAAAATAACGGCAGCACGATTTGGAAGATCAGGATGTTGGGCATACCGATCATGCCGAAAAATTTATACTTTTTATTGAACAGGGCGCGCCTGTTTTTCCAGAAGCTTTGCATTACGCCAAAACTCCAGCGGAAGCGCTGCCGTAATAAACCGTTAAGCGTTTCGGGCGCCTCGGTATAGGCTATAGCCTCGGCGCAGTTTTTTACAATATGCCCCTGTTTCAATATACGCATGGTCAGGTCGCAATCTTCGGCTAATGTATCGGAGGTAAATCCACCGGCCTTATAGATCGCCGATTTGCGGAATGCGCCTATCGCGCCCGGAACCACCGTTATGCTGTTGATAAGGTCAAACGCACGGCGGTCCATGTTTTGCGCGGTGATATATTCTATCGATTGCCAAAGCGTGATCAGGTTGTTTTCATTACCTACTTTAACCGTTCCGGCAACCGCGCCAATTTCGGCATCGGTAAAGTAAGTCATTAAATGATATACCGCGTCGTTCTTTAGTTGCGTGTCGGCGTCAATACAAACCACAAACTCGTTTTTTGCATGGCTTATCCCAAAATTAAGCGCCGACGCCTTGCCGCCATTCGGTTTGGTTAACACTTTAACCATAGGGTGGTGCCCATACGCGCCATTAATCAGTTCATACGTTTTATCTTTCGAGCCATCATCAACAAAAATGATCTCGAACGATGGATATTCCGTTTTAAGCAAGCTTTGTATGGTTTTTATGGCGGTAACCTCTTCGTTATAACCGGGTACGATGATGCTCACCGAACCAAGCTCATTGGGGTCTATAACTGCGCGCGTTATCTTTTTATCCTCAAAAAATTGCCGTAACGCAAGCACCCCGATGAGTACGATACGGCCAACGGCCAGGAATATAGCCGACAGGAAAAGATAAAGCAAAAACCAGTTGATATAAAAATAACCCTCTATCCATAGGTTATACAGCGAGCCAAGTACACCCGAATTAGCATCATCCTTTATGGCAGGCATCAAATCGGCTTTGGTTTTGCCCAAAACATCGGCTATTGTGGTGAACTTATAGCCGTGGCTTTTAAAAAAATGGATAATTTCGGGCAAAGCCTTTACAGTTTCTTCGCGCGTATCGCCGCCCGCGTCGTGCAGCAACAGCATCGATCCGGCATCTTTTTGTTTAATCGTCCGGGCGAGGATGCTATCGGCGGTAACGCCGGGCTGCCAATCCCATGGATCGATGGATTCGCCTATGGTAATATAGCTTTGGTTTTTGCTTTCGGCTACAGGAATAACCTCCGCAAGGGTTTGCGGCTCGGCATCCGCGTTAAAAGGCGGCCTGAATAATATAGTACTCCTTCCGGTTACCGACTCGATCAATTTCCGGGTGGCATTTAATTCCAGCCTTACGCGTTCCAGCCCGATCGTCGAAATGTCGGGGTGAAAAAAGGTGTGATTGCCAATTTCATAACCTTCTTCATACTCGCGCCGAAGGATCGGAACATTTTTTTCGACCATCGAACCAACCACAAAAAAAGCGGCCGGAACATGCTCCCTTTTCAGGATGTCTAATATCCTGGGTGTATAATCGGGGTCCGGGCCATCGTCAAAGGTCAGTACGATCTTACCCGGATCGTAGCCATATTTCCTGATCACATATTTGGTGGGTAACTTAACATACCGCTGGTTGGTGATCACGAAAGTTGTCGAATCCATCTGCACATCGATCTTGCCGGTTTTTGGCGTCGTTATCAGATCAAGTACCTCGCCGTTACCATCGTAATCTATCCGGCTATTTAAACCAACGGTGGTTAATCTTTTAACGTCTACGCCGGTTTTCCGCAACGAGTCGATAGACAGGTTTTTCTGAAAAAAGCTCCATAAGCGCGGATCTTCCGCCCCCAGCCGCCACAAAGCCACACCGCCGGTGTCCCAGTCATCGGCCATGCGAATAATATTAAAATTTGTTGCGGCATCGGTAAAATAAACGGTATGCTGCAGGCTGTCCTGGTCGAAGTAGGTATAATGAAGATTAGCTGAATTTGGATCGAACGTGATTTTGCTGCCGTTTTCCTGGGCCGTACTGATGGCCTGCTGATAACCGATAGACTTACCCACGCTGTTTTGAGGCCAGTCATAAGCGCCTGCCGCTATGGTGAGTATAACTTTTTCGCTGGGTATGCGCGTACAAACTTTATCTAAAATTTCGTCAACCCAGTGCTGATTTGAAAGATCGCCTGGATTGCTGCCGTCGTTATGCTCGTCAATAGCCATCACGAACAGAAAGTCGTTTATTTTCTGGAGCCGCTCCAGGTTGTACGTTTCGTCATCGGGCAGTACATTTTGCGTTACCAAAAAGCCTAAAGGATGCAATATTGCATAAAGCTCATTTTCAAAAGCGATATAGTTTTTACTGTTAATATCTTTAATGTTGTCGAAGTCCAGGTTAACACCCCTGAATTTAAACCGGGTTAACTGGGCGGCAAGATTATTTATAAAACGGGTGCGAAGACCTTTATTACGTATAATACGCTCCACATCTTTAGAGTCGTAACCACCGCTTACGCTATTGTAGTTAACATAGTTGGAAAGCGATATTAATACCGGCTTATGGTATCTCCTGTTAAGTTTAATAAGCCCTGTATCCACATTGGCTACCATCGTATCCCTGCCGGGCTCAATAAAAAAGCCTTCGCTAACCACCATATCCAATTTGGCTATATGATCAGCCAGCGAAAAATACGCTTGCGGCTCCCAGGCTCTGTAAAAGCCGGCGTTTATACGGTCCTTGTTGTTCGGGCGCTTTAGCTGGTGCAGGCGGCGCGTATGCGCCAGTTTTTCTATTTCAGCTTTATCGATCTTGAAATCTTTGAATTTTTTCGACCTTTTTAGGCTCTCAAGCTCTTCCTTGCTCAGTTTTTTTGGAGCCGGGTTAAGGTTAGGTAAGCTGGGATATTGCTTGGAGTTTACGGTGATAATAGCGGCGGCAATGCTTCCTAACAGCACAACTAACAGGACACGGCTAAGCCATTTAAAACGGATCCATCTGCCTGGTGTATCTGTTTGAAAAACCTGTTTATCAGCCATTAATGCTTACTCAAAAAAATTGAATTGGTATAAGGTATATTGGTTAGGATCAAATCATTACTTGTGTGATTTATCCGCATCGATAGCCGAAAAATCAACCCCGCATTTGCAGTTATCGCCGCAGCTTTTCTTTGCAAACAAATTCCTATACACAAGCCTGCCAACGTAAAACACCGCGGCCGCAAAAAGTAAGGCTATTATGATCACCTGGATATTCATGTCACTAATTTAATACAAATATACACTATATACGGTTAGACAAATAAAATAGTATTTGGTTTACGAAAGCAGAAAGATAAAAGCTGAAAGCTAATCAATGGATATGTCAAGCTTTTGGCTTTCCGCCCTATTTCGGCGTCATGTTCCAGGCTTTCACCTTTCCCTTTTACCTTTCCGCTCTATTTCGGCATAAAAGCGATATTGCCGCCCACCCAGTCAAAATCCTTATTATACCGCACACCTATCATTTTTCCCCGGCTCAGGCGGGCAAGATTGATGGCCAGTACAGGTTTTTCATATCCGTTCGGCCAAAGATATAACAGCCTGATCTCGGCCTTTACGCCCCCGTCCGGGGCTTGCACAACGGGTTCGTAATTTACCTTTCGCTGCAGAATCCAGTTTTCGGGATCTTTTATATTTTCAATATCACTTTTTTTAACGTCAATGATCACGCCCTGTCCCGCAAAGGAAAATAGGGGCTTCAGCACATAATTTTCCAGGTCGGCCGGTATCGGATTCATCTCGTGCAAAAATTGCGTTTTGGGAATATAGGCGCCTTTTAAAAACGGCATCGTGAATTTACTGATGCGGTAAAACCAGTTGGGATGTGTTATCCATTCCACATCGAGGGGCCGTCGAATGTCGATGACCTTGTGGAAAATATTGGGGTCGTTGTCGATTTCGTCGAAAATGAGCCGGTTATAAATATGTTTAATGCGTTTTTTCTCTCCGTTTAGCCTGTAAAATAATGCGTTGCCGTCCTGCTCCAGGTCGGCCAGGGAAACTATGGGAATATCCAAATATTCCTGCGTTACAAAAAAATCGACCGCAGTTTTTTGCTCCGGCGCGTTTACATCCATTAATACCACTTCATCGGGATTGCAATCGCCGATGATCGTTTTTTTAAGCAATTCGATATAGGCGCATTTGTCAAGACCGCTAAAAAACATAGTCCAGTCGTTACCCAATTCAAAATGGTCACGATAACTTTCGCCCAGCTTAACCTGGAAACCGTATAACGACGGGAAGCCCTGCAGCTCGATCAGCTTTGGAACAAAGGTGCCTGCTTCATCCCGGCAAACGGCAAAGTCCAGCGCGATAAAATGGGAGTGATCATTCTCGTTAGCCACGCGCCACTTGTCGGGGATGGCCCTTTCGGTTAGCTGCTTAAAATTGGGTTGAAGAATGGTATCGATAATATCGTTGCCTGCAGTTATTAGCTTATCGCGAAAATCCGTTGTTAAAAAGATGGGCGTTTCCGCCACACGGAAAGCGATCGGGCTTTGCAACCCTTTATTAAGATCCGATAAAAGCCGCTCATATTTTTCCGGGGTAAAATGAGCGTTGAAGTTTTTACGGGCGGATGGATCCATAATTAAGTAAGCATAATTTCGAACAGTAAAGCCCTTCTGCTAACCAACGGAGAGGGTTGGGTGGGATCGGCTTAACTCTCCTGTAAACTCAAAACCGCCTGGTCCAAAAAGTTGGGAATAACCGTATTTTGGGTCAGCGTAATTTTATCCGGATCGTCCAGCTGTTCCAGCATGCGGTTGTATTTTTTAATCCCATGCTCGTGCACTACATCCTGCTTTTTTTCATCCTTTAACAAAAGCGTCTTGATACCTGTCGCATCGGCCTCGGGGTGAAACTGGGTGGCAAAGGAATACTCATCAAACCGTATCGCCATCATTGCCCGCGGCAGGTCGACATGCGGTCGTTCCTTTTCGATCGCCATTAATTGCATGCCCAGTTCCGTAAAGCGTTTTTCGTTGGGGTTGATCACCTGCCAGCTGCGCGAATCGACCGAGTAAAACGGATCGGCCAACCCATCGAATATAGGCTCGCTTAAGCCGGCCTTGGTTTGATGGATGGGCAGCACGCCGAACGATGCCGACCGCCGCAGGTTAATGTCACCCAGGCCGTACTTGCGGCACATCAGCTGGAAGGAATGGCAAACATAAAAGCTATACTTTTTTTGCAGGTTGTTCGAGCGGTTGTGATCTTCGAGCTTATCGGTCAGTTCAAAATATTTCTTCTCCCATCCCGAGCCTTCACTGTCTATCGGGCTGCCGGGCCCCCCGCTGGATATGTAAATATCGAAATCCGTTCCGGGCACTTCTGCCTTTTGGCGTACGTCGAAAATCTCGTATGTTAAATTCAGGTCGTTTTTTGTTTTATAACGATGCAGTATCTCGCGGAAGCCACGCATACCCTCATTTTCAATCCCGTCGTACAAATCGAGTATGGCTACCCGTATTGGTTGTTTATCTGTTTGTATTATCACTTAGTCAATTCCCTTTAATGTTTGCGAGGTGATATAATCAACCACGTCGGCAAAGTTATTGTTTTGTTCGTAAACCGCCAGCTGCCTGTCGGCGCCCGTACCATGCTCCAGTATCTTATGGGTATACTGCAAATCCTCGCGGCAGCCAAGGTCGTCAACCACATCGTCAACAAAATCCAGCAGCTCCAGTATCAGCGACCGCGTGTTCACTTCAACTTCCTTGCCAAAGTCTATCATCTTGCCGTCTATACCATACCGCGCGGCGCGCCATTTGTTTTCGTTAATGAGCGCCCGGTTATAAGTGATGAATTTCATGTTTTGCAGCCGCAGCTTATACAACTTTGCGCACAATGCCTGGAACAGGGCCACGAAGGTCATTGTTTCGTCGACCAGCATGGGGCAATCGCAAATACGGAATTCAATCGTTTCAAAAAACGGATGTACGCGGATATCCCACCATATTTTTTTGGCGTTATCGATACAGTTGGTTTTTACCAGCAGCTTTACGTAGTTGTCATAATCCTCGATGTTGTTAAAATAATCGGGGATGCCTGTGCGGGGGAATTTATCGAACACCTTCGTCCTGAACGATTTATAACCTGTATTGCGCCCTTCCCAAAACGGCGAATTGGTTGACAGGGCGTAAACATGCGGTAAAAAATACCTAACCTGGTTGGCGATATGGATAGCCATATCCCTCGATTTAATGCCTACATGCACATGCAGGCCAAAGATCAGGTTGGAACGAGCGGCTTCCTGCAGCTCGTCCACGATCTCGAAATAACGCGGGTGATCGGTAATAAGCTGGTGCTGCCAGTGCGAAAATGGGTGTGTGCCCGCCGCGCCGATACGCAGCCCCATTTCGCCGGCTAATTGCGCCACCGTGCCCCGCAATTTACCTACTTCTTTGCGCGCCTCTTCGGTGTTGTTGCAAATATGGGTGCCTACTTCCACAACCGCCTGGTGCATTTCGGCCTTTACCTGGTCCTCGTGTATTTTCTGCGCGCCGTCAACTATTTTTTGCTCATGCGAGGTCAGCTCCCTGCTCACAGGATCCACCACCATGAATTCTTCTTCAACGCCTAAGGTAAACTCGTTCATATTTAATCCTGAATATTGTTCAATATAGTGACGGGTTTAAAACCATCGCTATATATGCCTATATTTTTTTCTTAACCGCTTTGCTGACCCGCACCCCTTTTTCCTTGATCACTCCCTCGCTGGTAACCGCATGCCCGATCTTCCCGGCGCTTGCTACTTTTTTATCCGCTTTCTTTTCAACTTTTTTCTCGGACGACAACAGATGCTCATTTGCCGCGCCCGTTTTTACATATTCGCCCCAGGTTAAATTGTCCATGTCGTCTTTTTGCTTTTTTGCGCGTTCAATGGCGTACTCGGCAGCCGTGTCGACCACCCACTCAAAATTTTCCTGGCCCACGCTGGTCACTTCCGCATCGGGGGCGGGGTTGCAAAAGTCGATGGCATAAGGCACGCCGCCGCGGATGGCAAACTCCACTGTGTTGAAATCATACCCCAGGTATTTGTTGAGCTTGATCACATAATTTTTGACGAGCTCCAACAGCTTCTTTTCGGCAGGCGCTTTGCCATGCTCATAACGCAGGTGATGCGGGTTGCGCGGCTCGTATTGCATAATGCGCACATGCTTGCCGCCGATGCAATAACAGCGGAAATAGTCGTCAAAAACTACTTCTTCCTGGAGCATCATCACATATTGTTTGGTTTTGCCATACTTATCAAAAAAGTCGGCCATATCATGCAGCTTATATACCTCTTTCCAGCCGCCCCCGTCAAACGGCTTCATATAAGCCGGGAATCCCACATAATTAAATATGCCGTCCCAATCCAAAGGGTATGCCAGGTTGCGGAACGATTTTTCGGCCGTATCGTCCGGCAGCTCCTTCGATGGCAAAATAACCGTTTTGGGCACCGGCACGCCGATCTTAACCGCCAGGGCGTTGTTAAAGAATTTTTCGTCAGCGCTCCACCAAAATGGGTTGTTGATCACCGCGGTGCCGCAAATGGCCGCATTTTTCAGCATGGCCCGGTAAAACGGCACGTCCTGCGAAATACGGTCCACAATCACTGCGTAATCAAGCGGCTCGGCCTGCATCACCTTATCGATGTGTACAAACTCCGCGCTTATATTTTTATCGGCTTTTTTGTTGATCCGCTCAACAAACGCCTCGGGAAACGAGCTTTCCTGTCCGAATAAGATGCCTATTTTTTTCATAGTGGTGTTATTGTTTCTTGATTCTAAATGTTGTTGTCCATTTCTAACCTCTATATAACTTAGCCGATTTTGCCTCACCCCGGCCCTCTCCAAAGGAGAGTGAGTTAAAACGGCAATAAAATTAGCCACCCTTCGTTTAAAGTCCTCTCCTTTGGAGAGGATTATTCGCGAGTTATTATTTTGGCGCTCATGATTGCTTCGCAATTTAGGTGAGGCAAAAATGAACGTTTCTAATCTCCAATCACTGAACTCTATTTTACAGTCGACAAATAATGCGGGAACATTTCCTTCCATACCGGCCAGTCGTGATCGGCAAAAGACCGGATATCCAGCCAATGGTTGATATGTTTCGCATTCAAAATATTCGACATGCGGATATTATCCCCCTTGCAAAAATCATGTTCCGAAGTTCCTAAAATAATATTCATTTGCCATAATTCCGCCTGGTTGCTGCCCGGTAAAAAATCGACGGGGTTATTATAAAATACATTGTCGTCGTAATAACCGTCGGTGAATGATTTAATATCGAACGCGCCCCCCATGGTAAACAAATGGCCAACCTTTTCGGGATGCTTGAATGCGAAATTTGCAGCATGGTAACCTCCAAAGCTGCAGCCTGCCGCGACCAGCTTATTCACGCCTGTTTCGTGCATCGCCAAGGGCGCCAGCTCCTCAACCAGCATTTTGTCGTACCAGGCATAATTACGGGCACGATCGGCCGGGTGAATGTCCTTATTGTACCAGGTAAGCCAGTCCAGGGTATCAGGGCAGTATATTTTAACAAACCCCTCATCCACAAACCACCGCACGCTGTCTATCAGGCCAAAATCCTTATTCTGATAGTAACGGCCCTTCGTCGTCGGGAAAAGGATCACCGGATAACCCCGGTCGCCAAAAACCAGCATTTCCAGGTCAGTGTTTAAATTCGGCGAATACCAGCGGTGGTGTTGTTCTTTCAAATCGTTTTAGTATATAAGTGTAAGTTAGGCGGTTTGTTTTAAATTGGCAACACCGGGAGGAATAATTTGAAGGTTGGCGGATTTGAAATTTGAATATTGCTGATGACTTTAATTTTCAAATAGTCAAATTGCCAAATTTTCAAATTGGAAATCCTACTTTTGCCGCTTTAATAAAATACAAGAGATGTACTGGAGCCTGCCGGAGAAGGAAATGACGATCACCGAGAATACAATAACCATCAAATCAGATCACTTAAAGCGCGACGTGATCGTTACGCTGTTTTTACCCGATGAAGAGGACATCGCCGAACCGTTAAGCCTGCTGCTGCTGAACGACGGACAGGAAGCGGAAAGCCTGCGGCTTGCAGAAACCCTCGGGGAGTTATTAAGCACAAACAGGATAAAACCGGTATTGGTAGTGGGCATACACGCAGGAGACGAACGCTTACAGGAATATGGCACAGCCGGCAAGCCCGATTTTAAAAAGCGTGGCTCAAAAGCGAATTTGTATACCGAATTTATAAAAGCTGAGCTGCTGCCTGCGATAACCAAATTAACAGGTATTGAAAAGTTTGATACCACCGCTTTCGCGGGATTTTCGTTGGGCGGGTTATCGGCTTTGGATATAGCCTGGAACAATCCCGGCTTGTTTGATAAAGTCGGTGTATTTTCCGGGTCGTTTTGGTGGCGCAGCAAGGATCTTGCGAAGGGATATACCGACAGCGACCGGATCATGCACAGCATCATCCGGAATACCGCCGCTAAACCAGACCTGAAAATATGGATGCAAACCGGGACAAAGGACGAAACGACCGATCGCAACAAAAACGGTATCATCGATTCGATCGACGACACGGTAGACCTGATCAAAGAGCTGGAGCAAAAAGGATTTAAACGCCCGGATGATATTCAATACCTCGAAATGTATGGCGGCAGCCACAATCCCGAAACCTGGGCCAAAGCCATGCCCAAATTTTTGACCTGGGCGTTTGGGGGGTGATAGGATGGTATCCCTTACTCCATTTATTTTAATTTGAGGCTTTTCATTTAAAGTTATATATTTATATCTTATAAGATATTCTTAGAATGCAGTTAATTGAGGAAGTTGACAAACTTTCAAGTCTGATTTCCCCCCGCAGGGATATAAATTTACCTATTTATAACTGGCATGCTTTCAAACATAGCTACTCAAAGGAGTTGGTTGATATTATTATATCAAATTTTCACTTGAGCCCAGGCTCTTGGGTTCTTGATCCATTTTGTGGTGGGGGAACTACTTTATTAGCATGTAAGGATGCCGGAATTAATGCTGAAGGTTACGATATACTTCCATTTTCAGTCTTTTTATCCAAAGCGAAAACAACAGATTTCGATTTGACTGATATAATTGAACAATATGAAGCTTTAAAAGAGATTGATTTTTATCATGAAATATCGTTGTTAGATATAGATATCCCTCTATTAGCAAAGGCCTTCTCGCAAGAGCACATTGGGTTAATATTTAACGTAAAAAAACATATCAATAAATTTAAAAAGGATTCGACGAAGGATTTTTTTAAGCTAGCACTTTTAAGCATTCTTGAATCTGCAAGTAATACTTCAAAAGCTGGCGGCTTTTTAAGGATCGTCAGCAAGGATATAACAAAGGAAAAAATCATTGAGTTGTTTTTTGGTAGAGTTGTTCAAATGATAAATGATTTGCAACAAACCGCTTTTAACAAACGATATATAGGAGTCGAAATTAAGACGGGGCTGTGTGACGCACGAGAGATTATCACTGTGAAAAAGTTCGATGCAGTTATTACATCGCCGCCCTACCCCAATCGACATGACTATACAAGAATATATTCATTGGAATTGATATTTGGAGATATAAACTCCAATGATAAGCTTAAGCAACTGAGATACAATACACTTAGGTCTCATGTGGAAGCAAAAAAAATGTATGTAGCGTCCGATTATAAGACACCTGAAATTCTCGACGCATTAATATCTCAAGTAAAACTTAACGGTGTGAATAATATCCAAGTCATCGCGATGTTATTTGGATACTTTGAAGATATGTACTTAACAATGCTTCGGATGAAGGAAAATCTTAAACCGGGGGGAAAAGTAGCAATCGTAGTGAGTAACGTCCGCTTTTCCGGAATAAATATTCCAGTCGACGAAATCTTGGGACAAATAGCAGCAGATATAGGATTTAAAAATATCAATATATTAATTGCTCGTTACAGAGGAAACAGCGCTCAACAAATGAAAACATATGAGAGATCTCCGTCCAGAGAGAGCGTTGTTACATTTGAAAACGTATATGCCTAAAAAAATAATCTATTTGTTCGGAGCAGGAGCAAGTCATGCTGTTGTTAATGATTGTAATCCTACAAAAGGATTAATGACTAGCGATATTCAAACAGTCATTCAAAATAAATATCAGAACAAATATAACTTCGATAATGAAGTTTGGAATGCACTTATTATGGAGAATAATGATGTTGAGCATTTAATTTCTTACTTAGAATTCAAGTACGATTATGCCTCTTCAAATTTAGTTAGGAAATATTATCGGGAAGCAATAATTAGACTATCTAATGGGTTTGCTGGTAATCCGCCGAAGTCTAATTTGTATTCCGTCATTATGGACATGCACCTAAATATCGAAACTTTAAAAAGTGAAGAAGACCTTCAATGCTTTATTTCATTAAATTATGAAGATATACTAGAAAAGACAATTATTAAATATTATAATCGAAACATAAATTATAATTTTAATCGAAATACTGAAAACCCCACGGATATAAAGGTCTATAAACTGCACGGCTCATTTAATTGGTCAAATGATCGGCCAGTATCAATAGCAGGTAGAATGACTGATGTTAAATCTGAAAAAGCCCTATGGATACCACCTGGCGTTGATAAGAAAAAAGAAAATTATCCATTTAACCTTTTGTGGGGCGATGCAGTTGAACAGCTTTTGAATAATTGCGATATATTAAGAGTCGTTGGATGTTCTTTAAATAGAAATGATTGGGGATTAATTCCGATTTTATATGATATACAAAAATTCAATAGCCATGGTAAAAATTTACTCATTGAAATTATTGATTTTAAAAGAACGTCTGATAAAATTAAAGAGAATTATAAATACTTAAAGGTTATTGGATTAGATGAAAATGCTGAAATAATTAATTATATGAATTCAGTTTATGGAATTAATGATCAAACAGAAATAGATTCATATTTGGATTCTGAAATTAATCCCATGAAATTCTGGATAGAAGCAAAACTCAACGCTTTATATTCAAATACATCAATTAAGCATAAAAAAGGTATAGCTTATAAATTTTATAATAAACCTAATTTATGAGAAAAAACAATTATAAATGGACAATATCTGAACTTTTACGGAAATTCGAAGATATCGAATTTCCTGAGTTTCAGAGAGAAGCTACAATATGGGACATTGACAAGAAACAAAGGTTAATTGACTCAATAATCCGAGATATAGATATTGCAAGTATATATTTTAATTTAAATCAAAATAATGTTTTTGAATGCATTGATGGCAGGCAAAGGATCAATGCTATTTATTCTTTTATCGGCTTGAATAGTAAATTTAGTGACGACAAATACACAAATAATTTTACGTATAGAAGCTCTCATGAATTAAAACACAATAAGATACTCAGCGAGTTTCATAATAAAAAGTGGGACGATCTAACCAAAGATCAACAACAAAAAATTTTAGACTATGAGTTTAATGTTATCGAAGTTAATTTAACCGAGAGTGACGAATTGGATAATGAATTAAATCTCATGTTTCTAAGATTGCAGTTGGGCGCGCCGTTAAATGCAGGTGAAAAACTTCATGCGATGGTTGGAGACATGAGGGATTTTATTTTTAGAGGTACCGATGCATTAGGTAAAAAACTTTACTTCGAATTTTTAAAAATCCCAGAAAGAAGATTTTCTAGAGAATTGACCGCTGCGCAAATTGCGCTAAATTTCTTTTCATATGAAATAAATCGGGATTTTAAAAGAGCGCGGTTCCTCGATTTACAAGATTTTTTTAAAAGTCATATCGATTTTAAAGATAGACAACAGCTAATGGCCAACAAACTTAGAGAAAGATTAGACGTCGTATATGAAAAAATAAAAGATAAAAAAATTGATTTAAAAAATCGAGCTATTGGGATAACAACTTTCTTTTTTATAAATAGACAGCTCGATATTGGAAGAGAAGACCAAATTGATGATTTTATTAAGTTCCTTAAACTTTTTGTAGACACTTTGAGAGAACAAGTCAAAAGGGGAATTGATATTGATCGGCGATATCAAGAATTGCTCAAGTTCCAAAGTTATATATCTCAAGCCGCCGTCGAAAAATACGCTATTGAAAATAGGCAAAAGTTTCTAGAAGAATATTTTGAATATTATCTTCAAAATAATAATAAAATTAAGACGACTTAATCATTTGTATAAACAAGAGTGTACGGTTTGTAAATAAACTATCAAGTCTTATTTAATATATTGGTAATTAGTTTTCTAATATAGTCGTTCGCCGCTTCATTTTTATGTACAATTAAATCCTTAGATATCTCTTCATCTGCTTTTATCATTTTATAAAATCGATTATGTATCCTTTCTTGTAAAACAAGAGCGGATAAACGGCAATTGTGCAATATCAAATCTTTGGCGCCCTCATGATCGAAATCATTGTTCAATAAGAACCGGAATATCTTATCGAAAGTAAAACGGTCATAGCAAACCTCGTGTTTGCGAAAAAACTCTTCAATTTCGTCGTCCATAGCAATAGAGTTAAAATTAGCTTCCTAGCTAATATAAGAACTTTAAAACTATTTTTGCATCCATGCACCACCCCAAAGAAAACCCCTGGAAGATCAATTCTCAGAAAGAAATCTATGATAACCTGTGGATCAATGTCACGGAATACCAGGTGATCAATCCCTCGGGCAACCCGGGTATTTACGGTAAGGTGCATTATAAAAACCTGGCGATAGGTGTCCTTCCGCTGGATGAGGAGTTAAATACGTACCTGGTAGGGCAGTACCGTTTTGTGCTGGGACAATACAGTTGGGAAATGCCGGAGGGGGGCGGGCACCTAAACACCGATCCCTTAGAGTCGGCAAAGCGGGAGCTGCTGGAAGAAACTGGGTTAAAGGCCAGTGAATGGACCGAGATACAACAATTGCACCTCTCCAATTCGGTTAGCGACGAATTAAGCATCCTTTACCTGGCAAAAGGGTTGGGGCAGTTTGAACCGGAACCCGAGGATACCGAACAGCTGATGGTTCATAAGGTACCGTTCGAAGATGTTTACCGGATGGTTTGCGACGGTGAGATAACCGATGCAATGACTGTAGTGGCGGTTTTAAAAGTTCGGCTGATGCTGGCAGAAGGCGGGATATAGACGATCCTTTATATTCCGGAAAATCCCATAAATTTGGTGCTTTTATGAGAAAAATTATCGGCTATATTTTATCTCCATTCGCGCTGTTCGCATTTTTTCTGTGCCTGGTGGTTTTCCAGCCCATGCAATGGGCGGCCTATAAATTTTTTGGGTATGCGGCGCATAAAAAGGTTGTAGATACCCTGAATCTCTGTCTTTTGCGCACTTTTTATATCATGGGCAACCGCGTTATTTTTATCAACAAACAAAAGCTGCCCATGGGTAGGCCGATGATCTTTTTGGCCAATCACCAAAGTTTGTGCGATATACCACCGCTGATCTATTACCTGCGCAAGTACCACGCTAAATTTATATCAAAAATTGAGCTTACCAAGGGCATCCCGTCCATTTCCTTTAATTTAAAACACGGGGGCGGCGCCAATATCGACCGTAACGACCCGCGGCAGTCGATTACCGAGATTGTAAAACTCGCAAACCGGATGAAAGAGAACCGCTGGTCGGCCATGATATTTCCAGAGGGGACCCGCTCAAAAAACGGGCAGGTAAAAACCTTCCAGGCTGCCGGTGTGGCCACCATCTTAAAAAAATGTCCTGAGGCTTTGCTCGTACCCATTGCCATCGATAATTCATGGCGCATGATCCAGTATGGTTATTTCCCGCTAACGCCATTTGTAAAGATGACCTGGAAAGTGCTTGAGCCCATTGAGCCGTCAGGCAGGCCGGCGGAGGAAGCGGTGAAAGAAGCGGAAGATGAGATTAAAAAAGAATTGGGGCAGATTTCAAGTTCCAAGTCTTGAGTCTAAAGTCCAGAGTCGCGTTTGACTACATAATTGACTTAAGGTAACCTCTAAAAACTGACTCGACAATAGATTTGCATAATATACTGAATTTCAGTATATTAGATTAATGAAACAATATAAACGACATAGGGATTATGGTTTTTTTGACCAGGATATT
>Ga0134125_10000412_pt1 | contig 57735 bp, 75 predicted proteins | sample KB31751_FD_96464 | JGI IMG/M metagenome (GOLD analysis project Ga0134125, IMG submission 96464) | Terrestrial soil microbial communities with excess Nitrogen fertilizer from Kellogg Biological Station, Michigan, USA - KB3-175-1 | ecosystem: Environmental > Terrestrial > Soil > Unclassified ... | reverse complement strand
CCTGCGGTTTGAGCGCGCTAGTCCGCCGAAGTTACCGGGTCGGTAACTCAGCGGCAGGCGGGTGATGATAAGTTAAATGACTGTGGCGTTCTACAACGCAAAAACAAAAGACTAGATGGCTGTAAGTTTCAGCACTAACGTCATGTATGGCGACGGCACGCGGTGACGCACGAGCATAAAAGTCTCGAAATGTAAGTATTGAAAAAAATCGGCTGTAGAACCTTACGTCACAAAACACGCAAAATAAAAAATCGTAGAATGTATGTTTGGCACTCTACAGAGTACTTTGTACGATTCAAGCGTGTTTTTCGCTATAGACTCTAACGCCATAAAAGTGCCTCGTGCATGCACGACAGCTTTAATTGTAAAATTAAACACCCCCTTTAAAAAGCTCGTACGCCACGACGTACAGCAGCTGCACAGCATGAACAAACGCGTACACGAACAAAACACTATATATATATCTATTTTTAGGTAACTAGAGTTATATAGAATCGTATAAGTTTAACGGATTTGGTTTGAGAAAAAATTGAACCTATGCGCGACTTTTGGCGGGATTTCGGGGCACACGATTTGCGCCCAAAACCCCTCATGGGTCCATAAATGGGGACCACCCCTCTTTTCACCCACCGTACCCAAGTATATCGAAACGCGCCCTACGCTCGCCGTTTCACGGCCACCCAGCACCTTGACACGACACCTGTTTCGTGTAATAATGTGACCATCTGAGAGAACCGTGCCCACCGAACGCAGGTTACCGACTCGGTAACCGCATGGCGCCACGGTAACCATCCACCTCACTGGAGGCCACTCATGCCCCGCCTACCCCGCGAACGCACGTTCCTGCCCATCATCCCCATCGACCCCCCTGCCCTGCCCGGTCCGCTTGATCCGGCGTTCAGCGAACCGCACTCCCCGCGCCCTGCCAGCCCGCAGGCGTTCGCCACGTTCGACCCGACCGTCGACCCCCGGACGATTCCAGTCGAGCGCTGGCCGTCCCTGAAGCGCTACAACGAGGCGGTGGCGAAGTGGCTGGCCCTGCACCCTGCGCGGAAGCCATCGATCGTCTTGCCCCCGGCCTACACGGCGAATCCGCAGCCGCACCAGCGCAAGCGTGGCGAACCCAAATACGCACTGACCGGCGCGACACTGCCCCTGCCCACACGGGACAACCCGAACCGCGTACTGCATCGCATCGTCGCCATCATCCCGTTCGGTGTGGGCGACAACCGAGTGCACGAGGGCGACGTCGGCGGCTGGGTCGAGTCGGAGTACAACCTGTCGCACGACGGCGACGGCTGGGTGTACGACGATGCCATGGTGATCGACGCGGCGCAGGTGCAAGGCGATGCGCAGGTGCGCGGCACGGCGGTCATCCGTGACCGTGCCCGCGTGTACAGCCACGCCGTGGTGCGCGACCGTGCCATCGTCGAGGGCGACGCCGTGGTGTGCGCCCATGCCACCGTGTGCGACCGGGCACGGGTGACGCGGCATGGCCGCGTCTACAGCCATGCCGTGGTCGACGGCGACACGATATGCGACTGGAAAGCGTCCGGATCTCGGCCGCGCGTACCGTGGTCCCGCCTGCGGTGAGTACCCCGTGATACACCCTCAGTCCGCGTGGTCACCGTCTGCGACGGCGACGCGCTGACCTTACCGGTTACCGAGTCGGTAACCTAGCCTGAAGGAGCTAGCGTCATGAACGTTCAGAGTCGATCACCCGAAGAGCGCGACTACGTAGACGGACTCGTCCGCGAGTTCGCGTACCGTGGGTTCACCACCATGCCACTCACCCTCTGGCAGATGCGCTGGTGCGCGTCGCACGTGTCAGCCGACGTGGCCTACGCCATCGGCTGCGACGTGGCGGCGGGCGTCCCGTTCGCCGACTGCATGGCGTTCGCGTCATGAGCCGCACCCACCGCGTCACCCCCACGTTCCGATACCCGACCGCGCCAGTCCGGCGGCACACCGTCAACGTCGTGCCGTGGCTCGTCCGCGGTGCGCTGCTCGCCGCCGTCCTCGTCCTGTCCCGCCTGCTGGGGGTGTCGCCATGATCGGGACACTGCACATCGAGCCGCTCGCGTATGGCGGACGTCATTTCCTCGTGGCGGTCGATCGGGACGGCGGCATGGGTCCCCCGTGGATCGAGCACGACGGGCACGGACCGGTCGAGGAACGGACGTTCCGAGGGCATGTCCACTGTCCGACCGCGCCGGGCGAGCGCGTGCTGCACATCGACGACGGCACGGCGTGGGTGTACGACGTCCAGAAGGCCCAGCAGACCGCCCTGCGCGATGGGTGGGGGATCAGTGACGAGACACGCCGCGACCAGCTGCTGCGCGGGCTGCCGTTGACGCGTCGGCGCATCGCGGCGCTGGCTGTGCAGCAGGACATGGATACCCTGCGTGGCTGGCTGCGCGACGACTGGTGTTGGGCGGTCGTCACCGTGGCGCTGCAGGATGCGTACGGCGCGCCGACAGAGCGGTCGTCCTCGTTGGGCGGCATGGACTGGGGTCTGCCCGGCAGCGAGGCGAACATCATGGAGGAAGCGCGGCAGCTGGCCGATGAGATACTGCACGAGATGCGGGCGTCGCCGTCCGTGACGGTTACCGAGTCGGTAACCGCGAAGTGATTCACCACCTGTGCCATCGGCACATAGCCAACGGGCCATCGGCCCTTGAGGAGCTACACCATGAAGACCGTGTATCCATCCACTGAGATTGCCCACCTGTGGGCACATGCCACACAGGACAGCGCGCGTAACCCCGGAGGGAACGTGTCGTTCGCGGGCGGCATACTGTACAGCTACAACACCACCATCGCCGTTCGTGTTGCACCCACGTTGTTCGTGGTCGACGTGGGTCGGTTCAGCATCACGACGAGCAAACACCAGTCGTGGGTGCGTCGAGCGATACCCCGTGGCGCGACCGTGGTCCAGTGCGAGAGTCTGCATGCGATGGACCTGCAGCGTGACGGTTGGGAGAGGCGACTGGCGGCGTGGCTGGTGCGGGACGCCAGCGAGAAGTACCGGCAGGCCGCGGCGAAAAAGCGCGAGTCGTTCGTAAGGGAGACACTGGTCGATACCGCGCACCAGCGGCTGGACGATGCCATGCGCATGATCCAGCGGGCGCCGCGCCAGCGCGGGATGGCAGCATTGCACCGTGCTGTGGTCAACGCACTGGGCCTGCCTGTCGACGCATGGGCGAAGCGAGCAGCGGCGCTCGGCGAGCCGTCACGTGCGGCGCGTCGTGCCGACGCGGTTGGTCGCGCGGTGCGCGGTTGGGAGATGGCCTCCGATGCTGCGCTCAGCCTGTCGTCACGGGAGCATGCGTTGGACAGTCTGGCGCAGGCAGTCAGTCAGCTGCAGCTGCTCGCGAAGGAGTGCGGGAAACGGTTCGTGCGTCCGCAAGGTGTACCGTCCGTCGATCAGATCGAGGCCGTGCGGCAGCAGGTGACTGCAGAGATCCGACAAGAACGCCGCACGGCCGCCATGCACAACCTGCGGCGCGCGTGGCAGACGACGGAGCGCGCGCAGCGCGACACGCGGAAGGATACGAGCAGCGGCGCTTGGATCGACCATAGCATCAACATCGCGAGCTATTGTGGTATCCCCGTCCCGGCGCGCGTGGTCGACCTGCGTCGGCGGCTTGAGCGATCAGCCGTCGTCGCGGACTGTGAGGAACGGTTGGTCGCACTTCGCGGAACGGCCACGGTAGACATGCCGCAGCTGGCGTCGTGGTTGGCCATGTACCAGAAGACTGTTCGCGACATGGCGGCGTTCCCGCCGACACACCCCATCAACGTCCAGCTGTCTGCACTGGCAGAACGCAGCGTCGCTGCGGAAGAGGCACTCGCCGAGTGGGAAGCGAACCGCGCAGCGCGTGAGGCGGCAGCCGTCGACGCATGGCGTGCGGGGATGGGGAGCATCGGCCACACCACCACGCCGCTGCTGCGGTTGGTCGGGGATGTCGTCGAGACGAGCTGGGGTGCGCGTGTTCCGGCGGAGTCGGCGCGTCGCTTGTGGCGCCTGCTGCAGCGTGTTCGTGGTGACGTGGAAGGGACGACCCAGTTGGCGACGCGGTTGACGGCCGAAGGTTACCGGGTCGGTAACTACCCCCTGTCCACGATCCGCACGGATGGATCGCTCGTGATCGGTTGCCACGACATCCCCGCGAGCGAGGTCGACACCATCGCAGCACTGCTGTGACGGTCACTTATCATCAAAAAGTTTTTCATGCAAAAATGACCCTGTTGGCCACTCACCCTCACGGAGAAACAACCATGACGAACCTGATCGTTCCGACGAAATCCGACTGCGCGCTGGACCACTTGCTGTCCGAGAACATGCAGCTGGAGGCGCAGGTCACCGCGCAGGAACAGACCATCGCACAACTCACCACGCAGCTTGATCGGCTTGCGCTGTTGAACGTGGACCTGAGTAACCGAGTGAGCCGCGCGAAGGCGATGCTGCGCGTGCAGGGACAGGAACTGACGCAGCGCCGCTGCGCGATCAAGGATCTGCAGATCGAGCGCGATCGCCTGCAGCGCATCGTCAAGTCGTACGACGCGCTCATGCTGGCGATCCTCGGCATCAAGCTGTCCGCGCTGCCGCAGCCTGCGCCCGACGCTGCTCCGGCGCCATGAACGAGGAGTTCCGGATATACCGCCTGTACGACTCGCGGTGCGCCATGTCCGAGGGACTGATATGCGAAGTGGTCGCTCGCAAGGGCAGCACGGCGTCCTTGGTAGCACTGAACGAGCTGGCGTTCTTCCAGCACATTGTCGTGGCGTCCGGTGAAACGGCTCGCCCGGTGCCCACCGTCGCCGTGTTCGTGATGCCGGACGAACAAGCAGCTGCACTGCTACACATCATCGCTGCAATGGGTGACCCATGATCCGCGCGTTCGAGTTCGCGAAACCCGGATGGATGAAGCGGTTCATCGTGCTCGACGACGAAGACACGGCGTTGTTCTACCAGCTGACGGAGCTGGCGCAAACCATCGGTTGTTCGTTTCGGCAGCTACCGGGGAGGGCCTACCTCGACCTCAAATACCTGAACTACCGGCTTCCTGAAGACGCCGCACAGTTCTTCCTCGAAGTTCCCGTCTACTACCTCAACCCACACGCCGAAGGCCAGCATCTGCTCGGCCGGCTAGGAGTTTAACCATGTCCTGTGTCCTGTACGGCCCCGACAACCGCAAGCGCACCGCGGCCCTGTTGCTCGATCTCGAACAGATCGAGCGCGTGATCGCTTCACTTGCCCAGCACGACAACAGCGCCACCGTAAACGCCGATGTAGGCGACGTCACGCTGCGGCTCACCGTCGACGAGGTGCGCTCGGTGTTCGCCGACCGCGCCCGCAAGATCGAGCATGAGCTGGCGATCCTCGGCATCAAGCTGTCCGCGCTGCCGCAGCCGGCGCCCGACGCTGCCGCAGCGCTCCCGTCCATCGACCGCGAGAAGTCGAAGCTGGTGGATTCCGTTGCCGCGCCGGTTACCGAGTCGGTAACGGAGGTGTGCAATGAATCGTGACTACGAGAAGCTGGTGCAGCAAGGGCGGTTCGTGGTGGCATGCGCCACCATCGGCGAGCGATACGCCGCGACGGTGGTCGAGTGCGCGCACCGTGAGAACGCACCCGACGTCCCCGCCATGCAGGTGCTGCAGCTGGGCGTTGTCGGCATGCTGAAGCAGATGCAGCGGCACTACGTCGTGGACGTTGACCACCTCGCGGACCTGAGTGCGATCGAGCTGACGCAGACGATCAACGAGGCGATGAACCACATGACCGTGGGTGCGCGGTTCGCACCGGGCTACGCCGCCGACTGGGCCACACCGAGGATCGTGTCATGAACGACATCCAGCGAGAGAGCGCGTTCACGCTGCGCGAGAAGGTGCGGAAGCTGAGCGCGGACACCAGTCGTTGCCGGCAGCGCTGGCCCGAGGTGGACACGTTCCGCCGCGTGCAGGGACTGCTCGGCCAGCTCAACATCATCCTGACGAAGTATCTGGAGGACGACGAATGAAACCGTACACGCCGCTCACCGCGACGCAGTGGGGGATCGCCGTCGTGCTGTCCCTGCTCGTCACTGTCATCACCACCGCGCTCGGCCTGCTGGCCGTGGCGTTCAGTCATCTCTGAAGGAGAACGACATGTTGCACTTCCTGTGGATGTGGGTTTGTGGAATGGTCGCGCTGTACTGTGCGTACTCCGTCTGGCACTTCAGCCGGCTGGTGGGCATCGCAAAGGCGATGAACGCGAACGCACGCATGGTGAACGACACCGCCGGCGTTCGTGAGTACACCCGGTTTTCGAGCGCGGCGTCATTCTGGCGCTTCGTACACCTGCTCGTCGGCGCCGCCGCCGCGTTCCAGATCTTCGGGTGACCGCCATGCGCGATACAGTCACGGAGTCTCAAGTGGTGCTGGGTATCGCGGCGGCGTGCGGCATCACGCCCTCGCCGAACGTGGTCGCGGAGGTATGCAGGTTGGCGAACAAGCACCGTTCACGATGGGTGTTCGTGACCCCGAGCGGGCAGCTTGCGATCATCGAAGCCGACACGACGGCGGCCGAGTTGCGCGGCTGGCTACCCCTGATCGGAAACGGCGGACTCGTGTGTATCCCCCAAACGTCGGCCGCGAGCAGCTGCATCCGCGCAGCCAACGACCAGTATGGCCTTGACTGGCTGCTCGATCCGCAGTAACACTTATCATCAATCGCTTTTTGCCGCGCGACGCGGCGCCATTCGGAGAACACCATGAACGCATTCGAGCACCAGCTGTCCATCCTCACCGCCATCGCTGCGGGCAAGGTTGTCGAAGTCCGCAAACGGCGCAGCGCGCAGCCCGAGTTTGCTGCCCCTGATACGTGGACGAAGGTATCCAGCCACCCGCACCTGCTGAACTTCACCGAATGCGAGTACCGCATCGCACCACCCGGTGTCGAGCCGGTGTGGGCGGTATGGGACAGCGGTGACCAGCTGTACGTCAACCAGCTGTTCCACGGACCGGCCGCGGCGACGGCCTACGTCATCCGTGCCAATGCCGCGGCGCGCAACGAAACCCGGTTCGTCCCCGTGAAGCTGCAGCGCGCCCCCGATGGCGCGTGAACTCGCCCCCATCTTGGCCGACCACGTGCACGTCGTGTGCGCGGTCGCGCCGAGCCTCGTCCGCGTGGACACCGACACCGAAGACGGTGGTGTGGTCGTGTCCATGCTTACTGCGGAACAGGCACTGGCGTACGCTCGTGACCTTGCCCGCGCCGCCCGCGCATCCCTGCGCCTGTCCGACTAGGAGTTCCCTCCATGATTCAGCTTCCCAACAATTACGAGCCGGTGCAGAACCTGCTCGCCATGTTCACCGGCACGCCCGACCAGCTGGAGTTCCTGACCAGCATCGTGCAGCAGCACGGTGCCAACCCGCAGGACTTCTATGCCCGCAACCCGCGCATGGAGGCCGGCTGGACCGAGCTGTCATCGCTGCCGGCGTTCCAGTCGCAGGACTGGCCGCGCATCGCGCACCCCTACGTGTTCGCCCAGCTGCTCGTCGACCTGTGCGAGAAGGTCGGCGCGCCGATCCCCGACAACCTCTACGTGGGCGTCGACGGTGCGTGGCAGCCGCTCAGCTATATCCAGCCGCGGTTCAAGCCCGTGCCTGCGCCCGTGGTCGCACCGGTCGCACCGCCGGCCGCGCAGCCTGCGCCGGCGCCGGCGCCCACACCCGACCCGTTCCCGCAGCCCGTGCCAGTCGCCGCCACGCCGCCGGCGCCGCAGACGCTGGACCTGCAGCCGACCACGATCGAGGGCGAGTTCAGCGTCGAGCCGGCCGCGGCAGCGCCGGTGATGGTGCAGACCCCGGTCATGGGCGCGCAGATCAGCATGCCGGCGGCGACCGCCGAGCAGATCGAGGCCGCGCGCCACACGCCGCGGGAGGCCACCAGCGCGCCCGCCATGGACGTCGGGCTGTCGGGTGGTACTCCCCATGCGGCCCCCCCACCGCCCGCCGCGCAGGAGCCGCCGCAGGTGGAAGGCGCGGGCCAGTACGGCCTGCCCCAGCCACACATGACCGCGAGCAAGGGCGCCAGCCCGTTCGACAAGGACCCCGGCGGCGAGCCGCCGAAGAACGTGCAGCGCCAGATCCGCGACATGTACGACATGATGCCCCGGATGTTCGCGATGCCGGCCGGCGACGTGGTGGGCAAGGGAACGGGCAGCGCGCAGCGCCAGCGCGTGTACCTCGCTGCGGTCAGCCTGTTGAAGCAGGCGCTGGCCAGTGTGCCCGACGCCAACTGCCCGGTCGGCTACCTCATGTGGCACCTCGACCACCTGCGTTACAACGCGTCCACCTCGGCAGCTGGTCCGACGCTGCTGGCGTTCGAGAAGTGGATGCTGCAGGGCGGCGACAGTGAGTAACCGGCACGCCACCCTCGTCGACTGGCAGAAGCTTCGGGACAACGACCGCGAGCGGCTGGCGACCCTGCTGGACGAGCTGGACCGCCTGCAGCTGAGCTGTCGCTGCGAGATGGTGGACGGCAAGGACTTCACGGTCGTGGTCGCGCCGGGCTACGCCCGGGCGAAGTACTGGCTCGACCAGTACGACTTGACTTAACCACCAGTTAAATGTAATATACACAATACCAGCAGACGTGCGGTCTGCTGGCATGGTTACCGAGTCGGTAACTCCAACCAAGGAATCCCCTCATGAACATGAAGCAGTCCATCCGCTCCACCGATATCCCCTCGGTCCTCATGGCGTTCTATGGCTCCGGCCGCACGCCGTACTTCCGCGGCCAGCCCGGCTGCGGCAAGACCGACCTCGTGCACGAAGGCGCCCGGCAGATCGGCGCGTGGATGCAGTCGATCGGCGATGCGCACACCGAGGTCGGCGTGATCGAGCTGCACCTCGCCAGCATGTCCGAGGTGGACGTGCGCGGGTATCTGATCCCGACCGACGGTGAGGCGCGGTTCACCACGCCGCCGTTCGCCTCGCAGGTCGCGAAGCATGCCCGCGGCATCCTGTTCCTCGACGAGTTCCCGCAAGCGCCACCGGAGATGCAGAAGGCAGTCGCGCCGCTGCTGCTCGACCGGCGCATTGGCGAGTACGTCCTGCCGCCCGGCTGGATGCTGTGCTGCGCCGGCAACCGCACCGAGGACAACGCCGGCGCGAACGACCTGCTGTCGCACGTCATCAACCGCATGTGCCTGATCGACGTCGCGCCGCCCGAAGTGGACGACTGGCTGGAGTGGGCCGCCGGCGCCGGCGTGATGCCGGAGCTGATGGCGTTCGCGAAGATCCGGCCGGGCACTGTGTTCGGTGCGCCCGACCTGTCCGTCGCGGACAAGCCGTACTGCACGCCGCGCTCGGTCGAGGCGCTGTCTAACGTGGCGGCGCGCTGGCCGAACGGCCTGATCGCGATGATCGACCAGCCGGCCGGCATGGCGGTGATCCGTGGGTTCGTCGGCGACGGCGCGGCGGCCGAGCTGTACGGCGTCATCACGATGGCATCGAAGCTGCCCACGTACGAGGAGATCGTCGCCACGCCGGACAAGGTGCCCGTGCCGAGCAAGCCGGACGAGGCGTACGCCAGCCTCATGATGACGGCGATGCGCGCCAAGGACACCGACGGCGACCCCGTGATGAAGTACCTCACCCGGTTCGATGCGAACTTCGCCATCGTCGGCATCGCCGCGCTGCTGAATCGCGACGCGTCGTTCTCGCGCGCCAAGGGACTGTCGGAGTGGGTGCGCGACAACAAGACGATGGTGCAGAAGCTGTCGCGCCACCTGCGCGTGAAGAAGGGGTAAGTCATGACACACGACACGCATATTCCGCGTTATCGCGTTGCGATCTTGACGGAGCGCGTCTATTACGTTACGGCATTTTCAAAAGACGGCGCCTCCAACACCGCTATGGATCTGCAGGTACGCGGTCGCATCCCCGACGAAGAGCGCGTGCTTGACGTCAAGACCCGAGAGGTGAAGTGACATGGCTATCTTCGATGACGCATACACCGCGGTGATGCTCACGCAGCCGTTCTTCGGTCAGCTGCTCACGCGGTTCAAGATCGAGCCGACCGATCGGTTCCCGACGCTCGCCGTCTCGCTCGACACGATGTACTACAACCCGGCATTCATCGAGTCGATCAGTGACGACGAGTGCATCGCCGCCATCACGCACGAGGTCATGCACGGCATGTTCGCGCACCTCGTCGAGATGGACATGTACCACGAGTCGGGCATCGGCCCGGACGGCAAGCCCTACGAACAGGACAAGTACAACCGCGCCGCCGATTACGTCATCAACGATCTGATCAAACAGAACGGCATCGGCACGATCGGTGCGGGCTGGTGCTGGGACGCGGCGTACCCACACACCATGACGCCGGCGGAGATCTACGAGGCGTTGCCGTCCAACCCGCCGAAGGGCGGTGGCGGCAAGGGTGGCGCCCAGCAGAGCCACGACACGCACATCTCCGATGGCGCCGCGGGCAACCAGAAACAGAACGCGATCCAGCCGCAGGACGTGCAGTCGGCGTTCGAGACCGCGAAGGCGCTCGGCCACGTGCCGGCCGGTATCGAGCGCCTGATCGGCAGCATCATCCGACCCAAGCACTCGCCATGGGCGAGGCTGCGGCAAGCCGTCATCAGCGCCATGCGCGGCCACGACACGACGACGTGGCGCCGCCTCAACCGGCACATGATGTCGCGCGGCGTGGTGATGCCCGGTCGCACCGGGTATGCCTGCGGCCCGGTCGGCGTGGTGGTCGACACCAGCGGCAGTATCGGCGACGAGTTGCTGCAGCTGTTCGGCTCGCACATGGGTGCGATCCTGTCGGACGCAAAGCCGCGCGAGATCCGCGTGTACTGGACCGATGCGAAGGTCCACCGCGTGGACACGATCAAGTCGGGTCAGCAGCTGCGCCAGATGCTGTCGAAGCCCGTACCCGGTGGCGGTGGCACCGACATGGAGTGTGGCATCAAGAACGCCGTCGATGATAAGTGCGACGTCATCGCCGTACTCACGGATGGCTATACGGCTTTCACGAAGGGACCGAAACGCCCGGTGATCTGGGCGATGACGACGGAGGTGCAGGCGCCCTATGGACGAAACATCAAAATCTGCTGATCGCCTTATCTGTTACGTGTTCCACGGCGAGTACTGGCATCCCGCAGTAACGCAGCCGCACGTGGTTCGTATCTACGCGGACCGCAGGGTTGATCTACACGCCGCGCTTAGAAAACGCGAGAAGCCGGGGTACACGTACACGCTGCGCTACACCGAACTACCCTACTAGTTACCGACTCGGTAACCCATTCGGAGAACCCTCATGCACAACGATATCCATAGCTCCAGCCAGCTGATCTACCTCACCGTGTCGCAGTGGGCGGCGCGCAAGCTGGACAAGACCGTTACCGCCGAACTCAACACGGAGAAGTCGGCGTCGGTGAACGCCAGCCGCGTCAACAAGTACCTCATGGCCGAGGCGGACACGCAGCTCAAAAACATCGCCCGGCTCGCGCGGCAGGCCCGCGATCTGGTCGAGGAGCACACCTTGCCGTGGGACGCCGCAGGTAATCGTCTCGTGTCGAACCTCACCCTGTTCACCCTGCTCGGCGAGCTGGGCAGCGTGGAGCGTGAGTTCTCCGCAGCGGCTGACGCGTTCGTCGCGGACTACCCCACACTCATGGCGAAGTCGATCGCCGCGCTCGGCGACATGGCTGACGTGAACGACTATCCCAGCGCCGAGCAGGTGCGTGCGAAGTTCTCCATGGCGACCGCGCTGTCGCCACTCCCCGCCGGCTACGACGACGTGCGCACCGGTCTGTCGCCCGAGCAGGTGAGGGCATTGAACGAGCAGTACGCGCAGCAGGTGAAGTCGCAGTTCGAGGACGCACAGGCGTCGGCGTTCACCCGCCTGCGCGAGAACGTCGAGCGCATGCTGGAGCGACTGACCCCGACGGCCGATGGCAAGAACAAGCAGTTCACCTACACGCTGGTGTCGAACCTGCGTGAGACGGTGGCACTCATGGCCAGCCTCAACGTGTTCGACTCGCCGGAGCTGAAGGCACTGCACAGCGCGCTGGATGGCCAGCTGTGCCGGTACGACGTCGACGACCTGCGCGGCAGCATCATGGTCGCGGCGGAGGCACGGCAGACGGCGCAGTCGATCGTGGACCGCATGGCGTCGATGGGGTTGTGACATGGGCTCGAAGGTGAAGCGGTTTCCCCAAATCCTGTATGACCGTGCTGCAGTAGAGGCAACAGTGAGCCAAACAATCAGAACATCCTACGTCCAATACGCAACAGGTGCGGGTGGGTCGTCTAGTGTCCGTCGCAAGCTGTCGCGTCGCGAGTGGCGGCGCGCAGCGACAGCCATGGCGAACAACATGCGTGAAGCCGGGATCGACCCGCACCCGGACATCTGGCAGCTGCTTTCGGACAAGACGCTCCTGACCGCGCTCGGTCCGATGGTTGGGTCCGTCCTGAACGCGGATCGCGATGGGTTCGCACTGGCGATGGCGTGGATGTTTGCGAGGAAGCGGACATGAAAATCAACTCCTGCGTGCGTCGTAGTGTGGACAGGTTCCAACGGCGCAGCTGCGCGATACGTCGTGACTTCACGGTTCTCTTCGCTGACCCCTCCATCAATCACAGTGACATCGACGCGTTCGCCAATGGCCATGGGATAGCGTTTTTGCTACGCCCCGACTGCGCGCTCGACGACGCAGCCGACAGCGATTTCCACGAGATCTCCATCGACAACATCGTCGGGGAGTGCGTCGCGCAGCTGGACGCGCAATTCCACGACGCGTATCTGATCGTGGAGGGTGTCACGTGCATCGAGCTCAGCGACATATCGCAGGACAATTTTCGGAGGCACCTCCGCCGCTGGGTGGCGAGGAACGCCCTGCCCATGGACCCTGTGATATGGCGGCTCGCCGGTCGATACCCGCCATGGGAGCGTACGTTTGCCCGCGCATGGCCGCTCCTCGAAAGCGAGGAGTTCCTGCGACAGTGCAACCGACCACGCCGGCGGTTCGAGCCGCGCACGGTTACCGTCCCCTTCGTCGGTGTGATGAACATCGATGCCATCAATCACCCCAACCGGAGCTGACCATGGCACGGCCACGATCCCCCCTCGACCCCCACTACGGCGCGCTGAAAGTCGTCGCGGACTACGGTGGCGACACCGCACTCGTCGAGTGCACCTGCGGGCGCCAGAAGTGGGTGCTGCGCTCGAACCTGCGCGCCGGCCGCATCAAGTCGTGTGGATCGGCCGGGTGCCGTCCGTACGCCACGCGCGTCGGCAAGCCGCGCCACGTCGACATGCCCGACTGGCTACCGCAAGGCGCCGTCGCCAACGTCTACAACATGGCGAAGGCACTCGGTGTCATCGTTGCTGCGGAGCAGATCCAGCAGGACGAGGCAACCGTCACGCAGCTGGTCGATACCATCGATCGGTTCGGTAGCGTCGACGCGTACCTGCAGCACATCAACGAGGCGGCTGAAGCGAAGGCGGATACCACGCCCGAGCCCGGTGCACTGGGCAGCACGCCGGTCAAGCCGCCGTCTGCATGGGTGGCCAAGCCATGAAAGCCCGCACGCGTTGCCGGTGTCGGTTCTGCGGGCGACGCCGCACGCTGGCGGACCACCCGGAGCACTACACCCGCGTGCCGCGGTGTGGCTGTCGTCTGGAGCGCCGCGCGTTCGACAAGGCCGACCGGAAGGGACGTCCGTTTCCGCCGACATGGCGCGTCGACACGTACCGCAACAGCGGTCGCGAGCAGCGGTCGACAGGCACCTGCCGTCCGGACCACTCCGGATGCAGCGGCTACAGTTTCCCCCACGCCCATGGTCGTGGCTGGTGCACGTTCAACCCGATACACCCCGACGGCGAGCGTCGGGCTTGGAGCTAGTCGTGAAACGCACGGACACCCACCTCAAGATCAAGGCCGCGATGACGGAGCGTCGCCCCTACACCACCAAGGAGATCGCGCAGATCACCGGCATCGCGGAAGAGGGCGTCAACGCCTGCCTGCGCGGCATGCGCAACCGACGCGAGGTTCGCGTCACCAACCCCGACGTACGCGGCGAACCGTTCGCGTACCAGACCACACAGCGAGGACAGCCATGAGCAAATACACAGCGGAGCAGGTGCGTGATTGGCTGCGAAGCGAGGCTACAGAAGAGTATGAATCTAACTCTCTCGAAAGCGCTGGCAGACTTAATGCCATGGCCGATGCCATCGACGCCCTCCTGCGCGAGCGCGAATCGGCGAAGGCGGCGGTGACGGATGAAATGGTGGAGCGAGCAGTGGATGCGCGTATCGAAATCATTTCACGAAAAGGCCGCATCAATGTGTCTGACAACGCAGCCATGCGCGCCGCCCTTGAAGCCGTCGCGCCGATGCTGGCGAGTGCGCGGGTGCCGGAAGCTGAGCTGATCGCCTTGAAAAACCTTGCCTATGACATGCGACAACAGGCAGGGAACAACAATCGCCTCACCCATATTGGGTGGGCGCAGCGAGTAGAGCGAGTGATTACTATGCTCGCCGCTGCCCCGAAGCCCGAAACCATATGGCCTAAGAATGCGCGAGAAAAGGCATTTAGTCTTGCTCGTGAAATGCTTAAAAAGGGATCAGCGAAGCCCGAGAAGGAGTGAGAGATGACCCACAAAGACGCGCCACCCGAAACCCCTGCACAGACTGCGCGCCGAGTGACGGCCGCCGAGCGCATTGCGTTCCTGCGCGGGTACGACCTTGCCGAAATGAGTGAGTGCCGGTATCAGCCGACCCGCTTCACTTCGCCCTCGGTGTACGTGTTGGGGAGTGACTACTACTGCGCGCCGAACGGCAAGCGGCTGCCGAAGGTCGGTTATCGGTGGGCGCAGATCGGCGAGGCATATGGGCAGCCGGTTTTTCGTGCCGAGGCAAGCAACGCAAACATGGTCGACGACTGACCGCGCGTAGGAACATGGCAGTAGCGCCGCGCCCTGAACGCGCTTATCATCAAGTGACCATCCACGGAGCGCAGACCATGGCAAAGCAGCTGGGCGGCACCAAGAGCAGCACCCCGATCAAGGACCCGAACGACAACGACGAGAAGCTGGAGTCGGCGGCGAACGCGGCGCAGGCGGCGATCGTGAACGCCAACCGCCCGTACTACGCGGTCACCGAGCAGGCGGCCAAGGCAGGTCCGGAGACCACCAAGGCGGACGGGAAGGCCGTCGGAGCCCCGTTCAACCCCTGCCGGAGCTGAGCCATGGGGTACAAGCAGGGGGACTACGAAAAGTACCATGCGTCGCCGCGCATGAAGAAAGAGCGCGCGGCGCGCAACAAGGCACGCCGGCAAGCGATGCGCGAAGGAAAGGCGCACAAGGGTGACGGCAAGCACGTCGATCACAAGGACGGCGATCCGATGAACAACAGGCCGAGCAACAAGCGGGTCATCTCGGCCCACGCCAACCGTGTCAAGCAGTAGGAGAGCAGCATGGCCAGCAAGCACCCCGGCTTCCAGAAAGCCGCCGCGTCCATCGCCGCCAAGGAAGGCATCCCGATGAAGGGCGCGAAAGCCATCCTCGCCGCGAGTGCGCGTGGTGCGTCCACCAAAGCGAAGAAAGCCAACCCGAGGCTCAAGCGCGTCAAGGGTTGTTCACTACCGCGGTTACCGACTCGGTAACCGCGTCCTCTCACGGAGCACAATCATGCGCATATACCTCCATTGCGTCAGTGTGGAGCGAACGAACGCATCTACGCCGACGTTCCATTTTGAATTCACGTTTAAGCATCAGTTCGGAACGACACACGGCCTTATTGATTCGTTGGAATACGCTACTAGCATTGAGGCGTCAACTATCGACGACGCAATGGTTGCTGCGTACCGCCAAGCCACCGCTGTTGCTAAGGCTTGGGAAAAGAGAACCGTGCGACCGACACCGCACTCGCGAAATAAGCTACGCAGTAACGTCGCGCCCTCACGGAGATCTACCATGAAGCTCATCCAGTTTCCGGATGGTACGTTTGGCATTCGGCGCGGCATACCGCCGTTCTGCAAGTACCTCGATTTTGAAGCGCTGGATCGCGGAATCGAGCTTTGGCATAAGCTCGGTTGTTATATCAATGACACGCGCCGCCCCAGTGCGCTTGTCGCGCTTGCCGGCGCGTCGAAACTGAAGCGCCACATCCCCTTTGTTACGTCGCTTCGTAGCCACTTCCGCACGTACGGCACGCCGATGCAGGACGTGCAGCGCGGAGACGCCCGATGATCACGCTGGACTGGGAGACGTTCTACTCCAAGGCCGACTACACGCTGTCGAAGATGACGTACGAGGAGTACGTCCGCGACCCGCGTTTCGAGGCCATCGGACTGTCCGTCATGGTCGACGACGGTCCTGTGGAGTGGTTCACGGGCGACGAGGTGGCCATCAGCGAGTGGCTGCGCCGGTTCGACTGGAACCAAGCCGTATGCTCGCACAACGCCCTGTTCGACATGGCGATCCTGTGCTGGCGCTTCGGTATCTATCCCACCGTGATGTGCGACACGCTCGCGATGGCGCGCAAGCTGCATGGTCTCGAAGGGTCCTGCTCACTCGCGGCCATGGCGGAGCGCTACGGGCTACCGGAGAAGGGCGGCTACGTCGCCATCGCCGACGGACTGCGGCGCGAGGACTTCACCGCGGCGATGCTCGCGGACTACGGCGAGTACTGCAAGCACGACACGTGGTTGTGCCGACAGCTGTACAAGCTCATGCGCCCATACTTCCCCGTGGAAGAGCTGCAGGCGATCGACTGGACCACGCAGATCTTCGCGCGACCCACGTTGCGCGTGGACGTGCCGCTCGCCGAGCAGGCGCTGCGCGATCACATCCAGCAGCGCGACACGGCGCTGGCGAACCTCGGCGTGACCATCGAAGCGTTGCGCAGCGATCAGGTGGTCGCCGACATGCTGATCTCGCTCGGCGTCGACCCGCCGACCAAGGAGAGCCCGAAGCAGAAGAACGCAGACGGCTCGCCGAAGGAGCTGTGGGCGTTCGCAAAGTCGGACGTCGCGTTCCTCGACCTCGCCGAGCATCCCGACCCCCGTGTGTCCGCGGTCATCGACGCACGGCTGAGCGCCAAGACGTCGATCGTCGAGACCCGGCTCGGCGCGTTCGCCGCGATCGGCCGGCGCGGTACGATGCCTTACCCCCTCGGCTACGCTGCGGCGCTCCCCACGGACCGCTGGCAGGCGGCGCTCGGCCAGCAGATCAACCTGCAAAACCTGCCACGCGCGCCGAAGGGTGGACGGTCGCCGCTCCGCGACGCGATCAAGCCGCCACCGGGCCACCTGCTCGGCGTGGTCGACCTGTCGCAGATCGAGATGCGCGTGGCGCTCTGGCTGTCCGGGCAGGTCGACGCACTCGACATGCTGCGCAACGGGCAGGACCTGTATTGCGCGATGGCCGCCGACATCTACGGCTACGCGGTCGTCAAGGCACAGCACCCCATGGAGCGGTTCGTCGGCAAGGTCGCGTGCCTGTCAGCGCAGTACGGCGTGGGCGGTCCGAAGTTCGCCCGCATGCTGCAGGTGAACGCGCGTCGGGAAGGGTTGGTGCTGGCCGACGAGAGTGAGGAGTTCGGGCTGCGCGTCGTGCAGGCATACCGCCGGAAGAACCCGCAGATCGTGGCGTTCTGGCGGGCGTGCGAGCAGGCGCTGGAGATCATGGCCGCCGGCGGCAACGGGATGCTCGGGTCGCTGCGGATCGAGAACGGCGCCATCGCCATGCCCGATGGCATGTGGCTGCGGTACCCGAACCTGCGGCGGTACACCAGTGATGAAGGCAAGACAGGATGGGTGTACGACAAGTGGGACGGGAAGTCGCGGCGCATGCGGCCGAAGTGGGTATACGGAGGACTTGTTTTCGAGAACCTATGTCAGCGCATCGCGCGAGGCATCATGCGCGATGGCATCCTGCAGCTGCGCAAACACGTGTGGGTCGCCGGCAGCGTGCACGACGAGGCGATCTACGTCGTTCCGGATACCTGTGACGTGAAAACAACGGAAGCACTGGCGATCCGGTGCATGACCAGCCATCCCTTCGTTGCCATGGGCCTGCCGCTCGCCGCGGAAGGCTCCATCGGCAAGTCGTATGGCGAAGCAAAATAGGAGACTACCGTGTCGACCCAAGACGTGATGAATGAGCACATGCAAAAAATGGTAGCCATGCAGGGCGCGATGATGTCCAGCCAACCGCCCATCGCGCAGCAGTCTCTGATGGGTGCGTACAACGCCCAAAAAGCAGCATTCCAGCCGACACAGTTCGCATCGCCAACGTATGGAATATCTGACGAACGCGCGAAACGCTGCGAGCACCTGACGGTGTACTACGTCGATACGGCGGGAGGCGAGGAAGGGCGCGTGGTGCGCGAAGCGAAGTTCCCGTTGTCGATCATCGACGGGGATGACTTCAACAAAAATTACCAAAGCATGACATACCCCTACCCAGCGTTTGGGACGCGCGACGCGGCAGAGGCGTTCATTCGCGACCAAGCGCGTAGTGGTTTCAGAGCGAACGCCGACGCGCTCTCAAAAAGCTGACTGACCTCATTTTCAAGCGCGGCTGTACAGGCGATGGCGAGACAAAACTACTGAACGACATGCAGGATTATTTGCGAGGAGACAAGTAATGCGCCCGATCATCGCGTGGAGTTTTTCCGCGCTCAACGACTTCAAGACCTGCCCGTACAAATACTGGGCGGTGCGCATCGGCAAGATCGTCTCCGACGTCAACCAGCAGAACTCTGCCGGCGAGGACTACCATCGCGATTTCGAGCTGTACGTATCGCGCGGGAAATCCCTGCCGGTGAACCTCCAGCGCTACGCGCCCGTGCTCGACCGGATCAAGCGCCAGCCCGGCGCCCTGCTGTGCGAGAACCAGCTGGCGCTCGATGCGAACTACCAGTCGTGCGGATTCAAGGACTGGGACCGCGCGTTCGTCCGCGCCGTCGCCGACGTGTCGATCGTCAACGGGTCGCGCGCGTGGTGGATCGACTACAAGTTCGGCAAGCCGAAAAAGGATCAGGAGCAGAACGCGCTCGGCGCCGCCGTGCTCATGCACACCCACCCGCAGGTGCAGGAGGTGACGACGAACTACTGGTATGCCCTGCACGACAAGTGGGTGCCGAACCACTGGCGGCGCGAGGACATCCCGACGATCTGGAACCTGTTCTTGCCGGACGTCAACCGACTCGCGCAAGCGAAGCAGCAGGACAACTGGCCGAAGACGCCCGGTCCGCTGTGCGGCTGGTGCCCGGTCAAGCAGTGCCAGCACAACACGATGGACGAACGCCTTGCGCGGGAAGCTGCCGCGCGCCAACCGGAGTAAGCCATGAGCACCGTATTCACGAACCGAACGACGTTTGTTGTGTTTGCCTGCGCGCGGTGTTCCTTGGAGTTCGCCCTTACGCGGGAGTTCGAGGGACAGCGGCGGGCCAAGCGCGACTTGTTCTACTGCCCCGCAGGCCATCCGCAGTGGTTCCCCGGCGAGGCGGACGAGACCAAGATCCAACGACTCGCGTCGCAGCTCGATATCGAACGCTCGCGAGTGGAGCGAACCCGAAAGCAGCTCGACTACGCGCAGCGCGCGACGAAGGCGCAAGGCACGCGACTGAAAAAGGTGAAGGAGCGCGTGTCGAACGGCGTCTGCCCGTGCTGCCAGCGAACGTTCCAGAACCTGCAGCGCCACATGCACACGAAGCACCCGTCGTATGGAGACGATCATGGCAGCGACACCTGAGTCGCGTGCGAAGGCAGCGATCCTGAACGCCATGAAGGGCGCTTGCACTAGGTCTGGCGCGATGCTCTACTACGAGTCGCATGCGGGGGATGGGTTCAGCACCCCCACGCTCGACATTACCGGCACGATCAAATTCCCCGAGAACGTTTGGGGTATTCCCTTTGCGGTCGAAGTGAAGCGGTTCGACGGTAAAGGGAAGCTGACCGGCCGGCAGGAAAAGACCATCCGCACCATGCGCTTCGGCGGCATTGCGGCGGTCGTCATCGCCTCAGATGCGGATCTGGCGATCTTCACCCATTGGATTCTCTCACGATGCCCCAGCCTACCCTCTACCGAAACCATCTGATCATCGCCGACGACCCACGGATCAAGGCATTGATCCCGCACGCCAAGGTCATGCAGAAAGACGGTCGCGAGTTCACCATCGTCCCGCACAAGCTGGACGAGTACCGCGTGCTGCGCAACCTCCAGTACGACATCACGCCGCCGATCCTCACCGACTACACGTGGCCCATTGTCAACGGGTTCCAGCCGTTCGACGCGCAGCGGTTCACGGCTGCACTTATCACGACGAACGACGCGTCCTACGTGTGCAATGACCTCGGCACAGGCAAAACCAGAGCGTCGCTGTTCGCATTCGACTACCTTAAGCGCGAGGGTGTCGTGCACAAGGTGCTCGTGGTCGCGCCGCTATCGACCCTGCGCCGCACGTGGGCGCTGGAGGTCCTGCAGGCGTTCAGTGGCATGACCACGCGCGTACTGCACGGCTCCGCGGACAGGCGGCACAAGCTGCTCGCCGAGGATGCGGACGTCTATATCATCAACCACGACGGCCTGCCGATCATCCTCGACGCGTTGCGCCAGCGGCCCGACATCGACATGGTGATCTACGACGAGCTGACCGCGATCAAGAACGCGCGAAGCGACCGATGGAAGACGGCGAACGCGCTGTTCCGCCTGCCACACATTAGGCGCCTCGTCGGCATGACGGGCCTGCTCACGCCGCAGTCGCCGATCGACGCCTACGGCCAGATCAAAGCGCTGACACCGCGTGCGCTGGACGGCATGTCGTTCTCGCAGTTCCGCGACGTCACCATGCGGAAGGTCACCGCGTTCAAGTATCTGCCGAAGCCTGACGCCAACGAAACCGTGTTCCGGTTCGCGCAGCCGGCCGTGCGGTTCACGCGCGACCAGTGCATCGACTTGCCGCCGTGCCAGTACGTCGACTACGAGTGCAAGCTGTCCGCCGAGCAGCACAAACTGTTCGATATCCTTCGGAAGGAGTTCCACGCGCAGCTGCAGGCAGGCGAGATCACCGTCCAGAACGAGGCAGACAAGATCAACAAAATGCTGCAGGTCGTGCTCGGCTGCGTGTACCAGACTGACGGCACGGTGCACTACCTCGATTGCTCCCCGCGGCTGAAGGTGCTCGACGAGATCGTGCAGCAGACCGCACTGGCGTCAAAGCTGATCGTGTTCACGCCGTACAAGCACAACCTGAAAATGCTCGTGGAGCACCTGCACAAGGGCGGCTGGTCCGCGGAGCAGGTGTCAGGCGACACGTCGGTCGGCGAGCGCGACCGGATCTTCAAGGCGTTCATGGACGACCCATCCCTACGCATCCTCGTGGCGCACCCGCAGTGCATGTCACACGGTCTGACGCTCACCTCCGCGAGCGTCATCGCGTGGTGGGGTCTACCACCGAGCGTCGAGATCTACGAACAGGCCAACGCGCGCATCACGCGCCCCGGCCAAAAGCAGCACCAGTACATCGCGCACATCGTGGCGACCACGATGGAGGCGCAACGTTATCGGCAGCTCGAACAGCGGGTGACCACCGCCGGGCTGCTGATGTCGCTGGTCAAGAACCAGCAGCTCGCTGAAGTCCTCTAGGAGACCCCTCATGATCCCGAACCTGCTGAACCCCGCTGCACCCCCACCGCCGCCCGTCGTGCCCAAGCCCGTCGGTGGCATCCCTGTCCTCGGCGCGCCGCACCTCGGCAACCCCGCGATGCAGGCGATGGCCAGCCCGCCGCCGGCGCTCCCCACGGCCAGCGCGCCGATCCTTGCGCCCCAGCTGCCGGGCTCGCCGCCGGTTCTGGCTGTCCCGGCCGCACCGGACCCGGACGACAAGCACACCGAGGCCGAGCTGATCGAGCAGTACATCGCGCTGCGCGACGAGAAAAAGCGCCGCGAGGCCGCTCACAAGGAAGCCATCGACAAGCAGTTCGTCCAGCGGATGGACCGCATCGAGACGGTCATGAAGGGCCGGCTCGACCGTGGCAACCTCACGCAGTTCAAGGCGGACACGGGGACTGCGTTCACCAAGACGGTCTCGCGTTATAGTGTCGACGACGCCGCCGTGTTCATGCCGTGGGTCGAGGCCAACGGCCAGACCGACATGCTCAAGCGCGACGTCAAGCAAGACCCAGTGCGGGATTACTTCGAGCACACAGGCACGCTGCCTCCGGGCATCAAGGTCTGGAGCGAAGTCGTCGTCCAGTTTCGTCGTTAACCCGGGAGCCCTTCATGTCCACCAATGTCGTTCCGTTCAACGCCGGCCAGATGCCGGTCCCCGCTGCCATCCAGCAGTACCTCGCCCAGCACGCAGGCCAGCCAGCCGGCGGCGACCTCAGTCAGGGTGTTGGCGTGCAGTTCGCCAACGTGTCCTACAAGGGCAAGGTCTTCAAGATCAAGTACGGCGCCAATGAGACGCTGCTGATCGACCCGCGCAGCAACCAGCCGCTGCAGTACCTCGACGTCGTGATCATCTCGGCCAAGGCCGAGCTGTCGAAGACGTTCTACGAGAAGTCCTACGTGGAGGGCACCAGCGAGGCGCCCGACTGCTCCAGTGAGGACGGCGTGCACCCGGTGGCGCCCCCCGGCAAACAGCCGCAGGCGGTCGACTGCCGCACCTGCCCGTGGAACGCGTTCGGCTCCAAGAAATCGACCGACGGCACGGCGTCGAACAGCAAGGCGTGCGCCGACACCCGCAAGGTCGTGATCGTGCCGCCGGTGAACATGGACAACGAACAGTTCGGCGGCCCCATGCTGCTGCGCGTGCCGGCGGCGTCGCTGTCGGGCCTCGCCCAGTTCGACCGCCAGCTGCAAGCGCAGGGCGTGCCCTACTTCGCAGTGATTGTCCGCATCACGTTCGACTACACCGTGGCTTACCCGAAGCTGCAGTTCCAAGCGATGCAGTACCTCGACGACGCCCAGTTCGCGAAGGCGCAGGCGCTGCGCAACGACCACCGCACGCTGGACATCCTGTCGAACGGTTCCCTCGCCGCACCACAGAACACTGCAGCACTGCCGGCGCCGGCCGGCGTGGCGCCCGCGGGGATGGGGGCGCCCCAGCCCATGGTCAGCGCTCCGGCCGCCCAGCCGCAGCCCCCCGTGGCGCCCCAGCCTGCGTACCCGCCGGCGCCTCCGGCGGTCGCCCAGCCCGTTGCATATCCGCCGGCGCCTCCCGCACCCGCGCAGCCGACGGCCGCATGGGGCACCGCGCCGGTCGCGCAGCCGCTCGCCCAGCCGATGGCAGCGCCCACGATCCCGACCACGGTCGCCATGCAGCCGCCGCAGTTCGCTCCGCCGCCGGGCCAGCCCCAGTTCGCGCCGCCCGTCCAGCCGACCATGGCGCCGCAGCCGAACCCGCAGCCGTTCGCGGCGGTCCCTCCGGCGCCCGCCGCCGGCGCGCCGCTGCCGCAGGCTGTGATCGAGGGCGTGGACAGCATGTTCGGCTGATCGCCTACCCGCTGTGCGGTAACACCCCGGTGGGTATCCACCGGGGCGACTTACAAGGGCTGGGGCGATGCAACTACCAACGAACTTCCTCGACGCGGTACTCCCCTCATGTGGCACGCGAATCTATGACCTGATCTTCCCCGGTGCGCCGGGCCAGCGCTCCACGTGGCAGCTGGATGCTGCACCCGGCACCGCGCAGGCGGACACCGAGCGCCAGCTGGCGTGGGCGATCCAGCGGCAGGCTGACGCCTACGTCGCCATCGCCGGCTACGGTCCGGGCCAGCGTCCGATCAAGTCGGGCAAGAACGCCGGCGTGCTGGTCGCCGCGCGCACCGCGGAGAACGCGCTGTGGCACCGCAGCCTGCGCATCGACGTGGACGTGTACAACGGCACCGACACGAACAAGCTGGCGCAGGTCCCGTACCGATCGAAGGCGCAAGGCTGGCAGGCGCTCAAGGCCGCGCTGCAGGGCATCGGGCTGCCCATGCCCACGCTGGTCGACTCGGGCTATGGCATCCACTGCTATTGGCTGCTGGATCGCGATATCGAGCTGGTACGCTGGCAGCCACTGGTGCGCCAGCTGGGCGCAGCGCTGGCGCAGCACGGGCTAGTGGTCGACACCACGACCACGCAGGACGCCGCGCGCATCCTGCGCTTGCCGGGCAGCTGGAATTTCAAGGACTTGGCGAACCCGCAACCGGTCAAGCAGCTGACTACCGGCACCCCGATGGACCCGGCGTGGTACGAGCAGCAGCTGGCGCGCTACACCCCCGTCAGCGCCGCGCCGGCTATCGCCGGTCAGCGCCCCATGGGTCTCGGCACCACGGTGTCGCCGCTGTCGGCGAACATGCACCCGCCGTTCTCCATGCAGGGCGTGCTCAAGACCTGTCCGGGCATGGTGGCTCGGTTCCAGACGCAGGGCGCGCACGACAGCGAGCCCCTGTGGCATGCCGTGCTCACCCTCGTCGCGGCCAGCGATGACCCGGCGCATACCAAGGAACGCGTGGCGCTGCACCTGTCCGCCGGCCACCCCGACTTCGACCGTGCCGTGTTCGACGCGAAATGGGCGCAGGTGGTCGATCAGCAGTATGAGCCGCCGACCTGCGAGACCATGGCGAGGCTCGGCATGGCCGAGTGCCAGCGCTGCCCCCTGCGAGCCACGCACAAAGCGCCATCGGTCACCGGGCGATACCAGCCCCGCGTGTTGCCGTCGACCGCCGCCGTGCCCGTCCCCGCGGTAGCGCCGCCGGCCGCCAGCGTGCCGCCCCCGCCCAGTGCCCAGCAGATCGGCCTGTCGCCGGCTGCGGCCAGCCAGCAGGTCGGGTGCTTCCTGATCACGAACGGGGTCAACAGCGTGCAGGTGGTCGATGGCCAGCTCACGTCCCGGCTCACCGTGCACAACGGCATCCCGTCGATCCTGAAGCAGGACCCGGCGCCCGTGCCCGGCGGTCAGCCGCCCCCGCCGATCATCATCCCGATCGGCAGCTACGCCATGATCAGCGCGGAGCGCCTGCTCGACGTGCAGGGGCATGCCTCGCTGACGTCGATCACGTTCAACCGGCATTCGGACGGCATTACCCGCGTCGAGTTCGACCACAAGGCCATGACGGACGTGCGCGCGTTCGCTACCCTGCTGTCGGGTGCGGGCATGCACTACACGTCGCAGCAGGTCAAGGACCTACAGGACAAATTCATGCCAGAGTTCCTCTCCCAGCTCCAGCGCTTGCGGCAGGCAAGCACCATCGCGTCCCGCTGCGGCTGGACCGAGGACATGCAGAAATTCGTGCTCGGCACGTCGATGTACAGCGCCGCCGGCACCGAGTCGGTGCGCCCTGCCACCGCCGTGTCCGAGATCGAGGCGTACCACCAAGAGGGCAGCGAGCAGGAGTGGCTGCGCGCGTTCAACCGTGTGATCGCCGGCGGCAACGACCGCGCCGCCATCGTCGCGCTCGGCATCGCCGCGCCGCTCATGGCGTTCACCGGCGTGGACGGCGTGCTGCTGAACGCGTACAGCCCCGAGTCGGGCGTGGGCAAGTCCACCCTGTGCGACGCGATCCTGTCGATATGGGGGAAGCCGGACACGCTCCGCAAGGACTTCCGCGACTCGCCGGCGGCTACGTTCCACCTCGCCAGCGTGAGTGGCAACATGCCCATGGTGATCGACGAGTTTACCAACGTCGAAGGGAAGGAGCTGTCGAACTACGTCTACACGATCACGCAGGGGCGCGAGCGCCACCGCCTATCGAGCGAGGCGAAGCTGCGCGACAACGTGCACCGCTGGTGCCTGCCGGCGATCGCCACGTCGAACACCAGCGTGCACGCGAAGCTGCAGAACTTCCGGCAGGACGCCACCGCCGAAGCCGCGCGCGTATTCGAGATGCGCCTGTACCCGCTCAACATCGACCCCATGCAGATGGGCGCGGCGAAGGTCGAGATCGGCCTGCTCAAGACGAACTACGGTTTCCTCGGCCCGAAGCTGGCGAAGCTGTTCGTGGACAAGGGCGCGGACTTCTGGCGCAAGGTCGTGATGGACCGCCTCGCGTGGTGGGACCAGCACATGGCGCACGACACGGGCGACCGCTTCCGCACCGTGGTCGCGGCACTGATCGACATCGGCGCGGGCATCGGCAAGGCGTTCGGTCTCGCGTTCGACCGCGCCGCCATCGTCGACGTGGTGCGCCAGCACTGGGAAACGCAGACCACCGAGTTCGACATGGCGCGCACGCGCCCCGAGGACTTCGTGACCCAGTACATCACGGACAAGATCAACGCATTCGCGGTGTTCGGCGGCCCGACCGGCGACAACCTGATCACGGCGCCCACCCATGCGTACGTCGGCGAGATCCGCGGCGCCACGTCCGGCTCGAAGCTCACCGTGTCCGACGTCATCGTGCCCACCCACCTGCTGCGCGAGTACGTCATCGGCAAGAACGGCGACTTCAAGGCGGTGCTCGACTGGATGCGGCAGTCGGCGAAACAGGGCGAGAAGGTCAAGCGCATCGCGCGCATCGTGTTCATGCGCGGCACGGCCAAGAGTTTCCGGGCCGACGGTATCGAGTTCACCGCGGAGGTGCTGGGCTACCCCGTCATCTCCATCGCGGCACCTGCCACCAACGTCGTCGCCATCGCGGCGGCACACTAGGAGACCACCATGGACAATCAGCATCGTCAGATAAAAGGCTACCGCGAGCTATCGCAGACCGAGATCGACCTCATGAACCAGATCAAGGCGCAAGGCGTCGTGCTCGGCGAACTGGTCGCTCAGCTGCGAGCGAACTCGGAAGTCGACCAGCGTTGGGTTAGCATCGGTGCGACAGACCTGCAGACTGGTCTCATGGCGCTCACGCGCGGCGTGGCGAAGCCCAGTTTCTTCTGAGGAGATCCCCATGGCCGTCAAGAAAGCCGCCATCATGCTCGACGAGTGGAAGCTGCCGGTCTTCGAGCAGCACCTGCGCGCGGCAGGCCACACGATTCAGAAAGTGAAGCCGCTGCTGCCCGGCGTCCTGCGCTGGCGGCGACACTGAAAGCCGCAGCGAAGGAGTGCGCGAACGGCGTTCTGCTCGCCTGAACGCCAGACAACACCCCCTTGCGCATTGCACCAAGGCGGCTATATGCTGGCCTTGGTGTCCGTGAGGGGACCCCAACCCGCGATGGCCCGCACCCATCGCACCCCCGAAACGCCCGGCAGCCCCCTGTCGGGCGTTTCCCTTTTCTACTGTCCGATCGCGCGTGCTGCGGCGCGGTCCGTCTTCGACATCGGCTGACGCTGGAGCTGGCGCTGCAGCGTTGCCGGCGAGATCTGGAACTCCGGCGCGCGGCCCTTGTTGAACGCGGCAATCTTCAGCGCGACGTCGTGGCGGTCATCGCCCTTCGCCTGCGCGTACTCCTGCAACAGGTCGGTACGCTCGCTGGTGATCCGGTCCTTCGCGGCGTACCGCGCGCTGCGCTGGTCGTAGATGCGCGATGTGTCGGCGTCCTGCAGCCCCATGGCGCGCAGGAACGTCCGGTAGGGCGACAGGTCCGCCGCCGGTCGGATCACGTTGCCGCTCGACGTGGCCACGCCGTCCTGCTGCTCCGTGATCGCGTTCAGGATGGCGCGCGGTGCCGCCGGCAGCATCAGCTTGCCCGCCGCCCCGAGGTTCCCCTTCGTGAGCTGCTGCGCGCCATCGGCGACGCGCACCGCGTTCGCGTAGACCGGGCCGAGCATCGCGAGCACCTGCTGGCCGATCGTGTCGCTGGCCTTGTCCGCCTTGCCCATGTAGCGCGAGTCGGTCAGGTCGGGGATGCCGATCTTGTTGGCGATGTTGATGTTCGCCGCCGCGGGCAGGCCGTAGGCCGCGATCTTCGACAGGTACGCGCCGGCGCCCTTGCCGAGCGAGTCATCCGCCCACTGGTTGAAGTTCGCGTCGATCCAGTCACCGACCGTCTGGTCGCGCTTTTTCGGGTCGATCACGCCGGCGCCGGCCGCCGCGTACATCAGGCCGCCCAGCCCCACCTTCGCCGCAGCGGCGACGGGACCGATGCCGGTCAGGCCGCCGAACGTGGCGTGGCTGCCGATCACGTAACCGAGCGTGCGCGCCGCCTGCGTGCGCTCGTCCTTCGTCAGGCTGCGGTCCATCATGTTCGCGAAGTTGCGCACCAGCAGCGAGTAGACGAACTGGGTATACATCTTGAACTGCAGCGCCATGCCGACCCACGGCCGGTTGAACGCGCTGGGGCGGTTGTAGCGGCTGTAGTCGCCGTGCGTCTGCGAGACCACCGTGTCCGCCTCGTGCATCGCCTGCGCGTGGTCGAATCCGCGCAGGTCACGCGCGAGGCGGTACGCGGCGAGCCCGGAGACCATGCGGTTCATTGCCTCGATCTGCTGGGGGAGCGCCATCGCGATACGCAGCGCGGCCTTTGTCTTATCACCAAACTTCGAGGACGACGCAGCATCGGCGACGGCGTTCAGGAACGCGAAGTCGAGCGTGCCGCGGGCGTGCATGTACTCCAGCATCTCGCGCTCGTTGGCGTTCTTGCCGAACGTGGAGATCATGTCGTTGGCCGACTCCTGCAGCGTCTTCCCCTCGCCCGCGTAGGTGCCGAGCATGCGGCGCGCTTCGGCCATGAACTGCTCACCGCCGCGCTTGGTGAAGAACGGCACGGCGCCTTGGTAGGCGTCCTTCAGGTACTGCATGGCGTGGCCGTAGCCGACCGCCTTGCCGCCCCGCTCCATGTTGCGCGCAGCGAGTACCGGCAGCGTGACCACGATCGGCTGCAGCGCCTGCTGCACCATGAACGCCGGTGACATGCCGAGCGACATCATGCTGGACATGTCCTGTAGCGTGTTCGCCGTGGTGTTCTCCCAGTTGCGCGCCATGCGCTTCGCCAGCACTTCCTGCCGGTTGCGCAGGCTGTTCATGACGGTGTTCAGCTCGGGCTCGCTATCTGCATGCTTGTGCATCAGCGCCCACGCGTCGTTGATGTCGCGCGCGACCTTCGTCTTGCCGTAGGCGTGCGCGGCGCCGGCGACGTGACGCACGTAGCCGCCCAGCATGTCCTGATCGGCGCCGCGGATGTTCTGCCGCGCGAGGCCCGACTTGCGCGTGCTGGTCTCAGGCAGCGCCTCGATCACCATCTCGCTGAATGTCTTATACACCTCGGGGTCGATCTGGCCCTTGGCGTACAGGTCGTTCAGCTCGTGGGTGAACTTGTTGAAGTTCGGAACCTCCATCTTGCGATAGAAGTCCTGCGTGTGGAACGGACCCTTGACCATCGAGCGCCCCAGCTCGGTCTGCGCCATGTCGTAGTCGACGCCCATGTGCGCCCACGCTTCCTTCACCTCACGCAAGATGCCCGCTTGGGCTTCCTTGGCGTCGCGCAGGGTGGGGTGGAAGTAAACCGCCTTCTCGCCCACATGCACATCCCACGTGTCGTCCGGTGTCTTTGAGACCGTCACGTCCGCGTGCGGGTTGATCGACTTCTGCTGGTCCGCGATGCGCTTCGCTTCCGCCTTGGTCGGGTACTCGCCCACGCGGGTCTGCGGCATCGTTACCGAGGTGATGTAGTTGCCCTGTCGCGTCAGCGGGAAATACGGACCCTTGACCATCCGGGCTTCCTGCGCGTCGAGCAGGGCGTGCATCTCCGCCTTCGCCGCTTCGGACAGCTGGAGGCGATCGATGTTCGCGTGGCGCGCGGTGAACGTCTCGTGCTGGATCGTGCGCAGCGCGCCAGCCAGCTGCTTGAAGATCCGCTGCGGGTCGCCGGGGATACTGCGCATCTGGTCCCACAACTGGCGCACCTCGTTGTAGCGCGCTCGGTTGTTCCCCTCGACGGTCTTGTCGGCGTCGGCGAGGTGCGCGTTGCGGCCCGTGCCGAACGCCTCGTCCGGGTGGATACCCCACGTCGTGGTCTTGTACATCAGCGTGTTCAGGGCGGTGCGCACCGGGGCGCTCAGGCGGTGCGCCTGCTCGCTGGCGATGTTCGCCGACTGCTGCACCTCGCGCGAGTGCTTCTCGGCGGCGCGCATGGCGTTGTCCCAGTCGACCAGCCCCTCGCCGAACTCCCCCCGCTTGCGGTATCGGTCCACGATGTCGCGCATGGACATGACACCATGGAAGATGTTCCGCATGAGGTCGCCGGCCTTCCCCTCCGCGAGGTGCGACCACGAACGGTTGAGGCGGTCGAGCACGGCATGGGTGTCGCCCCCGAGCATCTTGCCCACGTCGTCGCCGAGCGCCTTGGCGCCCTGCAGCGTGCGGTCGACCCGCGCCTGCACCGCACGCACGTCGATCTTCTGGCGCGCCAGCTCGGGCGCCGGGGGCGGCGTGGCCGCCTCACGGCCATAAGTCATCTCGTTGGCGCGCACCGTGGCATCCTGCTGTCGCAGGTTCTGCGACCGCTCGACGAGGTTGTCCATCATCGCCGCCACGGCGTCGGTGGGGCGACCGCGGCCGGTCACGCTGGCGTAGAGCTTCTGGAATGCGTCGGCCAGACGGCCGAAAAACCGCTCCACCGCCGTGCGCGGCCGGGCATCGGTGAGCATCCACTTCGCCGTCTGGTCGGCCAGCCACTCGTGCCAGCTCTCCGCATAGGCGCGCTCGGGCTTCGACCCCACCTCGCGCGCGAGGTCCGCCAGCGCTGGCGGCAGGCGGTTCAGCAGCGTCTCTGTCGGCGTGCCGCGCCCCTGCGCCTTGAGCCAGTCGTTGTACGCACTGCGCACGGCGTCCTGATCCACCTTGGGGAGCTTGTCGAACACGTGGTCCATGGCGGTGTGGGCGAACTCGTGCGCCAGCGCCTCCACGGCCGCCGGACCATCCCCGACGCGCTTCCAGTCGACCGCGATCACGTGCTCCATGGCGCCCGTCTCGGGGTTCTTGGCCGCACCGGAGAACCCCTCACTGCCGAAGTCCTGCCCGTAGCGTGCGCTGGCCTCCGCCGGCGACATCACGTGCAGCTCGTCGGGGAGGAACTGGCCGGACGTCTTCTCGAACGTACCCACCCAGTGGCGCACGGCGCGACCGGCCGCGGCCGGCACGTCGTGGCCGTACATGGTGACGCGGCCGCCGCTGAAGGCGTCGTTTTTCTCGGGCGCCTTGTCAGGCTTCGGTGCCTTCGGCGTGCCGAGCGCCATCTCGCGGATGTCGCTGTTCGTGTCCTTGGCTGCCGCACGCACGTTGTCCATCCCGCGCGCAATGCCCTTGGCAAGCGTCGAGTCGGCGAGCCGCGGCGCGACCATCTCCATGAACGCCTTCAGCTGCTTCGGCGTGGCCTCGGCGAACGACTGGATCGCGGCCTTGAGCTTCGACCCCTCCAGCGTCATGCCGGCGGCGTCGAGCACGCGCGCGACCACCGACTTGGCCGGCGACCACGAGCCGTCCTTGACCTGCGCGTGCTCCGCCTGTGCCGTCGCCTGCACGCGCTCGCCCACGGTGCCCAGCTCGCGCTCGGTCAGCGGCACCGACAGCAGCGGGGACTCGGGCTGGCGCCCGGCGCCCTCATGCGCCTGTGCGGCGAACGCGTCGACGTGCTGCGGGTGGTTCGCGGCCACGTCCTCCTGCAGCGTCTTGGTCGCCGCGGCGACGTCAGCGTCGCTTGCGCGGGTCCGGGCGCTTAGCTCCTCGGGCGTGACTTTTTTTTTACCGATGACAGACTCGACGCGCGAAGCGTCGGCCTTGGCCTCACGCTTCGCCGCCGTCTTGGCCTTCAGCTGTTCCGCGCGGGTGGGCTTTACTTCACGCGGCGCGGGCTCGGGAACACGCGCACGCTTCCCGGCTGCACGCCCTGCGCCTTCATCAGCTCGGCGATCTGTTGCAGGGTGAGGTTCTTGTGCACGACGGCCGGGGGCTGACCCGACGCGTCGTTCGGTGCCGGAGCTGGCGTAGTGGGCACGCTTGGCGGCTTCAGAGGCTGCATCGGCTTCTCGGACATTTTTCCCTACCCCGCCGGCAAACCCGACGCCTTCGATTCGGTGAGTGGTGCCGTCGTTGGCTTGGAAATCGACGACGTGGTTTTTCGCCAGCGCCTGCAGCTCTGCGTGCGCCTTCTGCGCAGCCGCGCGCGTCGGGTACGACGAGACGAACTCGTCGCCGCCGGCGAGCCACGGCGTGCCACCGTGCCGGCGCGCCACGTCACGGTACAGCGAGCCGAACGCCTGCAGCAGCGCGTCGCCGGCCGCGTGACCCGCCGTGTCGTTGATGGCCTTGAGGCCGTTCATGTCGGCATGCAGGAAACCCTTGTGACCAGCCTCTGCCGCCGCGCGCGGGCCTGCCGTGCCGTTCAGCATGCCCTCCAACGGCTGCTGGCCCGGCGCGCCCGTGTCGCGCTCCGCTTGCGTGTGTGACAGCAGCTCGCAGGTCGGCGTTCGACATCGCCTCGCCGCGGTCGAATCGAGCGTTCAGCTCCGCGCGACGCGCTTGTGCCGCCTCGGCCGGCAACTGGCGCACTGCGCCACCGGGTGGTGCCGCTTCCGCGACCGCAGCCGTGTTTCCCTTCCCCAGTGCCTCTTTGACCACGGCGCCATTCGCGTCCAGCGCCTGAGTGACAGTCGTGTCGCCTCGCTGTACAGCGTCAGCTTTCGACTGTGGCAAGTCCTGCATGCGGGCGAGAATGTCGTCATTGAGCGCCGGCGCCTCCCTGTAGGCTTTGGCTTTCGCTGCGTTCGTGGTGTACAGCGTCCCCTCCGGACGCACGACCTTTCGGACCGCCTTGCCGGCTACCTTCGGTGCCTGCGCCTCGTTGCCTGCAGCGACGAACACCGCGTCCCGCGCGCCGGACTTGAGCGCGGCCATCTGCGCCGCCAAGTCCACCGCAGGCTCTGGCGTCGACTCGGACACGCTCTGACGGCTCTTGTCGATGACCGCCTGCAGCCCCTGCTTCAGCTGGCGCGGGAACAAGTCCTCCTGCGGCGGCCGGTTCTCCGGGTTGCGCGCGCGCTGCATGGCGAGGCGCGCCTGCGCCTCCTGCGGCGACATCGGCTGGTCCTGACCGATCGGTGCCGGCTCCATGTTCGCCGGCGGCGCGCCGTCCGGGGTGGACACGGGCTCGACACCGGGCAGACCGCGCTGGCCGTTCGCGTCCTCGACGAACGAAGCGGGCGGCTGTGGTGGTCGCGCCGCGCGCGCCTGCGCGATCTGGTCGGCCAGTATGTCGTTCTGGTGCTGGTCCACGACGGCCTGCAGCCGGTCGCGTTCGGCCGTCAGCTGGTCGATCGTCGCCTTGCCCGTCTTCGTGCGCTTGTTGAACTGCCCGGAGTCCAGCAGGTTCTGGACCATCTGGAGCGACTGGTGCGCGCTGGCCGCGGCTTCCGTTTGCGCCGGCGTGATGCCGGGCGCGGGGAGCGCGCCGGCTGGCTCGGCGGGCGCCGGAGCGTTCTGCGCGGCAGCCTGTTCAGCTGCGCGCTGCTGGATCAGGGACGGCCCGGCGCGCTGCGGCAGCTGCGGACCGACCGGCGGCACCCCGGGGAGTTCGGTCTGGTTCGGGTTGAACGCCGGCGGTGTCGCCGCGCCGGGCTCCGGAGCGGAGGGCTGTGGTGCTGGGCGCGGCTGCCCACCGAGCAGATCGCCCATCTCGCCCGGCTGCGGCATCGGCCGCGCGGGGGAGCCGGGGACGGGCGGTGCGCCAGCGGGCGCCGGGCCTTGCACGTCGGGGAGCGGCATCTGCGGCATGCCGGTGGGCGCCGGGTTGGCGTCACTCACCGGGGACTTGCCGGGGATCGCACCCGTGGCCGCGGCGATATCCGATGCAGCGGCGGCGTTGCGCACCGGCGCGCGCGTCACGCTGCCCATGAGGCCACCGAGCAGCGCCATCTCACCGAGGCCGTGCGTGTAGTCTCCCACGCCTTGGACACCGCGACCGCTGGTGGCGTCCGCTGCCACCTGACCCGGAATGTTCGACACCGCGCCGATACCGGCACCCTCGGCTGCCGTCAGTCCGCTCATGGCGAGCCGTCGGCCGATGAACGACCCGATGCCCGATCCGCCCATGGCGGGCGCCAGCGCAGACGCACGGCCGATCGCGGCCAGCGGGATGCGTCCTGCCAGCGGCGCCGTGGCCAGCGACAGGGCACCGCCGACATCACCGGCGACGTCCATCGACTGCTGGCGCATCGCGGCGACGGTCTGCTCGTCACTCAGACCTTGCGCACGCAGCTGCGCATAGACAGGGTTGGTCGCCGAGAACTGCTCGGGGTGCGCCTGTCGCCACGCGTCGAAGCGCTGACCCGCGTTCTCGGCGTTCATCTGTGCGCCCTGCCCACCGATCGCGAGCGCGCCGGCCGCAGGGTTGAACGCGAACGCGCCGATCGCGGGGATGCTCTCCGCCAGCTGGTTCGATATCAGATTGCCTGTGGCGCGCAGTGGGTGCGCGCTGAACGTCGAGTCGCTGTACGCCTGCTCGGCCAGCGTCTGGCCCGCGCGGCGGTCGGCATCCCACTGTTGGGCATAGGCGGCATTCGTGTCGGAAATGTTCCGGCCCACGTCCTGCGCAGCGGCAGCCAAGCCGCCGTACTTGCTCGGGTCTACACCCAACCCGCTAGCCAGCGCGTCACCTGCGAACGCCGCCATGCGCCCATCGGGTGTACCCGCCAGTACACGAGGAAGCTCACGTGCGAGGCCGCCCGCCATGCGCACGGTGCCCGTCCAGAGATGGCTCAGCGTGTCGCCGGTGAAATGCGACTGCGCGTTCTGGTCCGTCTGCTGCAGAAACTCCTGCAAGCGCCCTTGCGTCAGTGGGATGTAGCCATCCTCGGACACGGCGCTGACCGACATCGGCCGCAGCTGGTCTGGACTCACCGACGCGACATGCGACCACGCTTGGAAATCGTGGGGGACGGCCTCGCCGTTGACGAGCAGGGTGTCCGTGTGCGGGTTGTACGCGTAGAACGTCGCTTCCGGCGCCTGTGCCGCGGCGCCACCCATGGCGCCCATCGCACCACCCACCGCGCCATTCGACGCCGAGGCAGTGACATCGGCGAGGTTCTGCTGGAGCTGCGCGTCGCCTCGGGGCGTGCCGTTGTCCGAGATCGTCGGGCCGGACGCAAGGCGCTGCTGGAGTGCCTGCGTGATCGGGTCGGTGAAGTCGGCCATGGATCGTCCTTAGAGGAGGTACTTGTTTGCCGGCCCGTTGGAGAGTTTCGCCGTGGGCGCCGAGGTGAGCGGGGCGGTCCCCGCAGCGTTGAGCTTCACCTTCGGCAGCTTCGGCTCCGCGCTGGCGCCCATGATGCCAGAACTGCCGCGCGCTGCGGTCATTCCGGGGAGGCCCAGTTTCGAGAAAACCTTGGTCACGTAGTCGCGGGTTTCCTTCGGCAGCTTCGCCGGGTCAGCGCCGGCGGCCAGCCACTTGTCCGTCTTGCCCGGACCCATGTTGTAGGCGATCAGACCCTGCGCGAGGCCGGTGAGCTCGTTGCCCGACTGTTTCGTGTACCGCGCCACCAGCTGCTGGCGGTACGCTTCGCCTGCCTTCGTGTTCGCCGCGGCCGACGTGTCTGTTGAGCCCGGCGCCAAGCCGAGCTTCTGTTCCTGCTCGCGCGCCGTGTCGGGCATCAGCTGCATGGCGCCAACGGCGCCCTTGGGTGAGACCGCGTTCTGGTTGCCGCCAGACTCGACCTGCACCTGTGCGCTCGTAATGGCATGCGGAGGTGGCAGCTGGCCACCTTGTGGCATTGACCCACCGAAGGCACCTGAGCCGAGCGAACCCAGCACGTCGTAGACGTTCGCGCGCCCCTGCTGGAACCGAGCCTGATTGAGCTTCAGGTTGTCGAGCATGGCGCGGTCGCGCGCCGCCTGCGCCACAATCTGTGCGGACGCAGCGTACTGGCCTAGCTCGTTGCCGGACACATCGGAGCCGTCCTGCCGCTGGAGCCGGTACGCTGGCTGCGCCGGCTTGGAGGGGTCTTCGGGCAGCACGGTGAGGATCAGCGCCGGGCTACCGGGCGGCTTCACGATCGAGCGCACCACGCCCGTCGGCGCGCCGTCCTTGTCGGTGACTGGCGTCGTCGAGATGGTCTGCCAGTTCGTTTTCTCCGCCGCGTTGCTGCTCGACACGGCGATACGTTCCGCCTGATTGAGCATGGCATCGCTCGGCGCGCTCTTGGCGAGCCCGAGCAGCGTGTAGCGGCCTGCGTTGTAGTCGTCCGTGCGCTGCTTCGTAGCGGCCTGATACTGCTGGGTCTGCAGCGCACGCAGGTTGCCGAGCAGGTTCTCAGGTTGGTTGCCGAGCGTTTCCGCGAACTGCTGGATGTTCTGCTGGTTGATCGTCGCCAGTGGCTGGTTGTCGCGCGACATCACCGTCAGCGAGTCCTGACTCGGCGAATACTGCACTTGGCCGTAGCCCATCATCTGCGCAGCGGAATTGAGGAACGGTGCGGCGCCCTGCATGCCACCCAGCGAAGGGTTCTGCGCCATGGTCAGCGCGCGACCGAGCATTCCCTGCAGCTGGGTATCGCCCTGCTGCTTCGCACGGTCACCCCACTGCGCCGAGCCACTGGCATCGCCCATGGCGGCATTGTTCGCCGCCACGCCCGCCCCCAGTCGCGCCTGATCCACCTCACCCGGCTGCGTGCCGGTCGGCGACATCTGGCCCGTCTGGTTGATCGCGTTGCGACCTGCTGTGATCTGGCCCGACATCTGGTCTGCCTGCATGCCGCCCTGCAGGTCGCCGAGTCCGCGCAGGTTCGTCGCGTAGCCACTCAGTGCGCCGCTGTAATCCGGCGGCAGCGAGGACGCGCCGTCGGCGCCCGGCGCCGACGCAGGGACACTGGACCCCGCCTGCTGCGCGGCGCGGAGCTTCTAGGTCGAGCAGGCGCGAATACTGGTCTTCACCGTAGGTATCGTCCATGCCGCGGTTCGACAACGGCGCTTGCGCGTTGCGCAGGTCGGTCTGGAGCTGCGCCTGCCCAGCGGCATCGTTGGTGTACTTGCCCGCGTCGATGGCGTCCTGCACCGCCTGCATGCGGCTGTTGGACCGAGACATTGCGAAACGATCGCCGAGCACCTTGCCGGCAGCAACGCCCTGCAGCAGACCCGTCATGAACCCGCTAGATGCCGACATGTCACGCTCCCGGTCGATGGTATTTATGGACCAGCTTCTCGAAGTGCTGGATACCCAGCTGGCGAACGACGTCAGCAGGCACCACGTACTCGCCCGGCGTCGTAAAGGTCAGGATCTTGTCGCGCGCGGCCATACTCGGCATCACGCGGCCCATGGCGCCACCCTCCGCACGCATCTGCGGGCGCAGCCACGGCGTCTGCATATTGGCGTCCGTGTACGCCGGCGAATTGGCGCCGCGGTCCAGCATGCCTGCGGCGATCGACATCCCCATACGGTCGCGGTCGGACAACATGGCGGGACGTGCCGCGTACACATGATTGACGTCGCCGATCGCCGGCGCGGCGTCGCTGAGCGTGACGTCCGTGTTCGGTTGTGCGATTACGGGCGCTCCAGTGCTCCCGATGATCGGAGGCAGCTGTTCAGGATCGACCACGCCACCTTCCGCCATGAACATCGCGGCCATACCGGCCATGCCGCCGATCGCGCTCATGGTGGACTGCGACTGCTGGTTTTTCATCGCCTGCTGCGACATCTGGTTCTGGAACATCTGGTTCTGGATGCTCGATGCGTTCATGATGCCGTTGCTGGCGCCACCGTAAGACTGGTTACCCAACGACGCCCACGACATCGGCGAGCCGGTCAGCTGTGAGGACAGGCCGAGCGAACTCTGGCGGATGCCGGACGCCGTGGCGCCGATCTGCGACGCGTTGGCGTAGACGTTCGCGCCCGACTGCATGTTGCCGGCGGCGCTGTTGCCTGCCTGCGTGCCCGTGCCCAGTGCTCCCAGCGCCTGCGAGGGCAGGTTGTTGCCCATGTTGATCGCATTGCCGAGCATGTTGTACCCGGTCTGGATCGTGTTCTCGCGCGCCGTGTTGGCGTTGAGCGCGCCCTGCGCCGCGCCGGCGACACCGAGCTGACTCGACAGCGACGACGACATCACCTGCGACGGGTCGATACCCATCGACGCGAGCTGGGACATCTGGTTGTTGCGCTGCGCCTCGATCTGCGTCTGGTTGTCGGCCAGCGCCTGAGCCGCAGCAGCAGCTTGCTTCTCAGGCGACGAGTACGCCTGCGCTTCCTTGATGTATTGGTCTTGCAGCGGCAGGATCGTGTTCGTGTAGCGCGCGCGGTCCTCCTGCGCGTACTGCATGGACTGGTCCATGGCCGACATCTGCTTGTCAGCGACTTGGCGCGAGATGGCGTTGGCCGCGTCCGCCTGATCCAGCGCGCGGCTCTGCAGACCCATCTGCGTGTCGTACTGCGCCTGACTCTGCTGCAGCTCTTGGTTGGACAGGTCCATGTAGCGGTTGAACTGCTCCGCGGACATGTTCATCTGCTGCTGCGCCTGCGCCAGCTGCTGCTTGGAGATCTCCAGCTGCGCGTTGCTGAGCGGGGTCAGGTCGGGCGGCTTAGGCGTGCTCTTTTTTCCCACCGGAGTGCTCCTCAGCTACTCGTACACGAAGTGGAAGTACCCGCCGGGTGTTTCCCCGAGCGCCCGTGCGCCCATCCTGACGTTGATATTAACCGCCAGCGTATGGTTTTTCCATGCCGCACTGTAGACCTTCCGCCCGGTGCGAACCCTCCCCCATATCAACCGGACGACCCGGCGCGACGCCGCGGGGGAATGGTTCGTCGGGAGGGCCACGATCACACTGTCGCCATCCTTCTCCGGGCAGAGCTTGAACCCGATCACGCCGTCCGTGCCGAGATGTGTCAGCTCCCACTCCCCGGCAGCGAATTCGCCGAACGGCTCGATGGGGGCGCCCACCGTCTCGTGCGCCGACATCACGCGCGCGTAGAGCAGGCGCGCGAGGTAGTTCGGGTCGTCACACACCGGCGTTCTTCAGCCGGGCCTCCACCGCTGCCAGCCGCTGCTCGAACTCGAACTTCCGAGTCGCGCGCTGGTCATCGTCGGTGACACCCTGCAGCATGTTGACCGCCTCGGCGAGCTTCTCCAGCTGAAACTTCGGCGTCGCGCCGATGTGGGTCGTGACATCGATTTTCTTGACATCCGTCATGGGACGTTCTCCAGTTCTTTCCGCGTACCGGCCAGCACTACCGAGAACACTGAGAGGGTGCCGGATACCTCGACTTCCCACTTTACCGCCTTGAAGCCCGACGGCAGGTTAACCGGCTCCTCCGAGTTCACCACACCGACCCACACGAGCGTGTCGTCCGCGTAGACCTTCACGCCGATCGAGTCCGAGGCCAGCGACTGCTGTGGGACACCCAGCCCGTTGATGCCGCCCTCGTTGATGCCCTTGTCGTCGATGGCGTAGCCCGATGGGTCGAACGGCGGCGGTGCCGGCGGCGCCGGTGCGTTGCCGAACGCGAGGAAATCGCCGCGCACCTGCAGTACGCCCATGTTCACCGGCTTCGGCACCATGAACGGTTTCGACCGCCACACGAACACCAGCGGGCTGTCCACCGCACCATCCCACTGGAACAGCTGGTCACCGATGATGACGTGCGCACTATTGTCCACGGCGGAGTTCTTGATCCGCTTCACGCCGTTGACCTGCAGGTCCGTGAGGCCCGTCGTCGCGTCGTCGAAACCGAGCGAGTAGCCCAGCTGTGACGAGTAGAACCCGAAGTACCGGCTCTGGTAGATCGCGCCGGACGTCGACACTGGCGGGAACCGCGCCAGCCAGTCCTTGCGCGTGGCGAACGCGTTGCTGTTGTTCACCACGCCGTCGGCCGAGAGCGAGATCAAGCCATCCAGCGACGGGTAGAACGCAGCGGTCGACGTGCACACGAAGCCGTCCTGCGACAGGCAAGGGATGACTTCGCCGAAGTTCTGTGTGGAGAGCGACGTCGGGCTCGTGCCTGACACCACGGCTGGGCGTCCGGTCGTGCCGATCACCAGCAGCGAACCGATCCACCCGATGGCCACGATGTCTTCAGGCACCGCGATCTGGTAGCTGTCGGGCCATGCGTGCGGGAACCACGGCACGCTGAAATACACCGTGCGACCCTTGAACGCCGACAGCATGCCGTTCGGGCCAGCACACAGACCCTTCAGGTCGGCCGGCGGCGCATCCCATTGCAGCGACTGCATGGCGGGCTGCGTCGCCAGCGTGGTCTCTGACATCACATCCGAGTAGCTGGCAGGCACGCTGCCGATGTCCCACTCCACCACTTCACGATATGTGACGGTGTTCGAGGTGAGCGACGCGATCGTGCGGTACATCCGCAGCTTGATGATGTTCGGGTTCGTGGGCGCCACCAGCGTGTTTGCGTTGGTGATCGTCCACGTGCCGTCACTGTTGCCCGACACAGTGATCGTGGACGTGTCGCTGGCCGGGCCTTCCTCGCCGTACTTCGACACGAGGATGAACGTGTACACGCGCGTAACGGCATTCGCCGATGTACCACCCGCGGTGGCGATCGCAGGCGTCGTCCCGAACGTCGGTGGGGGTAGGCCGACCGGTTGGCCCGGCGTGCCCGCCTCGACATCGGCCATCGTCGTGATGGTGAACTTGATACCATCCGTCCAGTAGAGCCGGTTGTACGCATCGTTGATGATCGGCGCCTTCACCACGTCCGTGCGCTGGTCGAACGGGATGTAGTAGTTCGTCAGCGTCGGGTCGTTCGGGTGGCGGTAGTGAAAAACGTCCTGCAGGTTGGGGTGCGACGCATACGTCGCGAGCAGCTTCAGCTGGCTCCAGCTGCGAAGCTCGCCAGAGAACAGCTGCGCATTGAGCGCGTACTGCGCAGCGTTGTCAGGCAGCAGTCGGCTTCCCAGTCGCGGGATGATGCCGCCGAAGCCAGAGATGCGCAGGATCGTCATTGACCCTAGTCCCTCGTGTACGTGAGCGAGACCGGCACGTCCACGTAGCTCGACGTCGTGCCATCGGAAACGGTGCAGCGCGCAACGGCGTCGAGCGTATTGAACACCTGCGCGGAAAAATAGGTCGACGCACTACTGGGCGCGTTTATTGTCACTGAGCCAGAGATGATGCTCCAGCTGTAGGTGTAGGCGGCATTGCCACCGTGCCCAGTGACGGTGACCGTGTTGCTGGCCACGAAGCCGCTCGGGTTGGGGCCGCTACCACTACCAGACACAGACGTAGGCGCCGCCGTGGCTGTCACCGGCTGGTATTTCACCGCGCCGGCCAGCTGCGCCAAACGGATCGGAGGTGCCGTCGGAACACCAGCGTTCTGCGCCGTATCCGGTACCCACGCACCACCGCGCACGAACGCGTGCAGCGGCGTGCCTGCCGGCGCGCCGAACTCCGCGCGCACCGCAGACAGGGACACCGGAGGCCCGGGGACCGCCATCAGATCTGCACTCCGCGCGAGCGTGCGTCTTCGATAAGCGCCTGCAAGACGCGCGTGATCGGTGACGTCATCCGCTGGTAAGCCATACCCTTGAGTTTCTTGTCGCCGGGACCCTCGAAGATCAGCTCGGGGGTGACGTCCGCCTGCTCGTCCGCAACGAACCCGAAGTCAGCGCGGTCCGTTTGCAGGTTGTGGTAGCGCACCGGGCGCGACTGCATGACGATGCCCACGGCGTCGTCGAGCGCCATGCTGTCGATGTTTTCCTTGATCCGCATGTCGGAACTGTCGATCACAGAGCCGCCCGTGATCGTGCCAGTGAACGTGATGCTGGCAGCATTCGTCGCGTTGTTCTGCGGGCGTGCGGCGAGCGCCGCATCGAGCCCGTTGGTCATCGCCGTCGAAAGCGCTGCGGCACCGATCGACGTCGCGAGCGCTATGTTGCCAGAGCCGTCGAAGTTCGCACTGCCTGTGACCGTCCCGGTCAGTGCGATGTTTCGCGCGTTGGTGAGCTTGTTCGCGTTCGCAACGGTCGTGGTCGCGACCCACGCTTTCGATGCGATAGCGCCCATCCCCGTGGCGTCGACCTGCATCGTTACGTCCGCGCCATTCCACCCCACGTAAACCTTGTTCGTCAGCTGGCCTGCGCCACCACCCTGCTGCACGGGCGTGAAGTTGAGCTTTGCATTCCAGCGCGCATCGCCGAACGTCTGCAGCGGCGTGTCGAACTGCGCGATCGGGAGCTTTGCGTCGCCGTCGAGCGTCGCGACACCATTCGCGGTGCCAGCGAACGCCGTCCAGTCGATGTTGCCGAGCATGCCTGCAGTGATCCGCATCTCGACCAGCGTCGAGGCAGAAAACGCGCGAGCGAGTGTTCCCTCGCGTCCGCGAGTCACGGTCAGCGTGTCCGCCGTACGCGCGGTGCACTCGACGATCTCGATATTGCCTGTGATGTCCTCGATCGTCAAAAGAAACGTCTTGCCAGCCGCCGGCATCGGAAACAGCGCGCCGTCGCCGTTGGGCAGCGTGATGGCGGGGTCCGTCGGTGCGACGTTGCCGAGCAACGAGCTGCGCGCATTGTTGGCGTAGAGGTACTTGGCCATGTCAACGAATCCTGCCGGCGAAGGTGGGTGCCTTCACGCGCGGCTGCGCCGTCGCACCACCACGCCGTACTTTGGCGCGGAGTGCCTGCTTCGCCTTGGTGAAGTTCATCATGTGGTAGCTGGCCATGGACGTGTCGCGCCACGGCTTGGCAGGCATCGCGAAGAACTGCGCGAGCGCGCCGGACGCGACCTTCTCCGCGTAGTCGTCGAACAGGTCGTCGGGCACGTAGTCGTCCGCGGGGTCCTGCGTCAGCTGCTTGTAGATCAACACGGTGACCGGGTAGGCAGCATCCGGCGGCCGGTTGATGCGGATGACGCCGGGGTACAGCTGCCACCAGCCATCTGGCGTGCCGGGCTCAGGCAAGTAGCCCTCCGGCCAGCGATGGGACTCGACCACCGACGGCATCGACCGCGATGGGTCCGTCGGGTAGGGCATCGACAGAATGCCCGCAATGAGGCCGCCGTCGCGCGCTTCGACGCGGTAGTCCGTCACGCCGGGCTGGAACGTGAGCGGGACAGCCTCACGCCACATGGTCGTCGAGCGCTGCCAATCACGGATCGCCTTGCGCAACTCGAAGTCCACCATGGGCGCATCGACACCGCGGAGCACTGGCATGATGTAGTCGTAGAAATCCTTGAAGTTCGCCATCACGCGGCTCCGATCAGTTTCTGCGTGAACGCCGTGATGAACGTCATCGCGCGGCCGTCGACGGCAAACTCGTCATCACGGATCTCCGCCCAGCCGGCGACATACCCAACGCAGGCGCTGAAGCACGTATCGGCTAGGGGGAAGTCAACCGCCGAGTAGTCAGTCGAGGGGTCGGTCGAAACGAAGCTGCGGCTGAGCTGGAACGTGCCGACGAACATGTCGGGGCGGAGGCGCTTCGCCTCGGACACCGCATCGTTGAGATACCCCACGAGATCGCTCGTGGGGTATCGGAAGCCACGCCCTTGGTCCTGATCTTGGAGGACCTGACGAACGCGATCCAGCAGATCAGAGACCTTGTAACCCATGGCGTCCTCGATTACTCGGTGGAAATTTCTTCCTCGCCAGTATCGCCGGCGGCAGGCGCCAGATCAACGGGCGCGGGGTCAGCAGGCGCAGGCTCGAACTGCAGCACGGGCTCGACGGGCACGGGGTCAGCGGGCGCAGGCTCGAACTGCAGCACGGGGTCGGCGGGCACGGGGTCGGCGGGCAGCGGCGGCGTGGCAGCAGCCTTCTCGGTGCCTGCAACGCCCTCGAACTCGCCCGGATTGCGGTCCTCGTACCCCGCCGGGAACTTCAGTGCCGCGACGGTTTCACCGCTCGGCTTGTGCAGGTAGTGCGAGAACAATGCCTCGACTTTCTCTTCGATCTTGGACATGACGCCTCCATGGGCCGGAAAGAACCCCCGGCCGAAGCCGGGGGTAAGGTCACGCTGCGAGAAACCTCGCTACGCTTAGCCCTTCACCGCATACGCGGTGGCGAGCGCCGTCGGCTGCGGCACGCCACGGCCGTAGACCTGCAGGCCGCGCATGATCGTGCCGAACGTGCTCTCCGACCGGATGGTCTCCGACTTCACCAGCTGGGTGGCGAAGGTCAGCGCCATCGGGTGGATCGCGTAGATGTACGACGCGGTGGCCGCGCCTTCCACCGCCGTCGGCATCAGGTTCGAGCCGTAGATCTCGAACCGGTCGATGGTGCCGAGCAGGCCGTTGCGCATCACGCTCACCGTGTCACCGGTGATCGACGCGTTGCGCAGGTCGGACTTTTTCAGCATCGCCGCGTAGGACATCGGCATGACCAGCTTGCGGCCGGTCTCGGGGATGTTCTGCTCGTCCAGCACCAGACCGAGATCGATGATCGTGTCGATGATGTTGGCCGGCGTCAGCGAGAGCGGTGCACCGGTGGCACCGAGGTTGATGTTGGCCGAGATACGGCCCGCCGTCGCGCCCTTGTTCGCCGCGGCCGCGCGGGTACGCAGGAACGCCAGCACCTCGGTATCGACGGTGATCTTCATCTTCTCGGACGCGTTGTCCGCCCACGGGCCGGTCATGTTGAACATGGCCTGCGCATCGGCGACGTCGTCGAGGATGAACGACCAGTAGTTGCCCTGATCGATCATCAGGTCCAGCGTGGTCTGCGTCGGCCGCTGATTGGTGAGGTTGTCACCCATCTTGTACGGCGTGATGGTGATGTCCGGTACTTGGTTGATCACCACGGTGTCGCCCATGTTCTTGATCTCACCGAGGTAGTCGGTGGTCGAGATCGCGGGGACGACAGCGGCGTCGTAGAAGCGCTCCAGCAGCTTGCGCGACCAGAGGGTCGGGATGATATTACCGGAGTAATCCGGCTGCCCTGCGGCGATGGGATAGACGGCCATGATGGCTCCTCAGTAGTGGCGGATCGCGTTACCGGCGGCGCGTGGAGTCGGCAAACCGACTCTCCGCCACTGCCCGGTCCATGTCGTCGGCGATCTCCTGCCACTTCGCTTCGCGACCCTTCCACTTGCCCTTCGTCTTCTCGTCGTAGTGACGGTTGACGTCTTCCACCGTGTACGTCCGCTGCGGCCGCGCATTGCGGCCGGGCGACGTCGAGGCAGCTGAGGCTGAGGGGGACACAAGCGCAGCGGCGGGATTCGCCGGCGGAGGCGTGGCGGCTGGACGGGCATTGCCGTCAGCCATTCCCACGTCCTGCTTGAATCGATTGATCATCCGAGCGCATCGGTCAGCGTCCCCCCTCTGGAAAGCTCGCTGGATGATGCCCAACCTCGGCTCGTCGCTATCTTCACCGACTTTTTGCAGCCAGTCAACAAACCGCGTGTCACCGCTTTCGTGCATGTGATTGATATGTTCCCAGTCGGGAGCGCCCTGCGCATCGACCACCAGCTGGTTCATGCGCGCGGCGAATTGCTGCTCGACCGTGTTCCGGGTCACCTGCGCCGTCGCCTCGGAGGTGTTGCGCACGCCGGCCAGCGCCGACTCCATGCTCTGGATCTTGTCCAGCAGCGGCCGGACGCCATCGCCCACGATACGGCGCACGAAGTCCGTCAGGTCGGCGCCGTATTCCTCGATCTCCTGCTCGGTCACGCTGGACCGCGGCGCGGCCGGCGCCGGCGCGGCAGGCGGCTGCTCGACCCGGCGCTCCAGCATGCGCTCCAGCGTCTGCGAACGGCCGCGCTCGGCCGCCAGCTCGGCGTTGGTGCGGTTGAAGTTACCCTCCAGCGTCGCCAGCCGCTGCTGCAGCTGTGCGTACGCCTCGGCCGTGATCGGACCCGTGCCGGACGGCGGTGCGCCGTCGCCACCGATCTGCGTGACCTGCTGGCCTACGCCGAACTGGGTATCGGGGTCACGCGGCGCGCCATCGGGCGCCGGGGCGCCATCGTCCGGTACGCCATCCGCGTTCTGGATCGCCGTGATCTGTTCGTCCGCCTCACGGGCGGCGTCGCGTACGCGCTGGGGGGTAGCCATTAGGTATTTTTCCTGTTGAGGATAGCGATGATGTCGTTCAGCTGTTGTGCCCGACCTTGGAGGTTCGGAACGGCCGCTGACGTGTTGGTGACGAGTGCATCTTTCTGCTGCGCGAGCAGGTCTTCCATGCAGGTCAGGACGACCTTGAACGCCGGGCTGAGCCGAAGGGCGCAAACCGCTTCGGTCAGCCGCAGCTGGGCTTCCTTGCTGTACGCCTTCGGGACCGTCAGGTCACTCACGAGACGGTGACCGACGGCGCCTGACGCTTGTTGCCGTTCTTGTTGCCCGACTTGTTCGCCGGGAACGGCTTCAGGGTGGGGGTCTTGACCGGGGTCGGTGTCTGCGAGGTCTTGCTGCTGATCACTTTCGACTTGCCGGTGCCGAGGTTTGCCTTCTGTGCCATGGGATCATGCCTTCGGTGGTGCCGCGCCATCGGCGGCGGGTTGCGGTGCCGGCGTCGCCGGGACGTTGGGCGCCTGCGCCGACGGCGGGGTGCCGGGGCCAGACGGACCACCCATGGCGCCACCCGGCGCCGGAGGGTTGGGTTGCTGCGGCGGCTGGCCGGGTGCGCCCTGACCGGGCGCCACGCCCATCTGCGGCACGCCGCGGCCGATGGAGTCGGTGGGCAGCTGCAGGTCGTTGGCCATTTCCTTGATCAGCTCCGTGCGGAACTGCGGGCCGACGATCGCAAGGTCGGTGGGGTTCGCCGTGACCTGCAGGAACTGCGCGCGGCGCATGCGCAGCTGGTCGCGCTGCACGAGCTGCGTGGCGCCCTTCGCCACCACGTTGATGTCGCCGTCGTCCACGAGGTCGGGCCGCGTCAGCGACAGGTAGATGTTCAGGTCGATGACGGCCGGCTCGATCACGTTCTTGTCGATGCTGGTGACCGCCTGTTTCATGGTGCGGTTCGCGGCGTCCATGAGCATCGACAAGCCGCTCGATGTGCGGCCGATCGTCGACATCCCCTGCGGGTCGCCCTGCATGAACTGCGGCATGGCGCTGAAGATGTCCGCCATCTGCATCAGCTTCTCCAACACACCCATCAGCTCGTTGGCGTTCGAGCTGGGCTGGAAGAAATTGATCGGCGGCTGGCTGCCTTGGCCCATGGGGTCATCCGTGAATGGCCAGACCTTCCACGGGAACATCGTGAGGTCTTTCTCCTCGGGGTCGAGCCGACCTTCGTTCACGGCCACCTGCGGGCCGCTGGCGATCGCCATGTTGTTGATCAGCGCGCGGAACGTGGCGTTGCCTGCGTCGCAGATGTCCTCGATCATCTTCGGGACGCCGAGGCCGATCACGCTGCCGGGCACGCGCTCGAACGAGTCGATGTAGAACGGCTTGTTGCCGAGCGGGTGCGGGTTGATGCGCACACCGATCACCGTGTCGTCGATCAGCCAGCCCGTGATGTTCAGATCCTGCGTGGCATCGGGGACATCCTTCGCGTCCATACCCCAGTCGATCAGCAGGTCGCCGCTCACACTGCCATGGAACTCCAGCATCGGGAACGGCCGGTCCACGGCGTCCGTGCGGTAGCTCTGCGTCTGGTCGGACTCGCGCTGCTCCAGCACCGAGCGCTCCCACTCCGTGTACGAGAACCAGTCCTTGAACGACTCCGGCTGACGGTCGAGGATCGACTTGATCGCATCGGTGTCGTAGGCCGGCAGCCCAATCAGGGACTGCAACGCCTGCCGGTTGATCCGTTGCTTATGGACGATGTAGCCGTCCTGCGCCGACTGGGACCATGGCGCGACGTAGACGTCGAACGGTGAGCACCGCTCCCACGTCATGGTCGGCTCGTTCTTGACGACGGCCTTCCCACCTTCCCAGTGCATCTGGTTGCGGTAGTACACCACCGGTCCCTTCAGCACGGCGTAGGGGAATGTGGCGATGTCTTGCAGGAACGACCAAAGCGCAGAGTAGAACCCACCCTGCTGCAGCAGGTCGTCCAGCTGGTTCTCGCGCTGTCGCAGTGCCTGCGTGGAGTCCTGCATCTTGTGCTGATACAGCATGTCGCGCAGGTCGCGCCGGCGTGCGAACAGCATCTGCGGGGTCAGCTGAATCGGCTGGCCGCTGGCTGCCGCGTCGTTCTGCGCCTGCCGAACCTCGGTCTGCAGCAGTTGCGCGATCATGCTTTCCGTCTCGGTGTCGAGCGGCATCTCCGGCTCGGCCGTCGACTCGATCCCCCACGGTCGATCCGTGGATGTGTAGACGTCGCGCAACGCCGCGGCGACGCCTCGGATCTTGTTGGCGGCCAGCCGCAGGAACACGTCCGTCGACTCGGAGTCCTGAATCTGCTTCAGCTTGTCCGGGGCGTACTCGCCGCGCGAGGCGCGCAGGGCGGCAAGCAGGTCATCGTCCACGCCGCGCAGCTTGCGCGTGTCGCGGGATGCCTCGTAGGCGTCGCGGATGTATTTCGCGAGGCCCGAGGCGATCGATTCATTGGCGGCGGACGATGGCGCCGTGGTATCTGTTGGGTCAGCGCTCGACCCCATACCACCCATGGCGCCGCCGTCGGACGTTGCCGGGACGGGTACACCCAAGGTGCCGCGCAGGAGGGGGGTGGCCACGTTGTCGTCTCCGTCCGAGTTCCGGGTAATATACAGACGCGACCCCGAGGAGTCAGCATGTTCGTTCCCAACACCCCTGCGCCGACATCTGCGGCCATCGAGGGTCCCACCACGCTTCCAGCCGCTTCTCCGCTCGCGGTGGGCGTCTCGGATCGATTCCTGCAGTACGACGCTCGCGAGCTGGCGCGCCGCATTGTAGCCGGGCTGGACCAACCCCTGCAGCTGGCCATCGGCATGGGCCTGACGCCCGAGCAGTGGCAGGTGCTGGAGTTCCATCCCCACTTCATGAAGCTCATGGGGGAGGCGCGCGACGAGGCGAACAGCGCCAACGGGCTTGTCGATCAGGTGCGCCTGAAGGCGCTCATGGCGCTCAACGAGGGCGGCGTGCTCGACATGGCCTCGATCATGGCCGACCCCAAGACCGCACCGAACATCCGCAAGGGCGCGTTCGACTCACTGGCGGACGTCGCCGGCATCACCCGCCACAAGGACCAGCAGGCCAGCCAAGCCGGCGCCGGTCCACTGATCACGATCATCATGCCGGGCGGGAACGCCTCGCCGCGTGTGATCGGTCCCGTGGTCTCGGAGCAGTGACGGCATGAAGACCTACGAGGCCAGCCCGACCGTCGCGCAGCTCATGCTGAGCTACCGCTATTCGCGCGTGTCGACCCTGCTGGGTCCGATCGGCGGCGGCAAGACGGTGGGCATCATCATGACGCTGCTGAGTATCATGAACGCGCAGAAGGCCGACGAACGCGGTCGCCGCCGCACGCGCTTCGCCGTGGTCCGCAACACGAGGCAGCAGTTGAAAGACTCGGTGCTGAAGTCCGTCCACGACTGGCTGCCGCCCAACGGATCGAGCATCCTCTGGCGCGAGACAGACATGACGCAGGTCATCTCCTACCGCATGGAGGACGGCACGCAGGTCTACAGCGAATGGGTGTTCCGTTCCCTCGACGACGCCGACGACGCCCGCAAGCTGCTCTCCGTGGAGTACACCGCGGGCTGGCTGTCCGAGTTCCGCGAGATCCCCGTCCAGCTGCTCACCGACCTGCGCTCGCGCATGGGGCGCTACCCCTCCATGAAGGACGGCGGCTGCACGTGGCACGGCGTGCTGGCCGAGTCGAACATGCCCATCGAAGGCAGCGAGTGGCACCAGCTGCTGGAGGTCGACCGCCCGAGCTGGCTGAACCCACTCATGCAGCCGCCAGCGATGCTGCGGAAAGAGGACGGCGGCTTCGAGCCGAACCCGATGGCGGAGAACGTGAAGTGGCTCGCACCGGGCTACTACGAGGATCTGGCCGAGGGCGCGACCGAGAACTGGATGAAGTCGATGGTGCTGTGCGAATACCCGCCCAGTCTCGATGGCAAGGCGGTATACCTCGGCACGTTCAAGCGCCACCAGCACGTCAGCGAACTCCCACTGCAGACATGGCAATTCGGTGACTTCTCGCCCTCCCTGCTGATCGCCGTGGACCAAGGGCGCAACCCGGCAGCATTGATCTGCCAGCAACAACCCCGCGGCACGCTGTACGTCCTGCGCGAGCTGTTCGGCCAGAACATGGGCATGGACCGGTTCGGCACCGAGGTGCTGCGCCCGGCGCTCGCCGAGCGCGGGTTCGTCGGGCTGCCGTGCACGCTGGTGATCGATCCCGCTGGCTTCCAGAAGTCACAGATCAACGACCTGTCGCCCGCCGAGGTGCTGAAGCGCATGGGCTTCGCCGTCATGCCGGCGCCTACCAACGACATCATGCGGCGCATCGAAGCCGTCGAGCGCACGCTGCAGCGCAGCGATGGCCTACTGATCGACCCCGGGTGCAAGGAACTGATCCGCGGCCTGACCAGCGAGTACCGGTTCCGCACGAAGCGCAACGGCGAGCTGGAAGACCGGCCCGAGAAGAAGCACCCCGTGTCGGACCTTCAGGACACCTTGCAGTACGCCGCGCTGGTCGCCGGCGGCGTCAACCGCAGCGCGCTGTTCGGGGGTGGCGTGAAGCGCACGCAGGTGCGGCGCAGCCTCAAGGCGTTCACCTGATCGGGACGACATCCGACTTGTCGTCGAAAATTTCGCCGCGGGAGATGTCGCCTTCCCCTTCGGTGAACGTCCGCTGTGCCAGCGCGAGGATACCCACCACCTGTGTTTTCATGGTGCAGGCTTCGCCGAACGCATGCAGTCGGATCTCGCCATTGTTGCTGTAGGTGGTCACCAGCAACGTGCGTACCGACACGGGGTCGCCATCGCTGTCGACGCCGTAATCTCCACGCTCGATCACATCCGCCATGTGGCGCAACCGACCAACGACATCGCGAAGGGAGGGGATCAGCTTGCCCGTGGCATCAGGGCGGATCGGCGTGGGAGTGTCCATGTCACTTCTCCGGTGCGCAGCGGATCGCCACGACACGCAGCGTACCGTATGCCTGTGCGTCTGCCGCCTTGCTGGTCAGGATCGCCCGTGCCTGCGCGTCGGGCGCGAGCAGCAGGTAGCCGCCGGGCAGGCGCGACAGCAGCGCCGGCGTCGCCTCCAGCGCAGACTTCAGGCACTCAGCCGGGACCGGCACCGTGGGCTGCGCCACCGGTGGCACCGGCCGCGGCGTCGTAGAGCTGCAGGAACTCAGGAGAAGCCACAGGATGACCGGGGCACACCACTGCAGGATGACTCGGGGCCACCTGCGGCGCGGGATGGAAGTCGACATGGCTGATCTTCTCCGTGAGGGTCTGGTTCGTCGTACGCAGGTCGGCCAGCTGGCTGTTCAGTGTGGACGTCTTGCTGCGCTCCTGATCCAGCTGGTTCGCGATCCGTTTCGCTGCAGCGCGCTCGTCCTCGATCCGCTGGTCCATCACTTTCTGGTCGTGGTCGATCTGCGCCTTCAGGTCGGCGGCAGCGCTGGCGCGGTGGATCAGCGTGCACAGGCCGGAACCGACAATCGCGCCGATCACGAACGCGATGGCCACGATGGCGAGTTTGATCTGCGAGGTCATGCGGCGGGCTCCATATTCGCCGCGCGCAGCTGGGCGCGCAGCTTGTCAACGAGGTCTTCGGCCTGCCGCGCGCGGCGGATCGCGGAGTCGACCTGATCGGAAACCTGTTTCAGCCGTGCGTCGAGTGCGTCCATGTCGGCACGCCATTTCGCACTGGCGCTCTCGTGCTCGTCACGCAGCTGCTTCACCATGGTGTTGAGCATGGTGATCGTCTGGCTGTACGCCTGAAACGAGTCCACCTGCACCGCAGCCTGCGCGTCGGCGACACCATCGACACGGCGGTTCGCCGACCACCTCCGGATGACGCCCCATGCGGCGCCTGCCACAAGAACAGCGCCACCGATGATCTTCCCGACATCGATGCTGAGGTCGGGATTGGGAGGCGCCGGCAACATCACTATGCAGTCTCCCGGTCGCGCGGCGTCAGATCCGTGCGGACCACGGCATGGAGCGCCATGATGCACGTGATGATGTACCCCACGAAGTCGGGATCGACATGGGGGGCAGTGAGGATCGTACCGCCCGTGACGCCAACCCACAACCCGAATGTCGCGATGTTGGTCACAGCCGCGAACGCTGGCCGCGCATGCGGGTCGAACAGGCGCCACCACAAGAACGCGGCGTCGACCGCGAACGCCAGCGCCCACCAGTGCCGGAACCCGGAGACCAGCACATAGGTCGTGTCGGCGGACGGCACCACGTGCGCTGCCGCGGTGAACACGGCATACAGCGTCGCCGCGATCGCCAGCAGCATGCGCACGGCGATCGTGGAACCGTATCGGATACCTTCGTAGGTCGCTTTCACATCAATCGGCAAGTGCATGAAGCGCAGCCTTATAGGCCGGTGGCCATCGACTGTCATCTGGCTTCCCCGGCCGCCATAGTCGCAGATAGAGCGCATACGCACCAGCCGGGTCAGTGGGGAGCGGCAAAGGGTCAGTCCAGAGCAGCAAACGGGCGAACACGGCACCCAGCAGGTCGTTGGTCTCCATCGCCACGTACACGGTGTCGACGGTCGGCATGACGCCCAACTCGGTGCATGCGGCAACGGCCATGGCTCGACTGGTTTGGTCGCTGAGCACGCCGCGGATGCCGCCCCGCTCGAACTGCCAGAACGACCGCGCCGGTCCACCGCCCGTCTGGACGCGCGTCCGATACCCCGACTCCTGACCGCCGATCGCCAGACCGATCACATCGGCGCGTCCGGACCGCACGAGCGGCGGCAATATCGCCATGGCGGGGCGCCAGACCTGTGCCAGCACGGCGTCGACGGTTGTCGGTAGCGTCAGCACGTCACTCTCCTTTCAGCTGGTCGGCGCAGTGGCCGGGCGCCACAACGTCCATCAGACGGCATAGCACGCACCCCCACCGTCGTCCGGCGACCTGTGCCTTCGCCGCGCGCAGGCTCACCGTCTCGTCGCTGCGACCGTTCGCCGCCACGTTCACCGCCTCGTCGATCTCCACGGCGATGCGCATGCCCTTCGCCGGCACGCGGAACACACAGAGCAGATACCGCACGAGCGCCAGTGCAGCGCCAGCGGCGATCATGGGGAACAGCAAGAGGAGCGTCAGGCGTGACTTCACGGTGCACCTCCATGCACGACCCACCCGCTATCCGCAGCTTTCGGCGCCTGCGCGAGGATCTCGTCCACAGTGAGCGCGGCCAGTGCTGCAGGTGCCATCGCCGCAAGCGTCGCCTGCTGGCCGTAGGCCCACGTCCAGAGCGCGTCACGGTACGCGAGCATGGCCTTGGCGTCGGTGTCCCACTGCGTCACGCTGCTGCCCACGTAGCTGATACAGGACAGCGCCGTGTCGTAGCCGTTCTGCTTCGCGACCCCATCGACCCACGACTGCAGCTGCGGTAGGAACCGCGCCACGATGTCAGCGACGGTGGGCGGTGGCAACGGCTGGATCGTGGATTCGTCCTCCGGCCACTGTGGGTTTCCACGCGGAATGAATGCGCCAGTGTCGGTGTCGAAAATCACATCAGGATTAGTGGTTTGCTGATACATGGTCAAAGCTCCGCGTCTGCTGTCCAATGACCCTGCATATTAATCGCCGTCATGGCTGCTGTCGTGACAGCACCAAAAGAGAATGTCTTTGTGCTGATAGTCGAGCTAATAGGCGTGACATCCGCACCCCCGAATGCGTCTCTGACTTTGCCTGAAACCCCCGCTGTCGTATACGGCGTCACGCTAGGCACGGCGCGCTTCTCCACTTTGAATATCGAGCCCACATTAACAGTGTAGGTTGCTGACGGTAGTGGTGACATAAAGAATTGCATGATCCCCAATGTCGTGTTCGTTCCGGGCGCCGTGCCCACGTCGTAAGACTTCTCGAAATACCGCTGGCACAAAGACAACTCCAACCCGAATGGACGCATCTCGAACGGCGTCGGCACGCTCCCCACTTCCAGCTGTACCTGCGCAATATCGAACGTGCCGGACTGCTGGCCCATCGTTCCCGTGTCAACGTTGAATGTCGAACCCGCATCGTACCAAAACCAAAATCGCAAAGTGTCATCGCCATTGGTCCCCATCGTTGCTCCGGCAATGGACGGCATTACAATGGTAGCTGAAAACTTCTGCCACGCTGTCGTCAGGCTGAACTGGGTTACACCTATCTGTAGCGCGGGTGCTGACGGGGCGCCCCCCGAGCCGAAGTATTGTGCGAATTCTGTCGCTAGCTTCTTGGGCGCATCTGCCTTGGCCCAAAAACTAAGCGTACAGATTTGACCCGCCGATGGCGCAACACCCTCCATGCGGTATTCACTGCGAGCGTAATTGCTAGCACCCGCAACAGACGCAATAACCGCGCGATGAAAATAAGCGGGACCATTCGGCACTGCGGTTTGACCCGTGGCGAACGACTGCCTACTTGGCGCGATGGTTGTGCCGGCGCTGCGGTCGATCCAACGATCCGCTGTATAAATACTGTTTGCATAAGCCGCCCAAGATGTTCCGCGTTGCCAGAAGTCGAAGTTCCCGTTTATCAGCAGGTTCTTGAATCCGGGCGACGTCCATCCCCACGCCGGCGCGGACGCCGCACCCTGTGACACGGGCACCTGACCGGCGGTCGACCCGGTGCCCAGCATCTTCGCTGTCGTGATCGGCAAGATCGCGTTCGCCGTGTTGCTCGCCGCCGTGGCGGTCGCACTCGCCGCGTTCGCCGTGGTCACCGCCGCGTTGCTGTTGTCCAGCGCCGACTGCGCCTTCCCGTCGATCGCGTTGGCGGTCGCACTCGCCGCGTTCGCCGTGGTCACCGCGGCGTTGCTGTTGTCCAACGCCGACTGCGCCTTCCCATCGATCGCGTTCGCCGTGTTCTGCGCTGCCGTGGCGGTCGCGCTCGCCGTGTTCGCCGTGGTCACCGCGGCGTTGCTGTTGTCCAGTGCCGACTGCGCTTTCCCGTCGATCGCGTTCGCGGTCGCACTCGCCGCATTCGCCGTGGTCACCGCGTCCCCTGCCGCCGCCTGCGCGGCACTCGCCGTGGTCGAGGCGGCATTCGCCGTACTGATCGCGGTGTTCACACCCACCTGATCGGCGACAGTCACGCCGATGTCGGCCGTAGTCAGGTACGACACCACGGGCGGCGCCACGGGCACGGGCACAGCATGCGGGTACTGCGCGAGGTTGATCCCCTGCGCCGCCAGCGCCTGCGGCACCTCGATGCTGTACACAGGCTGGCCGCTGTTGAACCGTTCATAGACCTGCCACGTCCACCCGGTCGGCTGCGCGCCGGCGTCGGTGCAGGGTAGGTCCAGCATGAAGTGGCCCGTCGCGTCGAGGTTCGCGATGATCCGGCGCGGCACCACGCCGATCGTCAGCCCATTCTCGTCGAGCACCACCACGCGCTGTGAAGTCTCGAACCAGACGGACCCTTCGTTCGGCGTGCCATCGACGCGCAGGTAAGTGCCGAACACGGGCACGGTCGGCCAAGTGGTGGGCAAGGTCATCGGGGTGCTCCAGTCGAGGTTCAGCATAGTGTAGGGCATCCGTGCCCCCGGAGCTACCCATCAGCTCTCGGTGAACACCCCTACGCTGGCCGGCGTGACCACACCGGGCGTCGCGGTCACCAGCGCCGCCTGCACCGGCGTGACGAGCCCCGTCGTGTTCGCTACCGGCGGTGTCCCGGCGGTCCCCGCCGCACCGGTGTCCGTGAACGTCGCCACGGCGCCTACCGTGAAGAACGTCCCTTCCGCGCCTGCCACGGTGCCGCGATAGATCTTGTATCCCGTCGCCCCCGGCACGAGCGCCCAATTCACGGTCACGGTCGAGGCCGACCCCGTGGTCACCTGTGACTGTTCGTTGGACTTGAGCGTCTCGCCCAACGCGTTGGTCGCGGTGACCACGTAGTAGTACGTCCCCGCGGCAAGCGCGCCGCCGGCCGTCGCCGTACTGCTCGCTGCCTGCACGGGTGCGGGCAGCGCACTGGTGTTGGCCGCCGGCGGCGTACCCGCCACCATCGCGTTCGTGTCCACGTAAGAGGTGCCTGCGACCCCCGTGGCGACCATCGACTCACCACCTGCTGCCGTACCGCGGTACACGTTGTACGTCACCGCTCCGGTGACCGCGGCCCAACTGACGGTCACCGTGTTGTTCGACTCGGGCAGCGCCACTGCCTGCTCGTTCGATGGCAGCGACTCGCCTTGCGCGTTCACCGCGGTCACGCGGTAGAACCAGTGACCATCGGGCACGGCGCCGCGCGCCAGCGCCGAACCACCCGTGATGCGGTTCACCTTGTAGGTGCCGGGGCTGTCGAGCACGATCCGCGGACTGGACGGCGAGAGCACCAGTGGAAGCGGCAGGTCCGCGCCCGGTGTGGTCTCGACGACTTGGAACTGGGCATTGGAGGGTATGCCCCCCGCCGCCACGAACAGTCCCACGGTGACTTTCGCGCCCGCAGCGACCGCGACGGAAGCGCTTGACGCCGCGGCATTCCCTGCCGCCAAGATGGTTGTTTGTGCCATGAGGATTCTCCCGGTCAGCCCCGCGGGCCGGGGTTGCTGAAGTGTACGGTGTGGACGGGGTTGGGTTCCAGCGGGAGGCGCTCAGGAATTTTTCCTGGAAATTTTTGGTTGTGAAAGTTACATGGTATGTGGAGGCTTACCTGCAAAACGGGGAGGGGTGAAGGGGATGGGTGGCATGACCGTCCAAGGTTCCCGGATGCCCCGCGCCACCCAGCCCCTACCCCCTCAAACCGCCGCGCGAAGCGCCCACGGGGCCAGCGGAGTTACCGACCCGGTAACTTGCAGGGAATAGTCCCTACGTGTTACAATCACTCCGCAGCATGCAATCCCGCATGCCCTGCACCCATTCGCTGGAGAACTGCCATGTCCATTTCCAAGAAAGCCCCCCGCAAGTCCGCCACCGCTGTTGCCGTGGCCGCCGCCATCCCCGCGACCCCTGCGCCGGTGACCGTCATCCCTGCCATCACCGATGCCGAAGGCAAGGCCAAGCTGGCCGGGGCCGACAAGAAAGCCGCGCCGCCCGTCGCCCAGTCTGTGGTCGATGCGTTCCTCGCGGCCGAAGGCAACATGCGCGGCGCGGCGGTCGACGTGTTCCGCGCGTGTATCCACGGGGCCGTGACGCCGGGCCAGTTCGGCGCGCGCAGTGACGCCAAGATCCGCGCGAGCGAGTTCAATTCCGCGTGGAAGGTGCGCTGCGCGTTCGTCGCCCAGCTCACCGCGCGGATGATCGACGAGGCCGCGAGCCATGGCGTCGACCGTCGCGCGAACGTGCTGCGCGTGCTGCGCAAGGCAAAGGAACTGGCGGGTGCGATCAAGTCCGCGAACCTGAAGGGCGAGGCGCTGAAAAAGGCGCTCAACAAGGCGGCGACCGAAGCGCGCGAAGCGGCCGCGCCGGTGAAGCCTGCGCCGCGCGGCGCGCAGCACCGGGTCGGCAAGGCGGAAACCATGGGCGCCTTTGCATCGCTGGCGCTGTTGTCCCTCGGCGACATGCTCGAACAGCTGGGCAAGATCGACGTGAGTGCCAAGCTGCTGCGCAAGGTGAGTGACGCGCGCGAGGCGATCGAGGCCGCGGCGGATGCGATCAAGGCGCTGCGCCCGGCGGATTAAGTGGTGCGAATCTGGCCCCGGCACCACACAAGGTGTCGGGGCTTTTTGCTGGGCGCGAGTCGGCCCCGTCACCCTGAGTCTCTGAGTCCAAGAGCTAGGGGTGTCGGGGCTTTTTCGTACCTGCGGTTTGAGCGCGCTAGTCCGCCGAAGTTACCGGGTCGGTAACTCAGCGGCAGGCGGGTGATGATAAGTTAAATGACTGTGGCGTTCTACAACGCAAAAACAAAAGACTAGATGGCTGT